>ENA-UOYD01000005-UOYD01000005.1-marine-metagenome-genome-assembly--contig:-NODE-5-length-184662-cov-7.396132_pt1 | contig 184662 bp, 201 predicted proteins | sample MGYA00238169_ERZ767097 | MGnify/ENA primary metagenome ERZ767097 (study PRJEB28937, sample SAMN06267346) | marine metagenome | isolation source: Columbia River Estuary | place: USA:Columbia River... | reverse complement strand
GACTTAGATATTCAAAATTGTTTTTCATATTGTTTGTTTGTTTTAATTACAGTACTAATATACGAAAAATAATTGACATAAAAAAATCTAGAGGCAATTATTTTGCAATTATTTTTAATTATTATATTCTAAAGTTTCAGATTTCCACTTACCATCAGAGTATGTTGTGTAAATGCTTGTAGGAAAATCATCTATCCCGTATGATATGTCCATTGCCATCACAGATCCCGTAGGATTAAATGGGGAGTCAGAAAGAACAGTAGTCACACTTGTTGTATTATTAGGACTTACATATCTATAAGGACTTAATGGGTACCAACTGTGAACATTCATGAATGGCATGTTTTTATTATCGTGTGTATTTTCATAAATCTGTGTCCATGTTGGATCTGAACCATCTTTGTATTTGTTTTTAATCAAATTGTAATCTCCATCATAGGTCTGTTCTCCTATTAAATCTCCTGAATCGTTAAATTTAGCAGCAACTAAACCTGAATAAATCCACGTGAACTCTTCAGAGCCATTTTTAATCTGTTTAGTTACCCTGTTATTCGAGTCTCTTTCAAATTCATAATAGTCTGTTGAATTATCATTTGCAACTATCATACCAGTTATTACATCATTCTGATATAGATTAGTATATGTTACTGTGGAGGTTTCATTATCTCTAATTGAAGTGTATGTCCAATCAATAAGTTTTGTACCTTCATAATTGTAATCGTAAATTTTTGTATCTACTGACCATTCGCTACTATAATCCACTGTTCTTTTAACACATAGAGTTGGTGCTTCAATAATAGGATCTTCAAATAAATCATCTTCTTTAGAACATGACGAAAATAAAATAACAAGAGCAGAAAGAATAGGTAAATAATGTTTCATAAGTATTAGTTTTTAATTATAGTACTAATATACGAAAAATAATTGACACAAAAAAATCTAGAGGCACTTATTTTGCAAAAACTTTCATTATTTTTGCACATTTTTCATATTCCTCGGTATCTTCGAAGTGTTTTAGTAACATATTAGGATCTTCGTGGTTCTTTGGTAGATAGAACTCTTCTTGCTCAGCTAGTTTATCGTAAGTAGTTTCGCCTAATAATAATTGATATGCATTATGATATGACTCTTCCAAGTTCATATCTATAATACTGACAGAGGGTATTCGTTATCGTCTGACTCCATTCTTTCTGGATGCCATTGTACAGCCCATATCTTTTTGGCTTCATCTTTAAATCCTTCTATAATAGAATGTACTGGATATGATATATGTGTAGTTTTAAAGTTGGCTGCTATTTTATCACAATGTTGATGATGCCTTGAATTAACATTAGTTAGGCTACCTTCAAGATCTTGTACAATATGATATTGAGAAGGCTTACCACTATGATCTATATCTTCTGCAAAATCACCTGCTTTATGATCTTCTACAATTGATTCATTTATATCATTTACCGTACCACCAAAGAATTCATTTAAGATCTGCATACCTCTACAAATACCTAAAATTTTATGATTGCCATCTAATGCTTGTTGAATCCAAATAACTTCTCTTAAATCTCGATCTGGATCTTTACCAATATCTGCGCCTCCGCATAAGATTAAAGGTCCTTTAACTTTACGTCTTAGATCTAGCCAAATAGGTTCATGGCCATAATTTTCAAACCATTGTTGATAAGCAATCTTTTCTAATTTACCTCTTGGAGGTGCAACGTATACTTTCATTAATAAAATTCTTCAACAAATGAATAAGTATTATCTGAGTCTTCTACTCCTGTTTGTTCTATTATATTACCTATTGTCATAAAGACTTTCATATTTTCAAATTGATAGTTAATCCAAACATCTACTGGTCCAACAATCGGAGCATTATCTACTAGCTTTTGTGCTGCCTTTCTAGTTAAGATATAAGATGACATCCACCAAACTCCATTATAGAGTCTAATTAAGTTTTTAGAATGTGGATCCCAAGTAAAACCATGGTGACATGGAAGTGCTCCTAAGTAAAGCATATCCCAGTCTTTAGGTAACTCATCTTGAAATATAGAGTTAATCTTCTCTTCAAATTGATAATCAAAATAAATATCATCTTCTAAGAACATTGCTGTTTCTGCATCCGATGCTAAAAACTCTTTCCACATTTGTAAATGCCCTATTGAGATTGCAGTTTCTGCTGGTGAACATTGAATTGTATCATCTTCTAAAGATCCAATATAATCTGAAAACCAGGGATCTGGATCTATTACCCAATGATAATCAAAAGAATACTCATCAATATGCCAGTGTTTTGGATAACTAACTATATCTTGGTATGCAGAAAACCAGGTTACTGAATCTGCTAAAGTACCATTTTCTATTTTAATATTACTAAGTCTTTTGTTAAGCGCATCATATCGATCTGTACGATGTTCTAAATGTAGAATATAAGTATCATCTACGTAACTATTCCATTTAACTATAGGAGATCGCTTAATTTTTCTTAAGAGCTGGCGATACCATTTTTTGGTAGTCCATTTTGCCCTCTGCAATGAAGTTAAGCCATAGTTCATCTTAATTATATATCTTCAGTTTGTAGCCCGTAGGAGAATCGAACTCCTATTTCCAGGATGAAAACCTGGCGTCCTAACCGTTAGACGAACGGGCCATTTGAGCGAAAGACGAGGATTGAACTCGCGACCCTCACCTTGGCAAGGTGATGCTCTACCGCTGAGCTACTTTCGCTTGGGTGTTGGTTAGTTATAGTTACCAGTATTAGAAAGTTTCAGTCATAAAAAAAGCCATCCGAAGATGGCTTTAAAGGGAGGTAATACTGTTGCGTTTTATATAGTGGAACGAATCTGTGAAATTATCCCTTATTATTTTATAGTGGAGAATATCAGAGTCGAACTGATGACCTCCTGCGTGCAAGGCAGGCGCTCTAGCCAGCTGAGCTAATCCCCCATTATTGGTTTTATTAAAAAAGGAGGGACGTGTACTAGAGTATACTAGCTCTAGAAAATCGACTTATTGTAATGATTACTGCATACCAATCAACTCTACTGTTAATTCAAGTTCTACTCAAGATGGTTAATCTCGTTGTAGTGCCACAACGGCTTTGATTGTACCTTATCCCCTAATAAGACAGGATGTTCGGTCACTTAGGCAAGGCTTCCTCTCGGGTACTTGCAATGCTCTTGGAAAGATTAGTTTAGTTATCTTTTCCCGATCTACCATCATCTACTCTGTCGAGTCTTAGTTACTCACTTTTGCAACTAAGCCGAAACTTGTCCGGTGTCTGATGTGCCTTAACCCCTCCTTCCGTCAGGGTTTGTTCGGCCATACACTCATTCATTAGGGGATCAACCTTTTGAATGCCTCCAATTATTTCAAAGAACAGTTACGAGTTTAGGTCTCGTAGTCCATTAGGTTTACTTACGCGTTGTTCTTAGCGCTAACGTAAACTCTTACTTCTTGTGCTAAACCTTTGATAGTTTGCATTCCTTTTCTTACTCTAGTTCCAGCAGCTTTGTTACCTTTTTCGTCGAATTTAGTAACGTCGTCCTGGATGTTTGCGATTACTTCTGTAATCTGGTCAATTAAATTTTGCATGATTTGCTTTTTAAATTATTATTTGATGTTTATATACGTTAATTAATGTTTGTTTCAATCCATTGTATTGAAACTGGACTTAAATCCTCCATATTTTGAATATTCTTCATTTACCTCTCCAACTTCTACCCACATATCTTCTTCTTTTTCAGTAGTAGATGAATAGATCTCCATCTCACCTTCAAATAGTGTAGCTAGTGCGTCGGCTGAGTCCATGTTACCAAGCTCTTCTAATTCTTCACATATTTCGTACCAATCTTCATAATATAGTTCTTGTATGTAATTCATAAACTCCTCTTCTGTTTTACCAGAGTACGGAGTGGTTAGAGTTGTAAAATCATCAGGGTTTAAAGTAACTGCTTCAGTTGCTTCCCAATTTGTGTACCTCTCTACTTTTCTAAGCTGATATGCCATGTTAATTTTTTGTTGTTATTAGTAATTATAGTGTCCTAGTTTGATTAGTTTCAATATAGACCTCTTAAAATATGAGAGATCCATGCTACTAAACCATTCAGTTGCAACGCAACTAGGTTCCATTGCTTCCTAAAACCAGTTTGTATAAGTACACATATAAATCCAATAATGAAGAGTGATGGCTCTACGGTCCACTGTGCGGCTATCAAGAAGCCAGCTCCCATGTAGCCTATTCGACTAGCCATTCTTTCTGCTGGCGTAAGTCTTTTTTGTTGTACTAAGGTTCTTAGAAATGATCTCCACCAACGCTTCTCGCAGGATTTACAAGTTTTCTTTTGATCTGTTTTAAATTTGCTAGGTTGTAGCTTACGGCCACACTTATTGCATTTTCTACCTGACATTCTCAAAATACCATTTTAAATATAGTTGACCATATTAGGTATGTAAATCCTAATACTAAGATCCAAGAAATGATTTTTGTGTAGTCTTTTTTAGGCTGTTTCATCAGGAGGGAGATTAGATGCTACTTCCTGTAACTTATTCATAATAGTATCGTAACACTTCTCACATAATTGCCCTGCGCCCTCAACATAATGCGTTCTATATTCAATAGACGTATCGTGTTTATATTTGGTTTCTACTTCGCAACTAATACAAAGGTCTTTGCCGTTATCGCTAATACCTAAAAATTCGTTTTGCTCTTTTGACATAATTAATTAATAATTTATATACTTTATATATGATACTTTTATTTTGTTTACTTCTTTTATTGAGACGCTTTACCCAGTCAGCCATTGATTCCCCTTTCTGTTGCCTCAATCTATTCACTATTCCTTTGCTTTGATTTCAGTTAGTTTGTGGTATGCTATCCATAATTTATCCGTACCATCTACTACAAGATCCTTTACCTCTGTTTCTAATTTTAAAACAGGATGTTGTATTAGGTGTTGGTCAATTTGTAAAATTGTAACCATAAGTCTATCTAGTGCTTCATGATAATGAAAGTCGTCTAGTTCTATCCCAATCTTATTGCTCTTTGGCATCTTTAATCCACATTCTATTATTAATTACTAATACATCAACGTCTGATCTTTTAAATAGATCTAACGCATCGTCTGGTGATTCTACTATAGGTTCACCTTTCACATTTAAAGATGTGTTGATTAAGACAGGAACTCCTGATATGGATTCAAATCTTTCTATTAATTTGTATAACTTTTCGTTATGGTCTTTTGTAAGTGTTTGCACTCTAGCTGAGTTATCAATATGTACTGCAGCTGGAATATCAAATGGCTTCTTACATGGAACTGTGTGTAGCATAAATGGTGTCTCAAAATCCATGACAAACCAATCTTGTGCTTTTTCTGCTAAAACTATTGGTGCAAATGGTCGATACCATTCTCTGAATTTTACTCTAGCATTCATTTTATCTTTCATGCTATTATTCTTAGGAGATGCTAAAAATGATCTATGTCCTAATGCTCTAGGTCCATTTTCTGAAGCGGCATTATACCAACATACAATTTTATCATCATTTAAATGTTTTGCTACTACATCTAAATCTAATTCACTACCACCTTCTATATGTCGATCATACCATGAGACTCCAGTATATGCTAATTCTGCAGTTGTATATTTTTGTCTAGGAGCACCTAGGTGGTGGTGCAAATAATATAAAGCAGATCCTGCAGCTGTTCCATCGTCTCCACATGCTGGAAACATGTGCATTCTTTTAAAGTCAGTTTCTGTTTGTATTTTATAGTTTGCATTACAGTTTAAGAAAGTTCCACCAGAAACACAAAGATTACCATCGTTAAATTCTTTAGTTTCTTCAAATAATTTCTGTGTTGCTTCTACTAAAGATCTTTCTGTTAAAAACTGTATGTCTGCTGCAATATCCATTGCTTCTTGTGTAGTGGATTCTTCATTTGTAAAAGGTTCTTGCCAAGCTCTAGTATATTGATCGGCATCTTTATCACCTCTTTTCACTGCACTTCTGGGACCTCCTGATGTTACCATTGGAAATCTACCACTTAATTGTGTAAATAACCAATCAATATATCTATGTTCTTCTCTCTCAAATTCACGTATGTATTTTGGTGAAGTCCATGCTTTCCAATTATCGTAGGCTTTTTTACTAATTCTACCATAGGCAGCAAGTCCCATTAGAGAACCAGCTTTAATAACACCAGGTCCAATGCCTAAATGTTCAGTTGCTATATCATAAAAATTACCAAACATATAGCCTGGATTTTTAAATTGCATTAACTGCGTGCCCGTTCCAATGTACATTCCAGAAGAGGCTTCTTCATGGTGCATTGATGCATCGGCAGTAAATATTGCAGATTTATCAAAATCAGAAGTATAAAATACACTGGCAGCGTGTGATATATGATGGTCACAAAAATACCCTTTAAATGTTTTATTAATTCCATCTATTCTAACATTTATCATAAAACCATTATCCATATTAATATCTCCGGAGCTATATGGCATACATGTTCTATGAATCATCCCTGGCAGGCTATAACCATAAGGGGTTTCAATTACTTTTTCTTGATCTGGTAAATGGTTTAATATTTTAGATTCAGCAGACCATGTTCCAAATTGAGCTAGTGGATATGTCTTTTCTTTTGGTGAGTATATCTGCATAAATGGAGCGAGCTTTGCTGTCCACGTGCTAAATGTAATTAAATCTACATCTTCTAATTTAACTTCCCAATTCTTTAGAAACAGTTCTAAATAAGACTTATCGATTATAGAGTCTTTCTTTATTCTGGTAAATCTTTCTACAGAACTAGTCCCTAACAATTTGCCGTCTTTAATTAATGCCATACTAGCATCATGTCCCATGTGGAGACCTAATATAATCATAAATATTCTCTAATTTTAAGTTATCAATCTTTATATGTAATTTTAAAAGATTGTTTATGATTCTTTACCTGTCCAAACTTTCTTTACAGTTTCTAATTCTTTAATTGAAAAGGCATATAATGATTTGCTATTTACAGGCACGCCTTTAGATTCAAATATCTTTTCTAATTCAAGTATTAAACTTGCTTTGTAGTTTAACTCGTCTAGTAGGTTCTGTTCTGTTTTTGTTAGTTCTTTATTCATGGTTTTTATATTAAAATGGTAAATCTTCGTTTAGTAATTTTTCGGTTTTAATTGCAGCAATATCTACTTCTTTTGTATTTAAAGAAGCGAATGGTGTGATGTGTAATTTATGTACATCCCATTGTTGACTTGGGTGCAATGCGTTCTGGTTTTTGGCTATTAGTTCTGCTTTTGAAAAAGCATGTTTGTCATTGTCGCCTTCAATGTAAACTTCATAGGTTACTGTATATCTCATTATATAAGTTTTATTAGATTAGAAATTAGAAGAGTCACATAGAGTCCAAATGCTGTGATCAGCACAACGTCTACGCTGTCTATCTTTTTGATTATGGTTTTGATTTTATTCATATTTGTTTTATTAAAATGTTCTTACTCCGTCATAAACGGCTTTGATTACTGGGAACCTCAACGAGTATTCTCCTGACTTGCTTTGAGATTCTTCAAAGTATTGTACTGTAATCTGCTTCCCTAGAATCTCGTTAGGGTTAGCGAAGTAATGACGTCTTTGTTCGTGACTGAAGCCACTACCGACGTGTACTCGGTTGCCTTTATGTTCAATGATAACATTCTTTAGCATCTCTTCCTCAACCTCAGCGCCATCTACAATGACTCTATGAACGTCGTTCTCAAGATCGACTACAATATATTCTTCATCAAACATTTGCTTAACTTTTAAGATCTCGTTAGACCTCTTACCTTTATATGTAGAATTCTTTCTAAGCATTAGACCTTCCCATCCACCGGCTTTAGATTCTGCCATCATTTCTGAGAAGACTTTATCACTTCCAATCCACTGATCTAGTACTCCGATGAATTTAGATTCTTTAGAGATACGTTGTAGATTTGCAATCCTTTCAGCAAAAACTGATTTTGACTTTTTAGAGCTAAACTCTTCCATTGTCAACATATCGAACATCCAGTAGAATGGAGTTTCAATAGTATGATCTTTACGTTTGATTTCTTTAATGATACCAGCAAAGTCTTCATCACCATTATGGTCTACAATACAAACTTCGCCATCAAGAACTGTGTTCTTTAAGCCAAGTGCTTTAATATCTGTTTTAAGATTGTCAAGTGTCAAGAATTCTTTACCTTGACGTGAGAAGAACTTAGGCTCTCCGTTTTCATCAATAACTGTAAGACATCTTACACCATCAAGTTTTCTTGAGACAAACCAACAATCATTCCAATCTACTTTCTTCTGAGTCTTCTCATCAAAAGCTTTGGCAAGTGCCACATCAAATGTAGGGATAAGTCCTGGTTTTACTTTATTAATCATTGAGGCAGTTGACCTAGTCTTTAGGTTCCTGTCAATCATATTCCAAATAAGATCTGCATAGATGTAGTTCTCTTGTACAAATCGATTAACGTTGGCGATTGCTGTATGTCCGGTTGCTACTCTATTATTCAGATCATCTAGTAGAGTAAAAATACTTCCGTAAGTATTAGAATGTCCCATGAGATCTGAATTCTTCTTACAATTAGCAGAAGTAACTCCGTACTGTTTGTAAGTGTCATAAGTATAATTAAGTGCTTTACATACTGACTCGTATTGAGTATATGTCTTTAGCACTTCTAATTTGTCCGAGTTAGAGTTCGTAGCATTTGATGCTTCGACGAAATCTGATATAAGTTGAAAGTCTGTCATATTATCCGAATATTGTTCTTAAAATTTTAGTAGCTTGATTGTCGCTCTTTGCATTCTCATATACAAAGTCTACAACTCTTGATTGTGAATAACCTGCGAAGTAATGATATTTAGCTTCTTCTAATAGTGATTTTGTTGTCATAAATTGTTTGGTTTTAATTACAGTACTAATATACGAAAAATAATTGACATAAAAAAATCTAGAGGCAATTATTTAGTAAAATAATGACATTGCTGACTTAAGACCTTCTTCAGTAGCTACGTGGAATGAATCAATTCTAGGATTAAGAGTCTCAGAATCTTTATATTCCTTAAGTGCAGCTCTAATTGCACCCTTACGGGTCTTTGCATGGACTGTGTTCCATCCTCCCTCTTCAAATGTAAACATATATTGTTTTAATCTGAATACCTTAGGTTGTCTCTCAAGTTGTACTAGACCTGCTTGATTGATCTTATTAATTAGATCAGTTGTAGTATTCCACACTTTAGCAATATGTGGATTTTGAGATTTATGTGTTTCCAATAATTGTTTAATAAGTAGCTCTTCTTCAAGATTAAGTTTAATGTTCATGTATTGTTTGTTTTTAATTACAGTACTAATATACGAATTTTATTTGACATAAAAAAATCTAGAGGCAACTATTTTGCAAAAAGATGCCAATTTTTTTCTGCAGCGATAGCTTCTAATTCAAATGGATGTGTATTATATTCATAACCATCCTCATCATACATTCTTTTCATTTCTTCACCATCTTGTAAATAGTGAGTATATTCATGTAGTAGGGATTCAATAACCCATTGCTCGCTTTTAGCCTCTGGCCAATAAACCCAAATAGTATTACTATCTCTTTCGAATTCAGCATGAGGGCTACATTCACCTTCAGCTTCTTCTTCGCCAGTTAACCTAGCATAAATATTGTGGTGTAATTTAACTTCTGGAAATTCACTGTGGTATTTAGATATACCATAATACGATTTTACCTTAGGGTAAACGTAATCTATAATGATTTTAACTTGTTCTTTTTCCATAATTACAGTACTAATATACGAAAAATAATTGACACAAAAAAATCTAGAGGCAATTATTTTGCAAAAAGTTTATTAGAGTTCATCAACCTCAGAAAGAAGCCAGATAATTAAATATGCATAAAGGGAACATGGTATAAATACCGCTAAAATTCTAATCAATAAAACATCTATATTAAAATAATCTGCAAGTCCTGCGCAAACGCCTCCTAATATTCCAGGTCTTCTGTAAAACTTTTTCATATTAGTTATATGGACAATATACGAAAAGTTTAGGCATAAAAAAAGCCCAGCGTTAACTGGGCTTTAAAATTGTGGTTAGTCTAGTATTATTTCTTATCGAATACTTTCCATAGAATAAGTAAAGCTACTAAGCCAACGAATCCTCCATCACCAAGAGATTTTACAATCTCCATAACATTTCCTACAACATTAGTTCCGAATACACCTACACCGAAAATTACTTCAGCTAAAATGCTTAATGAAACGAATGATACTAGAATTGTAGATAGGCCACCTAAAAAGTCACCTATTTTTCCAAATATGTCTTTCATGATTTATGATTTTTTTAAAGCCCCGACCCCCGGGTCCTTAAAATTATTCTGACTTTTCTTCTTTCTTCTTACCGAAGATTTTATCAGCAGATGCTAATCCTAGTCCACCAATACAAATTGCTGCTACCGCATTTACAATTGTAGGTTCCACTGGATATTCTGTATATAGATTAATGAATAGAGCAGCACATAAAGTGATACCTGCTAATATTCCAATAAATCTTTTTGATGAAGGTGTTCCCTTCTCGTCTCTCAGAAGTCCTGAGATCCAACCGATTATCTTTTTCATATTTAGGCTATATTTTTAAAGATGTATTACCATCTTACTTATATATCTCTAAGAAACGTCGTTTGAGTTAATTAGAGTATATGTGAACGAATTGCCCCATCTATCTCTAGACTTATACATCACATTCATAAAGTCATAGAAATCATCTTCTTTTGAGAAAACTTGGCAACCTGCTGACCATTTATCTACTTGTGTAGAACCTGCTGATCTTGAACCTGCTTTATGGATATTAATACCATAAATACCTTCATGTACATTTTCTTCTAATAAATCATACTCATCATTCATGTCTTTATCTCTATAAACTTTAAGTAGACCTTTTTGACATAATGCCTCATATTTACCTTGATGTTTTCTAATTTTATGAGACCCTTTATATTGACCCTCTTTTAAAATAGCAACTCCATCTTTGTTTAATAAGTTTTCTACCCAGTGTTTCCCAGGATCGGTAGTACATTTCCAGCAGTTGAATTTCCATTCACCATCTACCTTGTAAGAGATTGTCATGCAATCATCAAACTTATTTGTAACCTCATCTCCTGTTGCGGCATTTCTAACCCCAATAATATTGACATTATATTCTCCACTGTGAAAATATTTATGTCCTAAGCCTTCCATAGCTTTTTCAATTTGTTCTCTTGTGTAACAACTTTCCATAATTTATTTGTTTTTTTACTTATGTAGTATATATCTCTATTTTAGAGATTTCTCTATAGCCTTCTTAACTGCGGATGCAAATGCTGTTTTATTAAATGGCAAGTTCTCATTTTGTAAATCGATAAATGTAGCCTTAACTGTAGATTTAGCCTTGCCTTCTACCTCAATTATCTTACCATCTATATAGACTAATAGAGTAACGATAGTCTTTTTGCTGACTTTAGTCCATGGACCTATTGATATTCCAGTTGTTGGTGCTTCTATTGAAGTTACTTTAACTTCAACTGGCTTACCATCTAAACATAAATCATACTTGTCTGAAATAACATCTTCCATCATTTGCTTAATACCAAATGTAATTCTTCTTTGGCTAATCTCTTCCATTTCAACAGTGGTTGTTACGGCTTTAACAGTATAACAATCTTGTGCGAATAACATAGTTGGGATTAAGAATAGGAGTATTAATAGCTTTTTCATATTAGAATCTAATTTTACCACCAGTTAGTATTTGATAGTTGAGGGCATTTCCACCTGATTGCCAAACTCCAGTAAAACTGATATTATATTTGAATGTTTTTGTAATTTGAATATCCCAAGAACTAAATGGTACAATTAGTAGACCTGGATCCCACCATTTGCCTTCATAGTATTGTGTAAACGGAGAGTAGACTCCTAGAATTAGAGCCGATGTTGTAATCTTTGGACTAACTCTAAAGTTTCTATGAACTCCAGTAACTGCTGATAGATTTTGTAATTCTCTTTTACCTAATTTACCTACCGTGAAATTTAAACCAGCCATTCCAGTGAATTTCTTCTTACCAAACTTAAATGATTCTAAAACAGTAGTTGTGTTTAAATGATTTTGATTAAAATCTGTCATTGTAGTATTTGCACCTACTAGATTAAATGTTCTATTCGGATTGATCCATGATTTATAGAAAGTTAAACTAAAATCATTAGTTACAGTTGTATATGTAAATAGTGCTCCTTGAACTCTGCTCTTTTTTGTATTAGCACTAGTAATAGAACCTACTACTTTTACTTGACGTCCATTTGAGTTATCTTGGTTGTCAATAACTACAATATCACCTGATGCAATTAAAGAACCTCTATTTTTATTATCTGCATCTCCACCATCTATTGCATTTGAGACAGAGTTTGCTAGAGACATAGTCAATGCTCCTTCTTTAGACTCTTCTTCAGTTGCTGTTTCAGCGCCTCCTGTTGAGGTGCCACTTCCACCTGTATTACCTTGTCCACCACTAGTTTCACTAGAACCAGAGCCATTGGATTGCCCTGAACTAGTCCCTGAACTATTATTCTCGTTATTTTTATTATCAGAGCCTCCAGATTCACTATTAGAGCTACCTGATTCGTTACTAGAACTTCCAGATTCACTACCAGAACTTGAAGATTCACCATTAGAGGTAGAACTCTGTTCGTCTGATTTATTCTTTTTCTTCTTTTTCTTCTTTTTCTTTTTGTTTGCATTATCAATAGCCTCTGCTACTGGTACGCCTGATGCTGAAAGTGCTTGTGGTAACATATCTCCACCCAACACATTCATTATATTTGTAATTACTGTAATAGTATTTTGAACTATTATAGCATTTGTATTATTTGTAATAGCTTGAGTAACGCCTTGACATGGATTTGCAGAATTAGCCTGAGTAACTAAATTCATCCATGCATCAAAAGTACCATCTGTAAAATCTGGTTGTGTAAATGTTTGAACATTGCCAAAATAGTTTAAGGCAATCTCATCACTTGAACCCATTTGAATTGTTTGTTGATTTAAAGTACATGGATCTGTAAACGTATAAGACCACTGGCCATAACTGACTAGTGGTGCTAAGAATAACAGAACTGTTATTATTTTATTCTTCAAATATCCCACGCTTTATCATTCTTTTTACGATACGAGCAGTTCCAGATTCTAGGGCTTTCTTAGTTGCAATACCAATTGTTGATTGATTGAATTTGACAACATTGTCTTCACCAATCTTTGATCTTTTAATCGTGACTGCTTCACCACTTCCACTGCCTGTGAAAATAGTTCCAGTCTCGGCATTAACAAATCTTACTTGCATACCAATAATAGTTTTTAGTACAGTCTTTACTCCATCAACTGTCACTTCTTCTTCCTCAGATACTGAATAGTCATATATTTCTACATATACAAAATACTCTGCTAAGACAACATTGCCTACAACTTTAATATCATTTGCCGATATGCCTTTTGCAGCTGCTTTATGTTGTTTAACCATTCTCTGTTTGATTTCTTCTTTATCTTCTGTAAATAGAAATCTATCTGTCCATTCTAAATAAGACAGAGTAATATTACTAACACCTAAACCAACTCTATTCTCTCTCAACTCTGGATAGAATTCATATAGTTCTGGTGTAAAGCCTATATTTAATACTTGAATAGGCAATTGATAATCTAACATATAGTCAGATACCTCATCGATGTCTGCCTTTTGTTCGAAGCTAGCTTTATAGTCTTCAGTCTCAGTTTTACCTATTTGAGCATTAACTGTAAATGTAGCTAACAAAAAGATCAGTGTAAATAATCTTACCATGTTATTTCGTCTTCTTTCTTTTCTACCTCTTTAATAATCACTTTTGGTTTTTCTTTCTCCACTATATTATTAATAATAATTTGTGGTTGAGTCGGAATGCTATCTTGTATTACAATTGGAGCAGGTTCAGGTTTTGGTTTAAACCACCCTTGCATGTTAGTAATAAAGATACCAAACCCAGCGGCGATGACTAAGCCAACGCCGGCAATGATTTGATTTTTAATTTCAGAAAAGAATTTGTTTTCTTTTTTATCTGACATTCTTCTTAATTTATTTTTAAAGTACTAAGTATTATATAAGTTACTAATGTAAATAGTAGACCATTCATGATCTTCTCATCAGCTTCTTTTTGTGTTAGTACTTTTTTCTCGCAACATCCATCTGAAGCAGGCTTTGTAGCTCCACATCCAAATATCAGTATTGAACTTAACGACAGTGCAATCATCTTCTTTCTCATTATTAAGTTATTTTTTTATGGTTTTAAATGTTTTAACAAATTGGCCATTAGTAACTTGTAAGAGATAAACACCTTGTGGTAATGAAGACAGATCCATTTGAAATTGTACCCATCCTGCAAAGAATCTTTTACTTTCTTTTAAAAATTCTGAACCATTATAGTTTAATACTCTGACAATATAATCGCCATTGTCTGGTACTGTCAGGTCAAATGTAATTGGACCTTTTGTTGGAACTGGATAAACAATTCCATAAATACCATCAGTTGGCCTAGTATCAAATGGCATTGATCGTTTATTCACGTAACCATCTGTGTTTTCAACATCAATGTCCCATCCTAATTCTGTGCCAGCTGTTTTTCTACCAATCGTAATTGGAATTGTGTCCCAATCTTGATTAGTAACCCTAAATCTTACCGTAAATAATTCTGTTGTATTAATTATAGTAAAATTACCGAAGGTGGCGTCATAACCGCCCCATCTAACAGTTTCACCTTCCCAGTCCATAGTATATGTTAACCACTCTTGAGCTTTAGGTGTCACAGTAATCGATACAAACTCTAAATAGTCTGGATCATAGTTCAATGCAAATTCTAAACTACCAACATCTTCGCCTGAAGTTTCAATTTCTACAGGCAGATTAATAAACTCACTTGCAGGCACATCAATCTCAGGTACGTTAAATACGACCTGAGATTGTGCACATGTGGTGAACAATACTAATATTGTTAGTAGTATATTCCTCATATTAGTTTAAACCTGTACCGTTGGCATCACCTAAGATTAATAGGTAGAAGTTACCGGTAGTAGTTCCATTAATTTGTGGAGATAAAAATACTGATAGTCCTGGAATTGAACTTGACTGATCTGAACTTGAAGCATTAATAGTATTATATTGTGCTTCAGTAAAGAATAATACATCTGGATTAGAAGCGTAACTTGAGTTACCTTGTGCTAATCTAGAGAATACTAAGTAAGAATCTGATGCTGTAATTCCAGTAGCTTGATTTGGATTTGCAGTATAGAACTGAATACCAGATGCTGATTGTACTCCCGCAACAATTTGTGCGATCATATTAGCATCTGCAGTTGATAGTGCTGTACTTGCATCTAGTCCACTTGCAATCTTAAGTCTAATTTGCCAGTAAGATTGGTCTAAGCTTTCTGAGAATGTTGCCGTTCCGTCTGCTGCCGTTGTTACTGTAGTTACATCTGTCCAAGTACTTCCATCTGATGATTTCTGTAAAATCACAGGAATAGATTCAGCTGGATTTGTTCCACTATTTAAGATAGTTGCTACATAATCAAATGCTGGTTCTATAAAGTTACCGCCATTATCTTGTGTACCTAGAGCTCCATCTGTTCCATCAGCCTTTACATAATAAGCAGTAAGATCTGTAGTAAAATCTACGTCAGCGACTGCTCCGTTTGTGTAACCTGATAGAAAAGGTGCATTTACTGTAAACATATTACCAGCAACCACATCGAAAGTGGTAGATGCTCCAGTATAAACCCATACTACTTTTACTACTCCGTTCGTTGAATCAACATCATACGACAAATATCCAACAGGGCCGGATGTATTGTTATACGTTAATGTTGGTTCATCAAATACTGCGTTATCATAATTAAACGAAAACTGAATACCTTTAACTGCATTACCAGATGTGTTATCATAGTAAATATCAAACTCAGTATTTGAGCTAGAACCAGTAGATTCCAAATTGTACGTTGAATCAAAAATAACATAGGGCTTTGTTGCATCAGGCGCAGTCGTCTGCCCGAAGACAGTCATTGTACTGATAGCTAAAGCCAGTGTTAGAAGAATGTTTTTTAATTTCATTTGTTTTTAATTATTTTTAGTTTTTGTGACCCGCTCTTATTACATAGAAAGTTGTTTGATTTCCATTGGCTAAATCAAAGAGGGACCATGCTCCGTATCCGGAGAGTTGTGATTTGTCATCTGAATCCGCAGCAACTGCCGGCCAAATGGTCGGGTCTTGCCAGGAATTTGTGTTCCATATTTCTTGTCCTCCACCAGGGTAACTGGAAATGTTACCTTGTCTCTTCTGGTGCATTAGATAAATGTCAGAGGCAGAAAATGAACCTGTATTATTTACATCTAGTCTCCAATAATCTTTAGAACTAACTGTATCTGATAGTAATCTGTCTTGAAACCAGTTAATATCTGAAGTTGTAAGCGTTCCTATTGTCGGAGCGATGTCTATTGTAAAATCGTAATCGTTGTAATCTAACGTGGTATTAAATGAATAATAGCCGTTTGAATCTGTTGTCGTAGTTTCTGCCGTGGTATATGAGAAACCTACTTGGTTTTTATTTTGCGTCTTTAAGTAAACTGTTTGTCCTGCAATACCTGTTTCTTCTGCTCCTTTAATATAACCACTCGCCGTAATTGGTACTGCGTTAGGATCTGTAGAAGTCCATTCTGCAAATGGATGATTAGGACTAAGTTGATTGTATGTATTACTACTTGGTATTTTATATTGAAAATTTGCAGCACCTACACCACCAAAATTCTGTATTCTATATTCAAACTCATACCATGTATTTTTATCTAGGGTTGCCGTACCATAAGCCCACACATTCCAACCATAATGTTTAGTAACTATATCATCGGTCTTACCAATTCCTTTAATCATAAACTCATGTGAGTCATCTGTATATGTTCTGAACCCGTATGTTCCTGATTTATTAGGTTTAAACCAACCTGTATAAATAATTGCATATCTTTGAGAACCGGCTCCACCCCATCTTGGTGGATTCCATAGTTGTTGAGGAGTATGATTACCACCTCTTGGGCCTTCGTAACTTGTTATATCTACCGTTGTATCTAAATGAAGTGTAGTACCACCATCAGCAAGATTAACCATGTTATCAAATTCTGTATGGCCGTTAGCATTACCTGTATAATATTGACCTGATTGATTCCCACCATAGTGAGTCTTAAGTGACCTTAAATTTACTGTAGTAGTTTGCGCATGGACAATAGGCATCGCCAGGATAAAACATAAGATGAATAATTTGAAGTATCTCATATACTACATCAAGTCAGGCACAATACATTTAGGGATTAGAGGCTAGACTAATATATTTTTTTTATTATTATATTATATATCTGTAATGTCGAAGATATATATTATTAGACCAGTCGCAACGGCGACACTTAACTTCTCGGTCTAGAACCTCAAACACTTTATTTTACACATGATGAAACGTATATTCATCGCAATGCTCGTATTCCACGGGTTCATGGCCACTGGCCAGTGCGATCTTGCTATTACCGACTTTAATTTTACCACTGGAGATCTAGTGGTAGAAGTTATTAACTCAGAAAACTGTGGTTGTAATGATTTTACAAACATAGAAACTACTTGCGAAGGATCTGCAAGTGGAGCCTTACAAAATAATGAGACTATTAGTCATATTGTTTTAGGATTACATTTAGATGGTTTTGATTATCAATGGACTGATTGTGTCAGTGGTAATAATCATCCTGGCTGGACTTTTAAAAACAAATCTTTTTTTGGTAATTCTGTTTTAGAAACAGGTGATACATGGAATACTAACATCTATGATTTTTGGTCACCTACCAATGAATGTTGGGCAGATATTTTAGCAAATAATGAAGGATGTGCAGAATTAGTCATTTGGCAAATTAACCTATCTCAAACTTCTGAAGTTGCAGATGGAGGCTGGGCAGTTAATCCAAATATAGCAAATCAGACTCAAAATTATCCAGATCTTAATGTCTGGAATAATAGTACATTGCAATGTCCACCTCCACCTGCACCAGATGCTATTGTAACTAATATTGAAATTCAAACAGGCTGTATTGGAGACCTTCCGGTCTATAATGTAGAATACACTGTTATTAACATAGGTGAAGAACCTATTACCGAATACTGTATTGAATTATGGAATGAAGATTATTATCAGTGTTTTGATAGTGATCTATTTGGTAATTATGAAATTCCACCAGGAGAGGGTCAGGTATTTACTACACAATTCTTTGAATTTACTGGAATTCCCGGAGGTTTCTTTGTAATTTCAGTGGATGGCGTTAATGACGAAATTGTTACGGGTAATAACAACACTACCGTTTACTATCCTGATGAATGGGAAGTATGTCCAATCGAATGTGAACCAGATACTATAATTGAATATGTAGATAATTTTATTACAGATACCATTTACGTTGAATTACCTAATGATACTATAATTGAATATGTAGATAACTTTATTACAGATACTATTTATGTAGAAACTATTGATACTGTATATGTTGATGTCGAGGTTTTTGTTGAAGTCTTTATCACCGATACTATTACTGAAATTGAGTACATTACAGAATATGTTACTGACACTCTTTTTATTACAACTGTCGATACTGTTGAAGTGATCGTATATGAATTCTTAACAGATACTATTTATGAGTATATTACTATTGACTGTGAAACCGGTTTAGAATGTATTGATGATCCTGGATTAACTTGCCCAGATTGGACTTCAGTTTATCTTCCTAATACATTTACGCCTAATGGAGATGGCTTAAATGATACATGGAAAATGGTTTATGATTTAGATTGCTGGGTTGATGTGGAATTTAAAATATTTAATAGATGGGGAGGCATGATCTATTCTGGTATGGGTGATTACTTTGATTCATATCCTTATTGGGATGGAAGTGTAAATGGTGGTGATCATTATGCATCCGATGGTGTTTACACATATACGTTCTACGCAAGAAAATTAAACTCAACCGAAATCTTTGAGAGACACGGACATATAACAATATTTAGATAACATGAAAAACTTAATTATTTCCCTACTATTTTTACTACCATTTTATACTGTAGCACAATGTAACCAACATGTCTTTACTTCAGTTGGCGCCGAAAAATGGACTAACTTCCAATATCAAGATTGTGATGGAGGTAATCATTATTTTGGTCTTCCAGCTGGTGGATATACTATAATCTTCTGTGCAGATATAGGTACTGCTTTCGTTTTAAATGGAGATGGATATGTATTTCCCCTATTAACAGAACATCCTAACTATGCTTCTTGTATTCAACCTGAAACTGAATGTGAAGGTGATTTTGATGGAGATGGAATAGTAGGAGCAGAGGATCTTCTTATATTTTTATCTAATTATGGAGAGTGTGATTGAATATATAATTAATGAAGCTACTTGACTTAGATTGGTATTCTCAAGCTCCAATTGATTTTGAACATAAACAATATTTATTATATGCGTATCTCACCACAGTAGATAAGTCATATTTAGATAAGAAAGTATCTCCACACCTATTACATTTAGAAAGACTAAAAGAAGAGATGGATTATTTTATCTCTAAATGGATTGTTATGCAAAAAGTATTTGATAAAAACAGATATGCTTGGTTTGATAATCCAAAACTGGAAGGTGAAGATAATCTAGAACTGGCTAAAATAGTGGAAATAGTAGATTATGCAAATCCACAAGTAGATGCTAGAATTAGATCTGGCTATATCTTATTTGAAAAGTACCCGAAACAAATACTATATTAGTTAACGATTAATTAACGATTAATTAATGTTTAAAAGATGTATTTTCAACTATTTTCTTTATAGATATTATATGGAAACTAAATTTGACATCTCCCCTATTTTATATGTTGCTATTATGCTAGTTGTATTTGCATTAGCAACAGTAGCTTAGATTGTTCTATATCTACGCCTTGCATACCAAATGACTTTCTTAGTCTTACCTAACATAGAATAGGCTGATACTTTATTGTTAAAGTCAGATCTAGATTGGTTTAATACCGGATTACCTCCTGTATTATTGTGTTGTGCTGTTTCCATTAATTAATTCTTTTTCTTAATTCACTCGAAGACCAGTTATGATCTCGACTATTATATATTATCTTAATTCCTCTTTTTAGGCATATATCTTTTGCTGTAAAATCTCTAGTTTCATATTCATCTCCAATGATTCTACAATCTAGTTTAAAAGACATGAAAATATCTTCTAAATCCTTCTCAGTTGTATAAGGTATTACTTCATCTACCCATTTGCAAGCATTAACTTGGACGTATCGTTCTACTACAGATTGAATAGGTTTATTCTTCTCTGGTCGATCGATAGTAGGATCTGTTTGTAATGCAATAATTAAATAGTCGCAATGTTGTTTTGCCTCTTCAAGCATTTTAACATGACCTGCATGAAATAGGTCAAATGAAGAACATGTAATTCCTATTTTCATTTCTTTTTCTTTTGAAATAATGGTATGGTAACTGTAAATACGGCACCGCCCATTGAAGTAGCTAGAACATCTCTACCTTCTACTGTTCCTCCAGTTCTATTATCATATAGTTCTTTTAATATGCCAGCGGAAATTGAAGCAACCATGGCTGTTATTTGTGCTCTTGTTTTATTACCATGTTTTTTATATGACCAATGATAACCTAAGGCTCCTGCTGCAATACCTGCTGCAAAATGTGCCTGTTTATCTTTTTCTTGTAAAATAAAACTCTGTCCGGACATGGATGTTGTTAACATAAATAATACTATTAGAAAGATCTGCTTCATCGGTTAGCTCTTTGATTTTTAGATTTAAACTTTGTTGACGGATTTGATTTACCGTGTTTTGTTTTTCTACCTTTAACTCGCTCTCTCCACATTTTAAACGAGGACTCTTTCATGTTAGCCCTCATTATTTTTCTAACATCATTTTCTTTAATACCAAATTGGAATTCTATGGCCTCGAATGGGGTTCTGTCTTCCCATGCCATTTCTATAATCCTATCTATATCTCTTTCGCTAAATGTCAATCTCTAGTATGTGCAGATACCATTGACTTATGAGCTAATTGATTAAACCAATCCTCGTTAGTAGCAATTGCACTTATTGTTTTTATAGGATAAAGAGCTTCTATATCTTCTCTCCTGTGTTTCATATATGTTGCTGTGATAAATTCATCATTAATGAATAAATTCTTTTCTAAATGATAATCTACTAATTTTTGTGCTCCTACTTTAGTTAACACATAAGCGTGCATATTATAGTGTAGTCCTGGAATACAATAAGTATCATTTAATTTTATATCATTCTCTTTTTTGAATGTCCATTTACCTAAAGACAAATAATCCCAAACAAATGGCCAATCCTCTTCCGGTTCTGGTAAATCTTTTATTGCTTTACCTTTTACTGGGCTAAAATCTTCTTCTAATATAAGTCCTCTTTCAATACCTTCTTCTGATGCAATTGCAGTCCAACCCTTAATATGACTTAATGTACATCCTACTTCTCCTGTTTGAACTGGCATTTGCCAGAATTTATTCCAATGGTTAGGATCTCCCCATTTATCATAAACTGAAACTCCTTCCGGAATTTTATCAGTATACGCGTTATGTCCTGTGATTATAGTATAGTCAGTACCGGGCTCAAATTCAGAAGCCTCTAATCTTTTAATAATGTCGTTAATTTTCTCTTGCGTATGGTTTATCGCCAATACATAAATTTTGTCTATTTTCATGTTTCGTAAGGTACTCTCAACGGGACTTGAACCCATAACCTTGACCATATAAGGATCCTGCTCTAACCGGTTGAGCTATAAGAGTATTTTAATTAAATTCCGTTAACTACTAAGTTGTATAGTACCAATCCGACTAGCATAATAATACACGCTGCCATAGAAATTCCTACTAACTTTGTACTAGTTTCTACGTTCTCGCGAGATCTACCTTGCCAATCTTCTGGGTTCCAATTTTTATCTTTCATATTACTTATATTATGTATTTAACTTTTGTTTCTATAGTGAACCAGACAGGATTCGAACCTGTGACCGCCTGCTTAGAAGGCAGGTGCTCTATCCAGCTGAGCTACTGGTCCATAGTACCGAAGGACGGGCTCGAACCGTCACGGACATTACTGTCCAAGGGATTTTAAGTCCCTCGTGTCTACCAATTCCACCACTTCGGCATTATGTCAATGTTCCATAATCTAGGCTTCGTTAAGCCTCGGAACCAGATTGGAATAGTTATACCAATCAATTTCATTTTTGTTTCTATAATAAATCTTTTTAACATTTAGAAATTTGTAGTATCTTCTTTTCGGTATTTTGCATTATGTTCTACTAGTTTTTCAACAGCTTCTTCTGCCGTATCTACAATTCTAAATAGATCAAAATCTTTCTGACTCATCCTACCAGTAGCTGCTACAGTTTCTTGCAACCAGTCTACTAAGCCGCTCCAGTATTTTTTGCCGACTAAAAGTATCGGGAATTCAGGTGCATGCCCAGTCTGTGCTAAAGTCATTACTTCAAATAATTCATCCATAGTTCCCATTCCTCCTGGAAAGACTACAAATGCCTGTGCATATTTTGCAAACAATACTTTTCGTGTAAAGAAGTATCGGCACTCAATACCTAGATCGACATGTGGATTCATACCGGCCTCAAATGGCAACTCAATACCAACACCAATAGATTTACCTCCTACTTCCTTTGCACCTTGATTAGCAGCCTCCATGATACCAGGGCCTCCGCCTGTGATAACTCCAAAACCTTCGTTTGCAATTAATCCACCAAACTTCCTAGCCTCTTTATACCACTTGTTACCTTTAGGTGTTCTTGCACTTCCGAATACAGAGATACACTTATATAATTCATTTAGTGTATCAAATCCTTTTGTGAATTCTCCCTGTATTCTTAGTATCTGCCAAGCATCTTCCGACTTCTTATTCATCTTACTCATTATTAAATAGATCCTGCAATGATTGCTTTACCTCTACGAATTCTGTTTTTAACAGTTTGTAATGGTAATTCGTATTTAGATGCAATATCTTCATACTTCATGTTATTAAGTAGTCTATCTTCTAGAATACCTCGATACATTGGCTTAAGATCATTAATACCTTTAAGAGCCATTTCATATCTGTTCATTAATGCATCATCTTCATCAAGCCATTCTTGTTCTGATTTGTATTCCATTTCTACAAGTAAATCTTTTGCAGATGTTCTAGCATAATATCTAGATACTTCAATACCTGAATCTTTTAATGCATCAATAGATCTTTTCTTGTTTCTTTGACGGATCCAGCCTAAAGATTCGTTGAATGCAATTCTATATAGCCATGTGGTAATTTGATATGATGGATCATACTGATCAATCTTAGTCCACATTTTAGTTAGAGTGTTAGTTACAATATCATCTTTAGCATCATTGTCTTTTACAACATTATAGACGTAGTTTTCTAATCCTGGTTTGATCTTATCATAAAGAACTTTATAGTCTCTTTCTGATTTAGATGCAACGAAGTTTTCTGCTAATTCTCTGTAGGTTACTTTTTTTGTTTTTGGCATTTATTTATTTTTTAAGGTTTATTTTAATTACAGTGCTAATATACGAAAAATAATTGACATAAAAAAATGTTTCGGCAATTATTTTGCTTTTATTTGTCTGTTAGTAGTATTATTACATGCTTTCTAACAAATTTACATTTATCTTTCTAAGATTACAAATGAACCAAAGGCTTTGTCAAAAGTTTTTACTAGATGTTCGTAGTCGCCTTCCATCATTTCATTGATAATACTTGCACCAGCATCTTTCCAACCTAATTGCTTAGCAAACTTTTTTGCGTATGCCATTAATGCGTATGCATTTCCATCAGGACCTGTAAGATCTATAATAATTGGGCCGGTGTGTTTTTGTTTTGATCTGATCATAAATATTGTTTGTTTTAATTACAGTACTAATATACGAAAAATAACTGACATAAAAAAATTATATGGCAGTTATTTTGTAAAAGTTATTAACAATTTTAAAAATCTTTGAAAATATCTACAACTTTGTGTAGTTCTTGGGGTTTGTGGCCCCATAAATCAGTAGAGGCATTAATAATCCTCTTTTTAGGATCTGATTTAAAGGATTTAGCTGGGTAACCAATGATTGAAAACCATTTCTTATTTTTACCTGGCCAAGCGCCTAATGGATAATATGAAAGAGATACTTCATTTTCTGTATCTGTTTCAATACACTTAATAATATCAACACCTGGTCTGAACATCTTTTTTTCAAACAATTGTTCTATTGCTTGATCGTGTTCGCCTAGGCATAGACAAATAGTACCATTTAATCTTAATAATGCATCTTGTGCAGTTTTAGGATCATGCGCAAAATTACCTAAATGATATACAGTATCATTTTTAGTTACAACTTCATTCCAGTTTCTAATCAAACCGTCTGTCATTGCATCAACATCTTTAAAATCTCTTTTATATTTTTTGATTGCGCCTGGTCTACCTAATTGTAGATTTGATGTTACGAAAACTTTACTCATTCTAAGCTACTATAAATTTAATATTGTAATTATCCCAAAGTTCACCAGTTAATGATAACTCGTTAACTCCTCCTTGTGCATTTTGAATTCTTTTGTCATCTGATATATCTACAAAAAGATAAAGTACAAAATCATAGTGTGTTGCGTAAATCATTGATTGACCAATGCCGGCTCTAAGATCTGATCCTCTTTTTCCTTTTTTAAACTCAATGGCAATTTTAATACCATTCATTTCAACTGTCATATCTGGTCTATTTCTAGTTCCCATAAAGAGGATATGCGATACTGTAGTATTCACATCACCTTCCCAGTTGATTGAAGATTTTACGATTTCTTTAGCTTTTTCTTTATCATCTTCACCTTCAGAGACTATATAATTTGTTAAGTCTCTTACAAGATGTGGGTAAATAAATTGCTTAATCTGATCTTCAGACTTCTTCTTGTAATTTAATGTACCGAAAATATCTTCATGTGTGATAGCTTCGGAAATTAAATCTAAAAATTCTACTCTCTTCTGAGATTTACTTGCTTGTTTCATGGGCTTCTGTTTCTACTTCAACCTCTGGAGCTTCTTGAATCTGAGTTTCAAGTTCTGCAAGCTCTTTATGCATTTCTTGAATTTTCGTATTCATATCTGCTAATTCGGTCATAGCCTTCGATACAGTTTCACCAACATGCGTTAACATGATAATAAACTTCCTAGCAGCTTCAATACCCGTTCCTTCTACATTTAGAAGAGCCTGGTAAAGGGCATTTAATTCATGTCCTCTTAAACTGATAATAGTATCTGTACTATCTGAAGTTAATAATTCTTTATTTTGCTTCTTAAGCTGATCGTACAATGTTACGATTGCTGCAGCGTTAGATGTTTTCCAACCATATCCTTTATTTAAATGGTCCATTAAAGTTTTAACCATTTTTCTATCGTCAAATTGGATCTCAAACCTTTTTTCTGCTGCTTCTACTTGTGCTGCATCAACCTTTTTAGTAAGGTTCTTTTTCTTTGTTGTTAGAGTCTTGCTCATAATTTTATATTAGTTAGTGTAGTTTATATATTGTGTTTTTAAAAGTCATCATTTCTAACTCTTAAATCATAATCTCTGAAGTTTTTAAACTGTTCGTCATCAGTATTCATCCTCCTCATAATAGAATCATTCATATCATTCCTGTATTCTAATCTCTCAACTCTAGTAAGTCTAGGGGGATCTAAATAAATTACCATACATTGTTCTCTGTATTTCTTAGGTAACATATCTAAACCATCTTTAGACATAATCATTATATCTGCATTATTAAAATCTGTTTCAGTTTGTCCGTAATACCAACCATTAAATTCCATGTATTCTATAAACTCAGCCCCAACTATCATTTCTTTAAACTGATTTTCTGTTACAAAATGATAATCTTTACCATCTACTTCAGTTTCTCTCGGAGGTCTAGTAGTATGACTAACGCCAGAGACGAAACCGCCTTTAGATAATCTTGTCTTTAAATGGTCTTTTCCTGCTGCTGCTTTTCCTACTAGGATTAATTTCATAGTTATTATACTGGTTTTTTGGTTTTTGTTTTGTTTCTTTTAGGTCTTTTTCTAGGCTTAGGTTCAGTAGATGGAGTCCTACTAAAATTGCCCATTCCATCATAGTCCATATTATCTGGTGATGATCCGCCCATAGCACCATGTCTGTCGTAATAACCTGGATAGTTTTCTTCTCTCTGCTTTCTAGATCCATAGAAGATATTCCAAATTGTAAAGTAGATATAAACTGCAAATATTAACCCACCCATAATAAAGAATCCTAAATTCATGTGTTTCGTCTTTGTCTGATTGCTATCGCAAAGAGGAGGATAGTTCCTGGCCAGTGTGCCGAATACTGAGCTTCTGCTGTATATCCCATTACACCATATCCTACTGAATATAGAAGGCACATAAATGCTAAAATTACTGGGTACCAGTTATTAAAGAAGCTTTGGAATTTCTTAAACTTTTTCATATTTGTTTTTTATTGATTTAATAATTAATCCAGCTGTAAGTATCATAGCTGTAATATTGATTGCGTTAGGGTGCCAATGTTCTCCACAGAAACCCATTGCGTGATAAATAAAATCTGTCATTTTTGTTTAATTTGATGCGTTCTTAAGTCTTTTATGACGTCTTTACGAACTGTTTCTAAATATTGTTTTCTTTTTGCTGTAGATACAAATGGCACTGACCAGAATTGTTTGGTTTTTAACCATAATGAAAGTCTCCATCCAAAGACAAATGTAAATACTCCCATCACTAATCTTAGCTTAGGTGAGTTTAAATAGAGCGTTTTAACTGGCAATGCCGGCGCGCCATGTGTGATATATGTTCTTATCTTCTTGTCTCCTAAGAATGGCTTAGGATAAGCATACGGGCCTACCACTGGTACAAATTTATATGCATACCCTGGAGTTAATACCTCATCAAAAAAGATTTCCATTCTTGGAGTTAGTCTAAACCACCAAACTGGAGATATAAAGTAAATACGATCTGCCCATTTTACTAAATCTTTATATTTTTCAATAAGATCTGTTCTAGGTCTTGCAAAACTATCTCTATATAAATCAATTACTTCAACTTCATTTAAGTAACCTTCTGATAATAAAGTCTTTTTAATTGTTTTAAAAATGCCATTGTAACAGAATGATTTCTCGTCGGGATGGCCGACGATAATCAAGTTCTGCATTCTTTCCTTCTTTTTCATTATGGAGTAGTTTCTGAAATATTTTCTATTTCTAATATTTTGTTATATGATTCTATATCATTTAGTTTAGTCCAAGCTTTCCAGTGATTGACATATTCAATTGCTGGTTTTTTTCTAGTGCCTGGTTCCATTCCAAACTTAATCCAACGTACTGCTGATAGTACATCTTCTAAGTGTAATTTTTCGTATGCTTCTTCTTTTGTCTGTGGTCTTCCGGTCATAAAAATTTAGTATATTTAGTTAATTCTTTCTCTCTTGCTTCTTCTAGTTTTCGTGCATGGTACTCTTTAGCATACTGTTCCATGATTTTACTCAGTTGAGTGTAGTGTGAAAATGCATCACTGTCGACAGCCAGGTCTGGCCATTCATTCTTATTTAGCCAATCCGCCGCGCTCATATAAAAAATCTTTTAAATCATCTCTACTTCTTGGCACATCATCCCATTTCTTATCATACCAAAATGTTCTACCATTTCTATCTTTTCTCTTTGCCATTTCAGCATTACCATAACATAACATAAAGCGTTCCTGGATAGACTCGTCTCCAAATGGATTATCCCAATCCTTAATGCTTCCACCGCCCTTAGCATACGCTAAAAGTGGTATATCACGGCATAGATCTAATAGCTTAGGGTATCTTGCGAATTGCATGCCGGCTGGTAAGAATGGATCTACATCTCCGGCTCTGAAAATGATTTCAGCTCTTAGGTAATTACCAATGCCATTAAAATATTTCTGATCCATTAACATTTCATAAAGTGGCTTCTTTAGTTTTGTCAAATTAGTCATTACATTTTTCCAGAACTCATCATATTCTGTCGTTGGATCTGGACCTCTACCTTCTGACCAAGCTAGGCCTTGTTTCCATTTACCAAATCGCCTAACATCTACAAATGATAATGTAGTTCCGTCTTTACGATAAAATTTAAGATGTGCGTGTTTTGCTTCGTCGCCTGAATTAGTAAGTTTAAAATGACCAGACATTCCCATCGTAATTCTAACTGTAATAAATTGATCTGAATAATCATCTAAAAAGTAAAGTACCATTTCTTTACCTTTTGATTTAGCCTTAATTTTAAATGATTTAAATGGAATATCTAAGTTTTCGCATTTATGTACTGGATTCTTTTCTACTCTAAGATAAGTTGCTCCTTCTGAAACTTGATTTACGTAGTCTGATGTGAACTTGAGTTCCGCTAACTCTGGCATAATGGTGTGATTTAATAGTTATATCTCATCAGGTGTAATTGTTTCACTATTCGCGTCAGGTACATCTTTTGAAGTATAATTCCAGGATTCTTCCCAAAATATTAATACTGGATGCTGTGGTTTATGCAAGCACATAGGTCAATTCTGCTTCTGGATCATTAATAACATCAAGGATGATAGGTTCTGCGGCTCCAGCTAGCTGAAGGATGTGTGCCAGGCGGCCAAACGCGCCTGCCCTGCATAATCCGTTAACTCCTTCAGTGATGTCATTAGGATTCCTTAAAATGGACGAAACATGCATGTGTATAAAGCCTATTTCACTTAAATTAGAATAATCTAATATTAATGGTTTATCAGAAATTGTATTCATCTTCATAATCTTCTAGATCATTCATTGATCTAATATTTTTAAAATTAATTTTAGGTTCTTTGTTGCGTTGTTTACGCTTCTTGAACTGTAGAGCTTTTTTACGACTTTCGTCGGAGTCATTAGCCACCACCGGCTGCTTAGACTTTTTCATTAGAAATTGATTTTAAATTAGTTTTCTGTTGGAGGAGTAAACTTAGTATCTCTGTATTCCCAGTTGTCACCTGCTGCTGGAGTATTAAGAGTATCTGTTGAACACCATACTGGAGGTGGTGTTGTATTCGGAGTATCGTAGTATGGGTTCGGAGTATACATTGGATAAGAAGGTGGGTTATATGTCTCTTCTTTAAGTAAAACCACTGCTTCTTCAGCTGTGATTTGTTTTTTATCTAATAGTCTTTGTACGATGCTTGCTTTTGTCATAATAAATATTACATTAATGGTCCTGCACTACAACTATGAATCGCAGCTTTCATTCTCTGTTCTTCTAGCCACTGTAGGTATTTCCAAAATCTTTTAATTCTTTTCATATTAATTTCCCATTTGATAATCAGAAGGAGGTAGCTCATTTAATAGACTACCAGGCGCTGTAATGTTTTTAACCATTCCGGATTCTTCAAATTTAATGCCAGTAGGGATTTGATCCTCGTATTTAGCGTATTCGAAACTACCTTTAATATGTTCATTAAGTGCTTTGCCTTGAGAATCTGCTAAATTAAATTTGTTCCAAGTTTCTACGTCAACTGCTTCATAGACATAAGTTGCCCATTTAAAAACTACTGTTAGCGTTTTATCAGTAACGTCGTATGTTGCTGAATTAATAGTTGAACTCTTGTAATGCGATGTAGTACTTGTTATCATAAATTAATCTGTTTAGTACTTATATCAGGTTTTTAGAAAAAGTTTAATTGGAAAGACGACCGTTACCACTAATTTTAATTCCAGTTTTAGTAAGTGCATTTTGTAGTTGCTTAACAGCTCTTACTACTTCTGCACTATTACCACCGCCACCATCTCCACGTATGCCGTCTGCAACACCACCAACTAATTTACCTGGTAGGCTAGCTAATTCTGATAAGAAACCTCCTTGAGCATCTTGAGACTCTCCAACTGATGTTTGGAATTCCATTAGAATATCTGCTAAACGTTGCATTGCAATTTCTAAAGACTCTCCCATTGCTGCAAGTATATCTGAAGGTTCACCACCTTCAGCAAGAACTCCTAATGCTTCAAACATCCTTCTAGACTCTACTAATTTATTATAGTCTACTGCATTTATCCCGGCAGAGATCTGAGGGAATGCAGTGGCTCCCATTGTAAGAGAGTTTCCGATTGTACTCCAAAGTTCTGTTTGTGCGTTGTAACCTGCAATAGGTCTTAAGAATCCAACATCACCGACAAACATGCCAGTCCATCCTTGCATTTGTTCTAGACTAGTACCATTTACAGCACTAGCAATTTGAGGGGCTGCAGCTCCTATTTTTTGATAAGATGAACCAACTGCTTCAAATAAAGTACTTTTAGCTGCTAAAACTTCAATATCATTAGTTACACCACCATAGAGTTTAGTAAACTCATTCATTGGTTCTGCAGCTACAGTATTAACTGATGCTACAATCATTGGAATAGCAACCGCCATTCTCATATAAGACATTGCTAATGTTTTAAGCATTTTGTTTTTTGCTTCATACATTTCAGCTGGAGTCTCACCACCAAAAATAGATGCGAATGCTTTACCTTTTTCAACAGTGAATTGAGTAATTGCACTAACAATTAAAGGTATTGCAACTCCTAATTTTCCATAAGTCCATCCAATTGCATAAATTAATGAGGTCTTAGCACCCATATCTACGCCATCATCATTGGTTCCAACAATAGACTCGATCATAGCTGATACTTTTTCTCTAACTTCAGCTCCGTCTGAAATTGCACTTGTAATTGTAGTAACATCAGTAACTGCTGAGGCTAAAATGCTATAAGGTTCTTTAACATTACGTGCAGCATTAACACCATCAAAAAATGATTGTACCCAGAAACCACCTATTACTGAAATAGTTTCTACTAAAGATGTAACTTTCTCTCTAAGTAATACTGGGTCTGTAATACCTTCTGTAAGTGTTGCGACAGATTCTACTGCATCTGCTAATGAAGAATAAGGATCTGCTAATTGTAATGCTATTTCAGCACCCTTTTCAAAATTAGATGAAGAGAACCATCCTCCGCCACTACCGACACCAGATGCTCCAACTTCTTCAAATACCCCAGCTAAACCTATAATAAGTGCTTTTGTATTCTTAGCAAGCTTAGCAACTAAAGTATCTACGTCTCCAATTGATTTATATCCTGTTGCGTTACCGTCCTTATCAAATCCAGTTGGGAATTTAAGCATTGCCATAGACTGTACACCTTTTGCTAAATTAAATAGCGGAGTACCCATTTGTTTAACAACCTCAATACCCTTTTCATAAGAAGAAGAACTAAACCATGAACTGCCTTGAGCTGCTTTAGATTCTCCAACCTCTGCAAATGCAGAACTTAAACCTGTTATTATTAATTTAGTATTAGCAACTAAGTTTGGTACTGCGGTTCCTAAATCTATAGTTTCATATCCTGTTGGATTACCTTCTTTATCAAATCCTGTTGGGAATCTAAGCATTGCCATAGCTTGAACACCTTTAGCAATACCTGTTAATGATGTACCCATACCTCGAGTAGACTGAATACCTTTATATACATCACTAGTGAACCAAAAAGGTCCTCCCATTGATGCACCGACTTCAGCAAAAGTTTCAGATAAACCTGAAACGATCATTTGTACATTATCGCTTAGTCTAGGTAAATCAGTATCTCCTATAGCTGATGTAAATACTCTAAGTCCTAATGCAATACTTGTTAATGCAGCTCCTGCTAAAATCATAACTGGCGCGCCGGTCATAATACCTAAGATTGATAATGGTCCTAATGCCATACCATCTGCGATGGCATCCATTGCTGTTTCAAAGTTAGATTTCTTACCACCGAAGAATCCTTTTTCACCAGACCAGTTAAATGCTTTATTACCTTTTTCAGAAATAGTACCTAATTTACTAAAGTCAATTGCTGCTAGGGCTGCCATACCCACAGAGATTGTTAACACTGCAATTCCTGCTGCAGTCATTGCGACAGAACCTAATAAGATTAAAGGTGATGCTAAACCAGCAGCTGCCATTGCAACTCCGATCCCACCTATAATTGCTCCCATTACAAGAACTTGATCCATTGTAACATCTTTAGTAGCTGCTGCCATGATTGCTACGCCGGCTCCTATAACGATTAACGCTACACCAGCAACAATCATAGATGCTGCACCTAATGCTATAAATGCAGCCGCTAAACCAGCAACTCCAAATACCAGGCCTAAACCACCTATTAATAATAACATACCAATACCCTCTTCAACTGTAGGTAACGATGCCATCATTGCCATTACACCAAGCCCTAAGACTATTAATGCAACTCCTGCAATTATCATTGCGGCACCACCTAAAGCTACGTTGGCGAATGCCATACCTATTACTCCAAATACAAGACCTATTCCACCAATTAAGGCTATCATGCCTATTCCAACTTCAACACTAGGAATTGCTAATCTCATAAATCCAATACCAACTGATAGTGCAAACAGACCAATTCCCATTATGATTAATGAAAGCGCACCTTTGACGACATTACCTATTTGCTTTCCTATAATAAACATGGTTAATGCCACAGCTCCAATAATCATTAAAATACCCATTGTATCTAAAAATCCTGGCATAATTAAATTAGAAAGTGCTAATGCGATAGATAGTGCTAAAATTGCACCAGCGGCTAAGATTAAGCCACTTGCTGTTTTCCTAATAGTTTTATTAATGCCCATTTTCTGGAAGAGGAAGAATACACCACCTATTACCATTAATACTAGTGCTGCTACCATTAAACCTTTCATGATTGCTCCAGCAAATGCATTCATTAACATTAAGCCTAAACCAATAGTAATAATACCAATTCCTAAGAAAGCTAATGATTTTGCATAAGCCTCTGCTTTCGTTTCATCTATTCGAAATAACTTCTCCCATGCCATAAATATTGCACCTAATCCAAACGCAACCATACCGAAGACAAAAAGTCCCATAATAATATGCTTTGCAAGTACTGCCACTAAAGCTAATGATAAACCAATCGATAAGATACCTAATCCTAACATGACCATTGCTTTATTAAAAGTCATAAATTTATCTAGAGCTTCTTCAGTAAAGTGCTCACCTATATACTTTGCTATTGCAACAACACCTAGAAGTAAAGGTACTGTAAATAACATACCTATAAGTGCAACTGGTGCTATTAATACCATTGCTGCCATCAATAATCCAAATTTCACAATTGATATTCCGATTGCGTGGAGTATTAATAATTTATCCAACTCGCCTTCTTTTAGGCCTTGAGTTGCCATTTTAATTCCCTGTATAATAACATAAATACCGCCAACCCAGACAGGTGCGGTTACTGCTGCAATCATTAAGATTGGTATTCCTATTACCATCGTTGCAGCAAACATTAATATAGATTTACCTATATCTCCTAATACTACTAATCCAGCGTTAAGTGCGCCAAATTTTGACGTTAAATCCTCAGCACTCTCGGCCTGGTTTAACGCGTCAATAATAAAGCCCATACCTAAACCAATTGGTTTAAGTGTTGGTGCTACTAAATTTAATACAATAGCCTCTTGAAGACCACCGCTGCCGGATTTTGTACCGTCAACGATAGTTTCTATAGCCTCGACCATTCGGTCTATTCTATCAAATATCTCTCCACCTTCATCAAATGTTTCTGCGACAAGAAGTGTGTTTTCGGCAATTTCGCCTAATACACCATCTTTAGAGCCGAATTTATCGAATGCAGTAGCTAACGGATTCTTCTTTGGCATGTAACTGACTTAATATTTTTAAAAAGAAAAGGGTATGCTTAGGAAAACATACCCCTCACTCTTATTATATATCTCTACATTTTCGGCATCTTAAACGATGGCGTCTTCATAGAGGGGATCTTGGGCATCGAAGGCGTTTTATACTTAGAGCTCATTGCGCTCTGTTGATCGTTGGCCTGTTCTTGTTGATCCGATTGTTGCTTATTCTTATTCTTGATGTACTCCGACAGATTCTTGACATAATACCAATATTCGTAGTAATACATGTTTTCGATCTCTGAAGGCTGCATCCTAAGATGTATACCCAGGTAGAACTTTGTCTTAAAGTAATTCTCCAGCGAGATCTGAAATAATGAAAAGACTTTTGATGCCACCTGGGAACTCAAGAGGGGCTTTCACCAACTCTCCGTCTACGGTAGATTCTAGTGTTGCTTGAACACCAATTCTCATTCTTTCAGCAAGTCTATATACAATCATAAACTTTTTTTGATCCCATGCCTTATAGTCTACTTCTAATTGAAATATCTTTGTTAGACTTAGGGTTCTCCAATCACCTTGTATATAAGGTAATACTTGGATAAATGCTTTATCAAATTCTATTTCCTTCTCATTACGATCTTTCAAGTATTGAGTAACCTCTTGCATAACACCAATTGTCGGTGGACACATTACGATTTCACCAGCAGAACGAGTTTTAATAACATACGTTCTTTTTTTATCATCATAATACTTTTCTATCTCTTCATCGATAATAGAAGGTACTAGGTTTTTAACTGCTAATTCAAGATCTATTTTCTTTTTAGTCTTTTCAGATTTACCATTTAACATTAATTTGTTTTCTGGTTCTGGAAAAGTAAGGTCTCTAATAGAAAGCAATAGAACTATTCTATCTTCTTCTAGAATATCCTTGTAAGATAATCTTTTACTACCAGATGTCATTTGAGTACATGATTCTACTACTGAGTTTAGCTTCTCTTCCATATCGATGTAATTATTCTCATCCATAGTAGAAAAATGTCTAATCTCTGCAGCTCTTGCAGATCTAATTTTAATTACACTATCAGCTGGATAAAATTTACCCATTGACGGTAATGTTACTTGATCCAATACATGCCATCCTAATGCACTATCAGAAGATTGTGCTTTATCTGGTGTAAAATTCGACATATTAACTCTACCAAGCCCACCTTTGTCAACAACAGATTCCATATCTGAAGCAGTTCCTTCATTTGAATCAGGAGTTGGGTTGTTAATAGCGTCTTTAGCTTCTAAGGCTCTCGCCATTTTAGCTTCTTCGGAACTCATTTTGTTTTTCTTTTCGCTCATTGTTATTTACTTTTTAAGTTTTTGAGATTTTGCTTTATGTAGGATCTCTGTTCTACAGTTCTTACACTTAATTCTGACTTTATTAGATTTCTTATGAATCCACTTACAGATATGGGACGAGTCTCATTATCCAAAGCATCATTCAAGATAATTCGGTTTACTTCACGAACTTCTCCCTCAGTCAAAAGGACTTGTAATTTTTTTGTTAGTTTATCACTCATAATCTTTTATTATCTTGATATTATATTATGTTTTTTAAAGTTAAAAAAAGAACGTGTTGTTTAGACACGTTCTTTATACTTAATTTATTAAATTAGTTCAACTCTTCTGAGAAAGTATCACACTTCCAACCTACTTCTAATGCTACTGCGTCAGCTGACTCGTAGTTAAGTTCACCAACAAGGTTTACACCTGAAGTGATGAAACAATCATCTAAAGTAATTTTTCTGTAAATATCACCTTCTCTGTTAAATTGTACAACAACTATTGTACCAACATAATTCTTTTTAAGACCCATTTCTCCAGTTTCTGGATTATATTGAGCTCTATACCATTGTCTTAATGTTTTATACAAGTAAGCTTGGTTAGAATCATTTAAGTTAAGCGAGAAGCTAACTGTAATATCAATTGAAGTTGCACCAGGCATACCAGCGTAAGATCTATCGGAAAACTTATATTTTTGTCCGACTGCATCTACTGCAGGAGCCATAGTATCTAATCCACTAATTGAATTAACGTGTTGTAAAAGGAACTCTTGTCCAGCAACTCCATCCGGTGGTAAAATTGTTACCTCGAATAGGTTAGCTTGAACGGGCTCGAAGTTTCTTCCCTTCTTGCTAGTTTGGTCCTCTGAATAATGTGGTAAAGCCATATCTTTAATTTCTTATTTTATTTATATATCGTTGTTTTCTTATGCAAAGTTACCCGTTGCGATTTCACCTGTATTTAATACTGTTACTCTCGATACTAAGATTTCAAGACCTTTAACTGGTTCTACGAACGTATCTAAGATTCCCATGTTGTTATCTATTACTTCAGACGTATTGTTTGAAGAGTCCATGATATTCTTATAGTCGTATACACCACCATCTTTCTTAACTGATTCCATAAAGTTATCAGCAAGAGTTTTGATCTCTAATCTAGTTTGAGCACTATTGAATTCAAATAGGTAATTCTTAAGAATTTCTGCAAGACCATCTTCAATGTAAATTAATACTTCTCTTACGTGAGCTGAAGAAAGTGCTGATTGAACTCCTTGTTGTGCAGTCTTGTTACCTTTAATAGTTAAACCTACGCCTCTTTCGAATACGATTGGGTTGTAACCAAATGGCTCAAGAATATCTCTATCATTTTTATCGAATGAGAACTCTAATGACTGTACTCCAGTTCCACCTACAACTCCTCTTCTAGGACCTGCGATGATTGACCATGGTAAAGCATCTAAATATTTATCGATATAGTTGTTAGATACGTATGCTGCTGGTGGAATTACTTTAGTTCTTCCATTCTCAATTACATTAAGACCAGGACCGTAGTAGAATGCATAAGATGCACCTGCGTTGATCGATGGTAATGTGTAAAGAGATGTTGGATTAGTATCTAAGTTACCTCCTGTTGCAACGTGATTCACACTAAATCCATAAGGAGCAAATGAGTCTTTAAACGTTGGGTTAGTTGCTGCTTTAAGTTCTTTCACCATTGGTGCGTTAAGAATTGCTGCTGCATTTTGTCTTTCTTTACATAAGAATGATAATTCTTCCTTATTTAAGATTGATCCGTTCTCTAAAGAACCAAATGTATCAACTACATATCTGAATGTGATATTGTCTTTATCTACTAAAGCGTTTCCTAAACCAGTTCCTGGCTTAATTGCTGATAGTAATTCTGCAATACTCTTTTCAGTTTGTGTTGCTCCTTCTAATGGGAACGTTTTATATAATCCAGAAGCATCTTCATATCTCTTAAGTGCATAAGCTGGTCTAGAAGAAACTACTCTATGTGTAAAGAATTTATATTTAGTATTAACACCATCGTAAGTTTTTTCGATTCTCTTAACTCTAGATAGTTTACCACCATCACCTGGGATATACATTCCTACTTTAATATTAGCGTTTAATACACCAACACCTGCGTAAGAGTAAGTAAATGCTCCAGCTAAATTATCAGTCCATTCCCAACCACCTGCTAGTGTAGGGAACATCTCTGTTCTATCGTTTGGAGATAATGTCCATATATCAAATGCTGTATTTAATGCTCTTTTATATACTACTAATTCAGATGCGTTAGCATTTGCGTAATCCGTACTAAATCCAACATTACCTGCTGGAGATACAGTTACCTCTCCTGTTACGTTATCTATATCAATTGTATTGATTGCAACATATTCACCTGCGTTTTCAGATAATAAGAATGCATTTCCACCTACTAATAAGTCTCCATACGCAAATGGCGCAGCGCTTAATTTTAAGTTTCCGTTGCCGTCTACTGTAACAACAGCTGGGCTATTCCATGTTGCTGATGTTCCAGCTGCAAATTTCTCATAAGATTTAGAAATATCACCGGTTGTTGAAGTAATAATTGAACCGCCTGCAGTAGCTTCTATTGTATCAATCTTAACAAACTCTCCAGCTATTACAGATTTTAAATATTTAGTATCGTTAATTCCTGCAGTAGCAAGTCCAACTGGTGTAGCTCCTTCGATTGTTAAAGTATATCCATCTACTGAATTGTCACCGAAACCACTAATATCTACTATAGTACTAGTTTTTATTTGTTCTACTTTATGTGATAATACTTCGTAATCTTGGTAGATGTCGAAATTGTTACCAATTAAATCAATTTGTGGAAGTGCATCTTCTCGTACAGCACAGAATAAACCTGTTCTTCTAGCCTCCATATTAATTAGAGTTTCGATGTACATTTGATTACCTTCAGCATCAATAAATTCAGGGATTAAAGATAATCCATTATATTGTGCCATTAAAGTTACTTCTCTTAATCCAGCAAATTTAGCGAATTCTGATTTGTATAAACCATTAGCATCAAAGTAAGTACCGTAGTTAGGGTCATTATTTAATTCAGCAGCATCAAATTTACCTTTGAATACAAATACATCTACTAAGTAGTCTGATACGTATTCATCAGCTTCAACGCCTTCTGGAATGTTAGATTCTCCGTACCATTCTCTTGCAGTTAATTCAAAACCTCTAGTATCAGCAGCTTGTCTAATGATAATTGTGATTGGGTCTTGTTTGATATTTACAAAAGAGATACCATGGTTTGTATCTTCAGCAGCAGCTGACAATAACTTCTCGTCTGAAGGATTCCAAAACTTATCAATATCAAATACATCGCTGAATTTCTTACCAGCAACGGCAGATGATTGAATAGTGTTAGCAGATAAACCTTCCGAAGAAGAGTTAGTTGCTGGAGATAATATCGATACTTGATCGTCAGAATCATCAGCAGTTAAGTTTAATGCTAAGATTGGTCCTCTAGATAAAGCTTCAATAGCTGATCTGTGGAAGAACATATTTTTCTTTTCTAGTGACTTATCGATGCCACCGAATACATTTTTAAACTGTTCAACATCTTCTACTAATACTGGAGTGTTGTAAGGACCTTTGTTAGATCTACCTACAACTAATCTAATAGTTTCAGCAGGGATGTTCACGGTTTGTGATTTGTCGAACTCTAAGCGATATACGCCTGAGCTTTTGAACTGTAGTAATTGAGGACTTAATGCCATAATCGTTTAGTTGTTATTTTTTAATTCTTTTATTATATATCCTTGTCTTTTTGCAAATTTATTTGAGTAGGTCATAAATGTCATATTGTAAATCTCCTTGCTGATCACTATCCTTATATAAGATGCTTTCCATCTCGTCGTGAACCGCAGGATCTATGAAATCTAAGATCTCCTCAATGAAATCTGCATAATCCGTTGTGTTAAAAAATTCAGTCGCAGTAATACATGTCATAATAACATCATCGTTCCCCATTTGAGCGCCATAACTACCGTTTGGTAAAGTACCAAATAAGGATGCCTCAGTCACTGTAACTTCATCAGTTAAATCTAATCTATTTATCTTATACAATTTTGCAAAATTCTGACAAAAGATAGCTTTATTGTCAGATTTTAGTTTTATTCCTGGTTTTATTGTCTTTGCGTCGTGTCTATGTCTGAATTTTACTATCATCTCATCGTCAAAATCATTTCTTTGTGGAAATATACTTCTTAGATACTGGAATAAAACTGTACCATAAGTATTATACTCTACAATCATTTTTACGTTTTCAGAGTTAAAGACGTCTACTGCTAAAGTATAAAGTACCTTTGCAAAATCTTCGATGACATGTTCATTAGATTTAAACCTAGCAACTTGTTCAAATTTAAAAAAGTCGTACATCGCACCAGGATTAATAACGTTCTTAATTTCTTCTGAATTCATCGGAGCGACTTTAAAAATATTAATAACGGAGGAATCACCACCATTACCTTCTGCAATATCTACTGAGAACAACCAAAAGTTTTCAGTATCTTTACAAGTATCAATATCAAAGTTTGGATCCCATTCTAAAAAACCTTTTGTATCAATACTAATATAATCGAATTCATCAAAGTCATGATAGACATAAGGCTTCATTCTCTTTCTCATCTTCTTCATATCGACTGGGTCTAATAAGAGGTTGGATGAGGAAACGAATTCATTCCCATATTGTTTATTAAAGGCTTCGATCGAACCTAGGTTAGCAAGCTCTCTTTCATACCAAGCCTCGTCTCTATCTGGATGTTGCCACCAATCTATCCTCGTTGCTAAGTATTCATTATCACCTCGATCTGCCGCAGCATAGATTTGATAGAACTTATTAAATCCGTTTGGCGTAGATGTAATTGTTATTCTTGAGACTTTCGATGAGGATAATGTAGGATATACATTCTCATAAAAAGAATCAGCAATTGATGGATGGACGTGGGCAAACTCATCTAGGTATAAGTTATGGATTGTAAAACCAATACCAGATTTTGCTGTGGTTGATTGTCCTATTAGACGACAACCATTATCACATCTCACATTCATGACATCATATTTAATAATACCAGGTTTCATAAAGAACGGTAAGTTCTCAATTACTGTTTTGGCTTTATCAATAATTTCTTTTGTTGAATCAGATTTATTCGCAAGTAGCAGAGTATTCTTATCCATATTAAAGGTAACATACCATGCATTAAAAATAGATGCGGTAACTGTTTTACCCATTTGTCGAGCAGCAAGAACAATATTAAATCTATCATTCTGGAAATTCCTCAACATATCCTTTTGATAATCTCTTAGGGTTACCTGTTGAATACCCTCATCTGTCATTACTACTGCATACTTCTCTGCAAAATAGACAATGTCCTTGGCGCATCTGGCTAACTCACTAATTTCCTCATCAGTATATTCAAATACAATATTACCCTTCTTTAGAAATTGTCTACCCTCGTAGAATGGTAACTTAATCTTAGGACGATAACCCTGATCCAAGGCCACTAACAGATCATCAATCTGCTTGGTCGACCAAACGATCCTGTCAGCTGCATCTGTATTACCCTCCTCTTTTGGGATCCATTTATTATCTCCTATTCCGTCTGACATTTATTATTCTTCTGTTGGTTCTACGTCTTCAATATCTTCTTCTGACGCTCCGTGAATACCTGCTTGGATTGCAGCCATTAGGTCTTTTGTACCTCTTTGAATATTTTTATTACCAGTATCTCCTCCAGCACCTTCAATTTCAGTTTGATTTGCTCTCTTCTGGTAAATTTCTAAATCCCTTGCAATTCTTTTTGTACCCTCTTCCGCTGCCATTAAGTACATGGTTTGCGACTTAATAATATCTAACATTGATTTTTGTAGAGTTGCAAGAACCTCAAACATTCTAGGTGCTAATTCTCCTGAGTCAATTGTTTCTAATAGAGTTGTTAGAGCTTTTTCACCTGCATTTAATTGATAGATCAGAGAGGACATTGTCATCTCATCCATTTGTTTTTTTGCAGCTATGTACTCATCCTTTTCGATAATATCAGCATCAAGATAAAATTTCATTAAGGCTGTAATAGTCTTTTGTGCTTTTTTAGTTGCACTTGACTTTAATTCAGTATAATTTATTGATGGTACCATCGAAGTTGGCTTAGCCTGAATAGGAAGATCTTTAGGATCGTTTTCAACATCTAATGGACTATCTCCAATTAATGCATCTAATTCTAACCTAATGTCGTCTGCTTGTTCTGCTATTGTTTTCTTCTTTTCGCTCTCGCTCATATTATGATATTATATTGTATATATCTAGCTTACACTAGTAACAAATTTAGTTTAAGTTTGTTACTTGTTTTGATTGTACTTTCTTAACTGTATAGAAGGAATTGCGTTATCAATAATATATGTTAGTCTATTATCTCTAACAATATATTGTTGTAACATGTTCGTATGTTGGTCTTTACCGATAATCTTAGTGTATAACCTAATGTTAGTCATTGCTAATTTACCTGGCATTAAAGCCCATTTTTGTGATGTAACCCATCCTTGAGCAGCACCTAGTTCAAAGTTTTGATCCATTACATTAATTAAAGTATCTGAAACAGACATACTTGTCAATGTATTGCTCTTTGGGTTTAACTGATACACATTAGCAGATGTATTACTATATGTATTATTTAAGTTATAGACTAAACCATACCATTGTCCATTTATAGGCTGTACTGCAAACGGATATGTTAATGTAAGATCATTTATATATGCTTTAACATGTGTTTTATTAACTGTTAATTTAAGTCCTTTTTGTCCTACTCTTCCATCAAATAAAGTTTGCTCTGCTGTTGGATTTGTAAAGTTAGGTTTAAACCAGGCAGAAAATGCCATATTCTTATCAATTGCTAATTGAGATATTTTCTTATATACTAAACATTCGATACCTAAATCTTTTACAGATTCTAGATCATAATGATTCTTAGTAATAATAGTCCATTTATTTCTTAACTCGTCATCGCTAATAACTAATGAGTTATGAATTCTTTCTCTAGTACCATCACCAACTTCTGAGAACATTGTTTGATATTGTTCTGGTTTAGTTGATTGTCTGTACTCATCTTGAATTTCTTCTCCAAATACTTCTTCAACTCCAGTATAAAGTTCGTCTAATGTTTGATCTATTGCAACTCCAGCAGCATCGTCTCCTATTATTGTAGAAGTTCTCTCTTCGTATTTCTTTAACATTACTCTCCAGTAAGTCATAGACTGATTAAATTCATCAGCAAAACTAACTGAACTTACTTCATACATTCTATTCATTATTGGAATGTACATATAATCTCTTGGTCTTGGGGCAATATTAGCACCGAATGCTTTTTCCATTTGCCCTTTTGTAATATGGATTTCAAAATCTTCAAAGCCCATACCAAAAATATCGTATGTAAATTCTCTAGTTGGCATTGCATTATCTGGCACGACAATTTTAAGATCTGACGTATCTTTTACATTGTATAAAGAGTATTCCATTAATACAACATCCTTAGATCTCTTATCAGGTTCTACTCTAAAGTACTTTGTGTTATGTCCCCACATTTCTGAAGCCAACTCACTTATTTCACCATAAATTGCAGTTGGTTTACTTAAATTATACGGATCGAATATTGGGTCTGAACAATCGATTACAATATTAGTACATCCTGCAACATAAGGATCATCACAATCCATACATAATTGTGGACATGATTGAATAGTACCTGCTTCTGTTTCTAATTCAAATGTAACTGATAAAAGGCTTAATGTATGCAATGAAGACAATCTATGTACTTCCGCTTTAACATCTATCCATAATGGTTTAGTTGCATCAAATTCTAAATTAGTAATACTAACATTTAAAGGTTTTAATGGTGACATTTCGCCTCCATCACTATCTATATTATTCTGGGACCATCTATAGTCAAAAACAAAGTTGTTATCAGCATCTGGAAATTCATACCATTTAGCTGCTGTTGCAGTAAATGTAGCATCTTCTGTAGCAGTAATAGTATTTGCTACAATAGTATCTACAGTAAAAGTTTGAGAACCTACAATAAACTGATCACCTGGTGCAAGTGTCCATGCAATTCCAGAGCCAATAATAGTTTTAGAACCCGCTGTTAATTGTACTGTTCCGATACTAGTTGGTGAATTAACACCATATAGGATAGACCAATTCAGAACCTTTTTTACGTCTACGTAAGGTTCTTTCAATTTAGCGAAGAAATAGTCTCCGATTGTGTCTGCTGTAAAATTTGTTACTGCCATTTGATAAAGAAGTTATACTTCTATTTTTTATTATATATCTGACTCCCAATCAGTGATTAAAAGCATTTCAGGATTATCACCCTCATGATGTTCTAATGCGTGTATAAATGCATTAGTTACTCCTAATACTTCTGCTGTATTATTCTCAGCTTGAAATAAATCTAAGGCACTTAAAAAGTCTCTTAATTTAAATATTTTAAAATTCTCTTGTTCTTTTAATAGACCTGCTTTTATTAAAATATGATTAGCTTGTTTAAGTTCATGTTCTTCTTGGAACATATCAAACATCCTCATAGAACCTCTTAATGTTTTAATATCGTATTTTATAGTCTTTACTTGATCTACATTTACAATTCTATTGTAACTAGAATTAGAATTAAGATTAACTCTAATATAAGATAAGTTTGGCATTGATTGAAATATCTTCCATATAAAATATACTGATGTTGCCTCCCTATGTATATTGACATCACTGACTGTACGAAATCTATTAACATCGTGAGAGAACTTATGATTTAAATAAGTTTCCATACGCTCTTTGGCTACTAACATACTGTTAGGAGTCATAGGCCTAGATTTAGTATCTCTATTAATAATACCCCATAGTTTTAAATCTATTGAGTTATATCGGTATAAAGTAATATCTATTATTTCAGTAAAATGATCATTTATCTTTTGCATAAACCTCTATTTGTTCTTCAATTTTTTTTAAATCAGAAAACAGAGCTTCCTTAGCAAATTCTTTTAGTTCGCTAAATTCTCTATTACCAATCTCGTTTTTGTCCATATAAATAGATACAGCTTTCTCGCTGGGATTATATTTATCAGGCGTATTTTTCTTTGCTTTTTTGGTTTTAGTATAAAACCATCGGGGCACCGATTGGAATCTAGAGGCGACAACGGACCAACACTCTACTACACTACCACCATTAATCCCATTAATATTAAACATCATTGCATTTGCAGGATATTTAATAGACATGAAACGATTAATCATGAAATGATGTCGCTTTTTAGTGTGTTGTTTTATTTTCTTATATTGTTGTGGCTTTGTAAACATTATTTTTACAAAGTCAAACAGTTTAGTATCATCTAGCATATTAGTTATATGTCCTTAAAGGGTAAAGTTTACCCTATTAGTGTTTTAAATGCATGTTGATGTGCATCCACTTTTGAAAGATTATGAAGCATTTCTATTTTAGTAGCAAGTTCTATAACTTCTGGTTTTAATCCATGTGCGTTTGCTTCTGCTAATATTTCTTCAATTTGAATATAATCTGTTAATGTCATATTAGAATAACTTTTTACTTGGGTCTTTCTTAACCTTTTTTGTTTTCTTACCTACCAGCTTCATTGGAGATTCTTCTTTTGGAATATCCATTCCTGCAAAAGGATCTGGTGCGAACGTATTCTTTTTAGCTCCTTCTAACCAATCAGTTCCTTCTAGAATTTTATCCATTTCCATAATAGAATTCTTATTCTCGATAGCACCTTCCCAATCTTTTTCAATAGCAGCATAAATAGCCTTTTGAATTGGATCTGGAATAGTCTTGTTATGTAATAACATTAGAGCTATATTCTGCGTAAGATTTGTTTTGATTAGCGTTTGAGAACTATGGCCAACAACTCTATAGATAATATCTACTAAGATGTCTTTTGCTTCTGATGAGAATAGAAAATCAATAGTAAAATCTTTATTATATTCTTTAACATATTGATCCCATATAAGATCTGCTGTTTTGTCAGTAATAGAATAGTTACGCAACTTGCCGTTCTTCATTTCTTTTTGCCATGTAACAACTGATGCAATATTATCTGATTTGTCACCGGTAAGTATCTTTTGAAATATGAATTTGTCGCAATCAACTTCTTTAATAGAAATCTTATTAGCTTTAATCCAGTCTAGAATATCTCTTTGGTAATCATCACGCAACATGTGTTGTCCACCCATATTGAATAACATATCGTCGCTTGTTAGTTCTTTAGCGGCTGATGTCTCCATGTCTTTATTGAAACCTTCGTAACCATAAAGTGTCTTTTTAGTATTGTAATACCATAACGTATGCGCGTCATTAGTTTCTGAGTAGTTAACTAATTGAATTAGATCTCTATCACCTGACCATACGATACATGATTTACCTCTAGCATTTAGAGCAGCTGACCATCCGAAGATAACATCATCTGCTTCAGCACCTTGTATTTGGTGTACAGTAACACCTTTAGTAGCTACAATATCTTGAAATGCTTCATAGACTTCATAGACTGCAGTCCAATCTACACTGCTATTTTGTTTCCTAGTGCCTTTGTATTCAGCAGTTGGAAATAAATCTTTACGCCATGATTTTGAATCTACAGTTAATACTACATCATCGACAAACATCTTTAGCTTACGCATTTCAGATGCAAAGTCAATTGCTAGCTTTCTCATGAATTGAGATTTCTGTTTATCATCTCCTAGTAACTTACCATTCTTTGGTTTTGGTAAGACAAATAATCTACTGAAAACAAAATAGTTTCCGTCGATTAGTAATGTATGTTTTCCCACTTTCATATTTTTGTTATTTAATATCTATGTACAATATACGAAAAATAATTGACATAGAAAAATTATTTGCCACTTATTTTGCTTTTAATTACTTTTAATTATTCCTTGTATCTCGTAAACGCAACTTAACATTGTGATTACAGGATCTATGACATGAACTCTCTGCGATTGATGTTTAGCTACAGAAATAATGATCTGTGGGATATGCTTAACTGATTGCAATTGTTCTTGTTGTATATATTCTATAAATTCTTCACCTAATGTTTGTAAAATATCATCTACTCTATTAGAATAATTACTTACTAACATCTGGTAATTCTTTGCTGGATCCGTTTCTTTAAAGACTAATTCAAATACGTCTTTATAGACTGAATTAAATTTCTTTACATTATCAACTGTAATCGCAGTAGTTCCTTGAGTTTTAAATCCTTGTAGTTTATTTAGAGTACTTCTTAAATCTGGGAAGTTACGTCTAACAAACTCTACAAGAGCATCTTTCTCAATAGTCATTTCTTCTTCTTTACAAATATCATATACTCTACGGATATACTTCTTTGTTAATTCTGTTTCCTCTTCTTTATCAAAGTCAAAATTAATAACTTCAAATCTTGATAGAATTGGATCTGGTAGTTTATTGATATAATTACATGTTGCAATAAATCTAGAGTTACTAGCGAATTGCTCCATTGTAGCACGAAGTGCTTTAAAGAATTGATCTGATACACCATCAACCTCATCTAGAATTACTACCTTAAACATACCAGGTGCATCCATAATAGACACTGTTGAACAGAAGTCTATAATTCTAGTCCTAATCACCTCAACAGAAGTGTCTGTGGACGCGTTGATGTACAGATAAGGGAGTTTAAACTGATTTACTATGGCTTTTGCACAAGAAGTCTTACCTGTCCCAGGTGAGCCCGTAAACAACATATTCTGGACTAGTCCATCTTTAAACTTATTCATTACCGCATCTGGTAAGATTAGTTGTTCTAATGTAGAAGGTCTATACTTCTCTGTAAATAATTGGTTGATTGATTGCATGCAGTATATGTTTAATTGTTATAGTGTAAAATGCCTAAAATGTTTCATAGATAAATATAGTATATGAGTATACGTATTGAAAAGACTGGTGGTCCTTGGCCCGCAAACAGATATGGTATCATCTTAAAGTACTTACCACGATTCTTAAGAAAGTTTCTAATAACTCATAGGAATCTTGCTAAGTGGTCCGATGATGACCAATTCATGGAGTGTGTCTTAAAAATGCAAAGACCTAGATCTACTACTTCTACTAAAATTTATTGGGATATGAGAACCGATACTGCCCTATCTGAAAAGGGATTAGAACGTTCATATAATACTGTTGAATGGTATTGTGCTATTTCACTTAAACCTATTAAGGCTAAGTTTATGAACTTTGATCTTAAGAACTTTATACACTCAGAATATTATGATGTATTAGAGGCTCCTATGATTGATAGTCGTATACTTAAATCATCGGTTGAGTTTCGTAAGAAATGCAAAAAACTCCTGCTCGCAGAACGAGAGGAGTTTCTTAAACTTGCAAAAAAGAACGCTAAGCGCTCTCTTTAATATTACATTAATGCTTTGAATTTCTGAGCTACTGTCATTGATTCGTGTAACTTAGATTCAGATATAGATTTAAAATCAAACTTTTTTAAATACTTCTCTATTTCTTTTAAGCTACCAGATTCATATTTTTCTGCTCCGCCTCCTTTTAAGAATGCTATAATGTTTTTGTAACCTCTTATTTGTCCAAGAACTTTAGCATGTGCAATATTAGCCATTCTTCTGTCTACTTCAATATGTAGTTCGTCATCTCTAAAGTTGCCGTCTATTGTTGTAAATGATGGCTCAGCTTGAAATTGCATTTTACCTAGTTCTTTAGACTTAAATGCGTAAACAACTCTTTCATATTCATCTTCTTTAAACCCTGTATATTTTGAAAGTTTTTTAACAGACATATCATTAGCTTCATTAACTACTGATTCATCTTTTTTAGAACTTAATCCCTCTTTATCAGCTAATTCTTTGCTTTCTTTCTTGAACTTATCTAATTTGTTCTGAGCCTGTTCGATTTTTTCAGAGTCTTCAGATGCTTGTGCCTTTCTCAATTCACCGGTAGCAACTGCAATTTCGAATTTTTTAATCACAAACGGAGAGTTTGTCTTGTCTTTCTTCGCATCTTCAAGCTTTTGCTTATTAGTCTCAAGCTTCTTATCTAACTCAGCATCTGTAAGCCCGTCAACGCCACCTTCTTTCTTTCCTTTAGAGCTCTTATTAACAAGTTTATCATATAGTTTTTCAGCGTCTTCATCAGAAATACCTGGTGCTCTATCTTTAAAAGTACTAGCACTAATCTTTTCAACCTTATCAAATTCTTCTTGCTTCATTTCACCAGCATCAAAGCTAACCTGTGCAGATATGTATTTGTCTATTTTCTCTTTAGCCTCTTTTTGCTTATCATCAAGCTTAGCATCTTCTTTTGCTTCTTTCTCTTTTATTTTTTTTGCTCTTAACTCTAATATCTTAGCTCTTTCTGCAGCGCGGGCTTCTTGTTTTTTCTTCTGTTCGTCAGCCGTTTTAATATCTTTTTCTATTTGATCTTCATCTTTATCATCGGCATCCATAGTTGCCTCAGCTTTCATGTCTATTAAAAGAAGTTCATGTCTATTGTCTACATCTAATTTATAGGCGTCCCATAAATTAGTATATTTTTCATTATCGATTGGGTTATCATCAATCATTTTTTTAGTTTCTGCTTCCGCTGCTGTAATAGCCTGTTTTGCCTTTGCAGTAACTGCTTCTTTTTTAGTCTTAATTTTTTCTGCGATTTTCTTATTAGAACCTTTTAATAATTCATCCCTCTTGGCGTATATCTTATCTTTAATCTCCTTTTTAGCTTCCGGAGTTATATCTTTTTGATTAACCTTATCAATTTGTGTTTTAATTTTAGCAGCAATCTTGTCTTTTATTTGAGCTTCTAGTTGGTCTTTTTTTGCATCAAACTGACCTTCTAATTCTATTTTAGTTACTTCAGCTCCTCGCTCTTTCTTTTTAAGGGCTGAGTATTGGCCCATTCTTGTAGAGTAGGCTTTAGTAGCTTTAAATTTTGCAAACATTTTAGTTAAAAAACTATCTTCTTCATTAATAGCCTCTGTTGATTCAAATAAAGCATCATCCTCAAACCACTCGTCTGCTTCTAATAAAACTGCTTCTGTGATTTGCTTTGAGAGAGCATCTAAATTATTTAATATAGCATCAACATCTTTGATTATTTCAGCTCGTACCTCTTCACCTGATACTACATTTGCTACTGGAGCTTCAGGTGCTTCAGTTGGCTGAGCCACTACCTTATCTACAGTAATAGAAGCTGGTTTTGTTTTGGCCGCCGGTGTAACTGATTGTGATGGTTTAGAAAGATCACTTGCAGAAAAATCTTCTAGCAATTGAATCTTTTTACCTAATTTAATTTTTTTCATATTAAAATCTTAATTTTCTATAATTATTCCGATAGATTATATATCTTCCTAAAAATGAGCAAAAAAAAAGACCCTCAATTAAGAGGGTCTTTAATATAAAATTTAGACTATAAATTATAGTGCAAAGTTCTCTAATGAGAATTTCTCATATTGAGTTCCTGGGTGGAATCCAGCTTCAACTAATGCGTATCTAGATTTTACAGCTACTTTCGGAGCCATAGTTCCTTCAACGATAGTTTGTACTGATTCAGCCATTAAGTAAGGCATGAATACTAATCCAGGTCCGTTACCGTCACCTTTTCTACCAACTAAGATCTCAACTGATTCGAAAGCTACAGATGGGTCAGTATAAACGTTGATACCAGCGATAGATCCTAAAGGATATATTGCACCAGCAACTTGGTTTATAGTGTTAGCCATTGGGTATGCTACGAAACCAGAAACACCTTGTAAAGCAGATGCAACTTTTCCACCTACTACAGCGAAGTTACCAGCACCTCTTCTACCTCTTTGCGCGATTAAATTACCAGCAGCAAGGATTGCAGTTAAGATTCTTCTGTGTGAGTCACCTTTAGTTTCTCCACCAGCTACAGCAATATTCATAGCTACTGCGTCATTATTAGCATCTACACCGAATAGGTTAGTTCCAGCTAAATCTCTCATCTTTAATAAGATGTGATTGTTAATTGACTGAGTTAATTCGTTAGTTAATACAGCTTCTACTTGAGCAACTGCATCTACACCGAATTGTTTAAGGTCTTGTACTTGTTCTCTTGTTACGGCAGCAGCAACTTGGAAAGTTTCAGCAGCAACGCTTTTTGAGAATAAGCTTAAGCCCATTACTTTGTCTCTTGTAGATTCACCTAAACCTCTAGACATTGGAGAACCTAAAGCACCAGCAGCACCAGAGAAACCAGGAATATGGTCTTCTAAAGCAGCTACTAATTCAGCACCAGCATATCTTGCAGAAATAGTTGCTTCACCAGCTCCTAAAGCGTCTACCACTTTAATGATTGGTTTACCATCTATTCTTGAAGTTCCAGCAGCTTCATCATTACCAGCAGCGGCAACGCCGATGTTAGCTTTGATATAAGTTGGAGCTACAGTACCATCTGCATAGTTAGGAGCAGCACCACCGATCGCACCTCCTTCGTATACGAAGTCAAGGTAAGATAGTAATCCCATTGGTCCAGCCATAGGTACAACAGGTACTAGGTCTAAACCGATAGTTTGTGCAGCTACTTGCATAGCTAAAGGTAAAAGAGTTGGAGCTTTGTCTCCAGATCCTACACCGTTTGCACTAGGAAAACTTGTGTCTCCCATACCTGCTAAGTTCATACCAGGATTTAACGCCATAATGTTTGCGTCTTCATAAAGCTTGTGATTGTGACAGTATTCTGACATCCAAGCTAGTTTGCTAGATTCATTGATCCCTGTTGCTTCCTCAATAATAGGAGCCCAAGTACCTCTGATCTCAGCTTCGTTAATTAAATTTGCCATTTTGATTTTTATTATTTTTAATGGTTTTTACGTTTCTTTCGATTATTCGTTAGAAACTCGACTTGCTTGAGTGTTCTGCTTCTGTCACTCTTTTATCGTCGATCTTATTATTTTATATATATTACTTTTTAAATCTTTTGTTTAAAGCTGCAGCCATATCAGTTACATCATATAACGGTTTAGCTTCCTCTTCAGTTTTAACTGCTGCAGATTCGTTTACCGTTGCTAATTTTTCTAAGTCAACTTTTACCTCTCTTAAGTCTCTAGTTTCCCAGAAGTTTCTAACCTGATATTCAGTATTTAAGTTATGGTATTTTGCTTGAGCTTTAATTTGTGTTTGTTTTGCTTCAGTAAGAGCTTCAAACTTTTCTTTATATTCTACAGGTATTGCAGAGATAAAGAATGGTTCGTTAGTTCTAGCTTCAACAACTGCGTTAGCGTTTTCAATGATAGCACTGATTTGTGACTCATTCATAAATGATCTTTTTGCCACTCTAGCTCTAACTTCAGTTTTAGCATCTTCATTTAAAGTATTGTAAGATTCTTGTACTTTACCAGATACTATATTTAAGAATGCTGGAGCTTCGTTTTCTTTAACTTGTGCAGCTTCTACTAATGCATCTAATTTAGACGCAATTTCGTTCTTGTAAGTATCTAAAGCAGATTCTTCAACTTCTTCAGTCTCTTCAACTTCTTCAGTTTCTTCAACTTCTTCAGTTTCAGCTACTTCTTCAGCACCTTCACCAGCTTCATCTTCTTCAGCTACTTCAGTTTCTTCAACTTCTTCAGTTTCTTCAACTTCTTCAGTGTGGTGTTCTGTTTCTTTTTCTTCAACAAATTCTTCAGCGTTTTCTTTATCTTCAGCATCAACGTCTTCAACGTCAAATTCTTCATCACCTACTTTAAAAGTTTTTTCGCCGTCTGCGATTGCTTTAGCTCTTGCAGCACCGAATGCGTTTCCTTCTTCAACTTCATCTTCTTCAGCTACTTCTTCAGCACCTTCACCAGCTTCATCTTCTTCAGCTACTTCTTCAGCACCTTCACCAGCTTCATCTTCTTCAGTTACTTCAGTTTCTTCAGTCTCTTCAACTTCTTCAGTCTCTTCAACTTCTTCAGTTTCCTCAACTTCTTCAGTTTCTTCAACTTCTTCAGTTTCCTCAACTTCTTCAGTCTCTTCAACTTCTTCAGTTTCTTCAACTTCTTCCTCTTCAACTACTTCTTTAGCACCATCTTCACCTTCAGCTTCTTCTTCAGATTCACCAGCTTCAGCTTCTTCAGATTTTTCATCTGCAGTTACGTCTTTAGTTTCATCTTCTAATTCTTCAGCAGGTTCGCCAATATCACCTTTAGGATCTACATCACCTTCTTCTGAATTATCACCAACTTCTTCTACATCAGCTTCTTCTTTTTCAGCACCAGGTGCATCAGCTTCGTCATCTTCAGTAACTTCTTCAGTTTCTTCAACTACGCTTTCATTAATAGATGTTGCAATGTATTCAGCATACTCAGATACTGATTGTAAGTTTTCTTTTAAGTAATCAACATAGGCTAAAAGATTGTCAGCTTTAGTAGCTCCTTCGTTAGTTGATTCAGCAACGTGATCTGCGAAATCTTTAACTTTAGAAATTGATTCTGCTAAATGCTCAGAGTATTGAATACCTTGATCTAATTTTTCAGCAACAGCCTCAGTATAAGTTATACCTTGATCTGCTTTTTCTGCGACGTGTTCCGAATATTGGATGGACTCGTCTAATTTGCCAGCTAAATACTCAACGTATTCTGAGAGAGTATTTACGCTTTCAACTATGTGGTCGTTATGAGATTTTACATCTTCTAACGTTTCGTCTTCGTTTGTTGCGCCGATAGACTCTTTAATGCTTTTCATTTCGTTAGCTAAGTACTCAGAATACTTATTGAAATCTTCAGCTTTTACAAATTCTGCCATGTTTTTTTCTTTATTATTTGATTCTTTATTGGTTTTAGTAATTTCTTGTGTCTCTTCAAGTGATTCATTAGTTTCAGTTAAATCATATATCCATAAACCTGAATTATCATCGAATCCATAAGATTCGTTAACTCTTTTTAATTCAGCGTTTGCAAATCCTGGATCTGCAACTAAATCGTAAGTGAATAATTGTTTGATTTTTACCTTTCCGTTAGATTCAACGGCTCCAGCTGCTCTTGATGAGATTTGTAATGGTACACCAGCATCTACTAGGGCTTTAGCTTGACGTCCTGCGTCAGTATCTAGTAATTTGATTCTACCTCTTACTTCTTTTGATTCTTTGTCGTAATATAATTCTTCAATAATATGAGAGACACTCTTAAGGGAAATATCGAATTGCTGTGGGTGATCTAACTCACCTAATAGCTTAGAAGACTTAATCTTGTCTTGTAAAGCTTCTATCTGAGGAACGTATTCGCTCTCAGTATAGATTCGATTGTTTTTATTCTTTTGATCTATTTGACCAAATATACCTTCTAGAATGTAATCTTTATTCTCAGTATCGGTTACTTTTAACTGAGATGAAGACATTTCAACAATTAATAAGTTGTTGTTATTTGCCATAACTATGATTTATCTATTTTTATTATATATCTACTTGTATTATGCAATTATCTTAATATCTTTTAGATGTCAATATCTAGGCCTCCATCATCGCCTTCTTTTTTGTCATCTTCCTCTTCTTCGTCACCAGCTTCCTTTTCTACCTCTGCGTCTTCTGCAGATTTATCTAGGTAATATGCCGCTAAAATATCCATTTCGCCCTCAGCGAATGCATCTTGTCCATATTCATTATAGAAGTAATCTTTAAAATCGCTTTCAGTTTTAGAAGCTGTAATCGCTCCTAATATTTCTGCAGATTTAATAGTAGCACCAGAATCTAAAGTCTGATCTTCTACATATATTTTAGAATCTTCTCCTGCCTTTAACGAGTCTTCTGAAATAAACTCTTCGAATGTTTTAATAATTTTCATATTTTATATATCTCTTTTTCTTAACTATCTAGGATTAGCGGCTATATGCCCATTCCGTCATCTTCCTCTTCAGGTTGATCTGCAGCAGTTTTTCTATCTTTTGCTTTAAATGCTTTGTTAGCTCTAATCTCGTCGTCAGACAGTTTTAAGTACTTTCTAACTAAGTATTCTTGATCGAAGTAATATTCCTCTTCCATTGTTTCTTGATTAGTTGTCATTAAACTATCTCTCATACTTGAGATAAAGTCTAATCTTAATGACATAACCTCTTGTTCTTTTAATTCAGCAAACATATTCTCTTCATTATATCTTAAGGCTACTTGAGTCTTAAATTGAGGATCGTCCTGGAACTCAGGGTATTTAAGACACATTTGAATGTACATTGGCTTAACCAATATCTCTTGAAATACAGATCTTAATCTCTTAATGAACTTACCGAATTTGATTTCATCTCTTACCATACCATCACCTGCTAATGCAAAGTCACCACCATCATCTTCATATAAGAATCTGTTGTAAGGAATTTTAGAAACCTCTTTAAGTTTATCTTGGAAATATTTAACTGCTTCAGTATCTGAAAGATCTGGTCCTTCAGAACTAAGAGTTTCGATTTCTGGTGTTTCACCATCTTTAGAAGGTAACCAGTATTCTTTACTAAATTGTAGCATTGGCTTACCATCAGTTTCTAATGTTCCTGATTCGAAGTCAAAATCAACTACCTCTTTATAGTTATTCATTAACTGAGCTAACGATTGTTTTGCTCTAGTTTTAGATTTACCACCTACAGGTATAATAAACTTCATTCTAAATGAAGCGTTAGTCACTGCCCAGATTACTCTGGTGTGTTCCATAATTCTAAGTAGGTTAAATGATCTTATTAATCTTTCAACATAAGATACTCTCGATGCTGTTGAAAGTGAAGAGTATGCAATATAAATGATTTGAGAATCATATAACACTCTTTCTTTTGTTGGATCATCTTTAAACTGAACCCATACTTTTTTACCATCGTCTTTATTGTAACCTGGCATTAGAGTAACTGGATCAATTTCTTTAAAACCTATAATCTCCTTTTGGTCTGGGGAATAAATTATCTCAAATGATAAGTAACCATCTACTAAGAACTTTCTAAAAAAGTACCAAGCTGATTGTTCACCATTAAATCCAAAGTAGTGATAGATTTGTCTAAAGTATTTGTTAAGGTCTTTTTGTACATCATCTGATACATCAAGTCCTGCTATATCTGGTTGAGCAAAGAAGTTTTTATCATCATATACTATTGCTTCATCACAAAGTATATCTAGTATATCTTCAATTTCATCATTCTGTGCAAACCTTCTAAGTTCGTCTCTTTTTCCTGGGTAATCAGTATCAAAGAACGGTACGTTCTTTTTCATGTTTATATCTCCCATGGATAGTGCAGCAAATGCACCATAAATATCATCGTTGTCTAATCCGAACGGGTTCATCTCTTTGTAACCGAACTGATCTTCCATTGGACCAATTGCTTGAGATTGTCTTAGCACCATGTCATCATAGCGCATACCAAAAGAACTTAGCGTTTTCAAAGCATTTGAAAGGCTAAATGGTCTTGTGTTTGAACTAAGTGGTCCGTTTCGTTTGTCAGTAAATCCTGCCATAATATAGTATTATTTCTGTTTTATATATCTCATTTATTTAGATGGTTTCTGAAGGCTGCCCTTATCTGTCCAACTGATGAGCCATTGAGCTCTAAAAAGTCACACAGGGCTATTCTTGCCCAGTTTTCGTATGACACTACAACTTGCTGAGATTTACGAGTTGTGGCATACTGTCTAATTGCAAAATCAAAGCCATATCTCTTTAGGAATGTTTTAGCTCCTTGGTATGATAATGATAATGGTCCTTGTGCTCTAGCGTTCTCCATTTTTGAACCTCTATTCTGTCCTTGTATATAGCCTTTATATTGCTCATAGATGAAATCTAAGAGGTCTTGCTTTACAGGGACTGGTAACATATTAAGATTAATACCCATGTCATTACCTGTATCTGAGCGGTTCAGTGCCAATACTACTGGATTGCTATCCCACCATTCTGCGGCAATTGGGTTTTCATATCTGAACACATATATCTTACCTTGTTGGAATGGACCTGCTGATCTAGCTACTGCTTTTTCTCTAACAGCCTTTTTAGAAGTGTTAAACCAATCTTCTGCTGCAGTGATTGCTTTTGCCATGCCGCCAGCTTCTTTAGATAATTCTCCTATTTGTTTTTTAACTTGTCCCATTATTTAAGTGTCTTTTCAGTTAAGACTATAAATCGCCAACCTCGGTTTTCACACCAAGCATTTGCATAAGCATATTTATCACGATTTTTAATATAGGCTTCGGCTAAGAATTTATAGGAATTAAGTGCCTTCTTAGATTTAGTCTTAGGCGGGAGTGGTTTTTTAATCTGTGCCTCTGGTTTAATTTCAACCAGCCATTCCACCGGACCTTCATCATTTTCACCTGCAGTTTTCATATAGAAGTCTGGATAGTACTTATGTTCTTTACCATCTTTTGACCATTTATACTTAATAGTTACAGGTTCACTTGACCATTTTAATACGCTTTCTTTATTATCACACATAATACAGAACTTTCTTTCCCATGAGGAACGATAAATGATCGGCGTTGGACCGATATACTTATCTGGATTTAATGGGTTGTAATACCCTTGTACAAATCCTGAGTTGCCACTAGGTTTTAAGTTCTTTATTGACATTAAATATTAAACATTCCAGATTCGCCATCACCACCTTTAGTGTTGATACGATCCATTGACATTGTATTTTTATATTTAGTAGGGTGGATTTTATTCCAGCCTTTAGCGTAACCTCTTTTTGCAATCTCCGTAAAGTATGCAAATGCGTTAGTATATTTAGGGTTGAAGTTTCTCCAGTACTTAAGAAGGTCTAATATTGCAAATTGCATACAGTCGTTCTTATCGTCTATATTTAGATAAACTAGTTTTCTAATTGCTCTTTCTGCGATTAGTATCAACATCTTCTCAGCGTCCTTTGTTAGCTTATCATCTTCTAAAGACTGTACAATCTGATTGTATAGGTCTTTGTTATTTAAGTAATTCTTTTTTCTTGGCACAGTGTGTGTTTAATTAGATTACTAGTTATACTAAAAAAAGCCCATTTGTTTCGAATGGGCTTTTTCTTAATAGATCGTGATGTGTATTAAGTAGTATCTTCTTAAGAAGGAACTTCAATTTTGTACTTTTCTATTCTGTATGGTTTGCTATCAACAAATACAGTTAGAATATCGTTCTTACCAGCTTGTGTATATTCTACAGCATCCACTTTAATTGAAGAGGCTTCTTCAAGTCCCTCAACATTTGTTTTTAATGTAGCATCAATATAACCATCTTCGATAGTTAATACATCTTCTTCTAGGGCTTCTATTACTTGATTTACTTTAGTAATTTCAGATCCTATTAATTTATCAGCAGCTTTAATGTCCGGAAGGTTTCTATCAGCTTCTGCTAATCTACCTTTTTGGTCATATAAGAACGATAACATTTCTTTGTAAAGTGCTTTAGTTTCTGCTTTCTTAGATTCTAATATTGCATTAGACTCTAAAAGATCTTCGAACTGCTCAGTAATATCTGCTCCAGTTTGTTCTTTTACATATTCTATTGCTGCATTACTTAGCATTTTTTCAAAGCTAGCTAATTTAGTAGATTCGTTTGCTCTGAATACAAATGCATTTTTTTCAGCTCTCATTGTTACAACAGTAACATCACCTTTCTTAGATTCTGTAATAAAATCTAATACTTTATATGAGTTATAGTTTTCACATGCTAATTGAAATGCTTCGATTAATTTTTTATCTGCATATTTAATATATGCTGATGCAAAGAATACTTCAGATAGTTTATCTTCAGAACCAATTGGCATTTCGATATTACCTGCTTTATATACGTTCTCATTTACATCGTATGAGAATCTTACTGTTAAGCTACTAGCTTTCGCTTCGTTTATTGCAGCTTTAGTAGTTTTAATTTCCTTATTAGCTTCTGTTAAAGCTCCGGATTTTTCACCTGTACCATAAGAAGTTCTAAGTTCTTTTGCAGTTTTTTCTAAGAATGATAACTTTTCAGTTAAAGCTAAATAGCTATCAAAGTTTTCTACTGAACCTTCTTGTATTTTAGTTACTGGTGATTTAGCATTGTAATCATAGTAAAAAGAGATACCAGATTCGTTAATATCGAATATTTTCCCTGCTGCTACTAAAGTTCTAAATGTCTCATTAGTTTCAGCTACAGTTTCGATATGACTTCCTGTGATTTTGAAATCTCCACCTGCGGCATGGAAAATATATCCTTGCCCTTCTTCTAAGATAGGTGACTTAATTCCTTTGTTAAATGTATTTGTCATTTTGAAATTTTTATGTTTTCTTATTGTATATATCTATCAAATTATTAGTCTATTTTATCTCCGAACGGTGTCTGCTTTGCTTTTACCTCGTAATTGTCTCCAAGTAGCGCACTATCTGGAGTTCCCATACCAGGTACGGTTAGATTACTATTACCAATACCGAACATTCTATTAGATTGTTTTCTACGTCTAGTAAGTCGTTTAATTTGAGATTCTGTTGTTAATTGATTACCTAATGTTTCTGAAATAACTGAGTCGGTTACATCTACCCCAACTTCTGTTTTAATCCATTGTTCTCCATTAGCTTCCCATTTAGCTGGCTCATAAGTATCGTAATATACTTGTGGATGTACTGTAGGATCTAAGAATCCATTAGGATCTACATAGTCTCCAACAATAGCATTAGCATAGGCAGTTCTAGTGAATTTTCTATAAACATCTTCTTCAAAGTCAAATGATGGTATAAATGCATTAATCTCTAATGAGAAACTAACTTTATGGTTTTGTTTATCATCAAATGAATATTCAACAGGTCTATCTTGTGTATAATCATCTGGCATCATATACTCAGATGTAATTCTGTAAGTTCCCTCTTCTAAATGTCCAGCATCTACATGGTAGAAATTAGCCTTGTACATTTTCTTTACAATAGATTCAGTAACTTTAAATAGGTCTAATTGACTTGATACTAATATTTCAACATCAACTCCTATTATACATGGGATCATTTCGAATTCAGCGACATAACCTTCCATTAAGCCATCTTCGTTCATCATCATATAATGACCCATGTTTCTTTTATTAACTAGCTTTGATGGATCTACTGCGAATGAAGTTAGGTTTACAATACCTCTTGGTACTTTATCGTAATTACCATCTGCAAAATCTCCATTAGGATCACATGACTCTCCATTGACGCTAGAGAATAAGAAGCTATCTTTCATAAAGTTTTCATCTCCAGATACTGCATAAAAGAAAGGTACATCTATTTCTGCCCTTTCATCATTACTAATCTGTCTATAAAAGCTTAATTTATCATTAAGGTCTGCTAATAGACCAACAATGACATGTCTGATAACTGAATCGTCTTTATTAAATTTTAAATTGTATGTAGCCATATATTATATATCATCTTTTCTGATCAAACAAAAATGGCCAATATTTCTATTGGCCATCCTTAGTTAATTAAATTAAATTAGAGTAGATTATTCTCCTCCGCCTTCTTCACCTGTTGGCTTTTCAATAAGTCTTTCGGTTGTTGCATCTGTTGCTTCTGGCGCTTGTGTTGTTGCAGATGTTGCAAAGGTTGGTTCTTCTCCTTCATCTCTTGGACCTTCTCCATCTACAACAGTGGTTGCTTGTGTTGCTTCTGTTGCTTCTGGTGCTTGTGTTGTTGCAGGAGTTGGGCTTTCACCTTGTGCGACATAGTTTGTCCATGCGGATTCTGCTACATTATTAAAATAGTTAGCTGCTTCAGTAGTACTAGTAAAATTTTCATTAGGAACTAAATCTTGAGATACTCCTAAAAAATCTGCATCAGAACATCCTATGAAAGATATTTTTCTACCTGCACCATTGTATTGATAATTTACTACTGCGTCTCCTGGCTCATATCCTGCAGTATCAATAGTACCTTCGGTAGTAAGATCGCCTGAAGAATCATCGTTTATTGCAGGTTTAGTATAAGCAATAATATTTTCGAACCTTTCTTCGTCTGGTCCCATATTCCATTGAACTCCTTCTGTAGAAGGTGTTCCTCCGTTAAATCCCGGTGCTGCTGCTGAATCTTGTACTAACAATATACCATGATCGGTATATCCTGTTAGGTTTAATGCTGAAGCGTCGTTTTTAACTCCAAATTGTCTTGCTGATATTGGCATAATATTATTTGTATATTTTTAATTCTTTTATTATATATCCTAGTTAATCTATGTTTTCGATAGTAAACTTAGAAAAGCCATTCTCTCTATATATTTGTATCTTCTTATCAAATATCTCATGTGGTAATACCGAGTGATTAATTACAAATGTATTTATTTCATGTTCTTTAATTACTTGATTTAAAATCTTTAATATATTGTAAACGCCATCATGATCTACTGAAGATAATAACTCATCCAAGAACAAAAGGTTTAGTTGTGGGAATCTTAACTTTAAGATCTTAATGATTGCGATAATAACAATAAAGTCTGCTTTCTTACGCTCACCTGTTGAAAGTGTCATTGGATTAATATCTTCACCTAGGTGATTAATAATACAATTAAACTTCTCATCAAATCTAATATGGAATTGCAAGTGCATCGTTTGAGTCATTGCAGCTATATTAGTATTAAGTCCTGGTAGGATAGTTTTAACTGCTAAATTCTTTACTCCATCTTCACCTAGTATATTTTCTACAATTTCCATAAAATTATAGTCTGCATTTAAGGTATCTTTACTTGTAGATTTAGCAGCCTCTTTTTCTTCAAATTCTGTAATAAGATTTCTTAAGTGGTCAAAGTCTGAACCTTCTGGAGTATCTTTTAATTTAACGAGTTCTCCTTTAAGTCCTCGCATTGTTACTTTGTTATCTGAGATCTGACCCTCTAGTTCTAGCTTAGTCTCTCTTGCTGTAATTACTTTTTCTTGTAATTCATCCATCTCAGCCTTAATTGATTTAATCTGATCTGTACTCGATTCTATCTTATCTGCAAATTCTACTTTCTGCGTTTTATGCCAATCTGAAGTTAACTTAGTTTCACATGTTGGACAATGCCCACTCTCATATAACTTTAACTTCTTATTTAGATAATCAATCTCTCTTTTAATATCTCCAGCTTCTGTACGCTTCTCGTTATATTGAGTATTGAAGGTATTCATTGCGCCTTCCTCTTTCTTACGATTAGATTCAATATCTAATACTACTTCGTGTAGAGCTACTAATTCATCTTTTAATTCTTGAATCTTAGATTTATTTACAGTCTTAGATTCTTCTAATAGTGTATTTAGTTTACCTCTAACAGATCCAATTGAATTCATTATCTCATTTAACTCAGCATCAAAAGCGTCAATATCAAATTTAATATCTCTACGTTCATCTTTGATTTGCCTTTGCATATCATTAAGAATAGAGAAGCCAAACATTCTATCAATAATTTGTTTCTTATCCGAATTAGACATGGTTAAGAAAGATTTAAAATCATTTACTGATAAGATAATTATATTTTTAAATACATGATATGGAATACCGAATACCTCTTCTTCTAAATAATCTTGTACAGACTTTTTACCTGCTTTATCAAATTCAACTCCATTAATTAATACAGAAAACTTATTAGGCATTAAGCCTCTTTCAATTTCAATCTTCATAGTACCACACATAAGACCAATCTTAACATGTAGTTCTTTATTAATTCTATTTGGTAGATCTGATAATTTTACACCTTCAACTTTACCATACAAAGCATAGATAATAGCATTAGCAATAGTAGTTTTACCATCACCGTTTTTACCTAGAGTTAAAAATAACTCAGAGGTATCTTCTTTAAATTCTATTCTCTGTTTTTGATTTCCGTAGGAAGCAAAATTCTTAAATTCAATATAGTCTATTCTCATTTATTGATCTGTGTCGTAGTTGTATGCTTGTTGAGTATACAATTGTTTTAACTTGCTCTTTAGTCTTATCGTTAAATCACCATCTTGTTTCATACTATCTACATACATATTACATAAATTAAGAATATTGTAATTTTTATACATTTCCTCAATTTCATTAATGTCATAAAAGTCTTTATCGATATATGAATCTTCTTCGTAAATATTTGGTTCTAACTTTCTAGAAATATTTTGAATTTCATTAACCAACTGGCTCAATGCATTGGTTGTAGCGATCTGCGATGGAACGAATAGATCTACAAAGTTATTTTCTATTTGCTTCTTAAATTGACCAAGAGGCATATCATATAGCGCTTTAATATTATACCTTAAGAATTTAGGTGAATCATGATTTTCATGGAAAGTCTCTTCCATTGTTTCTAGATCTACAATATCAAAACCTTTTGGATTATCTCTATCCGATCTAGTCAATTGATACGGAACTCCTACCATTAATAATTTACCACGTTCTTGTCTAAAGTGAATATGTCCTGAATAAACCCTCATGTATCTGTCATAGATATTAGAATCTGTTCCATGTTCATTTTTAACTTTAGCATTAAGGTAAATACCTCTAACTTCTGAGTGGCAATATACAATATCTGCTTGTGGATATTCTGCTAAGGTTTCAGTTTCATGAGCAGCATCTCTTCTCCATGGCATTAGTAAAATGTTTTTACCAGACCAGTTTAGTAACTCAGGCTCTTTGTAAACCTGCACATTAGGAATCCATTTTAAACTATCAATCGAAGATATGTCATTTGATTTCTTAGCCCAAATATCATGGTTACCACATATTACATAACATGGTAGAATCTGTCCTAGTCTTTCAAATAAATTTACTGCGTAACTTAGGACTTTAATATTAATAGATTGTCTATTATCAAAAGTATCTCCTACTTGTACTAAGACATCACCGGGTTTAACATCCCTCTTTAAGATAGGGATAAATGTATTTTCGAAAAAGTCTTTTTGAATATCCAGCCACTCGACTGAATTTGCTCTTACACCAAAGTGCAAGTCTCCAAGGATCCAAACTCTTTTGGCGCCTTGTTTAATTACCTTGGGTTCAATCATTTAAAATAATCTTTTAATGTTCTTCTTTTCTAAAATACCTGTTTTGTTATCTAGCTCTTGAATAAGATCTTCCTTATATACATTAGAAAGTGAGCTATAAAATTTTGCTGGTTTAATGTCGAAATATACACATAGTTCACTAAATAAATCTATGTTTGACCATTTAGGCCCTATCTCATCAATAATAAATCCATACACATCGTTAATGTCATTCTTTTTAAGTTTATTACATCTACCTAAATCATCAATCTCATTAAATACTTTAAACCTAGAAATAGTAATTAATTCATGGATCTTCCTAGCGATCATCTCAAAGTGTATTTTGTCTTCTTCTGGTTGTGTGTCTTTAATGCTAGGATCTAATTCAAAACTTATACTACCAAGTTCAAATTCTGGTGTGTCAAAACTATTATTAAAAATTTTATCATTTTTTGCCATATTGTTTTGTTTATTTTTTAAATACTGTGTATACTAGAGCTTGCGATGTCTTCAGTTTCGACCAATCTCATGTGATTAAAATCAATATTTAGTTTACATTTATTGCCTTTACCTTCACCATCCCTGATCTTAAGTACCTTTAACCAATACTCTTGGTTAGCACGCATTAAGTCATCTTGGATAATACCTAGCATTACGTCGGCTGTGTGTGAAAGACCTGCAGATTCTGCAACGTCACCCATTGAAATATCTGAAGAGTTATAGCCGTTTCTATTTATTTGTGTTGCAGTTACGATCAACCAGTCATTACGCATTCCCATAGCACGAAGGTCCTCTGCAATTTGCTTGATCTTCATGTATGTATTCTCCGTATTTTGGTTACGATAATTGGCTAAGATATTAATATAGTCAATTACTACTGCTCCAACTTTAATCTGTAATTCTTCTTCTATTTGATTTACATAAGCTTCAATATCTAGTACTGTAGCCTGTGATGTTGGAAATTGTTTTACGTATAAAGATCCTGGAGGTGTAAATCCATCTCCAACTGTTTCTAGTCTACGTTTTATATGATCTCTATTCTTTGCTTTCTCAGCATATTCATTAATATTAATATTAAGAAGATTAGAACCGATTCTTTTTACGAATTTATGGGCTGCCATCTCTGCAGTAATTACTACAGTGTTAGTTCCCATCTTCACGAAGTTCGCTGCATCGTTTGCTAAGTAAATAGACTTACCAATGTTTTGTTCTCCTGCATAAACTACTAGGTTACCGCCTTTATCATATCCACCTCCTAGCATTCTATCTAAGAAGTTATATCCAGTACTTATCTTTTCGTTTTCTTTCTGGTCATGTGAATCAAAATCAAAGAAGTCAAGACCTAGATCAGAATTAAATGTTAGGTTATTCCTATCATTGATTAAGCCTTTAACTTTTGTAACAATAGATTCTACATTTTCAGGAGTAACTTCTGTAGTTTTAATAAACTCAATAGTATCTGTTAAAGATGTATTAAAAGTTCTCCATTTAATCCAAGCCTCTGCTGTTCCTGTTAACCATTCTTCATCATACTTATCTAGATCTACATCGAAGATCATATCTAAGATGTTGTCACTAACTCGCTCTTTTGATTTAGGATGATTCTGGACTAAAAGCTTTAAGTTTTCTTTTGTTGGAGTCTCATTAAATTTACTATAGAATTTATTAGCTAAATAACTTAATGCATCAATTTCTTCTGATGTATAAAAGTTATACTTAATAGCTTGTAAATACTTAACTTTCTCTAATGAGAGTCTAAAGAATATTTTTTCAAAGTCTTGTCCGAACTGCATATTGTTTTTATTGTTCTATGGTTAATATACCTTTTTGTTTAGAATAAGGCTCCTTTTCCCATAGATTAATTGCTAAAGCTTGGCGAGTACCTTTAGTAACTGTTTTAACAGTGTGCACATGCTGCCCAGCCTGAAATATGATAAATCTATTAGCTTTTGCTTTAATTATCTCTGGTGGCTTGTTAGCACCGTCTGTGAATATGTGTAATTCTCCTCCTTCAAAGTTTTGTCCTGCTGGATAATATACACTTCCAATAACAGGAGTTACTATTTCTCCAGTCTTCTTATGCCATGCTTCATCTTTATCAAAATGAGGTTCTAAGAAATCGTTCCAACCATCTTTTTCTCCAGAAGGCAATTTAGCTTTCTGAATACCAGTCCAATATTCAAATCCATCAATAGAAAATGAACCTGAAATTGGGCAATGTTCTCCCCATGCATATTCAATTATCTTTTTAGCTGTATTAGTAGCTGGTGAATTCCACCAACCATCATACCATTTAAATACACCTGGTTCTTTAAATAATTCTGTTTTGTTTTGTTCTATTTCTTTTAAAAGAGTTGTATCTTTTATGAAGTTATCAAATACTGCTATCATTGGAATGGGTTTTTTATTATTTTAAAAGCCTCTTTGCCAGGCTCTTCGTTTGTTTGTTCACATAAACCCATAGTAACTAATTCTTTTGCAGACTTTAATATTTTATCATGGTCTGATTCTGGGAATCTATATGTTTTTAATGCGTGGAAAGTAAAGCTACCTTTGTATCTGTCTGGATTTCGATTACTTAATTTTACCTCAGCTTGTAAAACATCTAATGCTGTAGGATAATCTGGTAAATCCTTCTCTATTCCTAAAATATATTTTATTGGTAGTTTATCCTTACTAAGCTTCATCTTCCATTGATTCTAATAATTCATCTACGTTAAGATCTCTATGTTCCGTATTGTAATTAAATATCGGATGGATAATCTTTTCTATCTTTTGTAATATTTCTTGTGTAAATACTTTATCACTAAAGAATTCATTATTAGGTACAACTTCGTCTAAGTGCTTACAGATCCAGCCTCTTGCAGTGGCCTTTGGAGTTTTAACTCCCTTTTCAATACTACCTTTTGCAATACCGATGTTTTCCCAATCAATATATTGTTCTAGTCCCACGTATCTGTTCATACCTTCAGTAAAATGTAGGTGGAACTTAATTGGACTTGGTTTTGCAAATCTATTTTTGTTTGGTTTTGCCGTTACAATAATACCAGTCTTTTCACCGCCTTCTTTAAGTTGAGCTTTACCTAAGAATAAAACAATAGATGCTGCATATTCTGGTCCAGTTCCTCCACCAGCAACTGCTTGTGAAATAAATGACTGTGTTTGGTATGTGTGGTTAGTAAAGATAAATGGTATTTTTAAATCAGCTAGGGGAGTCATGATAATTCTAAAGATAGACTTTAAGATTTTAGCTCTTGTCATATCTGATTTTTCACTTCCTGTTTTAGCATCTTCAATTTCTTTTGCAGTTGCTAAGTTACCAGCTGAATCTAAGATAATCATTATCTTTGGAGTTTCCCCTCCAGCTCTTTTTACCTCTTGCATTTTAGAAGTAATTGTAGTTACAGATTGACGAAAGTCTTGTACTGTATTACATGGTTGGTAATTTACTTTATTAGTATCAATACCAAACTTCTTCATTAATTCTCTATCAACTGCTGCTTCTGAGTCATAGAAAATAACGCTATATCCCATATCAATTGCACGAGCAATAGAGTTTAGGATTAAATATGTCTTTCCTGTTCCTGATGGTCCTGCGATCGAACAAGATCTATTGTTTGGCCATCCATTAAATAAAGATCCACTTACACATGCGTTAAGGTGATAATTACCAGTATCAATCCATTCAGTAACTTCACTGAATGTACTATTTTCCATAACAGATCCTAGTGGATTAATGTCTGCTAATTCTTTATTAATGTCGTCAAAACTAAATGATTTCTTCTTTGCCATTATATTCTTTTATGTTTATTGTTATATGAGGAAACGTCGGATTGTTTAGAGTATGGCTGAGCCTTCTCCAAATTCCGCCTTTTCCTTTGCTCTAAGTGTATTGAGCTCTTCAGTTAGATTATGAGCTCTTCTCTCTAAATCTCTAATTGAATCTTGTACATCTGCAAGTCCATGTAAAATTCTTTGATATTCTCTTACATAAACTTGTTGACTTTCTGGTAGATCTTCTATATTAATTTTATCTCCCATCATTAATCTTCTGCTCTTTGTGCTATAGTATCAATATCTTCATCAATAAGCTCAATAGTATCTTCTGGGAATTCTATTTTTAATTGATTTGGATTTGTCACGTTATTTCTTTGTGCCCAATAAACTTGCCTTACATTTTTACCAAGTTCTTGATCGTTAGGATATAGTTCTACTAGGTCCATGATTTGTTTAAAATTGCTAATTGGTCTGTCCATTTTGTTTATTTTAAAATAATGCCGAAGCGTAAATTAAGTTAGTATCTAAAGTCTGAAGTCCTGTTGCAACCAATACTCTATTAAGAGGATCGATCATACACTTTTCAAATTGAGTGTCATAATCTACTTGTGGTGCAATTTCATAAGGATGTTCGTTAGGCATATATGCGTAAACTTCTGATATTGGTGTTTTACAATTGTAAATCTTTAGCTTTTCACCATTACCAATTACTTTATATTTGTTTTTATATTTTGAGTTGTTATTTAATAAGTAGTTATAGTAGCCGGCAGCCTTTACATTTGCTGGACATTTAAGACCTACTTGGAATTCAATTTGATCGTCGACAATATACTTATCAATATTGTTAGTTCTACGATTAAATGAAATATCATCTATATTAGCTAGTTGAAATTCTTTCTTTGAAGTTTTCATAAACTGAACTAGTTGTTCTAGTTCACTTGGTCCAGGTGACGATTTACACGAAAACAGAATCCTAAGTGCTTCTACTAATTTCTCTCTAGCAAACTTTGGAGTTGAAGATTGTATTGTATCAAATCCAATTGTCTTTACCTTCTTTAATGTTGGATGTCTATCTGTAACTTCTAGTTTATCATCCCATGCAATGTTTTGAATATACTTTTTCTTAGACATCCAAATACCATTATATGCTAATGATTCTAATTCAAAGAATAAGAAGTTATCCGTGTTTCTAACATCTGCATATTTTGCCATAGTGGCAGTAATATAATCCTTAAGTCTAAAAGCATAAAATGCTAAAATAAATTCATCAATAGGTAAAGCGGTTTCTTCATCTGGCCAAATAATAGATTCATAAAGATCTTGGAACTGTACGTAACAAGAATCTGTATCAATATAAATTACTGCAGGCTTTTCAATCTTACCCTTTACTTTAATATTGAATCGCTCATGAACTTTAGTATCTTTGTGCCAAAACTCATTTACGTACTTATTAAGAATTGCTTCAGAATATAGAATAGCGTCTTTACCTTGTTTTGTAATAGATTCTGCAATATCAATATTGAAGAAGTGGAACCATTTGTTACCGAAGGCACCGTAGATAGAGTTAAGAGTTAATTTAACTGCTTGTTCATAAGCGGTAAATTTAGCAGATAGCTGCTTGTAATGTTTTACAAGCAGCTCTGCCTCTTCTCTACTAAGTTGATCGATTGGTTTCTCAGTAAGTGACTCTACATTCATTTATTAAGCAGTTTGACAAGTTGAAACTGTTAATAGTGTTTGAGATTCAGTAGATTGGAATACAATCTTTCCATCTGAAATATGTACTTTTTGTTCTTCTCTATCTAAAAGATTTAAATACTTCTTATAGACAGTTACTTCTCCAGCTCCATTTGATTCTGGATTAATAGTTGCGTTAAATGATTTACCACTAACACTAACTCCAGTTCCATTAGCTTTTACGCTGAATGTTTCTTCTTTATCAAGTCCGAATAAGTTTTTTACTTTACCGATGGTATGTGTGTCCATGTTAAAGCTAAACTTTGTTTCGTCGATAGCAAAGATAACTGCTTGTTGTTCTGGTGTTAAATCTTTAAATCCTAGTGAAGGCTCTGAACAAGATAATTTAATTTCTAATTCGTCATTAAACATTCTCAATGAAGATGCGATTAATTCGCCTTCTTGTTCAATGAATTCTAATTCACCTTTAATAGCGTCAGCATCGAAATGCTTAATAGCTTCAATTACCTTTGCTCCCTCAAAGAAAGCAACCTTCATTTCTAGGTCGGTATCAGGCCATTCGCTGATTTGGAAAATCTTATCACATTCAACAGCATGTGATTTTACAGCATCTCTTTGTGGGAGATATACTGCAGAAGTTATTTGTCCATTTTTAATTTTCATGTAGACAAATGAGTCAATTAGTTTAACTCGGTTAATAAAACCGGTTAAAGCGTGTTGGTCAATTCGATCAATTTGTAGTTTCATCTAAATATATTTTTGTTTGATAGTTATACTTGTTTTTACTAGTTAGTTTCAATAAAAAAGCCCAGGATCCTAGAAACCTGGGCAATTTAAACCAAATTAGATTTAGCTTAGAATTTTAAGCCGAATCCAATTTGAAGGTTAGTTGTTTCAGCTCCTAAATCGTAAACGATTTTTGGATCTACAAACATTGCTCCTTTGTGAAACTCAAACATTCTTCCTACACCTACTGATGCTTGATCGAAATCAAAATCATTAAGTGCTAGATAACCGAAGAATCCTTTATGGAAATATCTTCCTTCAAGCCCTAAGACCATATCTTCAGTTGAATCTGCTTGAGATACATTCATTCCAACCATGTAGTTGTCAGCGAATGCATAGCCGATCATTGGCTGGATTGATAAATCAGTCCAAGCCGTGTTAGTAATATCGCCAGTACCTACGTACCAGTCGCCTTTTGCGTTTTGCGCCATTGCGCTTGTGATTGTTAGCACAACTAGTGCTATTGATAAAATAATATTTTTCATAATAAATTAATTTGGTTTGTAAAATCTTCTGCTTAATCTGCTCTTTGCAGTAATCTAGGATGATTAAAGTCAGAAGTAACTGCTACTTGTGTTTGAGCAGTATGGGTTAATATTTTTGTTAACGAATGATTGTTCATTTCTTTGTTAATGTAACAGTTTATACAGGGTTGCTGTGTTTTGTTCCAAAAATACTTGACAAACTTTCAAAAAAAGTGAGGCCAGGAAGTAGCGAACCCCTGGCCTCGATCCGAGAACTATCTCGGTCCTAAGAAGTGGACTTAACCACAACTAAATTATTATCCGTCGCAGCTTAAGCAATCTGGATCCATTGCAGCTTTTGCAATATCACCTCTTAATACTGATTCGGTTCTCATATAATAAAGAGTTTTAACTCCTTCTTTATATGCTTCTAAATGAACTTTATTAATAAATTTAGAATCTGCCTCGTTAGGGAATGCTAAATTTAAACTTACAGCCTGATCAACATACTGTTGTCTGATACCTGCTTGTTTTACTAATTCTAATTGATTGATTTCTTTAAATGTTTTAAAAATATCTTTAACTGGAATATAAAGATCTTTTTCTGCATCTGGTAATACATCAAGCTTTGTTTGAGTAAGAACATTTTCTTTATTTCCAATATTTGTTGCAATCTTTACATAATAGTCTTCAATAAATTCTAGACCTTGAACAGAACCACCGTCCGTTAAGATTTGATCCCAAGTCTTTCTAGTATTCTTATTAATAAGTGTTAAGAATCTTTCTAATACTGGATTTTTTCTAATAAATGTACCCTTTGCTGTTTGTTCTGTGAATACGTTAGCAGCCCAAGGCTCAATCCCTGCAGATACATTACCTGCTAGTTTTGAGTTGCTTACAGTCGGTGCTATAGCTCTCAGGTGAGTGTTTCTCATACCCGTACCTCTACACCACAACGGTTCGCCATATTCTAATGCCATATCTCTACTTGCCTTTTCACTTTCAGTTTCTAATTGCTTAAAAATCTTTCTAGTTTCAAATTGTGCAGACATACCTTCAAATGGAATACCTCTTTCTTGTAAATAAGTGTGCCATCCAAGAACTCCTAAACCTAGTGCTCTACCTTTTTCTGCAGATCTTACTGAGTTTTCGAAACCTCTCATGAATTTTGCTTTCTGAATAAATTCATCCATAACTCCATCAAGGAACCAAGTAGCAGTGTAAACTAGATCTGTATCTTTCCACTCATCATATCTTGCTAAGTTAACTGAAGATAGACAACATACAAAAGAATGAGATTCATCTGTGTGTAATGTAATCTCAGAACAGATATTAGTCATATAAACTTTTAATCCGTTTTGTTTGTATGCTTCTGGATTAGCTTTATTGATATTCCCCTTGTACATAATATAAGGCTCTCCGGTTGCTTTTCTTTTTCTTAAGACTGCAATCCATCTCTTTCTAGCCTCTTTGTCACCTTCTTGTACTTTATGCATAAAGCCATCTGGTACTACAACACATTGGTGTAGATTAAGAGATTGTCTATTAACATCACCCTTAGGCTCTCTAATTTCGAGCCATTCCCAGAAGTCACCGTGTTCAATGTCAATATTAACACTTGCTGCTCCTCTACGAACAGAGCCCTGATTGGTAGCCAATATTGTACTATCGTAAATTTTAGTGAATGGTACCACGCCATCAGATGTTCCATTTCCTGCTATGTTACTTCCAGCGGGTCTAATTTGATTTATACCAATGCCTACTCCACCGCCATGTTTTGCGAGTAGCATCATCTCCAGGTTCTTAGCACCAATGTCGTGAATTGAATCTGCAACATCAATACCAAAGCAAGAAATAGGAAGACCTCTTTCTAGCCCTGTATTTGATAGAACTGGTGAAGCTAAGTTTAACCAACCCTTCCATATATAATCGAAGAATTTGCTTGCTAGTTCTGGTTTATTAAGTCGTCTTGCTACTGTAGTAGAAACTCTCCAGTATGCGTCTTTTGGTTTTTCATCTTCAAACAGATAGCCTGCTGAAATAGTTTTTACGTAAACCTCAGTATTTGCCCAGAGTGGAAAATCAACTCCCAACTCCCAGCCTAAGTGTTCCGCGTGGTTTTTTTGTTTATTATCTTGTGCCATATAATTGTATTAATCAAATAAGTTATCGTCGTCCCAGTTTTCACCCTCTCCAGCTTTAGCGTAGTCAGTTGGTCTAACTGCAAAAAAGTCTGTGTGAGTATGTCCACCAGTTAAATGGTAGAACCATTCTAAATTGTCGGCTGCTTCTTCATCAAATTCAAATGATGTTTCGTAACCTAATTCTACAAGCTTTTCATTTACTCTCTTAGTAATAAAATGCTTTAAATCGCTAGCGCTTAAATTATCTAGATCTCCAGCTTCAAAGATTTTGTCAATAAAGTTATGTTCTAGTTGAATGATAAGTTCTGCTGCTTTTAATACATCTGTTTGGACTGATTGTTTTAAATCAGGATATTCCTCACACATGTGTCTGAATAATTTACATCCCATTCTTGAATGTAAAGATTCATCTCTTACTGACCATTTCATTTGTTGGCCAATACCTTTTAATAAGTTTCTCATTTGGAATGAGTATAAAACTGCAAAAGAACTATAAAGTGAACAACCCTCTGCAAACGCCGAAAAAATTGCAAGAGACCTAGCAACTTCATTTCTGGCTTGTTTATTTACTTTTAAATCTTCATGAGTATAAGGTGCGCTTGTTGATGTTAATAGATCAAACTTCTCTGCAGTTGCAGGCTCATGTAAGAATGCATCATAATCTTCAAGGCCTAATGTTTCATTTAAATAAGAATACGCCACCGCGTGGACAGTTTCTTGTGAACCAAACATCATTGCCATTTGTTTTATCTCATGCTTTGGGAACCATGTAGTTACATATTGTGTCCAATAGTCAGAGACTGCACATTCGGTTTGTGCAAAACCTAAAAGAATATTTCCGACTGTATGTTTTTCATGTGGTAAAAGGTTTTCATTCCAATCTTTTACATCTCCTTGCATAGAGATTTCTGTATGTAGCCAAAAGGCTTGTGCTTGTTTTAGCCAACCTTCGGTATAATACTCCGGATATTCAAAGGGTTTATAGGCGATTCTTTCAGTAAATAATGACATTCGCTTTAATTTATTTTTAAGTTAGTTTAAATTTTTATTACTTTCGTTTAATTGACTTAGATCCAATAGGCAAAAAAAGGTCCAGAAGACCTCAATCCATCCTTATTACCTAAGTAACGTTATTAGTAATAATTTGATAGATTTTATATATCTTCATATTACTAACAGTTGTGTAAAATTACAGCTTAAATTTTTTTGTTAATTCATCTGCTTTTGTATAATACTCATAAGATGTTTTCTTATATCCCTTCCTCTGATTGTATAAATCGCCTAGGATCTTTTTAAGAATACTTTCTTCTTTTTTATACACGACGCCATTTTCACAGACGATAACACTTTCGTCTTTACGTCGTTCTTTTACTTCTCCTTCTGATACTTGTTCGATAAACGAATCCGGAGATATGTTAAACTGTCTCATGATTGATGGATATAGAGAAGCAAAATCAAATGCGCTTACTCCAGCATAATATCCGACAATTGGTTGTTTAACAAAAGCTCCAGCGAACTTAGTATCTTTTTTACCATCCTCTTTATCATACTCGACGCCAATACGTTGGCCAACTTCAGTTAGTTTACGAGCAATTAAAGATTCTGTTACAGCCACTGGTGAAGCAGCTTTATATAGTGGCATTCTTGTAATCGTAGCTAACGTTAAAAGAACTTCCATAGATCTAAGTTTTTGATCTATGTAATAGACTAGACATGAATCAATTACGTTATAGAAGACATATTTCTTAAAGTCTTTTTCGTAAAGGTCTTGTAATCCACCACTATATTGTATTTTACTAATACCACCAAGTACTGCTCCTGACACAAAGGCAAGTGCATTAGATTCTTTTACAGCAACTGAACGATCGTACTTATCATATAGTTGCATGTAATCTAAAATACCCATGTGTAGAGGTCTAGAATCTTTTCTATCTAGTGCTCCAGTAATTGCAACCTTTTCTAAATCTATTTGTAAGATTTTACAACGGTTTACAATATACTGCCAGTCATAGTTAATAAAGTTCCATCCAGTCATCATAGGAAACTTAGGTAAAAACTTATGAAGGAAAGTATAAACCATGTCATACTCCGACTTAAATTTGTAATAACTAAATTCCCAATCAGAATCATAGTTCTTAAGATGCTTATTAGTATCATCCTCAATAGCTTTTATTTGTTTAGAATCTAGATCTTCAAGACCTAATACAATAGCTTTTTTATCTGGGGTGATAATTGAGAATGTTAATATACGAGACTTAGCTTCTTCAGGTTTTGGAAAACCATCTACAATTTCAGTCTCAATATCAACGAAATATGTTTTAGGCATATTGAATTCAAAGATTTCATCTTGGTCTTTTTGTGGAAGACCATCCATAAAATAAAGAAGTGAAAACTTATTGAATGATTTAGAAATAGATTTCTTAAGTGGTCGCCCGTCCCAATTTGTAGTAGAACGATCTTTCCATTTATCATTATCTTTTGCTACAACCCAATTCTGAAATTTATCGACTGCATATCGTTTAAAAGAAACTGTACCCTCTTTATTGTAATAAGATACAATTACTTCTTTATCTTTTTGTTCAATATCTAATAACATTAATAGCCTCTTTTTTGACGTTGAACATTCTCTTCTGCTTTCGCAAAATAGTAATTGTAAGCGGTCTTTGCGTCAAGGCCTATGGACGCGGCATAATTAATAAAGAAGTGTAGAATATCTACCCATTCCATATATAGTTCTTTTTTATCATCTTCAGATAAATCAGAAACTTTCTTGTTATCAAATGATGAAAAGTCTTTCTTCCAGTATTTCCATACTGCATTTCCACTTCCATCTTTAATTCCACCAAGAGCATCAGTCATTTCATGAATTTCATCAATTACAGCATGTGTATTACAATGCCAAAAATTCATTACATCTCGTAATGACATTTCTTCGAAGTTAAAACCATAGGTTTTTTCTTGCATGTTTTTTTGATGAGACATAATGTCTTCTAAGTGTGTTTTTGATTCTGCATAGAAGTCTTTTACTTCTAAGTCTTTACATTCGTTATCTATGTTTGCCATCGCTACTTTATTTAATTATTATAGTATCTTTTACTTATCTGTTTCAAGTATTTCACCCCAAGCTCTTTCGGACTTTGTTAACAATTTTGTGTTAACATCTTCTGGTTTAGGATCTCCACCAACATTCCAGAACCAGGCACCAGGAGTACCATTCTTTTTCATGAACTCCCAAGCCTTCGCATCATAGTTCATTGCCGAAGGAAAAGGTGGGTTGTAATCAGGGTGTACATTCTGTGTAAATGCCTTTGGATGAGACCATACTTCTGCAATACCTCTTTCTCCCTTCTTAATATTTCTTGCTACTGCAACTCCATGGAAGCTAGCATCAGGCCAGGCTATTTGCAGAGACCTCTGTAGAACGCCAGTGGATATTGCTGACCATACTTCATCAGGGTACCCATGTGTTTCTGCAATAGTATGCGCGACCTTCACAGCAGCCGCTGTAACTAGCTCATGTTTAAGTCCTAGGGGAATAAAGAATGCATTGTTTGCTTCTGCCCATTTCTTTGCGTGAGCATTTAAGACTGGCATTGCTGCAATTCTTTTAAATTTCATTTCAGCTCCCATTTCTACACAGATCGCTTGATGATCTGAAATCTCTTTTTGTGATGGACTAAATAGTACAAGTTTCTTATTATACTTCTTTGCTAAATATGCTAAGGAAATACCTGCAAATCCATATCTAGGTTGAACATATACTAATGTATCTTTTGGACATGTTTGAACTAGAATATCTCCAAATCTACATTTAGATCCAAAGCCCATCAGGTCTTCTCTTATTACTTTAAATCCTTCATGGTCTACTAATTGTGGAGCCTCGAAAGGATCTACCCAGTCACCTGCTAAATCTAACCATGCCTGTTTATTTGGCATCATCAGATTTAAGTCTTGATTGTAAAGTGATTTTGTGTGGTTATTATGTGCCATATAATTCTTTTACTTTTTGTTTGTATTCTTCTACGTTCGTACTAGCTGCTTTTAGAACTTTATCATCTGATGGAAATGAAGTCATACCATTAAATGTTTCTAATAACCCTAAGTCTAACATAGCCTTTTGTCTTCCAAATGGATGATCTTTAATAGTTGAGGAATTCCATAGAGTGTCCATATTAATATGCGAATAATCTGCACCTGGTCTTAGATAGTTTTCAATCCATCTAATAAAATCACAAGCTACATCCTCAGCGTTATATGGAAGACTACCAGTATCTTCATAAATCTTAGTCATAACTGCATCCAAGAACTCTTCAGACTTCTTCCCTTTCTTTTCTACAGGATCTGCAAGATAACCAATACATTCTACTGCATTAGTACCATAATAGAACATTGATTCTCTATTCATAAATTCTGGGTACCAATCACATACATCTGCAATAACTGCAGCATACTGGAATCTATAAGCTCTTAATCCGTTATCGGCATTCCACTTAAACATCCATTCTCCTAACTCTCTTAAATCCTTCTTACCACCTTCTCTTAAGTAGCCTGCCATGTCTCTTGCAAGTCTTGGTGCAAATTCACATAGGAAATAATCACCACCTTTTTTGTACACATATTCTGGTTCTTTAAAACTAGTCATACCTACAAATGAATCTTCACCTAATTCCGGAGCTGGTGGCTTAGGAAATGCTGGGAACTGATAACCGACTGAAGTATAAAATGAAGTTGGGTGGTGTTTTACCTTCTCACACATATCTTCAATAGACTCACAATCATGTAAATCAAATAAGATTGTATTATGATAACCAGATGGTTTAGTTGCGTAATTAATTGCAGAACCACAAACTCTATGTAGAATAAAGATGTATAGGTATTCTTCTAGTCCAAAAGTATCTCTCTTACCAGTCCAGTTTTTTGCAACCTCTTCTCTTTGGGGGTAAATTTTACCAGCCTCCATGTGTTTCCAATAGGGATGCTCTGGAGTCCAACCATAAAATACATCGTTTATGATCTGGCTAAAACCTGCATACTTTCGTTCAACGACATCATATAGCTGAATCTGTTCCATTAGCGGATCGTTCATTCCACTATCGGCATGATCTACCATACCTAGATTTGAACGCTCTTGTTGCTTTAATGCCAGGTCATAGTACCTGATAAACTCATCATAATATTTAGTTGTCTTAATTTGAACTTTGTTACTCATTCACTTCTTTGATTTTCCAATCGAAAGCATCTCGGTTTCTTTGGTATTGTTCCATCGACCACTCTATTCTATCAGATTCAATTACTAATATGTAGCTAGCGTCGTTGGCATTTAATGGTGTTATTATTATTTGGTATTCTTTCATATATTAAAATAATGCAAGGGTTGCTTTGGTTAGTTTTGAGTTAGGTTCGTTCTTAACTAAATCCCAACGATAATACTCTCGTGCAATATGAACTGACTTAGGCTTTTCCATTACATCGAATGTTAACTCTCCAAAAGAGTTTAGGTAAACATCCGGGTGTTTCCAAGTCTTCCAGTCATTTCTTTCACACATATCGGTTACCATTTGATTAAACTGTTTTACCAGTTCAGTTCTTTCAGCCCAACTACCTGCAAATGGAGTATCTTTATAGTACCCTGTTTTTGGTAGAGGTCTGGATTCATTTTCAATTGGTAGAGCTTGAACAACTTCAATATTATCAATTTCTAAATCGATTAGTTGTTGTTCATAAATAGCCATCATATCTTTTAGAGCTTTGCTAGGATTAGCTTGTCTCATAAGATGATGTCTAATATCTATATTCCCTAGATAGATCCTAAGCTCTTGGATTTCTTCTGGTACATAAGAACGAAGGCCTCGTCTTAACGTACCGAATAGAGTTAATCCATCATTTCGATCGGTCATATACCCTGGGGTATATTGACTAAAAGAATGTGAGTCTCCAAAGCAAAGTTTATTTGTCTTTTGGATTCGGTCTACTCTGGGAATACTAGCGCAGAGTTCCTTAGCATCTTCTATACGAACCTCTAGGGTTTTAAAAAGATCAGAACCTGTCTTTAAACGTTTCTCAATTAGAGTACCTACACAAGGCATATCATGGTGTAGTGAATACATCCTAACACCTTTTGAAAATAATCTAATTACTTGATTGTATAAATCATCATTAGCACCTCCAAATATATTGAAGTTGCCTTTAAATTCCATACCGTGTTCTAATAACATTACATGGAAATTCTCTTCCCAATGAGTTACAACATCTGTAACTACTGTAACATCTGTATATCCTGCGGCGGTTAGTTGATTTGCAAGTTTGAAAGCCCAACCTGATTTATGTGATTGTGGCTTCGGACTTAATTTACCTACTAGAGCTGCAATACCTATCTTAGCATTTTTGTCTTTCTCTAAATCAGTAAAATATATTTGGCTATTGGTTGTCATCGATTCCAGCATCTGCATCAGTTAAATTAATAGGCTTTTCAGTATCGCCATAGCCATACTTCTTAATATAATTATCTAGTCCGCCAATATATGCGACTGCATCTAGAAGATTATCCTCTTTATAGTTGTAAGAGTGTCTGCTTAATTTAAGTGCAACAAGTGCTGCATACATGTCGGCTCCAGTAAATTCTTTACCTGTCATGCCTGAACAAACCATGGCAGCTCTTCGCATGCCTTCTTCGAAAGGACCATATTGGCGTTCTTTCTCTTCTGATCTGTGGTTGATGATTTTGTCTGCTTCGTTTAATATGTTCATAGAACTAGATTTAATTAATCTTTATAGAGGAATAGCCTCGTTTGTTTCACTAAAGTTCGTAGATAACTGGTACTCCATTTTCAATACAAAGATACTCATACGGGAGTGCGTCAACAAAATAGTGGTTATCATCATAATCGATCACTTTCATGTTAGTATGCCCAACGACTTGTATAATAGTATCATTAAGAGGATTACGTCTTAGGGCTTGAGGTCTAATCCACATTGGACCTTCACCATCATAATTACCATACATTTCCATACCACTATGATTAAACGATCTCTTATCATAAGACCAAAGATCATTAATTTGTTCTGGGATATTACCGCCTTCTGGGAAATTAGTGTCATACCATTCTTTCGAAACACCAGCGTGTGTAAATAAAAACTTATCTACTTGATATGCTACTTGTAAATGTTCTTTAGTTTCTCTTAAGAGTTCACCGATTTCTGCAGCATGCCATGCACTATATCCGCCATATCGGCCGCCACATTCTGACATATAGTGAAAGTCATGGTTACCGATTAACATAGTTACTTTAACATCAGTAGATTCTTTCCATGCAATAATATCTTTATAGTTGTAAATTTGTTCCGCGTGTGAAACTGAAAATGAATCAAAGTAGTCTCCAATGAATACAAACTCAGTAGCATCAGGATTTAACTCGATAATCTTCTTCCAACTCACGTGTCCGTGAATATCGCCGATTACGACGATCTTACTATTATCCATGAAATCCCATTCTCTACCAGAGTTAATCATTGTCTTTATTTTTATGCTTCTTAGTACGTCTATATTTCTTTTTGTTTCTCACTGGAGTCGGCATACGCAAAGCATCTAACCACTCTTGTAGTGTTAGATTTACTTCTTTTAATTTTTTGCTTTTGTCGTCCATGATTTATAGTACTAATATACGAAAAATATTTGACATAAAAAAATCTAGAGGCAATTATTTTGCAAGAATTGCAAACTTTTCTGCTTCGATCTGTTTGATCTTAAGTGCAACATCTGGGCCTTTAACTCCGAATTCCTTCATAACATCTTTACCATTTGTAGATGGCTTGTATTTAAAAAAGGCTTTAATCATTTTAGCATCTAGTCTATTAATCTTTACAAATTCTAAAATAACCTTCTTATCAAGTCCGCTATTTTTAAATTGCTTATGTGTATCAAACACATTAGCTGGATCAAATGCCATTAAGTTCTTTAAGAATATAACTCCACTAATTTCATCATTTGAAAATGTAGCCTTGTTCATTTCTTTCTTAAGAATATCTGTATCATTTGCCATGAACAAATGAGTCAATTGAATTAACCAATTATTTGTATCGATAAACTTTTCACTAATAGGTAATGTCGGAAACATAATATTCCATAGCTTAAATTCAGAAACCATTTCTAAGTATTTCTTAGCAGACTTTGCAGTCGTTACTGATTTCTTAAATTCATCTCTGATTCTTTCTGGGCTAATACCTTCTAAACTATTATCTGTTAGAATTGCTTCTGCAGTTTCTTTTTCTAATTTACTTCCGGTTCTACCAGCAAATCTTAAGGCTCTTAATTTTCTAAGTGGATCTTCTGCAAATCTATCTGCAGCAACACCGACCGTTCTAATCTTTGAATTCTTTATATCATCTAAGCCTCCCACAAGATCGACAACCTCTTCAGTTCCCATATCATAGAATAATGCATTGATAGTTAGATCTCGTCTTAAAACGTCTTTATCTATTGTTGAGTACTCCACGGCATCAGGTCTTCGGCCTTTACCAATATCTTCTCTAAATGTTGCAACCTCAACTCCAGCTGGATCTGATGGTACATTTACAATAACCACACCAAATTGATGTCCAACTTCTCCGGTGGTTGTGTAACCTGCTTTAGTAACTATATCAATAACTTCTGCTGGAAATGCATCTGTTGCTAAATCAAAATCTTTTGGCTTCTTACCGAGTAATGCATCTCGAACTGCACCGCCAACTATAAAAAGTTCTTTACCATTCTTTTTAAATAGCTTATGTAGATCTAATATATCAGATGGCACATTCATCTTAAGTGAATTCTTTGCCTCTGTTAAAAGTCTAAAATCTGTGAAGTTTTGTAAGTTCATTAATTATATATCTTGTTTATTATAGTACTAATATAATAAAAAAGCCTGAAACTAAAAAGTATCAGGCTTATTATTCTGTTAAAGTTATTAACAATATTTATTCTGCAAATGCTTCAATATCCCATTGGATTCTTTGCATTACATCTTCACCTCTAAATTCTTTCTTAGCCCATTGTAATAGACCTGGTTCGTGTTTAGCATTTTGTGCCATATCATAAGCATTTTCCCAGCCGCCATTAGATGCAACATCTTCTAACCATTGGTCATATTTCTTTCTATTCCATTTTACTTTAGCAACAGCTTTCTTATGTGGACCATCACCTAATTTAGAAGTAGCAGCCATATAGCTACCAGGTTTAAATACACCAAGATCTTCGCCAGTAGTATCGTACTTAATCTCTTTTCTAAATCTTCTTAGTGAATATTCACCACCTTCGATTTGTTTTCTTCTTGTAACTTCTCCTTGAGACGCGCCTATTTCTATTTTTAATTCTTCAGCTTTCTCTGGATCAGTTTCAAAATGTAAATCTCTAACTGCATTTTCTAATATTGCAGATTCATATAAAGATGCTGTAGCATCTTCATTTAATTTATTTGTAAAACTTTCGAACGTTAAGTGTAATGATTCCATTTCTAAATTCTTTTTTGTTTTATCCTTCTTAGCTTCTTCTTCATCATCATCTATATCTGCGACTGAAAGAACATCTCCTGAACCTACAGTAGTTGCTGTTGGTAAAACCGGATCTCCAATACCACCAATAGTCATACCAGGGTTTAAAGATACTGCTCCTGCTGAGTTTTCTTCTAATGGTCCAATAAGTTCTGACATATTATTTTGCGTCTATTTGAATGTATTCAGCGTCTCTAAGTTCAAGATTGTTATTACCAACCTGTCTATCGTATTCACCATAGATAACATCTTTTTTACTTGCTACTGGAGAGTTCATCATTCCAGTCTTATCTATTTTTTTACCTAATTTATTACCGTTAGCATCATCCATAAAACCAACATTAATTATCATTTCATTCCATGTTGCGTATGATATGTATAAAGGTCCAGAACCGTCTGATGAGTTTAAGCCATTAACTTCGTCAGCTTTCCATTCTTCACTTAAATTAGCAGTTACAAATAATACTGTCTCCATATCTTTTGCTCCTTTTTCAACTTGATCCAAAATTATTTTCTTAGCTTTATCTTCAAACTTAGCCCATTCTTTATTAACTTCTGTTAAAGTTGCAGCTGAGTCTCCTTCGTATTTTACCGTTTTAATCTCTTGTTTAAACGCTTGCATTACTTTACCTACTAAGCCTTTAGCAGCGTAGATGCCAGTCATTCTATAAGCCTTCTCGTTTAAGAATTGTTTAAATGTTGGAATTGTTTTCATATCTTTGTTTTAGTTTTATTACCAAGCGTAATCAAATCCTTCGATTTTAGCTATTTTTTCTTTAAGTGATAAAGCGTAATTCTTAATCTCTTTTTTATACCAAGATTCAGATGAACCAAATCTTTTTTCAGATTCTTCTTCTTGTCTAACATAATCACAATATCTAGAATAATCATCTAATATATTTGACATGTGATTAGAAGCATCTCTAAGTTTTACTTCTTTACCTTTTGCGTTTTCACCAATTTTGATTTCCTCATATCTAGTCTTTTTACCACTAGCTAAACCATCTTTAATTTGATCGGTTAACATATCGATTGCATCTGCTACCATTTTATCTAATGGCATTGTTGCAGCCTTAGTAGCTAAAATTTGGTGGTATCTGTCGTTGTTAGCTTTCTTAAAATCTTTATCATTAGTAAATGCAATTGCACCACGTTTAGCTTCAGCTCTAGCTGCTCTTAATTGGTCAGTAGAATACTTTTGTCTAATTAGGTCTAGGTTAATAACAAGAACTCTATCAGAAACTTCTGCGATTCTTTTACCATTATTAAGTCCAGTTCCTGACCAGCCTCTGTATTTATGTGATACGCCAACTTGGTCATCTTTACCTTTTTTACCGTCTTTTTTAAATGCTCTATCTCTTGAGTATCTAGACCAGTCATTAGTATAAAATTCTCTATCGCCAGACATTGCTGCTATTAGAAGGCCTCCACCTGGTACAGTTTTTAATGAACCATAACCAGCGTCATAAGGACAGTATGGGTTATCTTTTTCGTTATCAGATATAAAGAATAATATATGCTTTGATCCACCGTGTTCTTTAAACACCTTGGTTGGATTATTACTTATTATCATATCTTCATCACCTACTTTATCTAATGCAACTTTAGCTAATTGGTAAAAACCACCAGCTAGTGACTTTAAATTTTGCTTACCGTATTTACCTTCTTTGTTACTCATCAAAACGCTAGCTAGTAATTGACTACCTAATGCTTCGTTTAAGAATCCGGTTGCTCCATTAAATGATTCAAATGATTCGTGTATTGAAAATGTATTTTCCATATCTGTTGTTTGTGTTTTAATATTTTCTAGTAGACCGATAGCAATACCATTGACTTCTCTGTCTCCTTTGTCAACATACTTTTTATTAAGGATCATAAAGGTAAATCCATCTGCTGTTACTTGGTAATGTGGCATCATGCCTGTACCAAAGTCGTATTTATATTTAGCTGCTTTTAATTCTTTACCAACTGACATAAAGTCTTTTGCTTTACCTACTAATTCGGCAAGCTTATCTAAATGATCTCCAGCGTCATCCTTTTCGTTAACTACTGATTCGGCTAATCCTTGCTTTTTCATTAGAGCTAGTTCATCTTTACATGCCTTGTTAAATTTCTTAAAGTGCGATACTGCATCTTTAGAATATCCATCTTGAAATAATTCAATTGCCATATTCAGATGGCTTGCTATTTCGTCAGCTTGTTCATCACCTATTTCTTCAAAATCATCAGAAAGTCTTAGTAACTTTTTCTCACCCGTTCCCTTTGAAGCGAATAAACCAAGTTTTAGTAATGCAACAATTGGCTCTTCTTTAGCTTCAGTAACTGATTCGTCCATTCTTGCTAAAGTATCATAATGAATATCATCTATATTACCTGAGTTTTCGTAGTTATATCCTACTGATGCGTCGATAGTCCATTCTTTTCCATCTTGATCTGTACCCATAAAGTATACATCCTTTCCTTCGTTTCCATGGTCATCGATAACATCATAATCATCAAATTCTACTTCATACTTTTTACCACCGTCTTTAAATTTAATAATAGGCCAATCATCTTTAGTGATTTTAATAGCTTCGTGAATAGGAAAAGCTTTTAATGCAGGTGCGTCTAATTCGCTTAAAATTCTAAGACCCCATTTTGAAAGCTTAACACCATCCTCAGAAACAAAGAAATATTTTGAATTTGAAGATCTCCATCTGTTAGGGCTTTTAGATACCTTTGAAAGTATTTTAGTAAATTCCTCTTCTGTTAATACTCCGTCTTTTACTGCTTTTAAAATTTCGTTTCTAACACTAGCTGTTTTGCCAACAGTAGCTGCAGGATGGTTTTCAGTATACTTTCTTTTAATTTGTATCTTCTTGCCTTCTTTTAAGAAATCTTCGAATTTTTCCATAATTATTTTACTTTAATTTTTGCTTGATGTCCAGTAGTTTCAGTATATTGAAATGCAAATTTAGACTTTGCAAATAAAGTACCCATTGTAAATGAAACAAAAGTTCCCTCTGGACTTTTCATAGCAATATTATATGCTTCTGTCGCAGATGCTTCATCTTCAAAAACTCCTAAAATGTTTTTTGAAGTTGCTGATCCCATAGTATGGCCGCCTTGTAATTTAATAGACTGTCCATTAAAATCTACATTGTTGTGTGCCATTACTAAATATTTAGTGGAACCTTTTTCTGGTAAACTATCGATATGGTCTCCGAACTCAGTTCTACTATTAAAGTAAAATGATCCAAATGGAATGGATTCGTTTACTTCTTCGCCTTTGCGGCTTTCGTTAAAGCTTTCGAATGTTTTTATTTTGTTCATATTAATATGCTGTATTTGTTTATATATTCTTAATAAAATTGTCAAAGGTTAAGAACTCTATCTCAGCAGATTCGGCCATTACGCCCATAGAGTTTTCCAGTTTAGTCTTTAACTCTGCATACATGTTATGTAACGGCTTAGGAGTTAGCTTCTTAAACAGTTTCTCATCACCATCTAACATAGCGTTTCTTACCTGTGTTGCTGAAATGTTCTTACCAGTTCTAGGGATTTCAAATAAACCAAAGTCATCTCTAACTCCTAGATCATCTCTATATTCTTGCTTATCTACTTGGTAACCATAAGTCTTCATTCTATCACTTCCTGTTCCCCATAATACTGGTTCGTATTTTGGTCTCATTGCATTAAACATAGTGTCAATACCACCAGTTGGAATTACAAAAACTTCTTCAATTGGATATTTAGATTTTAAAGAGTTAATCATTGCAACTTGAGTGTCCTCATCATAAGGTCTTTTAAATGCATCCTCTTTTTTCTTGTTCTTAGCTTTTACTAATAAGATTACTACCGGGTGTCCATTTTGCTTATGAATAGTTTCGACTACTTTAGCATGGCCTAGTGTAAATGGTTGGAATCTACCAACAAACATATTAACTAATTTCTTACCATGTTCTGGGTAATCTACTTTTAATGCTTCAGTAATTGGACTTACTTGAGTACTAATCTTCTTATTAAGTAAATATTGATTAAAACTTTGTACATCGTTCTCACTAGTTTCAGCCATTATTAATGAATCAATCTTTTCAATAATAGAATTAATATTATTCATTAAATCTGCATTAATAAGATCTGTCTCTTTATTTCTTTTCTTTCTAAAACTACCTAATGTTATTTTAAATAATTCGGAAAGTATTTTATCTTGTACTAGAGTTAGTGTTTTTTCGTTCTGTAAAAACTTGTGGTTTAATTCAAACATAGGTGATTCTGAAAAATCTGCAGAATCAAACTTAGCACCAATGTATTTAGTAGCATTCTTTTCAACATAGTTATTAAAAACTTCAGACATTAGCTCTAAATATCTTTTATCAGTTTCTTCTTCTGACAAGTTAATGTCCTCAAAATTAAATTGAGTTAAATGTTCTACTATATCTAATATTGTAATTTGATACATGTCAGATGGTTTTCTATCTTCACTTGGTTTTTTATTAAACTTCTCTAGTTTAAAAGATTGTAAAGATTTACCATCATGAAAATTAACTATAAATCCTGAAACATCCTTAGATAAATCATTCATTAAAGCCGATTGCTTCATATTCTCATTAAATATACCAAAGACTGTTCTTGTAAATGAAGGACTATCTTTATCTTCAAATGTCTTTTCAAACTCTAACACAGACATTCCAAGTATTCTTTTAATATCATCTTTTTGTCCTGAGTGTAATTGGCCTTCAAATAATACAGGTGGTGGAGCAACTTCTAATAAACCTGCCCACTTGTTAAGTATTTTAGTATCTCTAATTACCTTTCTAACTTTGTTAGGGTTAGAAGGTTGCATTACTTGTATGTGTGTTAGGATTAAATTAGACTTAGGCAATACATCGTATTCAACATCAATTGTTTTATTATCACCTAAATATTCAAATCCGAATTTCCAGTCAAATGGCATATCTTCCATTGCATCCATAGAAACTGATTTAAAGTGTCTAATTGCATTTTCATAATATCTTACAATAGTACGATCTATGACATTCATTTTATCCTTCGAACCAGACTTGTAATATACAAAGCCGCTACCTTCTCTTTTAACATGAAAAGAAGAACCGCTAATTTTTTCAGTTACAATACATTTGTTACTTAGTAACGTATCCACATCTGAAATGTTTGCTCCTTCGAAATATGTTTTTAGATTTTGTAGTGCCATTATCTTCCGTATTTTATGATACCCATTAGCTGGTTAATCGCAGCAAAAGTACCTGTTAGTTTAAAGGTTTTTCCTTTAAATTTAAAGACCACTCCTTCTGTTGGGATGATCGACTCAATACCACCAATTCCCTCTAGTCTTTTTAGTTCTTTTTCAACCTTTTCAATTTGAGTAAGGTCGCCATTCTTTTTAATCTTGCCAGCTTCAGTTCTAATCTGATTATGTAATCTTGCTTTCTCAGCATCTGGATTAGCAGCTACAAAATTAGAAGCGTTCTTTAAAACATCTGCACCTAACTCTAAAAATAGATTCTCAAAAGGTAAAATGTTTTCTTTATACTTCTTATTTCTTTGACCATCAAAATCTTTAACAGCCTTATTTTGTTCCGGTGTTAATTCCTTCTTTAATGCAGTTAACTTAAGTGTCTTCTTATCTAAGTAAGCCCATCTTAAAAGTAAACCCTCTTTATGTGCAGGGTCTAGGTCTGCAAAGTTCTCTTCGATTTGGCCTCTCCACCACATCTCGTGATACATTTTAACCTCATCTTGATCTGATAGACTATAAGTATCTCTTAGTTTATTTATTGCCTTTTCGTAATAGCCGACTCTTTCATCAAAGTTAATGTCTTTTCCTAACTTTAAAATTTGAGGGGGAATTATTGTAAACGTCTTTTGAACATCTGACTTTAATTCTTTAAGAGCTTTAACTAGTTCTGTAGCAATATTTTGCTTTCCAGTTTGATTACCTTCACCATCAGTCTCTACAATACCATGAAATTGTATAACATCTCTGTCATAATAGATAACATTAGGGTTTTTAGAGTAAATTAGTTCCATATTAACGAAATTCAATCCGTTCGCGAACATTGATTGATCCTTAAGCGCTGGGAGCGCCTCTGCTAGATCTTTAGCAGCAAAGATATATGTTTCTTCAACCAGCTTTGACGCGTGGCCAGTAAACATCTTAATGATACCATTTAGGTCTAGTGGATTTATCATTTGCCCTTTATTTCTGGCAAACATTGCTTGACCATCTTTTACAGTTGCAAATAGGTTTTGACCATCAGTCTTTTCAGTTGCAGCCTCTTCGAAATCTAACCCACCCTGTAATGAAGATTTAACAATAGTCTTGAAATCTGCAAAAGTTAATGAGTGGTCATCGAAAGGGTGCATCATGTGTCCTGCTGCTCCACCTTCAAATACGAAATCCTCCAAGTTGTTCACCTGGAGTTTCTCGTTTAAAAATTCTGTAAAATTAGTGTATATCTTCATAAGAAGTATTTAGTTTGTTTTTATCCTAATGATGATGTTAGTGCTCCAATTGCAGCTCCATATTCTTCACCATGCTTAGACAATAAACCGTCTACCACTTCTTGTGCTTTTGCTTCGTCAAAATCTTCTCCGAATGCTTTTTGTAAAACAGCGAATGCATACTCTTTAAAATCTTCATCAGATTTAACTTCAGCTTCATTTACTATTGGAGCTTCTACCGTATCAGCAGATTCAACATATAGGTTTACATACTTGCTACCTTTTTCAGAGTAAATTGAAGTGATTTTAAATTCACCATCAATTTTATTGCCTGTATCTTCTTTGTAATACTTAGCATAGTAAGCTTTAAAGTATAAGTTTGGTTCTAGTTCTCCAAAGAAGTGTGTCATTTTACCAATAAAGAATTTAGCAGATGGATAATGAGTTGTTATATCAGCTTTGTACTCAGCATCTAAAACATCTTTATCGAAATCTTTTACAAATTTAGCTTCAGTAACTTCTTCAGTCTCTTCAACTTCTTCTTTATCATGGTGTCCTTCTTCAACTTCGTCTTCTTCAAGTTCTTTAGCTAATTCGATTGCAGCCAATGCCTGAGATACTTTACCTTCTTCAACTGTTTCAGCCTCTGCATCTTCTTTAATTACTGGAAAGTTCTTACCGTTAAATTCAAATTCTTCAGCATCTTCTTCGATCGCCTTAGCTCTTGCAGCTAAAAATGCATTACCCTCATTCATTACAGACTCATTAGCCCATATTAAATTAAATTCGGCAGTAATATCTTCTGCTATTTTAGAGTGACCAAATCCGTCTAAGAATAAAGCCATACCTTCAACAATACCAATACCTGACCATCCTGCAGCGTTAGCTAATCCAGAATAATGTTCGTCTAGTAAATTCATAATTGATTTTTTACTTACAGGAATTTGCTGTCCTCCTAGTTTATCAATCTCTACTGTAATAGTTGTAATCTTACCACCTATTTTCTTACTTACAGGATCTCTGTATCTGTGGAAGTTAGCATCTGTTAATGATTCTGCTAATAAGTATTTACAAACACCTAATAAAAGCGGTCCGTCCATTAATGCAATATGGTTCGTGAAGAATGATTCTAACCATTTAGCAACTTTCTTAGCATCTCTTAAATTACCTTTAGATACTACAAACTTTTCATTAATCATCATAGATTCAAATGCAGGAACTAAATCGTAACTGTCATAAATATCAACCATGTACCATTTAGAATCTCTTTCGGAATATAGGTAGATGAATTCAGCTCCGCCGTTATTAGCAGCGTCTTTTACAAACTTCTCAGTATCTTTCATATTACCATCAATAGTGGCCTTGTCGCCGTAGAATTTAATATCATCTACATTTGCTTCTAGACCTGAACCACCCCCTTTCTTCAGTAGTAAGTCTACTGCCTTTCCATCTTTGTAACCCTTTTTAATTGTAGGTAACATGTGGTCTGGGTAACCATCATAGTGCATATACACTGTTGAGATTTTTCCGTTCTTTTTGATTTTACCGATTTGAGATCTTGTACCCTCTTCAATAATTGCTATTGATTCAGAAACTTCAGATGCACTTAACGCGGCAAAGAATTTAGTTCTATCTTCTTCTGTAAGTTCTTTTATTGTAGTAGCTCCAAATTCTGATAGGATTGATTTAAATTGAGCAGCTGACGCATCGCGTTTAGCTGATTGTTCTTCTTCAAGTTTTGCTGCTTTAGCTACAGTATTCGCTTTAGCAAAATCTTCAAAAGATTGTAGTTTTTGTGAACTCATGTTATGTAATTTTGTTTTTACTTTCTTGTACTATAGTATTATATATCTCCATCAAATTGCACGTTTTTTATCTCAAAAGGAAACTTCTGTTCCTTATAGATCTTTTGGCGAGCTTTTGAGTGTCTGATAAGGTAATTATCCCAACCCGGAGAGGATAAATCATCTACAAAATCAATAATGTTTACCTCTGATTTAGTATGATGTTTTCTTAAACCCCTACCAATTGATTGTCTAATAATTACTTCCGATTTAAACGATTCTGTAAAGAATATGTTGTGGATTTTATTAATCGATATACCGGTCGAGAAGGTACCATAAGAGGCAACAATAACCACTTGAGCGCCTGCTTCCATCTTTTTCTTGTATTCTTCTCTAATATCTTTGTCGGTGTTTCCATCCACATAGTATATTGGCTTATCACTATCTTGACGCAGCTTTTCATATATTCTTTTACCATGTTCAATCCTGTGGAAAAGAACAAGGCTATTACCCCGTACTCTGGAAATAATGTTTGTAATGAAAGCAAGGCGCCCTGTTGAATTAATAACATAGTTGCTTTCAAATCTGTATACATCTTTACTCTCATATCTGTTCTGGGACATCTCATGAAAAGCATTCTTAGTACTTTCCGGAGCATAATCCATTTTTATTATCTTTACATTACACCCAGCAATGTGACCTTCATCTTGAAGAAATGCCGCACCTATCTCTGTGATTACCGGTCCTGTATGTGCCATTAAGGTTAATCGATCTAAGGTCTTTGGTTTTGGAATTGTACCGGAGAGCCCGAACCTATAATTAGCTGATGTACATTTTTGTAAGATTGTTTTAATTGAAGTAGATTTAGCCTTATGTGTTTCATCAATAACAACTGCATCAAATTGTTCAAAATATTCTTTATCCTTTTTAACAAGTGATTGATAAGTACCTATCACTACATTTCTACCTGCTCTAATCTTTTGACCAGAATAGATCTGTTGTATTTTAATATTGGTTTGATTCTTCCAGTTATACTCTATAAAGTCCTCAGAGGCTTGTACAACTAACGAAACGTTTGGTACAATAAATAGTATTCTACCTGCTTTAGCCTTGTCTAACATATACGCAACTGCCATATACGAGATAAGAGTTTTACCTGCTGATGTAGCTAACTCACTTAAACATCTTCTAAACTTTAAGATATTATATGCTGCTTCTATTTGATAACCATGTGGTGTTTTTTCATAACCATCAAAATAATCAAGAGCCCATTCTGTGAATTCTTCTTGTTTTACACTAGCATCGAATAGTGAAGTAACACCATTCATTTTTAATTCATATTTATATGTTTTGGCCATGTCCATCACCTCTTTCCAAAGCCCGGAAGGAATCCACTTATCATCTTTCATATAAGAGATATAGCCGTCCCATAGACCTTTCTTCACCAGAGGGTGAAATCGCCAGTTATCAATTCTACGATTGAATGTAATATTAAGCTGTTCTAATTCTAGCTCAGTTGCTTCATCAATTCGCAGAAACTGTTTATTTTCAGTTAAACTTAGTTCCATTTATTATAGTCCGTTCAGAGACAATCGATTTCTAATTGCAAAGCCCATATTATCTAGGGTCTTAACTGAACTTGCAAAGAATTCTAATTGGTTTTCAAGATGAGATAATATCATATTGTCATCTGCTAGGTCTCCTTCTAAAAACTTTTCTTTTTGTTTTTCACCTAACTTATAGTCATATTCATAGTATCTAATATAGGCTTCCCTATATCTTAAACTTATTCCTGTCTTCTGTTCTTTTATTTTTACGTTTAGGTATGCAATCTGATCTACACAAGTCTGTCTTGATGATAGCGTTTCTGCTATTACCTGTTCCATACCATCTACTTTTTTAAGTCCTCTTGCGAGTCCTCTTATTGTATCAGACCATTGTGTTCTTTGTGCAGATAACTTTTGATCTAATGCTTGAATCTTTTCTTTACTCATATTAGTTATATTAGAACAGAGACTTTTTGTTTGGATTTGGCTTAATAAATTTAGCAGCCTTTTGGCCTTTTTTAAATTTAGGCTTCTCCACAACAAAGTTATTACTCTGTACGTTAAACTCTTCTACCTCAAAATCAACAATTAACTTGTTGCCTTTAAATCTTTCTGAATCTTTCAGAAAGTCTTCTAGATTATCTTCTACCATATTAGTTATACATACCATAGATCTAATTCGCTTGCTGTAAAATAGTTTTCAATTTCTTTCCATGCTTTGGATTTTTGCTCGAAACATACTCTAACCAAATCGTTGAGATCTTTTATATTATATGTATCTAGCTTAAAATCTGTTAGAAATTTAGACCACATAAACACTGGTCTTCCCTTCTTTAATTTCTCTGCCATCTTCTTTTTACCTGTTGCATCGTTATCAAACATATAACGTACAGTTGCCATTTCATCAAATTCATCAGTAGTCCTACCGGCAGTAGCTAGGGCTAAAGAATTATGCATAAACTTTGCATCGATTGGTCCCTCAAATAGAGTGACTGGCTGTTGGAAATTAACCTGCATAATTCCAAATAGTGTTGAGGCCTTTGCAAGTTTTGTTAGTTCATCAGGTGGTAGATCAAGCGGCTTTCCCCATTCTTCATAGAGCTTAGGTAGATCATAGGTTAAATACCTAGACCCATAGCCTTTCATTCTTCTGGATTGTGCGCCGATAATTTTACCTTCCATTCCCATATTTAAGATCCATAATCTGTTACCTTTTTGGGAGAAAAGAAATTCGTTAGATTTATTGTGTAATAACCTATCTTTAAGTTGGAACCATATCCAATCACCTGGTGTTATTTCTTTAGCGCCGAATATCTGTTTAAATTCAGATACAGTTAATGCCAAATCTTGGACGCTAGCAAGAGATGAGTTCTTTAATACTTGTTCTTGGCTAACCTGGGACTTATTTGCTTTTATATAGTCTATAATAGTAAATGAGTCTCCTGAATTAGGCATTTTAATCTGATGGTCCTTTAATAGTCCATATAGATTTGTATGTTCTGAACAATTGTAACAATGATACTGAAGAGTGTCCCAATACATGTTACCACGTTTTTTGGTATCATCTTCATGGGAGTCACCACAATAAGGACACGCCAGGGTTATTCGCCCTGGCATGTCTTTAAGTAGTTGCTTGTTAGGAGTAGAATGTGCTTCAACACATACTTGTTTCAGTGCCTTCTTTATTCTGCTCTTAAGCTCCTCAGTTAATTGTATGTTATTAGAGGTTGAGGTCATTCAAGAAAGAATCTAAATCATCATCGGTATTAGCTTTTGCTGGTTCCGTTGCAGTTGCTACTGGAGCTGCTGCTGCCGGAGTGGCCGCTGCTGCTACAGGTGCTGCTTTTGGAGCTGCTTTCGATGCAGGTGTTGATGTAACCTCTGCAATAGAATCGCCTGGATTTAGATACATTCTAAGAACGTTGTTTACAAATGAACGAGTGTCTTCGTCCCATGCTTTGTAATCGTATGTTGCAAGTGAAGGAGCTGCTTCCAATTCCTCTTTAATACTTGCCATCGCCTCTTTAGATCTTTCTGCTGGAGTTTCTCCCATTAAGATTGCAGATTTACTTGAAGAGAATTTAGACTTATCGTAGTTGTTATATTCCCCTTGTCTTGTAATAACAAGCTCAAAGTTCTTACCTTCGAATAGGTCAAATACCTGAGTTGGCTCACCAAAATCTGGCTTCAATTCAGAATCAATCTTCTCTTTAATCTTATATCCAAATTTGAATACTTTGTAAGTACCTTCTAACTCTGGGTTTTGTGGGTCCTTAACGATCTTAATTAGAGAATAGTACTGCTGACGTCTCTTTAATTTCTCTGATGACTTACGGTCTACTGCAGAATCTGATTTTCTTAATTTCCAGAATACATCTGCAATTGGACAGTGTTCACCAATTGTTTGTGGAGAGTCTACTAGTTTACCATCTCCATTAGAGTTAGTTAACCAGTGTACGTACTTTTGTATCAGAGATTTTCTTGGGTTCTCTGGGTTTGGTACAAAACGAATTAATGCTTTGTAAGTGCCGTCTTTACCGTCGTCGGCTGTAGGTTTGTAAACTTCGTTTACGCTTGTTCTTTCAGGCTGGTGTGTTTCCACATCTTCCACGCCTAAGTTAAAAATGTCAAATGAATCGCTCATAATTTTCTTTTAGTTGTTTAAAATTGTTTAATAATGAAATACTTTAATTGTCTTTCAGTTCCTTATAGTTGTATAATAATCAATAGTTTCAAACTAGATTCATATTTAACTTTGTGGTTCGCCAATCCCTTTTAACTCAGCATCAAAAACTCTTTCTATAGTTCCTTCACCTGAAGTTATGTATGGTCCGGCGAACGAGCACATTGTTATTGTTCCCGAGACAACGGTGTAACCCGCTGCGATCCCAGTATTGCATGGTGTATATTGAATTTCTAATGCTCCTTCCGAAGAATTATTTGTGATATTAAATACTTGACACTCAGGCATTACATTCGCTGTTTGTTAGAATCATAGTCCATCGTTAATATTGCTCCGTCAGGTTCCTTCCATCTATTGTCCTCTAGCTTAATCAGCCCTGATTTGTGTAACAACGCCTCACGTTCTATAGACGTAATCTGGTTGCTTAACACCATTTTGTGTAGGATCGTCGCTAGACGAAAGTATTCTGCAGTTACTAACATATCATTGATAAGTTTGATTTTTATACTTATTATATATCGTTATTTTGTTTTGTTTCTAGATGATATGCTAATATATTGGTCACTCTAGAGTTAGGCTTTTCTTAGCTAATTAAAAAAAGATTGAGATTTATTGAACTTTTTTGAAACCTTTTCTGGTAAGTCGCATATAAGTTATGTCTTTAACGCCAAAGGAAGATAAGTACCATTCCAGGGCTGGATGCAGAGACTAGGCTGAAGGCAGAGATTAGGACAGTTCTGGGCGGTCGCGGCTTGAAGCAGAGACTTGGTTAGTCCGGCAAATTTTCCCCAAGTTGCTGAAGCAAATAATGATTAAGGAACCAAGCATCGACTAGATCATCAAATGGTTTTGGAACCTTCTTAACCTCATCACCTATTTCATTTACACAATATTTAAATAAAGGAGACTGAGCTAACTCTGAACTCTCTACTATATTATTTAAAAAGGCTACCCAAAGTGCTAACTTATTCATGTTACCTTTACCAGCATGTTTCTTAATAGTTGTGGGTGCAACGGTCAGTAAATTTTTGACCTCGAGTTGGCTTATCATTTGTTCTTTAAGAATTGCAGCTCCTGCTGCCATATCAATCATATTATTAGTTCCCATCTTAGAACCATACGAAGTTCCCTCAAATGCTATATGATAATCCTCCTTAGTATTTGTTATACCAAGTATTAGATTAATAATATCATCCGCTGTTTGGATATATCTTTTAATCTTTGCAAATTCGTTTTTGGAGTAATCACCTACTGAAGATTTCCAGTCAGGTTGGTGTACAAGAGTAACGTCTTTAAATAGACTTATTTCTTCTTGTCTCTTTTGTTCGGCTTTTGTTCCTGAACCAGCTTTAATATAGGAGATAAAGTGATATTCATTCGTATCAGACTGCCAGACACAGATACCAGGGGAATTAAGTGAGAAGTCAACTGTAACTAAATTCAAATTAGATTCTTTTACCCATCGCAGCACCTAAAGCAGCACCGACTAATCTGGAGGTTAATAAATCATAGAAGATACCTTTTTGAATACCTAGTACTTTACAAATAACTTTACCAACTGATTTACCTAAAGCAAATCCAGCTAAACCACCAAAAATAGAACCTAAAAGACCCTCATTCATAAAGGCTTCTTCTAATCTGTCTAATTCAAATGTACCGTCTTCTTTTTGGTATTGTTGTACAAATTGCTCTAGTGCAAAATCTACTTTATCTTCTAAATCTTGAGTCCATTCTGATTGTAAACCTTCTTGTAAAAGTCTCATATCAGTTTCAGTCAAGTGTTGTTCAACTAAGTAATCATTAAATGTTTTCATAATGTATATATCTTATTAATCTATTTCTAATCTTAAGTCTAGCTTGTTGTAAAAAAATGTACATTCAAACGTATTAAAGTCAGCAACATTCTCAGCCATATTTAAGTTTAACTCATTTATAGAGTTCATTATTATTTTATTAAATTCCATATAGGCTACTGAACTTCCCTCTGCATCTAAAATTCTTAAAGTCATTGGTTCTATATAAGCCTCTTTAGTAGATCTAGCATAGTAGTACAAAAGAGTATCTTGCATAATCCAATAATTAATAAAGCCATCTAATAACTGCATAGTTACTGTGAACTCTCTAGAAATTGTATTTTGAATTGGTACTGCACCTCTATGGTATCTTGTAGTCCCATCATTATCTGCTTGAGTAATTGGATCAAAAGATAATCCCGGAATATTAAGTCCTTGTATTGAATAATTAATCACATCAACTGGTTCAGCTAAAAGATTACCCGGAGTCTTATTTAAATACGCTCTGTATTTGTCTGCAACTTCTTGTGGAATAAACTTTCTAGGGAACCTAAAATCGTATGAATTATTTCTGCTATTTAATATCATTAGTTGCTTATGAATTTACCTTTAGTAACCATAGTCTCGTCTTGGCCATTGTCAATACTAATATAGAACGTTCTGTTTTGCATACCTCTAATAGAGTTTGCATTTTGTTCATTAATCTTAAACAACACTTCACCCTGTCCCATGTCAATATCTTTATTATATACATGGTTAAATTTTAACTTAGTCTTACCATCGTTAAATGTTAGTTTCACTAGTTCTGTATTTTCAAAAGAAATATACTCAAAGTCGTCACCTCTCTTTTTAGCAATCACAAACTTTATGTAAGTTGCAAATGGAGGAACTGTAATAGTTAAATCCCCCTCGTTTACAAATTCACCAGTTTCTATATCTTCAACATCTGCTAACATTTCATTAACACCACTTCCACCAGCGCCAGTGCCAGATCCAATACCTGTTAAATCTACTCTAGAACTAGAAGCAATTACATTATATCTTTCAATAAATGTAGGTACATATTTTATAGTTCTAGGTAAGTTATCTGTAATAAATCCAGAAATTATTTTGTTAGAAGTTAAACTAGGCAATACATTGTAAACCTCAGTTAATATATTTGGGCTATCAATTTTAAGTGCCTGTAACTTTTTACCATATCTAGCGGCTTGATTTACTGTAAGTGATGCTTTTTTAGTAATCTGGCTATTATCAGTTTGGTTGTATATTCTCATAGTTACATCAATTGAGAAATTAACTGCAACATTTGCATTTGTAATCACCGGTCTAAAAGTAACAGGAGTACTAAAATCTTCGTATTGTGTAAATGTGTTTTGAGTAGTTTTAATAAACGATGTACCTACTTGTTCAAATACATCTACATCAAAAATAACTACAATGTCATCGGATGAAGTACTTATTCTACTTAAAATATGTCCTTCAAATCCTGCAAGTGAATTATCCTTTTCACCATATATCTTAAAGTAATCCCCGTCGTTAGCATCTTCTACTACTACAGTAAAATCAGCAAACTCATCTTCTCTTGCAACTGTAAAAGAATTCTCTTCTCCAGTATATACATAATCGTATCCGCCTACAGCCTCTAATCTATCTAGTAATTTAAAACTAATATTATAGTTACTAAATGGGTTTTTATCACTAGAACCTATAGTTCCATCGCCATAAAATCTGTCATCGAATTCTGAATTCTGTCCAACTAAACTTGGAATCTTAATATTAATATACTTAGACCAAAGTGTTTCTCCTAAAATAAAAGGCTTAGGATTAGAAAGCTCATAATTACTTTGATTTAAATAAACTAATTGTGTTAAATAGTTTTTAACCCTAGTAGTTCTATCAGAATTTACCTCAAACAAGAAGCCTTCATATCCTCTTGCTGCAAAACTAAATCCAGATTTTAAGTGCAATCTTACAGTGTCATACAATATAAAGTTAATATTAGCTGTTGCATCTGATTGATAATTTAATAAATCATCCTCTCTACCACCAGTCCACTCTAAAGAGTTATTAATAAAATTTTGTTGTTCATAATTACCTGTTGAATCATAACCTAATAAAGCGTATTTAGTTTTATCATTACCCGGTACGTTTACAGCATGGTATCTTCCAATTGTTTGATTAATATCATTCCCTGTTTCTTCATCAGGCGTAGCAAACAGAGGATTAGCTCTAGTATCAACGATTGCTTTACCGCCAATTAAATCAGGGTAAGAATAAGATACTGTTCCGTTTATTACCGGAGTATATTCAGCAATATTAGTTATTGGAGAAAAAGAATAAACGCCTAAGTTATCACTAATAGTAAATAATTCAGGTTGTGGTAATCCATTTAAATCAAATTTATATGTCTTACCATTCTGCATTAATAAAGTTCTAGCAGCAAAGTTTTCAACTGCAAGATAACCCGACATAATAGTAACGTCAAAGTTAACTACAGCACTTCCTAATTCTGAAATTAAGTGCCTAGTACTCGAAGAATCACCTCTTACAGTATCTAGGAATTTAACCTCACTACCATTATCATCTACCTCGATGCGATACTTCTCTTGATCGCCTTGGTCGTGGTATATAAACTCAAGTAATATATCTTGGTCTATTCTAAAATATCTTGAAGATTCAGCCATGTTTTAAAATTGTAAAAATTTAGGTGACCAGTATATTCCTACGCCAATTGAAGGCCCAGTACTAATTACCTGGTTATTATTTAAGTTAACACCATATCCAACTCCAAAGCCAACTAGCCATCTAGATTTCTTTTGGTCTTTTCTGTTTAATCTACTATTAACTAGGTTTATATTTTCAATATCTTTAATCTCTAATCCAGGGTAGCTTGTTGATAACTTTAATCTATCTGCTCCGTCTACATTCTCAATCGCAGCCATTAGGCTTAAAGTTTGTGTCAATTCAAACTTAGTTTCCAGTACTTTAAATTTTTCAAATTCATATTTAAAGGTAGAAAACCCTGTTAGTTTTCTAGAGTTACCATCACCGAAATCTTCAGCAGATGTAAAAGTAACTTTAGTAGTTGTCGTGTCAATAGTCTCAGTTGTAGTAGTTACATCTAGACTATCTTTAATTTCTAGGTTAGCAGATATTAATGAGTTAACTTCTTTTAAGTCATCATTAAGTGCTAAAGCCTTTTTATACTTTTTAGTCAACTTAGCCTGGCTAGATTCTAAGTTTGATAAATCAAACTCAAAAGATCTAATTTGAGCTAGTTGATCTCCATTATCATTTCTTAAGATTGTAACTGAGTCTTGAGCAGCCTTAAAGTTATTAAGTTGTCTGCCGGCATCTTCTTGTGCTAGTTTTACATCTTGTTTTAAGTTCTCAATACTATTACATTGTCTAAGAAATAATAAACATAAAAGAACTCCGGCGATAAACATCACCAGAGACTTATTAGATAGTATATTTTTTATTTTGTCCTTCATAATTTTTTATTTTATCTAGCGTCGCCACTACCGCTTCCGGAACTATCACCGCCACTACCAGAACCACTACTTGGGTAACATTGTGCACCAATCTGGAAGTTAGACCACGTTCCCTGGATTAAATTCACTGATATTAAATCAGCACATACTACCGTGGAAGTAAATGGATTTGAAGTTATTTGGTTTGGTACGCCACACTCAGTGTACGATGCTGTTACTGTCGAGTTAGTGTTATTATTCCATGAATGGAAATATTTAGTACATGGCGCCGCTGTTGTTGTAGCAACAGTTGTTGCTTCAGTTATATAGCCTGAACAGTCTACACCATCCTGGTCAGTAGTTCCATTCAAGTCAAATACAAAACCTATTTTATCAGCACCCCATCCAGCATCTGGAGTTCTCGAACTCGATGTGGTTGCAGCCGTTAGCTTCGCGTTGTTTACGTAAATATTTGGTTTATTATCAATCATTTTAGTTAAGAAATCTGATTGAGTTCCATCGTAATTTATTGTGTAAGTTCCTCCGGAGCTATTACATGCTAGTGACGGACTAAATGCAGCGGCAAATGTTGCGAATGCCGGCCATGATGTATCAGTAATATTTCTAGTTACACTTAAACTGCCTGTTGCATTACCGGCAGAATCAGTTGCCAATAGAGTAGCTACCACATCTTCTCTATCACCTTCTGCTACAGCTTCTAATACTACATCATTTGTTATGTCAATTGATCCAGATCCTGTATTATTGTTTATTGTAATCGATAATCCATTACCCACTCCTGCGCCAGCTCCTGAGCTATCGCCGGTATAATCATTTGGACTTGCACTTCCTGTTAGGTTTAACCATACTGTAGTTCCATCTACTATATCAGTCGTTCCAACTGTATATACGATTGTAGTTCCTTCGTCTACATTTGCATCACCAGGTGATGCAGTTAATGTATTATACGTAGGCGCCGGTGCTTGAGTTGCAGGCGTCGGCGTTGCTGTCGCATTAGTTGCCGGATTCACTAATGTAAAGTCATGTCTATCAGTACAACCATTCGTAATATCAGTTATGATTGCGTAATATGTTCCCGCAGCTAATGCAAATGTATTTACAATTTGGTCATTAGACGCAAGATATGTAACAAGCTCATAATTAGCTGAGCCGCCAGTCGCAGTCATAGTAAATTGCCCATCGCTACCACCATAAGTGGTTGGATTTACTGGAGTTTCATTATCTTTTGCAAAGTTTGCACAATAAGTACAACTTCCATCATCACCTGTTGCGTTTGGATCATAATTATCCGCGTTTGGATCTGTACAACCCTGTCCATACTCTGGATTAGCAACTTGCGATATTGTCATCGAATCTGTTGCATTTGCATTACTAGGATGTGTTATTACAATATTCCCTGTTCTAGCACCAGTTGCATTCGCAGCAATTGTAAAGTTCAATTCAGGATCAAACGTAGTTCCATCAAAATATGAGTCTATTGTTACCCATGCCGGTGCAGTTACTTTATCAGCACTTAGTATTAATCCAACAGTTGGTGTCGTACTGTAAGTTATTTCACCAGCACCACCACTATGTGTTATATTAACAAATTGAGACTCGTCACCAGTAAACGCAATTGTTTCTACTGGAGCGCTTGTTGCATTTGTTGCTGACGTTGTAGCCGCAGTTGCTAATGTTGTTGCAGGTTCTCCAGTCCATGGATCCCCGTTTTCATCAACTTCTAAATCACCAGATGGGTCTATTACCACCGTGTTACCTATAATACCTCCGTATTGGTTTAGATTTAGATCTGCAGGTTGTTCAACTATAGCAACAGTTCCAGGAGTACTACCAGCACCACAAGGCGCTGTACAGAATTCTTTCCATGAAACAGTTCCATTGCCATCTTCAATTGCTCCCCAAAAGGCGCCATCACGGAATCTAATCATACCAGCCTCTAGAAAGGCAGCAGCAACGTTTGTCTCAGGTAATTTAAAAGTATTATTTATATTACTATCAAAGCTAACATTAGATTTAAAAGTAAATTTATCTAATTCTACAAAATATTCAATTATTTCTGCAGGATCTGTATTTAAATTAGCACCATAAGTCTCTGCTAATGTAAATCTAGTCCAATCGACATCTCCATCAGTTTGTTCAGATGTACTAAGAGTAATTGCTATATTATTTGAAGTTCCAGTTCTTTGTCCATGCCAATAAGTAATTAATTCATCAGAAGGAGAATTCCCTCCAACTGCATGTTTCCCAACTACTATTGTAGATCTTAAATTAGTTCTACCATTATTATCCTGAACCTCATTAAAATCTTGATCTCCTAAAAATATTACTGGATGATAATTATCTGTTGATACTTTAGGCTTAAGTATAACATATTCATTTTGAGCAGTACCATTATTAACAGGAATAACTTTCCATCTAGAAGTAGTCTCTCCAGTTAAACCCTGAGGACCTATTTCACCTTGATCTCCTTTTTGTCCAGTCTGTCCAACAGATCCCTGATCTCCTGGATTTCCCTTTTTACCTATAGGACCGCCACCGTTAGCCAGTATCTGGTCAAAGTTATAGTTAACCTTTTCCCACTTGATCTGGTTAGAGTCACTAGGGTGTAGTATTTCTTGTATATTGAATATGGCCATGCCTTATGACGTTATTTTTACCATAGGTCTAATTCTATAAGAGTAACCTAATCTTTTATTATATATCAACCTAAAATTAAGGGGCTTTTGTTCGTGAGAAGAAAAAGTAAAGTTTTGATCGTAGATGTAGTTATTATTATCTAAATCTCCAACTGAATCAACGCTTTCTACTTGAGATCCTGCACCTTTAAGCCTTTGTGTATATAGTTTAATTTGGCTAATTCCAAACACATTTATCAAGTTCTTCCCAATATAAAGTTGAGCATCATCCTCTAAAGTTGTTTTATCATCAGCCGAATTTGCAGCTAGAACATATTTTTTAATAGTATCTAGCACACCGTCAGCACTTAATTTTTTATTTATTGTAAAATCTATATAGAAGTCTAATACAACTCTCTTTTTATCCTCAAACTGCACAATATCTGTTGTATTAGTAGAGTTAGCTAAAATATCGTCTAATTCTTCTTCTGTTCTTACACGAGTAACATCAAAGTTTAACATCGTGTAACTATCTTTAATCTTCATAATAGTTGAAGCTAAATAAGATCTTTCTTCTTTAGTTTCAAATGTTCCAGGCACTTCTTCTAAAAGACCACCTGATAAAGCCCTAGTATAATAGTTTTTATCCCATGATGATTTAAACACATGGACATCTTTTTTATCAATAGCAACTTCTCCAATTAATGGATATAAAGGTGGCTTATCAGAAGATACTGATAATTTAATTACACCACTAGATTTAAATTCATTTACTTTTCTATAGAAGTGATTTTTAATATAACCCCATTGGCTATCATGAGTACCTCCATCGTAAATAAAACCTAAATTAAATGCAACACCACATCTATTATATCTCTTGTAGTAATCTTTAGCTAACTGAATATCTTCAGTGCTAGTTAAAGAATGTTTATACATTTGCTCTTCTAACTCTAACTCAATAATATTTGAAGTATTTTGTAGAGTGTTTGTTTTCATGTGAGCATATATGTCTGTAAATGTCACAACCGGAGTTGTATCAATAGTATATCCACCATTATGTCTAATCAAGAATGGATAATAAGTTCTAGTTAGTCCTAAATTAAAACCAATATTACCAGAAGATAATTTAAACGATTCAGGTTTGTCATCATCTACCTCAGTATTAACCTCGGCTTGTTTAATAAATTCAACACCATCTTCTAATAAGATAATAAATTTATTAAGAGATACTGTACCATCTAATCCTACAGTTGAATATGTAACTTTATCAGGGTTTCTTAATAACATTGTTGCCATATCTTGAGCCCCTAAAGATTCTAAGATATATTTATATGCATTAATACCTCCTCCTTTGTAAACATACTCAGCATTATACTGTAAATAACCTGGTAGATTATCTAATGTCGTTTCTACCGGAGTTCCGTTTGTAATATCTTGAGGAAGTCTTGCAAGTATTATTTCAGCCTGTCCACCTAGATTAGAAATATCTAATTGAATTTTCTGAAGACCAAACGCTGTATTTATGTTTACAATAATACTTCCGTAATCATCATCTTCATTTTTATTGATTTGCTCTAAGAATTGTGGGACACTTCCATCTGCATGCGTTAAACCATTTACTATTAAATAATTATCTGCACTAGGATCACTAAAGTTAGCACCTGTTAAATCCAAGTGGCCATCAACTTTAACATCAGAATACTTAAATGTACCCTCTTCATTATTCCATATTAATGAGTGGTTTAGTTCATATAATAATTTTCTAGTTAGAGTTTGATCTGCCCATAAATCATCTAATCTTAAAGAGATAAAGAATACTACAAACTTAAATTGTTTATTTTGTATTACTTCATATTCAATACCATTAGAATCTTCTGATGTTTTTACATTTAATACAGTACTAAATCTATATCCATTAAATTCAGAAGACTTAACAAAATCAACTGGACTTGTAGATGTAAATTCTTTTCTAGTTTTAAAGATAACTTTTAAGCCTTTAAATATAGACTCCGCAAATGCAGTATCATTACCACCATTGATTAGCGTATATTTTTTCTGTCTATTAGTCTTGACAAAAGTTTTGTATGCATTATCACCTTTAGTTTCAAAGCCTTCAGTTACAAAGAATCTATCAAAGTAATCATAGTCAATACTCTTAAACATGGCAGGCGTCATTTCAAATCCTTCCATAAAGTTAAGATAACTAAATGATTCGTTTAATTTATAGTCTGGGTTAGTTGAAGTACCAGTATTTTCTTTAAGGTGTTTTGGTAAGTTATTAATATAGAACCACTCGTGAGTCATTCCAAGTCTATCTCTACCTGCAACAGAAAGATCTGCTGAGAAGTTAGATCTACCAAACGCCTCGTTAGCGTTTAAGTAATATGGTTGTTCTCTAACAGTTAATGTATCTTTTAATACCCACTTGTTAATTGAAGGAACAACTCTACTCCTTATAGAGTTCTCTTTTAAATAGTTTTCTTTTAATCTATCATATTCACTTTCAACAAAATCTTCATTAAAAGTATCTGTTATTTCATCTTCCAATACTCCGGTTAATCCCGAGAAGTAACTCGCAGGTGCTGTTATATAATCAGTGTTTTCTCTTTCTCCAAAAGGATATATGTCACTTTGATTATCTAATTCCGGCTCGTAGTTAATATTAGCAGCGGTTTCGTATTTTAATTCTTTTAAATCTGAATTTGAAGTATCATAGAAATCAAAGTTCATATCGTGAATATCAAATGCAGAAAATAAACCTAATGTTACTAGGTTATCTGCAAAGACATTTACTTCACCTGATTCTATTGTATTTTTCTTATCCAATACAAGTTTCTTATATTGTAAAGGCAGTCTTTCAATATCATCGACAATATCGATAACTTTATTGTAAACACCTTGTGAACTAGTTTCTAAATAATCATTAATATTAATATCAGCTACAGAATCTAATGTTACTAATACAGATTTACCAGCTGAGTTACCACCATTAAAGAAATAGATCTTACTATTCTTAAATACTTCTGAAGTATTACCAGTTAGTTGTAATCTTAATACATTTCTAGGCTCGCCAGAGAGTCTGTTGTCTTCGTCAATAGTTAACCAGTCATTTGCATTATCGTTCGGCAGTGCAACCCCTGATTGCATTAGTCTATATCCAAGAACGTCATTCTTGATATAAAGATGATCTGCTCCATCATACGTTAATGCTGTAAACCCATTATCTTTAGAATTAATAGATTTTGTAAGAGCGGATGCAATTTCAGCATTAGTTCCATTTGAAGAAAATGCTGTTGTGTTAAAGCCTCCTGCTAATAAAGCATCTGACCCAAAGAACATATTATTTGAAAGATCATAAGGTACTTGTGTATACTCAATTCTAGCTAATGTTGTGTTAGAACCAGAATATGGAGCTATAGTAGGTTTTAAAGGCCTTAATGTACATTTATTTTCGTAAAATATAATGTCATCGCCGTCTGCTTTCCAATATAAGTTATCATCGATCCCAAGTCCTTTCAATACTTCAACAGTTTCTTGAACAGTATTTTGTAGTGTTAATAAGTAATTTCTATTACCATCTGTTTCTACAAGAGTAAGTCCTAATACGAATGTATCTCCAGGAGTAAATCTTGTAAAGTTAATTCTATAATCTTGTTCTTTAGAAGGGAATATTGCTATTCTATCGTTATTAGCAGGAGCTCCATTAATTGTAAGTTTAATAAAATCACTACCAGCAGCTGCATGTTTAGTTGTATCAACAGATCTACCAACATTTGCCAGCTTAATTTCAGCAGGTATCATATTAGAAGAATCTTCAACTTGTACTTCTAATTTTGAAGTATCATAGAATGAAGGAGAAATCTTATAGAAGTTATTAGAAATATGTGCATATCCTAACGTCGGAGTAGATTGCATCAATCCAACAGGAGGTATTGCTGATATAGAGTCTTCGTTAATATATGAATTTAAAGTTTTAAACTTAAGTAATCCATTATTAGCAGACTCTAAAGACCCATATCCTGAATCAACATCATTTACATATAATCCGAAATATCTATTTACAGCATAGTCTTCTGTGTCATCATCATTAAATAAGAACTCTAAGTTAATAAGGTTCGCACATGCTAATTTGTTTCTTTCAAAACCACCAGTAATTAAATCATTTTCATTAATAATAGTTTGATCTTGTTTTACAAAATCGTCAAACAAGTATTCACCCTTGTTTGTAAAACCACCTTGCATTAAATCAATACCATTAAAGTTTGATCTTTCGTTTTCACTAAAGTTTACATTAATAGGGTTACTTGGAAATAACTCAGACTTAACGTGGTTTCTAATATAAGTACCAGCGTTAGATTCTCTAGTTAAATCAAATGTTTTTATTAATTCACTATTTTTTAGAATCTCGTCCATGTTATTAAAGCTACTTTGATTATCAAAATCTAAAATAGCAGCTGGATCACTAACTCTAAATATTACAAAATTACTAGGTATATTTTTATCTAGCCAAATAGGAGCTAACATTCTAAAATCTTCATCGTGTAATTTAGAATAATTATATGTAGTTCCGTAATGGTAATCTTCTTCAATTTGTTTTTCAAAAGACTCTTGAACTGTAAGTTCTGAGAATCTAGATTTAACATTGTATATTAAATCGGATGGTGTTTTATTAGCATTAAAAAACTTAGCTAAATCATAAGACCATTTGCCATCTTTATTAACAACCCATTTTTTATACTCAACAGCTGCTAACTCTTTACTAGCATCAATAGACTCAATATACATATTGTCAAGACTATTAACTACTAATTTAGCATTTGTAGATAGTTTTGGGTTTGTTCTTAATAAAGGCTTAGATATATTATCTAATTCATAATTCTTTTCTAAATCAAAATTAGGAATAGATCTATTAATAATATCTGCATTGTCAATTCCATCTAAAATAAATTCTGTAAAGTTTTGTGTATCTAATAAACAGCTCGCGCAATCTTCTCTATACTCTATTACCGCTCCGCTTGTAAACCCTAATTCAACTGGATTTATTTCAATAACCCTAATATCATCACCATACTCTGGTTTGTCTATTAAGATATTAACAGCATCATCGTAATTAACTGCAAATATTTTATGTTGAAGAGTAACACACTCTAGCATGCTATCACCTCCAATGTTTATTGCCGTACCATTGTGTTTGCTTGGCTCTATAACATCTATTAGTTTTTTAATATATGATGATGAGTTTGAAGCAAATGTATGTAATCCATCTGTTAGATATAAACTATAATATGGTTTTCCTGCTTCTACTTTAGCAGCACATGCATAAAAAGCATAAAACACGTTTATTCTAGATTCTAAAAGTTTATCAGCATCAGAGATTTCACATTGATCTCCTGCTAGCCCAAGGCAATAAGTTGAATTACCACTAGGCTTAACAAACTGTGTATTACAATCACCTAATATTGAATCGCTATTCGCATATCCTAATGTATCAGTGACTGGATTAATTCCAAGCCATGAATATGTATATGAAGCATTTTCTGTACTTAAGTAACCACTATCGTTTTCATTATCCCATATTGCAAATCTAAGACTAGGTGTATATCCAGCCTCTGGATCACTTATTGCACCATTTGTTTCATTAACCGCAACAAAGGTAGTATTGTCCCATAGTCCATCGTAGTTAACTTCACTGGCAGTTGCCTCAGTAGTGTATATTAATATTTGATTTTGAACTACATACTCTAGGGCTTTTTGGTGTGTTGAAAGATCGACATAATAAGCACCGCCCACCATATCATCATAACGAGCATCTATTCTAGTCCATAAGTTAACTAAAGTAAGTCCATCTTCTCCAGCAAGACATGCTGCATCTACCGCTAATCTATTATCTTGGCTATAATAAGCCTTAAAATTAAATGTTACATACTCTATCGGTTCTGGGCATAAAAATAGCTTTACAGGGTTATCAGGGTCTGTTAGATTATCTGCCCATACTCCTTGTCCTGCAGCATTTGTTGTAAACTTATAGTATATGAATTGACCATTACCATTTTTTCTAGTACCATCATTATAGAAGCCTGGTGATACACATAAAGATGCCGGAGCATAAGTATTTGTAACATCTGCCGGGTTATTTCTATATTCAGGCTGATTAGCATAATATTGACTAGTAAATAATTGACCTCCTGCAGCTATTACATCAGCAAGAGTTGGTTCATCCATTTCTACTGAAGTCCCCGATCCTGTTGGACCAATTACGTTTTGATAAACAGCAGTCTGACTAACCGTGTATTCTAATTCTTCAGCACATATCTCATCAAGATCGCCAGAGAAATTAATGTCAATTGGCCACGCATTGTCTAAACTAGTTTCACAATCAACAACTTGTATAATACTACCATTAGCGGCTATTTTAACCGCTCTAATTACTACCTCACCAGCAATATCTTGCTGAATTGAAACCCAAGGGTTAGAATCCGCTGTAACTGGGTCTATGTTTTTAATGACCTCATTGTCATCTAATGTTGTATCGCTATATAGCGAATCACCCGCATTTAAACTTGTAATATTTGTAACAGCTGATGCTTTTAAGTAAGCATTAACATTTCGGTTATCATCACAAGCTGCTGACGCAGTATTCCTCCAAAGAGGGCTAGATACTGTTATGCCACTAATATAAAGTACTCCAGTGACATTAAGTTTTAATGTATAAGTATCGAATCCACTATTTGCATCTTCTACCTTAATGGTAAATACTTCTTGGACAAGCTGACCGGGAGATATATCCCATTGATCTGAGTTATATGTCCATACACCAGTATTCGGATTTATATTAAGTGTACCCTGCTGTGAAGCCGCGTTAGTCGCACTTACCCACTCCGCAGTCCATGTTAAATTTGTAGTTTCAGCATCAGATGCTGTAATATTATCAGATGAAGATGATATTGTATCATATTGAGATAGCTGCTTTTCTACTTCAGTTTGGCCTGTTGAGCCATTAAACGAAATAACAGGATCAGTATTTAACGCAGCTGTTATTGTAATAGTAATCGACTTTGATCCGGATCTTAATGCTGGGTTATCATCATCTTCTGCTTTATACCAGAATGTGTCTGTTTTAGTATTGTCCCCTGGGGACATTGTATTACCAGTATATGTATAAGTTAATATACCATTACTACCATATACGAATTCACCATGTGTCCCTGATTTAACTTGATCTACAACAAATAGAGTATCGGTAGTTCCACCTGCGTTTGACCAATAGTAGGTTAAATCATCATCTCCGGTATTAGTATCTGAAACAAATTGACTTATGTTAATACCAGGTGCTGTGTCGTTCTGTTGAGCTGCAGAAATACTTCCAGTAATATCATTAGCTGTTGGCTCTGAATTTAAAGGCGCTGTTATTGTTAAACTAGCAGTATATGTAGGAGAATCATCATTCCCATCATTTACTTTATATTCAAAACTAATAGTCTGTTGACCCGCTGAACCAACTGCAGCATTAAGTTGTATCTGAGCAGATAAAGTACTAGGACCTCCTGCTAAGGTGTGCGGAACTGTGCTAATATTTGAAGGAGTACCACTTGAATTATCTATTAATACAGACACGTTGCCTTCAAGTGTTAATCCACTAATATCAGTAATTATTACACTTAAGTCATCACCATCCGCGTCAGTGACAGACAGGCCAGACCATGCAGTGCTAGCAAAGTCTAGAAAATTAATATTAACATTACTAGGGCTTGCTGACCAGACTTGACTCTTAGTTATATCATCACCTGTCGGTGCTGTATTACCTGAAGTTTGTGTTATTTTAAAAGTTGTTGCAGTTACATTAACATTATCAGGGTGTCGAAGTGTCACGTTGACCTCTCTTGACGATCCTGTATTATTTTCAGTTGCTTGGAACCTTAATTGTCCACCATCAATACCAAAAGAGTTAGTACTTGCTGTGAGCCATCCTGCTGAAGAGTCATATAGAATATGATTATCAACATCAAAGTTATTTGTAGCTCCAGTGATAGTAACCTGTTTTGCCTGGTATGGTGTTCCGAGCGGTGCTATCGTAATAGCACTAGTATCGGACATTGAAATACTTGCAGTAGCTAAACCACCGGTCGCTGAAATAGTACAATCAAGTGTACCAGAATTAAGATAGGCTGCAGGTATATCAACAGTTAGTGTGTAACTCGTAGTACCCGCTTGGTATGTAGTTGGAATAATACTAGCAAAAGTTGCAGTACCGGTAGTTGAAAAGTCGGCAGCCGTAATCTGCTCACCAATCACACCATTGGCAATTGTTAATGTCTCTGTAGAACATGTAAATGCTCCTAACGTTGCATTAGTCGCGTTAGTTGGAGCAGTAGTTGCAGCAGTCGCATTAGTTGTTGCAGCAGTCGCAGCTATATCACCATTAAAGTCACAAGAAATATCTACACCTCCAAAATTTGAATAACCACTAGGTGGTGATATTTCAGAAATTTGATAAGTTGTAGTTCCATCACCATCATCATTGTAAGTATATACACTTGGAGTTATTATATAGTCGGAATTAGCAGGAGCCACTAACCAGGTAACTGCAGCTGGTAAAATTGTATCTCCAGCATTACCATTAGCAATTGTCGGGCCTGCTACGCTACAATCATACGTTGTTGGAGCCTGTGTTGTAGTAATTGTAACGCCTTGAATTACACAATTAAGTGTTCCATCATCAGAATTATTATACCCTGGAGGTATATTAACATTTGCACTGTAAGTATCGGTTCCGGTTGCATAATTTGTTGGATTGTAAGAAGCAATAGTAAATCCACTGTCTACAGTACCTGCTACGAGGTCACCATCTACACCGCCTGGAATATTAAGGTTTACATCACCACAAGCAAGGGTTGGCATCCCGAGATTTGCTACATTTACAGCACCATTACCTATCTGTAAAACATAAACTGTTGGGTACCCGTGCGTCTGGTCATTAGCTGCATCAAATATCCAATGCTCACCTTGTCCATCAAATGGAGTAGTATTCGCAGTAGCATCCTCAAACACCTGTGTTGTTGCACCCGGCTGATTCTGAGGAGCAACTCCGGCTGAACTATTATTGTAATATATAGTTTGATACGGGCCAGAGTAATTGCCAGGAAGGGTAGTTTGAATCGCAGCCTGAGCATTCGCCAAGGTCGCGTAACTAATCGATCTTAATTGTACTTGTTTTATAGCCATTAATTATTCATATCTATTTTCAAGAGGATGTCTCCTCTATTATATATTCACCTTACTCAGGCTATATATTATCTAAATAACTTGGCAGCCTTAATAGAGTTTAAATTTCTACCTTTAGGACTATACTTCGCGAATACTTCTAAATCAAATGAGAACTGTTCACCATACTTGTCAAAAATATCTAAACCTATTTTCTTAGTATAAGTTAAGTTATTATACGCAAGTCTAGCAAATCCGCCAATTCTACCCGTGTCAATCGAATCCTCATTACCAAAGTAATCTGTCATTCTAAATTGGAATACTATATCTACCGAAACTGCATTCGATTCGTTATCCTTTTTAGCTTTGATTTCTCTAGAAGATCTCTTAGTTTCTCCGGTTACTTTTAGGGTATCAGCATTTACTGGAGACATAAATAAGAATGCTCCACATGATTTACCACCTAACATATATTGGTCATTTGCTTCAAACGACATTTTCATAGGTCGTTCCTGTGCGGTTTGTGAATATAAACTAGTACCTTGGTGATATGCTAATTGTTGTTTAGCTTGAGTTTGATTATCTGTGTCAGCCGAAGAACCGAAGATACTAAATAAAGTAGCTCCTGTTGCTAAAGTAGCTGTTTTAGGCATTGAAAATATCATAGATTCTGCTACACCCGATATACTATAGTTACCTCCAGCATTTGCACCATCCCATATATTAGCTAAACTAGGGTGGTCTTTGTGTACAAATAACCCTGAGTTATATTCAGTAATATTTACAGAACTAATAGGAGATACTTTAACTTGACTCTTGCTCCATTCTTGCCCTGCACCGTAATCAACAAAACCTCCAGACCATATAAAGTTATTATTACTATCTGTTGCAGCAGCCGAATTTGGCCATTCTTCACCAGCACCAGCTCCAGATCCAGAACCAGTAGCAAAGGCTAATCCATGTTCATAATCCGATATTTCCGGCGAAGCAACTTCTGTGCCGACCGGCTTAGTAATATAATGTGGTGTTTGGTTTGCAATATCCATATATCTACTATAGATAAATTGACCTCTTCTTTGCGCCGATTGATACGGAGCATCTGATGTTAAATCAAAATTATCAGTATTTATATTTTGATACTGAATAGGCACTAAATCATAGTTACCTTCTTCTTGATAATAAATATCTCTTTCAACTTTTGTATCTACCGCTGTATTTCCACTACCATCTTCGTTTGCAATACCAAATCCTTTTGCATTTGCCGTACTGTTTACATTAATAGATCTATAAGCTGGTTTTGTTCTATCACCGATTAGTTTAGAAACTAATTCTAACTTAGTAGATTTGCTATTTTCTAATTGTAGTTTAAATGTCTTAGTAACAATATGTCCTTTTCTTACAGTTAAATCTGCAACCTCATCGATATAATATCCTGCAAATAATTGAGTTGTAGTATCTTTAGTAATGTTAGTAACTGATCCATCTTCTGAAACAACTTTCACCATAAGTTCTCCAACTTCAGCTTCAACAGTTCCTTTAAGTCCAGCAATCTGAGCTTCAAGCTCCGCTATCTTGTCATAGACAGAAATTGGCTTTTGTTCTGGAGATAAGAATCCTGATGCAATATTAGTTGCAACGTGAGCATAATAGTTTTCATTTGCAGTAAATGCATCACTAACGTGAGTGAATACTCCTTGTCCTGTTAATTCTTCAGTGATTTGTACTTTTGCTAATTCAGCAGTATTTACTTGAACTACTGCAGCAACATCTGTTGTATCAATTTCTTCTTCCGGAAAGTTAATCGTTACCGGTTCTGACCAATCAGAAATTATTGGGTTAGCAGGGAATCCAGCCTCAGAAACAGATTTAGCTCTAATTTCTACTAGCTCTCCTTGATTAATTGCAATATCTAATTGATTAAAGTTAATCTCTTGACCATCTTCTATTTTACTAGCTTGCCATGTAAACTTCTTTTCGATAGTTCCATCGCTATTAATAGTTTTAGCTCTTTGTCTAACTTTACCTCTATATTCATTCCAGTTTGAGAAGATAGCAGATTGTTCTCTACCATCAACTGTAAACTTAAGTTGAGAAGCGTCAGCAGCTTTACCTGATGTTGATAAGTATCTATATTGAATAATAAACCTTACAACCTCTTGGTCTAATGTATCAGCAACCTGTTTTGCAGCAGGTACTTTCCAGAAACCTCTAACTCTATATTTAGGGTTAATCTTCTGTGCATTTGACGAAGATGATAAGGCTTGTATTTGAGTTACAATAGAATTATATAATTTAGCTTCAGAAGATCTTTCTTCAATTAGCGCAATTAACTCATTCTTATCTTTGTCTTTTTGTACTTGAGATGCATATTTAGTACTAGCAATAACAGATCTCTTTTTAGAAATAGTTTCATCTAGTTTTTTAATAGCCTCTTGTACAGATATTTTATCAGCAGATAATTTCTTAATTTTATCAGCAGCATCATTTTCAGTTAAATGTCTGTTGATTTGAATTACTTTAAAGTTTTGGCCATCTAATACAGGAGCATCTGGTGTAACACCAACTGTCGCTGGAGGAATATTATCCTCTTTAATAGATGTAATAAACTTACCGAAATCTGCTACATTATCTTTATAGAAGTTTGATAGTAAAATAATACTACCATCTTCTTGTAATACTTCTAAATCGTTTGAATAGAATCCAACACCTGGAGACCATTTCTCAGCTAAGATTTTTGATTCAGCATCAATTGCTTTCACAAACATTAATATTCTTTCGTCAAATCCAACTGGAGTTTCAATACTTAAATTGTTATCTTCAGTCTTATAGATTGATAAAGCACTTCCACCGATTTTAATAGCTTCATAGCCTTCAATTAATCTAAGCTCAACCTGTCTAGTTGAAGAATCCAGCTTGTCAATTACATATCTAGTGTTTTTAGAACCGCCAGTGACCATCAATTGATCTCCTGCGCGAAGTAATTCAGTTTGATCTAGATCTTTATTATTATCTGAATAAGTTAAGCTATCTAATGTATATAATTTTATAGCCTGTTTTTTAGTTACACCAGCTTCAATAACTTCTCTCTTAGAATTTGAAATTGATAGAACGTCAAACTTTCCAGTATATTGTGTAGTTCTATAAGGCATATCTCTCATCTCTTCATCAAGAGTATATGCTATATTGTTATTGACAATATCTCTAATTGCCGTTAAATAATCGATGTCATCTTGGTTTCTGTAATTCTCGTTAAAGAAATCTACAGCAACTTGATTTGTTCCATCGAATAAAATTCTTTTAACAAGAATCCTTTCTGTGTCATTTGGTATTTGACCGCTTACATCAATAGACGTAGTTAACATTGGGTTTAAAAAGTCTTCAGCAAAATAGTTTGCTTTAGATACAAATGAAGTAGGTCTAGCTAATGTAGTAATATCATTAGCAGGAGTCTTTAATGAAGTTGTAATAATATTTTGAAAAGTACCATCTGGTAATTTTACTTTAGTACTACCTTTTCCTAATCCAGCAAGTGCTTTAAGATTATTATCTAATCTTAGTAATTCTTGCTTCATATAACCAAACCCAGGAACTGATACTATTTTAGTACCTTCGTCGGTCAGTATTTCTAATGGAATAGATTTCGCATTAGTAGTTACTGCTTCGTTGATTCTTTCAAATGTCTTTAGAGAATTAGTATTAATTTCTAAAAGCTTCTTTAAGGAATTAGATATGGAATTGTTAGTGTTCATATTATCTTAAAATATCTACTTCAAATACATAGTTGATTGGATCTATACAAACCAATTCAATGTAAGGTTTAGTCGTTATTAACTGTGATGGGTCGATGTCAGCGATGTTTATCCAACCTCCAGATTTGTTAGTTAAAATCTTTATGTTGTTACCATTTACATCAATAGTATCTATCGCTATTTTAAATACCTGACCTTTCTTCCACCCGTTAGTGGAATCATCAATGTATATATCTAGGCTACTATTTAGTGACTCGTTGTTTAATATGTTATTTAGACTTAATCTATTAGTGTAAAGGTTTAATTTAGCCCATACTCCATATTGATTAGCCTGTGAATTATCAAATAAGCTAATTGATGTTAAAGCTCCAGTTGTAATACCAGAAGCAATATCCCATTTAAATAAATCAGATACTACATAGCCTTCAATTTCATTATTAACTTTAATTTTACCAGGTATTGATTTATCAACCGTAGTACCTTTACCCGCAAATATTACATCTGTATTATATTGTAATTCTACTGGAATAGTTCCATCTATTAATTGGTTGATCTTACCATGTGCATTATTAATTAAAGTTAATAGTGCATCTGAATCCTGTAACTGTAATGAAGCCGCAGTAAAGTCATCTTCTAATTCTTTTATTCTTGCTTCTAGTTGAGCAGCTTGAGCTGTTCCTAAAATTATATTTTCTAAATTAGTAAATCTATCTGCAAGTGCGCCATATCTATTATTAGCTTGTAATAGTAGATCAGTGGCATTCTCAAGCGCTGTGGTTGTGTCCATGAATAAATCCATAGAGAATGTAGTGAAATCATTTACACTAGTCTCAACACCTACGTTATCAAGAGATGAATTGAATTTAAGATTTAACTTTAAAGAATATGCATTACCATTTAGGCCTGTTACTTCGTTAGGCTTAAATTTAATTTGTTCATGTATTTTTGAACCAGGTCCTGGAGAATCTGTAATATCATCTAGTATTAAGATACCATATAAATTTGTAGATCTATTAGCAGGTACAGAAGAGCTATATAAATCATAATATACTAAAACGGCATTAAATCTGAACTGTTGTCCAGTTTTTGAATAATCCAATAGTGACTTAATGTCTGGATTATTTTGAATCTGCTCATAAGCAGCAGTGTCCCAATCAATTTGTACAGAATTTGTAGCATTTGTTTGTACATCATAATATGGTCCTGAGTTCAGGGTCCATTGATCTACAATAGGTAATAAGTCAATGTTAGGATCTGGGTGTGTTTGTCCCTCTCTACCTTCTATATTTACAGCATTTACATCGCTAGGATATAACTTAGTTGCTGTTGTATTATAGTCAGTGGGCTTAAATAACACTTGAGGAGTATAACCTACCGATGTTGGCACGTTAATATAGACTTCATGATAAGTATTACCTTGGTATGCAACGTCATTCTCTGCGTCGATGCTACCTAAATATTTTACTACTCTATCATAGTTCGCTCCGCCTAAGATCGCATTATCATTCTCAGCATAATCACCAGTCGAAGATTCGTTAGAATCTGAAGGTCTAAAATCAATTGCCCCTAAAGAAGATAACCATTTAAAAAAGATCTTTTCTGAATCTGATTGCAGTAAGATCGGATCATAGTCATCATCGTTTAAAAGAAGTTCTTCTAAATTTAATGCGTAATTTTGGAATGTTTGTGCGAAATCCACATTCGGCATACCAGCGACATACGGTTGACCAGAAGGTTGCTTTAGATTTAATTGAAAATCAATTGCATTTTGGCCATTTGCAGACTGTGTGAAATCAGGTAAATCTAGTAAAGCATATTTACTAAATTCAAAATTGATGTCAGCACTATTGAATGCTCGGGTAATGTCTCTTGCCGATGAAGCAAATGCATACATCGTGCCGCCTTGCGGCTGTGGTATTCTAACTAACGGAGTTGCCATCTACAGTTTCGGTTTTGTTTAATTTATACTATCGTTGCTTTGTGAGAAGCTACTACGTACCATTTTGCATCAAAGGATCTAAGTGTAACTGTTGAGTTAACTGCGTCCAATGTAATACTTGTTGCTTGTAAAGAAGCTCCAGTATTTGCACCTAATGATAGCGATGCTGATGCCACACTTATGAATGTTACTTCTTGTCCATCGACTCCTACAGGAACCACGAAGTTGGTATCAATAAAGTATGTGCCTTTATCTAGAACACTTGGTGCATCGTTTGTTGCTGCATTTGTTGCAGAACCAACAACACCAGACTTGATGATTGAACCACCAAGATTAATCGAGCTAGAAAAAGTTGCAGCAGTAGCAACAGTTGCACCGTTAGTATTTACAACAAATAATGTTGTTCCGTCTACGATACTCAGTTGTTGTGCTGTAGCAGATGTTAAACCGCTTAAGACTCCAGTCACAGGGTTTAAAAGAGCTGTTACAGATGCTAATTCGTCATTCAATAATTCGAAATTACTATTGATAGTTGGTCTCGAAGATGATACCGAATCTGTACCTAAAATTTCAGTAATGTTTGCCATTTTATATTTATTTTACTTTTAACATGTTGCGTTTTACAACGTTCTTATTTCCATACGTGTCTTCAGCTTCCAGTTGTATCGAGTATTCACCCGGTTCCTGAAAAATGTAAGTAAGCCACATATTATTATAGTATATATCATTGATTTCTGGGTTAGTTATATTGGTGATAGTCCATATTGGCTTTCTAGCACCAGGAAACTTAGAAATGTCAGTTGATATAGTTAAATGCGTTGATCTTTCGACCACAGCATAATTTTTAAATACTTTTACGTTATCCCATGTTGGATTATAGTGAACCACATGGACCTCTCCGCTTATTGCCGAAGTAGGAGATTCTGTATCTATTGTAACAGATTCAAAATCATACGTTTTTGAATACTCTTGTCCACTGCATATAATATAGTAAAACTGATCATTAGTATCTATGTCATTATCAGAGTCTATATCTTTAAATACAGGGTTATAGTTAAATTTTGAAATCACAGGATCTATTGATGCCTCTAATTCATTTGCAATTAATTTCCAACCGTCTACATCATTTACACCAGTTGGTGTTGGAGATATAATCGTATGAGAACCTATTCTTTCTACGCCAGTTGTTGGGTTCTTGTGTGTAATTGCTAATATATCACCTTGTTCAATCCAATCTATTTTAAAAGATGATGTTAAGTCTGGTCCAATTCTTAAGTTCTCCCACCAGTTATGCACGGTATCTTTCCATCTGAAACTACACTCGTCCCATTGATAAGGCCCTGTTGTTTCTGAATATCCAGTATCTGAAAACACATCACCAAATCTACTAACTGTAGAAAATCTAACACCTTGATCCTCTTCAAAATGCACATAGTTTGCTCTGTCTAGGGTTTGGTATAAAGTTGCAATAGTATCTTCTACCTTTTGGGTATTGTCTTGTGGCATATCCCAGTAACCTCCAGACATATCCCAGTCTAAAGATTTAAGATTCCATGGAGTTGTATTACCCTTTGCATCAGTTTCTAACCATTTGTAAACTCCGTATAATTCTAATTCTTTTAATTTAACTTCAAATAGATCTGATTTCTTATAGTAAGACATGTGTCCAAATAAATCATACATTCTCATCTCTACTGTGTAGCTTCCAACGTATGGTAAAGTAATTGGTAATCTTTTATAGTCATCAACAACAAGTCCATTAGCATCTAAGTAATCAACAGGTCCTCTATATTCTTGATGAAAATCATTTGGTCCGTCAATAATCCACTCAATTTCATAAACCCATCTTTTATACCAGTTGTTCCAAGTTACTTTTAAGTTCTGGTTTGCATCAACTGCATCATCCCATACAAAAGTAGCCTCATCCCAAATATCATCCCAAGACTCTGTAGAATCTAGAATAACAGGACAGCCTATTGGTATATTAGTTTGTGAAAAGTTTTGGTTATATGATTCTATTGATCTATCATGATAAGAATCATAAAAACTTTCAAAGACACTTTTTTCTTCAGATCTTTGAATGTTTGTTAAATTAGCCTCGTTACCAACACCTAGTGTTAGGAATGTATCATAACTACTAGCTGCATCATCTTGATCTAATGTTGATTTTAAAACCATTGAAGTATCTTCAATAAAAAGATCTCTATCTCTTGGCCATATATCAAATTTAACCCTATGTCCCTCTGTAAAGAATCCAATTGGATTTTGAATCTTCCACATGTTTACATTCTTTTGAGTAAAATAGTCACCCTCTCCTGTAATATCTACTATCTTAGCTTCTAATGGTAAGAAATCTCTTTGTAATCTATTCTTTAAACCATATAACTTAATTAAGACTTCTTCTGGTGTGAAATCAAAGACCTCATCAACATTAGCAAAATCCCATTGATCGAAAGTTCCGTTAGGTTCATTTAGTCTATAAACTAATGAAAACCTACTAGTTTTCTTTTGTGTTTTAGAAGGTACTTTGAATCTTAGTCTCTTTCTAGTCATTTCACCTCTAACAGATGAGTTAGGTACTGGGATTGCATGTAACTTACCAAAGGTTCTCGATGAGTTATCTACATTAATCCAGTATTCTTTAAGTGTAATCTTATCATAGCCAAAGAAATCAATAGCATTTAAGATTGCTTTATATGTCCCAACAAAAGGTTTAATGTTATTAAGTTCTAATAACATTTCTTTTCTCTTTTGGTTTAATAGTTGATAATCAGGATGCATCTCAGAAATATCATGAGACTTAAAAATCATAAAGTCTTCTGCTTCTAATGAAGCACCTAAGTTACCTAGTAAGATTTTTAGTCTTTCATCTTCTGCTTCAACTTCTCCATAAAACTCTATTCTTGCTACAACTAAATCTCCAGCTTTAATCTGTAAAATTCTTTTATGAATACCAGGATTTTCAGAAGATACTGCAATATTAATTTGTATTCCTGAATTTAAGTTATTATTAATAGTCTTTAAGTAATTAGCATCTTGTGAAACTATTGTATCAGAAGGTCCAAATCCCCATGATTGGGTTTTAAGCTCTTTTACAAAAGCATTGTTAGTATCATCATATCTCATACCATACATGATGACATCTTTAGATTGGTCAACTCTTAAGTTTTCCCAACTAAAATCTAATGATGTAAGTATACCATCAGGAGAAAGAGGTTTATTAATAACAGCATCGCCATTATACAAACACTCTTCTAAAATGAATAGGTTTACTGTTTCATATAGATTAGTAGATACCTCAGGGAGATATACTTGCCCTTCCCATATACCATCTTCATCCTGAACTAATTGTAGTTCTGATTGCGTACCGTTAAAGAATCTTAAATTATTCCACATATTATCTAGTTCTTTCGTCGTCTTTTTCTACCGTAAAGTTATTAAAATTCTTTAAAGATCTAACCTGATCTAACAGCGCTAAAAAATAATCATTAACAAATAAAAGAAATTCTCTCATTGTTTGATTTCTCCTAATATGAGGAGATACTTGTTTATTAATTAAACCATGTTTCTTGTAATCATACTTAACGTTAACGTTATCATCTTTCCTATGTTTGGAAATCTTGTATAATCGCTTACGTTTATATACTAATAGATCTTTAAATAGACTCATTATCTTATAGATTTTCTATTTCCAGCCTGTACTCTAGTGTAAATAGTTCTAGGTACTGGTGTTGCATCAAAGTTAATTGAAAGAGCTGCTTCGGCATTCATTAATGCATCATCAACAATTTCATCACCATCTCTATCTTGCCAACCTCCTCTGAAAACTGCAACTTCTTCTTTATCCATAATAATATCTCCCCATTCATCTAGTCCAGCTTCAGAATATGGAATAACAGTTGTTTCATCAACATCCACAGTTTTAACTTCTTCTATTTGTTTAAAGAAAATATATTTTTGTTTACCGTTACCTATATCTTCTAAAACTACTGGCTCTTGTGGTACTACTGTTACGGTCGTAGACACATAATATCCTAACCTTCTTGCAGTCTCTTCTGTTTCAGATATAAATCTTACATTAACAGCATCAATACCTTCGATTGTTTCTAATATGTAAACAATATCCGATTTAGGTAGTTTATCTCTTCTTGTAATGTTTAACATATAATCACTTACAGCTCTTCTAACGTTAACAAATATTTCTTGTTTTGTATAACCTTCAAAATACCTGATATTAATATCCATGCTGTATTTTCTAATTTTAGGTTTTACAAATACTACTTCAGTTGTAACCATTTGCTGACCACTATCCTGAATCACTTGTGACATCTTGTCGTATTCATTTTGATCAAAGAACATTTCATTTATTGGGATTGAAAAATAATCTTGATCTGCTAATAACTTTCTTCTAGCATCTGGAATTGCGAAAATATAAATTACATTATCATCATCTAAATACTGGTCCTCAGTCGTGTTGTAAGCGTCCACATACGAGAACATTCCATATCTTGATAGGAAATACTCATAGTTATCTGGAGTCGCTAGAACGTATGATTTAGACGCTAGAGGTGCCATTAACTTAGTAAACTCAACTGATTCTTTATCAGCTCCCATTTTAGGAGACGAGGTTACTGTTACTTCTAAATACTCATTTAAATCAAACGAGTCTCCATTTGAATCATCTCCTTCTGCATCCCATTTAAAAATAATATCTTGTGCATCGTCTAAGTTACCTTGAAAACCTGCATGCTTAATATATTCTACCTCTATTAAATTACCAGAGCTTGGTATTGCACCAAAGTTACCAGTTCCAAAATAAACATCAAGCCCACCGGAAATACCAGTCTTAAGAATATATGCCTTTTCGTTATTTAATAGATCGTACATTGAATCGTGTTTAGTCCACTTTTCACCGTTAACTGAAACGCTAACTTTAGAATGATCTGTTAAAGAACTTGTTTGTATATTATATGATTGCATTGATTCTCCAGTTCCAGTAAAGGTTTGCTTTTCAAATTTACCCTGAACAACTGCACATTTTATAGCATACTTGTTTGACTTTTCTAGTCTAAATTTATCTTGTGATGTTAATAGAGTATAAACTAATCCGTTTAATTCACATTTTAATTCTGATCTTGCATCAATATTTAATCCTGTGCCTGCAATTTTACCAAGATCTGATCCAATCGCCCATTTAAATTCAACTTCACCAGTTGCTGCAAAGCCTCTTGTTGCATCATGGCCTGTTAATCTTGAGATACCATAAATAGATTCTGGTTGTTGTGCAGTATATATGTTTTGCTCTACTAAAGAATCCTCTACATAGAACATTATTAACTCACCAAGTTCAGCCATGACAGAAATAATCTGAGCAAATGGAGATGCTTCAGTGAATAGAGTGTTCGCACGCTTGTAAACTCTTGCGATATATGTTCGAGCATCGGTCTTGATTTGATCAGCCGATGTTCTTAGTGTGCTTAAAAATTTTAGTTCTGCCATTAGTTATTTATCTTAAATTTACTTTGATTTGGTACTCGTTGTTAACAGTAATATCAATAAACGCCATATCTCTAACTACACCCTTCATAAACTTAACGCTTACAGTAGTTTTGTACTTTGCTGATAGGGGTACGAAATTTGCCAGTTGGCCCTGTATTTCATTTTTAATTTGAAATTCATTTTGACCTAAACTATATACAATATCTTCTAAGTTACAACCAAATCCTGGAGCACCTAAAACATCTCTCTTTCTTGTGAAAAGAACTGTTTCTATCTGAGCTAGTAACTGTTCAATTTCACTTACGTTTTGAACAACTCCCGTCTGATAATTAGGGTCTCCTATGTATTTTATATAAAAATCCATTTATATATGTATTCTACTTTTTATGAGTGGAACATCCAGTCCACTCCTTCGTCTCCCTTTATCTCCTCAATAATTGACTCTAATTCGGTGTCTCCCATGTCTTTTATTGCGTCGTAGTCGAATTCCACATTACCAGGTAATGCAAACTTAAAAATACCAAGCTTAGCGCCTAGTGATTGCTTAATCTTAGCAGAACAATATCTAAAAAAGATTTCGTCGTCAAATAGTGCACAATCCGGAATCGTTTCATACACATCAAGTATTAGATCTCCCTTCGGAGTATCTCCCATTATCTTTAACTCTCCAGTCAGTCTAGAGTATTGAAAAGAAATTGGGTTTTCTAAAATCTGTCTAGCCATATCTGCTAAAGACTGATTTAGTACATAATATTCTAATTCTTCTGCAGATTCTGCTGCTCCAGATCCGTCGTACATTCCTCTGAATAACATCTTCTCTACTGAAAAGTCTCCACCGCTTTGAAATCTAATATCTAATCCACCGCCAGTTGAATTCCAACCAGATGCAATATCATGTACTCCAAATACTGAAAATACAGATCCAGATCCATCTACATTTGCTCCAGGTAAATTTAATGTTCTATTCTTTTTAAAATAATCAGTTTGAAATATCGAGTTTGGCACGTGATAATAATTTTCTAGTACAGAATCTTCATATTGTTTATAGAACCACTTCTTAGCTCTTTTAATAATATTTAATATTTCTCTCTGTGGTAAATTTACTGGGACCATACATGCTCCAGTTAGCTCATCACCAAGCTCTTGTAAAAATGCGTTTAAACAACCATCGCTGAAACTTCTTCCAACGTTTAAGTTATTTTCATTACCGCTTCTAATTTCACTCATTTTATGATTTTATTTTTTTACTTACCACAACTTCAGTATCATCTGAGAATCTAACATGAGGTCCGACCCCACCTTCTCTAAAAATTCCACCTTCCATTTTACCTTTAAAAATACCGTCTCGCCCAAAGACAAAACAGTTTTTTACTGTTACACTACCGTGCACAAAACAAGATTCTATTTTAGAATCTATAACTTGGCACCCTTTATATATTTGTGATCTTAATACTTGTGCTCCGTTTACGTTACCACCATATATTTCACTATTCTCTATGTTACCTGATAGCTCACAATCAATAAACTCAAAACCATCTAGCAAATATGCGGTTTTAAACTTACCGTCTTTAACTTGGACAGTTGAATAGTCTGAGTCATAGTTAATAATACCCTCTTCCATTGTGCCGTTTGATAACAATTCTAATACTTTATGTTTAAATCTATCCCACTGTACGTTAATTACCGTAGGATCTGATTGTAAATCTACTAATATATCTATCTTAGGCCAATACTTATTTACGGCGGTATAGTCCCTTAACATTTTCATTAAGGGTTCGTTCTTTCTTAAAATACGTTGTAATTCTATTTTATTAGCAGAATTAAACTTTGGATCTCTACAAGACCTCCAAATTGCTAAGATAAATCTATCCGCTAAAGTTAAAATATCTTCTTGTCTCTTTTCGTAATCTTTACCTCCAATATATCTAAACTCTAAATAATTACTTTGAGCCTTTTCAAAGTTAATACCATAATACTTAGTATTAGCAAAGGTAAAGTTGTCCTTATTAATTAAATCAGCATTATAGTAAAACGCTTCATGTTTAGGCATAATCCATTTAATAGACTTCGCATAAGTAGAATCTTCTCTATTTGGAAAATACTTATACACACGATCTTCGTCAAACTCAAGTATGAATTTCAACACGTCCATGTGCTGTATCATATTTGGATCTTCTAAGAAGTCTGGATTAAAAGACATATTAAGGTGGATAGATGCTCGATCAGATGTATAGCCGTTTTCACGAATCCATCCTAACATTTTAACAATAACTAGTCTAGCGTTTCTATAAGGCATTGGACCTGTCACAAGTTCAATTAGCCCTGCACCACCTGACATATCAGGTTCCATTTTAAACACTTCTGCGGATGGCACGAAATCTGAATGAGCCTTTTCTTCTAATTGAATCTTTCTGCCTAATAGTTTAGATACAGACTTTACAGTCTCTTCTAGTTCTAAATTAGAATAAAACTCAAATTCGATGCCCATTTGGCTAGCAGCTAATACTTCCTGCCTTACTGAATTACTTTTTAACTTTTGCATTAATTAAGAGTATGATATTACTTTTCAATATATATCAAACTCTGTGGCAATAGTTATTGGGGTAGTTTAAGAAACACCTTCATTGAGTCTTCATCAATCCTAGTAATCTGTACTTCGATCTCATCTCCAACTCTATAAGTGTCTAATATATCACCTGGCAATTCACTAACATGTAGTAATCCTGTCACACCGTCTTCGATGTTTACAAATACTCCATATTCTTTTTTAGTCTTGATTTTAGCCTTAACAATAGATGGTATTGAATATCTAGTAGATATATTAATCCAAGGATTTACCGAAGTATTTTCTTTTTGAGTTAATGTAATCTTATTGTTAGTAATAATATCTTTTACAAAGAAGTTAATTGGTTCACCTGGTTTAATATCCCTAGCTTTAAATTTAGCTGCAGTAGCTTCATCAAGTTCATTTGTGTGGATCATACCAGTTAAACATTTATTGAATTCAACAAATACTCCGTATTTTGCAGTACCTGTTACTAAACCATGTTTAGGTTCATCAAGAGTTTCTTTTAATTCATTAATTGAACTTGGTATTAGTGCTTGTAAATATTTTCTATGTGAAACTACTAACGTGCCTCGATCTGGTGAGAAACTCACTGGAACAACATATAATTCTTCTCCAACGATAGAACTAAAGTCTGACAATTTATTAATACCTGCAAGTGATCCTGGCATAAAGCAATCTACGCCTTGTACTTTTACAATATAACCACCATTTTCAATCATGTTATTTACTGTACCGATCCAAGCAGTATTGCCTTCGTCGATCGCAGCTCTAAGATCCATGAATGTTTTATGTTTTACACCACCAGTAATAGTACCAGTTAATGTACCTTTAGTTTCTGTAATTAAAACTGCAGTTTCTGCTCCTGGTAAAAGTTGTCTAACCTCATCAGACTCTTTATTAGCTTTAACATAAACTAGTTCTCTGTAGTTAATGTCTATTGTAATGTATTCTTCGGTTACTCCATGTATTGTACCGTCATGTATTTCACCTATAAACAATTCAGGTTTAATATTCTGAGTAGAACCTTTCATGATGTCGTATAACTCTTGAGCATAGGGCTCACGAGAGAATACTTGATCTCCGTCTTGTGTCTTAATATGTGGATTTGGTTTTCGGGATGCTGTTACGCATGTTGCTTCATAAGCTTCCCATTTGAATTCCCCTGCTTCATCATAAAATTCTGAAAAGTCGTTACCATCATCTTCTTTCTTTTCGGTAACTTCTTGGGTTGGAGTTTGAACTGTTTCTTTTACTAGTTCTACGGTTGTTGCCTCTTGGGCTGAAGTGTTTATTCTTCGTCTTTTTTTGTCTGACATTTATTTTTTATTTAAAAGGTATTAACATATTATATATCTACTCAACCACGCGTTTTATCCATGCGCTTCTCGTCTAGTTTTTAGGGTTTCGTATAAGTTATCTATCTAGCTCAAAAAAGTTGGCTTTTTCTGCAAAATAAGTACCAAATAATTTTTTTATGTCAATTATTTTTCGTATATTAGTACTGTAATTAAAAACAAACAAAAACTATGTATATTAAAGAACACAACTGCAAGATTATGGAAACAACAACTTTCTCAATCGAACAAAACATTAACGGTAAAATGCACAAATTCTACACTAGCGATTATGGCTTTAAATGGGATGTAGAATATGATTATAGAGTAATCACTAAATGTACTGCCGGTTTCATGACTATCTCTGATGGTAAATCTACTCTTCAAAATTTGGTTAATAGATACCAAAAGAATGCTCTTCAAACAATTGAGATCAAGTCTCTTAAATCTGATACCTTCCTAACAGCCCTAGCTCTTAAAGCTAATAAATTTGTAACGGTAGCAAATTGCATCCTTGAGAATATTGAAATTGGAACTATTCACAGTTCATTCCCTAAGATGGCTGATCACGGTCACTGGAAAGCAATTGGCTCTAAGACTTGGGCCGATAACGCTTACAAATTAGAAGATTCATTTAAAAATATAAAACTCGTAGCCTAATGAAAGATCAATTTAACTATAAAAATATAGAATGTAACGGTGTTGGTGGCCATGGCTACCAAGCCGTTCTTAAACACAAAGACGCAATTCAAGAAATTTGCCAAGACGTTAGAGACCTACTCGGCGACAGGCTTTGGGATAAAATGATTAAACATAGTAAAGCAACTGGCAGAGATGCTTCATTGGGCTATCATGCAGGAACTAGGTTTACAAATGTAGAGGACAATGCTTATAGACTTATCACTGGAATCGCAAGACATACAGCAGAGTATATGCCAAACAGTGAGTTGCTTGAGATGCACGTAGGAGCCATTCTACCGATGTTAACTATGGATGAAAAGGTTTATATGGTATTAGATGCTCTTAGAGACTGCGCGGGTGCAGACCATTGGTACACCTTCGAAAAAGACTGGGGTTAAAATACTACTGGTACAAAACCAACCATCGGCACTGGACCGACCGGCGTTGGAATACCACCAAGATATAAGAGTTTAAATTCAAGTAGATGCAGGGCATAAGCTCCTGCAACTGCTGTTGATGTTGCAAATGCTGGCGGTTGAGTCATAGGTACTTTATTAAAGACTTTACCGGTATTCCATGCCTTTCTTAAATTGTTAGCAAGTCTATTTGCACTTCCATAATAGATTGGAATATAAAGACCTCCTAATGGAGCATTAATCATTGCTGGTAGAGCTGCTGGCATTGGACCAAATGGTTTAACAATACAAGCATACCAATAAGCAATTGTAACTCTTGCCATCATCATATAAGGATCTCCGCTAAAAGATTTACCACCAGGCGTAGTTCCGCTAGGTTCCCACGGATGGTCAACTGCTAACATATCCTCTTCACATCCTGCTGCTGCATTTTTAGCACATTTAGCTTTATAGAATTCAAATTTAAATAGAGTACCTTCTGGTTTAGGATCTATCTTAAAGAATTCTGCTTGAGCGTCTGGTTTTGTAGAGGCTGCTCTTAATTTTGCTTCAGGTACTTTAATCCAATGTTGTTTCCACTCAGAATCTTCATATTTGTTTTTAACCCAACTTGTAGTCTTTATATACTTATTCTCACCTCCACTAAGAGTATCAGTATTTCCTCGACCAAATATAACTTTATTAATATCACCAACATACGGCGTGCCACCAGTTCTCTTATTGGGATAATATGTAAATGTTGCCACTACATTAGATGTTAGGATCTTAGGCCTTTGGCTATCTTCCTCAAAGTCATAAGGTACTTGTAATTTATATTGATTAATAGGACAAAAATCTGGAGATATACTTTTACCTGATCGATCCTTTAACGTAGGATATTGAATTGGTTTCGTAGGGCCTCTATAAAACCTTTTCTTTGTTGCAGAATTAGTGCCAAACATATACCCATCATTTTCATTTACTGGATGTGCCTCTAACAAAGCACTTTTTACATATCTAGAAACCTGATCAGCTAATTTCTTCCAATCATATCCTGCGTTTGTAATATCCGTTCTAACTCTAGGGCTAATATTTTGGTATCTTTGATTTCCATTGTAGCGCAGTTCATAACTCTCTTTTCCTAAATGACATGCCCATGTAAAGTAATCCCACCTTTCTGCTGCATAATTCATAAACTCATATCCCAATAAAATTCTAGTAGCAAAGATAATCTCTAATTCTTCTTGAGTCTCTGTGCCTAGTAGGCATGGAAATTGATAAAACTTAAATTTACGTAAATTATACTCAGACTTTTTTTCATCCACAAATTTATTAAATGCTAATGCATTCTTTTTTCGTTCCTCCTCAAGTTCTTCTTCAGTTGGCGGAGCATCAACATCTGGACAGAAATCAGCGTACGCAGGATGAGACTCTTTACCCATTTCTGTTAGATTACCATCTTCGTCATATTGATCCATCATTGGTATATCTCCCTCTTTTAATAATCTTTCAAATGCAATACCATAACCTTCTTTTAAGATTAATTCAGCAAGACCGTTATTTTCATGAAACGCACCAAATGGTGTTTGAGCTTTTGGGGCTCCTTTTACTGCATCAATATAATGTTGAGCAACTGCTTTTCCAAAATCATAACGCCCGCTTAGTGGTGCAAGATTAATAGCGTTTATCATTCCAGCTGGATTTGTAGTTAATTGTCCATTGAGGGGATTTCCAGGAGCAATAGATTTTATTAAATCTCCGGATGGGGGAAATATAGGCACTTGATCAGTTCCAACCTTTGGTAGTGGATATGAAAGTATCGCTCCACCTGGTTTAGTAAACTGCTGACTCATTATTGTATTAGCCAGATCAGGAATAAATTTGGGCCACAGTGCAGGCATAGTTACTTATTCTTTTGTTGATACTTAATATGTGTGCTAGATAATTTTGCAACAGTTGCCGGTGTTGGTGGCATCGGTGGACCTGATGGTCCAACTCCTGTTGGATGGATATGTGCATTGTAATCATCTAATAGAGCTTGTAACCAATCTTGTAAAGACTGACCTCTTACTGCTGGTTCAGTTTCATCTGCTCCGCCTTCTCCTGTATTAGATACAAATATATCTCCACAATCCATAAAAATCTTATTATCAGTTGAGATCTTAATAATGCCTTCTTCGTCTAATTGAATGATAGGTCTTTCTTTTTTACCCTCGCCTCTTGTAATGACTAGGCCATCTTCTGGTGAGTGGTAAATTCTTACGTTACGTTCTGCATCGTAGACTAAACTAATTACATCATGCGGTGCGTCAGATGCCTCTAAGATGTCTCCCTTTAAGTCTTCGTTTTGATCTACTTGAAACCAGTATTCTGGGTGGTAAATGTTACCGTTATCAAATCTTACTGCAACTATATCACCAACTCTAGGAACTGCATGTGCACCAACCTGATCTCTATTCATAGGAGTTGCCCATGGAATAGCATCATCTGTTAATTTATCAAATTTACCGAAAACTTTAACGCGCACTCTACCTTGTAGTAGTGGATCTTCATTGATAACTACTTCTCCGAGCCAATGTGTTTCTCGTAAATTATCTGCAAAAAGCTCATTATTATTCATGTATGTTATTGTTTAAGTTACCGTCTGGTGTTGAATCTACTCCAGTATTAACACCACCGTAAACATTATCATTTAATGGTCCTGTTTGTGCTTGAGTAATTGGGTCATGTACTTTAGCGTTTAAGTTACCATCTGGTGAGCTATCAATTCCTAGCTCATGAATTCTATCACCAACTCCAGAGCCACCGCCGACAATTGCACTTGCAGCACTACCTCCACTATTAAGTTGACCTTGAATTAAATTACCAACTGCATTAATTAGACCACCATTAATAGCATCTTGTATACTACCTAATCCTCCAGCGCCATGTACATTATCTAATAATAATTTAGCGGTAAGATTACCAACTGCATTATCTAATAGATTACCTGCAAAACCACCGATTTGTGTACCGTGTACATTACCAATTCCATTTGGTTGTAGGCTAAAACTATCAATAGCATTTGTTACTCCAGATACTAAACCTGCTGCAGTATCTTGAATATCATCTTTAATACTACCTATTGTATTCTTAGCTAGATCTTTAAGTCCAACCTTTGTTCTTTCTGTTTCAGAAATATTTCTACCAGTTGTGCCCACTTTCTGAGGGGGACGTCCGTGCACATTAGTTAATGAATCCATTGAGCTAACATTCTGTTGAGCATTAGGGTTCACTGTATTTAGGGGCATTTGATTTGGATCTGTTGCGTCGTTTACCGGCTCAACTCTAGAGATTGCATTTGCATCTCTATTTTCATTAAACATATTAGGTCCTAATCTTGAAGCTAAAGGCGTACAAGTTCCCCATCTTATTTTAAGGCTTGGTTTTTTCAATTCAGGATTTTTACTCATGTCTGCAAAATAATCTGCAACTGAGTCCATATTAAATTCACAGTGTGTAAATCTTAATGCTACGAATGGTCTAGAATCTACAGAACCCGGCATTGTATCATTTGACGAAAATACTGGATGAATGTCTTTTACTTTTTTAGCATCTGATCCTGATGAATTAATTCTAGAATCTGGGTTATCTGTAATACCTAAATTTCTAGCATCTGTATCTGCTTGAAAAGTCCTTACTTCTGAAAAGTAAATATCCATTGAAAACTCTCTTAAGTTTTTAGGAACTACTTCTACATATCTTTGTAAATCAAAACAAGAATTTCTATATAATTCCATAAGGCCGATTGCTGTTAATTCAACATTCTCCTCTAAGCATTCTATTTCAAGTTCAGGTTTATCACTACCTCGCCATGGCTCTTTCATCTCGCCGTAAGTCATAGCCTTTTCAATACCTTTTAGGCCTTGCCAAAACCAAGGCATTTCTTTATTAACCTTTAATAATACTCTATTAAAGTTTTCAAGGTTTTTAGCGTAAATATCTCCAATGTCTGTTCTAACAACATTTCTTAAATAACTAAGTGCCTCACCATTGAGTAGGGGAGAGTGTGCGACGCTTGATTTGTCGTTCGCGTGGAATAGAATCATAAAAGACAAGTACGTAGGATCCTCATGAATCTTACGAGATCTTGCTCCTTTTCTAAATGCGTTTCTACCGTTATCTCTTTCAGCCATAGTTTATTTATCTAGCTTTTATTTTATTCTGCTAAATTAGCAGATCTACTTGGCCATTCTCTTCTAATTAGAGTTAGTTCTGTAGTAATTGCCGTTTCGGCATCGTATCTATAATTAATATTCTCTACTATATAATATCCGGATATAAATTTATCCATCATTTGAGTAAACTCATTTGGCTCGCCGTCGGGTTTACCAGCACCTAATGGTCTTTCTGTTAAACCAGCTTCTTCTCTCTTTTGATCTGCTTTTTGTTCTGCTTCAATCTTTACTCCATCGTAATGATACATTACTACAGGTATTTTACAAAACTTATAGATTGATGGGTTAAAGCCAACTACGCTGACTATTAACTTCATCTTTTCTATCTCCATATTATTTTGAGCGTCGTGTAGTTTAGTAAATATTGCATTTGAATGAGTATTACCTAATCCATCATCACCAGCATTTTGCCTACCCATATATTTAAACTTAACCTGATCTTTATATCTTTCGTCTTTTCTATTACCTCTTAATGGTTCATCAAGTTCGGATAGTTCTTCTGTTACTAGTGGCTCAATTGTAAATTCTTGAAATCTATCTCCAGCATCAGAATTATTATCATAAATCTGAGCCGTTCTTGAATACCCTCCTTCGAGGCTAATTTTATTTGAGTTGTTTACCAATTCATATTCTACAACGTGACATGATAGGCCTGATAGGTCTTTATGGTTAGTTAGTAATAGAGGTACTTCTACATTATCAGAATCTGTTGCGTCTTCATTCCCCTTTTTTTTACCTTCAGATTCTGCAAATCCAGTTAACACTGTCATAACTTCATCTAATTTTGGGCTAGGTGAATTAAAGATCTTATTAATATCTACAAAATTAACGTAATAATATTGATCTATATAAAACTTTACAAATGCATCATCAGAAACATACGAGTCGTCTACTATTGATTTAATAAAATCAAAATAAGTAGTATATGCTTGTATTCTAGCTTGTGCATCATCTGTTGCGTCAATGTTAGTTGCAAGTCCTAGTTCTAATTCTCTTGCTACAGTTTCTAAATGAGTTAATGCAGTATCAGAATCTAATATTTGGCAATCTTCAGCATAAAGCCTTGGTACTTTACATACACCTGATAATGAAATTTCACTACCACCGGGTGCGTTAGGGTTTTCTATTTCAGTATTAATTTCTACAATATCAAAATCCATGTGGACTGATTTAAAAGTCTCTTGGTGTTTTGAGTTTAAAAGAATTGTAAAGAAATCGCCGTCTCTTGGCATTGAGTCTACTTTAAAAGCACCGTGTGCGTCATTAAATAAAACAGTACATCTAGGTACTTTACCATCTAATTCTAAATTTAATGAGACTATTTCGTTCGAAGTTACCTGTACACCATTACATAATATAAATGGTTCAAACCCACCAACCTCTTTTGATTGCTTATCTACGTTCTCACCAGATTCTTCAGCCAGTGCGTCCATCTTGATTTCCGTTGGGAGTATTGCCGGTTCTACAACCGCTAAAATGTGATTTTCTAATTCCATCCTTTAATGTTAATTACAAGGAGCTCCATCATTAGAAACGCCATCGGCATTACTACTACCTTGAGGAGATGAGCTCGAATTACTATTTGTTCCAGTTGACGATGCGTTTGTGCCCCTTCCACTTCCACTTCCGTTCCCACTTCCGCTTCCATTTCCAGCACCAGTTCCAGATGAGTTTGTAGTTCCACCTTTACCAACACCGTTGTTTAGATTATTTTCTAATTGAGTTTCAGTTAAACCACCTCCACCGGATCCTGAGCCATTTCCACCAGATCCTGAGCCATTTCCACTACCATTAGAATTAGATCCATTTCCAGCAGCTTGCGCAGCTAAAAGAGCATCTCTTACAGATTGTCCGAATTCATCAAATATTTCATCAACCACATTATCTCCAGTAGTCCATTTACCTCCAGCAGCAACACATTCAGCTCTGGTTGTATATTGAGGTCCTAATGAACATGCTCCATTACTCTGTCCTCCAGATCCATCTCCAAATCCACCGCCTTCGTTACTCGAAGCATTAACTTCTCCATTTTGTGCTTGTGCGCCAAAAATAATATTACCGTCTTTATCAAACTTATAGTTCTTCTGCCCTACCGGAATTACGTTAGGTGGCAACAATACATCTTTGTTATACTTTTTCTTTAAAGCGTCTAATCTTCTTTGATCTTTCTTAGTAAACCTCTTGCTCTGTAAGAATTGATTCTTAATCTTATTTTCTTCAGTAGCAGCCGGTCTTTCTAATTTATTATATGCAACACCAGATGGTGGTATAATTAATTCATCTCCTGGTTGTAAAGAAAAAGGATCTGAAATACCATTCCATTTTAAGATTAAATCTGTTTTAGTTTGGTCTCCATAATACTCTAATGCAATTAAATCAGGACGAGTAACCTCATCTTCTCTAACAACATGTAAACGTAAACCAGTCATACCATCTTTATTTCTAAAGATCATAGATGGTTGAGCAAAAATATATTTGCCGTCTCCTTGTGTTTTATTTCTTAGTGATCTAAAATTCATATTATCCTGCTGCCATGTCAGAGTTACGTAACGCTCTATCTGGCGTTAACCTGCTTCTGTCTTTATTTCCGTATGCCGACATATCTAATACATCGTCTAATGATTTACCTTCAACTTCTGGTTGTAAGTACATTCTACCTCTACCTGCGTTAAACATAGATTCAATTTCTGATTTATCTCTTGGTCTACCTGGTTTTAAACTTACTTCCATTTTTAATTTACTAGGAAATCCTTCATAACCTAAAGGACCTTCAAATTTAAACTTAGCATTTTCTAAACATAGGTTACCACAAACTAAAATCGGGTTCATTGGATTACCTACTGTTAAATGCCATTGTCCTGTTGGATCTCCTGTTAAGAACGCTTTAATAATATCACCACCAGAAGGAGAACCTAAATGTTTCATTAAGGCTCCACCGATCATATTATCTAAAATCTTAGAATCACCTAATGCGTTAAGTCCTTTACCATTCATTAATCCGGATGCAGCTTTACCTAAATCATCAAATCCAGCACCTAGTGTAGATTTTAATTGAGTAACTACTGATCCTAAATAACCAGAATAATCTCCATTCTTTAGTTTATCAAAATCACCAAAAGGCTTACCAGTAGAACCGTTCCCACCAGTATGTCTAACAGCACCACCCCAGAAAGGAGCATTGTTATATGTTATTGCTAAAAGGTTTGAAAGTACATCCATAAAGACTACCTTTGGAGATGTGTTATCAAAACCTCTTAAGTCATAATAAAAGTTAAGTTTAAATTCATTATCAAATTTAAGCCCTTTATCATCTCTAGCTAATACACTTTTAATAGCATTGTAAGGTCCATATACCATGTTAGGATAAGTGTCTCCTAAAGCATCATGCTGACCTTTACTATTAATACGATCAGATTCTGCAGCAGTATATCCATTTGCACCAGCCTCTGTAGCTTTTGCAATAGGACTACCGTCAATCAAAGCACCAATTGTACCTCTTCTCTTTTCTGTACTACCACCAGATGCAGTTTGTACAGAAGATTGAATTTCTTCCCATCCAAATCCAGTACCAAATGAAAGTATTTCTTCTAGGTTATTTCCTAAAGCCGGGGATAGCCAAGTAACTGCTCTAGCTAAATCCGGTTCTGATATATCTAACTCAGCTCCCTTTTCATCATAAGATCTAGCGTTTACAATATCATCTCCAACTGGAAATGAAAATCTTCTTAAAGTAACTAGGAATTCATTTGATATTTGGCCGTAATGCTCTGTTTGTATAAAGTCTCTATATGCATAAGAAAAACCTACACCGCCATTCTCTTCACAATAAGTAACAATTCTATGCGCAGTTGGGTTTAATATCTCAGCAGCCGCTGAACCAGTACCTACAACCGCAGTTCCCCATTGAGAATAATCAGGACTTCCATAAGTAGTACCGCCTGAATAATTTCTATAGTTTAATAATGTCCATGAATTAGATTTAGATCTAACTGTATCTACACCTGGAATAGTTTTTTCTGGATCTTTAATCTCATAAGCCCTAGATTTATTACCATCCGGATTATTACCATAAACTCCAGCCGGATTAACGTCTGATACATTAGAACTAGCTCCTGTGTTTGTTGTACCCCAATTAATAGGTTCAACAGCTCCTTCTGGCTCAGCTCCTAAAGGAGCATTATCTGCATTATCCGCAGCCTCCTCATTAGAAGACGGTTCAGTATATGGAGTGCCATCAGCATTTAGCCTCCTATTACTAACCTTAGTATCACCAGTCTCGTCATCTGTATATATGTACTTCGGTGGCGCCGTTGGTGTGATGGTATCTAAACTTAAAGCCATTAAAAATCTATTTGTTTTTTATATATATCTGACTACATATCAGGATAATATATTTAGACCCACTCTCCGCGGTCTAATTCATTGTGATCTGGTCGATATAGTACTTTATCTATCCAATCATCGTCTTCAGGGTATCTATCTCCTAAAAACTTTTGTAAAGCTTTTACATATTCACCTTTACTATGAAAATTATATTGGCCATTATACACAGATCGGTTTGTGAGCTCATATAGCTCTTTTAGAGTGGTTTCAGTTTGAAAGTCTTGTATCTTATCAAATAGCCTGTCTTGTTCAACCTTGGTCTTTACACAGAATACTGAATCAACTGTGACAAGATATTGTTTCCATTTATCACCATTAAATACTCTATCTTCTAGAACTTTAACAGTTTTATATTCTTGTCTCTTTAAGTTAATCCTAGTTTCTTTACCTTCAAAATCTCTTATGAATCTACCACCAAATAAGTATGACTTTAAAAAGACTATATTATCATAGAACTTTTTTATACGAAGTTGGTACCTAGGATTCACATCGTCGAATTTAACGTCGTAAATTAGGGCTCTTACCGGAATTAGTACATTTGGGTTTTGTGTAGTTGATAACAAAGCATGTACGTATTCACCTTTAGTAAATACTTTATGCTTAATCATGGTCTATAAATCTAACATTATCAAACTTGCTGAGAACTCCCCTTTTAGGGTAATCACATCTGTTGATAATAACTAGATCTATATCGAATGGTTCACCAGTTAAGTCACTAATAAAATCTTTAAAGTTTAAGATAGCAGAGCCATCTAGGTTTTTAAACATATAAAGTAACTTAGCGTTCTCGTTCTCCTTTTCTACATTATCAGTAATTAATTTCTTAATCAACTTTCTAATATAAAGAGATACGATAACATCTGATGGCTCCTCACTATAAGGGTCACTCTTAACTAATCTATTTACAATATCGAAATAGGATATAGTCAAATCATAATCTCCAGACTTTGCTAATTTTTCAAACTCAGTCCTAGTTTTACACCAAACACCTTCTATTTGTAGTGTCATTTCTTTAACATAGATTTCAGCCTTTTTAAATCCTTTTCAGTAGCTGCAATCTTATTTTTAAGTTCAGTATCGTTTGGGACATACTGCATTCCCCATTCAGTTTTGATTCGTAAACAACTAGACTCAAGCTCAGTTCCTGTCAAAAGACCTAATTCTAATACTAGGTCCTTTAGAAACTTAACTTGGTTCTGCTTGCCAGTTATACCCTCGAACTCATATACTGTCCTAGTGGTATATTCTTCGCCACCACCATTAACGTTGTCGTCTATTAAAAACTTCATCACACCGTTATCAGCTGGCTCTATTGAAATACTTATCATATACTGTTTTCTATTTTTGTCTCGAAGCTCTAGAAGCTCTTGCTTCTTTATATAGTGCTTTCGAAGCTTTTTTATCAGCCCTATAAGTTTCTTTATCTTTAATCGCTGTTAAAGACCAAGCCTCTTCTAGAGTATTAATTTCTTTTGCATTGAATCCCTGGTTAGTCCAAGTTTCTTTTAGTCCTTCTAAGACTGATTCTAAATACTGAGCATTTATTTTATCGTTACGGTCTAGATTCTGTTGATGAATCTTTTTACCATTCTCAAGATTAGCCGCTCTAAACTTAGTTCTAACTTCACCAGTATATGAAAGCTTACTAAGATATTTAAGTATACCCTGCTGCTTCATCATGTGACGTCTTTGTCTTCTATTAGTACTCGATGCCTGGGGCTGCGTTTGTGCCTTTGGCTGGTTTGGATTTAGTTCCGGTGTTAAGTTTGCTTGTTCTGCCATTATAGTAATTTTTAATGAATTCTTCTGCTTGTGGTTTTAATTGTTCTTGTAAGTTATCTATCTGGCTCTGTACCAGTAGCAATATTTGCTCATTTAGATCTGCTTTTGTAATATCCATCTGATCTTTAAATAAATCATAAACTTCTTTTGATGGAACATTAAGCTCTAATGGCATTGTAATAGTATTCTTAGCGCTAATCTTTTTTAGCATCTCTAACATTACATTAAGTTCTCCGTCTACTTTAGCAGTCGGTTGTGGACCATCTGGTCCTTTAGGAGCAACAGGCGTATTACTAGGCCCTTTAAAAGGTATTGCCATTGATTCTGCTTGTTCTAATGATTTAGCATCCATGAAGAATTCTTCACCAATGATATTAGTGTAACATTGTGTACCATCAGTAAACAGGGTGAAATCACCTTCTGTTTTATCAACAGTTACAATGTCACCTGCTCTTTCGGTTTTAGTCCAAACTAAAATCCTTTCTTTAGTATCAGTTGTACTCATCTTATTTTTATTTGTTAGTCTCTTGACCAATGCCAGTGTGTAATGTATCGCCTGGTCTATTATTATACTCACTTTCTATAAATTGTTTAATAAATTCAATACTTTCACTGGGACCTATGATTGCATCTCTCTTTTTAAATGGTAAAACCCATCGATCGTGGAAGCCTTGTTTACCATGCTCTGTTAAAAAATCTTTTAATTCTTGTTCTTCTGGTAGAAACATTTTATTAAATCCCATGTTGTTTATTTTTCTGTGTCAAAGAAGAATGTTTGAAACAATCTTCCATCATTAATATCTTTTCCAAAGTAATCTAAAGATGCGTGAAAGTGATCTCCTCTATAAATTACTAATCTGTTAAAGACGTTCGCGATCGTATCAGTTCTTTCCCACTTAGTATAATCTTGTCCGTCGTTATTTATTATATCTAAAGCATCGCGATCTGTTTCACCGTTAGCCAATTTAGGAGCTGCTATTAATCCCGTTTCTTTATGTTTAAATAAACCAGTTCCTCCAGATAGGGGAGCATCAGGAGTTAAATAACAAACACCTGCCCATTTGTTCCAGCTATCAGCATGGATCCAAGTTCTATCTCTAGCAGTTGTATATTGGAAAGCACCTGTATATTGTTCTTGACCTGGTTCTGGCCATTTTATCTTTCCGTGCAAAGTTTCCATGTGACCGTTTATATGATCTTTAATACTTTGTGTTAAAAATGATTTTGTTCTAATACCCGGATAATTACCATCAACATCAAAATCTGCATTTAATGCAAACTCTCTAACTTCAAGTGGGTTATTGTAAAAATCGTCGATTATTATTACGCTATATGCCATTAGTTTATTGTTTTAAGTCTCTCCTCAAAAGAAGGAGGGAAGAATCCTGTTTTATTTATCAAGCTTCTAAAGCAAGCATCCAGGATATAAGTTACTGCCCAATCATCTTTAGATCTTATTGATCTCCCAGCTCCTTGTTGTATTGCTATTCCGGTTTTCCAATCATACCATCCTGGGAATGTATTCATCTTAGCTTTCACTAATGGATCGCCAAGAGATGGATAGGGTACTTTAAAGAAGATCTGAAATCTAGACTTGTCATCTTTAAGATCTAGGCCTTCTAAAAGAGACGGCCCAACTAAGACCTTACCTTCAGATTGTTTAAATACATCTATCGCAGGTCCCCTTTCTTTAGCCATGTCATAGGTTATTAGGTTAAAGCTATGTTTTGATCTGGCATTAATTTCATTCATGAACTGATAGGAGCCGGCGTGAATAATTCCACTTTGTCCTTTGTGTTTGTCTAAGATCTTATCTAAAGTCTTAACTACATGGGGGAGATTTATTTCGCGTTCTCTAAAAGATAATTTATGCCTGTTAATGAAAACGATGGGGGATTTTTTGTAATCGAAATTATTGTTCATCCTAATAACCTTTGCAGCTCCCATACTAGTATGTTTTGCAAATGATCTAATATCCCCTAGAGTCGCTGACATAAATACTTTAAAGCCACTTTTCTTTTGTAAGAATTTATCAATCATCATTGCTTCCTCTAAACATAAGAACTTTACTTCAGTTTCTTTACGATCAATAACGATAGCGTCATTTCCGAGTTCTTTAATAATGTCATGATAGTCATCAAATTTGCACCATATATCTTTAAGTCTATCCATGCGCCCAAAAAAGCTCTGCCATTCTTTAGGGATGTCTCCCATCCGATACTGTAGTTTGCTGACCTTAAGGGCTGCAGTTCTGGCCTTGCGGTAAACCTTGGCTATACCTCTGAATTCGCTGATGTGCCTCATGAGCTCCTGGTGATCGTCTTCCCGCATTAAGCGGTCAACAATGTCTTCTATTCTGTTATCAGATACCCAGGCAGTTTGCAGACCATGCTTCTGTATAAACTTGTTTACCTCTTTAAATAACTTTGGTGTACCCATGTCTATTCTAGGACTAAAGTGTGATTGCACTATACTGTCTACCTTATGTGCCTCATCAAAGAATACAAAGTCTCTTATAGGAAATGGTATCTCTCTGTCTTGTTCTTGCATCTTATCCTCTACATAATTCCTTTGTATTAGATAGTATGAATAGTTAAAGAGAGCTACAGGTAGCTCCTTTGCGCGCCGGCGGCCTTGTAGATACCCACAAGTTCCCCAGCATTTTAATTTCTCGGCAGCTTCATACCCAATCCCTTTCATCTTACAATCAGCAAGTGAGAATGGAAGATCATTTACGCTACATGTGTAATTGTCTACTCCTCTTATACTGGGCCAATTAAGTTTTAGCCTTTTAAAGTCTTCTTCATATTGATCTTGTAGCATTAGATCAGAGGTTACTAAATAACCTCTTTTACCTAATTCTTTGAGAATGTGCGCGGACCACATAGCAATTAGTGATTTACCGCTTCCAGTTGGGGCATCTAAAATAATAGTCCCTTGTGGATCTTCAATGTAATGATTGCAGATAGCTTCAATAACTTCTCTCTGTCCTGCTCTGAATTCAAAGCCTTCACCAAATATACCTTTACTTAATGATTGATCTATAAGTTCTTTTACTGTTCCGCGTTCCAACATATTACTTCTTTAGTTTCAATACCAGCCTTTTCTAGTAGTGCTACCCCTGACATATCTCTATAGTCCTCTGAATAGAATACTCTTTTAATGCCTGATTGGATAATTAATTTTGCACAGTCAAAACATGGGCAAGTTGTAGTGTAAAGATCCGCACCACCAGAAGATAGTGTGGATTTACTGATTTTTGCCAAGGCATTTGATTCTGCGTGTAAGACTTCTCTTTTGGTTACCTCTTTAGAACAACAACCACTTTCACAATCATAGCCCTTTTCCTCTAATATTGCTTGATGACCTTCATTCTCAATTAGTCTAGTCTGTACCTCTTCACACTCGTTTTCGAATTGGTGTGGTGTACCATTGTAACCTGTTGATATGATTTGTGTATCTTTTACGATGATGCAGCCAACGCGCCGTCTCTTGGCGTAGGATAGTTTGGCTATTTGATAAGCCATCTGCATATAAATTAAGTCTACTGGTATTCTAGGCATATAAAAAAGAGTCTATGTTACTATTGTTATACATAGACTCTTTAAAAAGTTTAATTCGATGATACTCAAATATTAAAACTCAAATGGGATATAATCGTCTTCTTTATCCATACCGTACCAGACACCTTTATCTTGCCAGTAGATCCATCCATACTTATCGTCAATAACTACTTCAAACTTTCCTTTAGGCATCTTCACGCTCTTCTTAGGAGCTCTGGCGATATACTTAAGTACAGGTACACCATCTTCCCAAGTTTTCTTAGTAGCTCTAGCTTCAACTTCAGTACCATCACCAAATCCATGGTGAAATTCAGCACCTTCGATCTCATCAGCTAATAGCATAGTAGGAGTAGCATCTGCTTCAGTTAAAAATGATTCATTTTCAGGTCTTACTCTTTTATATTGTGCTTCTAGTTCTTTAAACTCAGCTTTAAGTTTAGAAGGAATTCTTTTCTTAATACCCCAGTTATCACCAAAGATTAATGGAGCAACAGCTCCCATTCCTGCAGTCTTAACCTGTTTAGCATATTTTCTAGCGTAAACTGATCCGTCAAACCAATCTAATGCAGCCTGTGCCATTTCCTTAGAAATTTTAACACCTTCTATTTCAGAAGTACTACCTTTAACTACCATTTTAAATAGTGTTTTAGCAGGAGCCTGTCTTGCTTCTTTTAATTCGTTTATTGATTTTATGAATTTCATAGTTGTATTATTCTTTTCCAGCACCGTAAGTTTCTTTTAACTCATCGATTTTTTTGCAATAAGATTCTTTAAGTTCATTACATGCAGCTTCATACATTTCTTGAGTTAATTCAGTTTCTTTAACTTCACCATAACCTTCTTCCATTGCAGTTGCAGCAAGAGTAGCGACTAATGCAGCATTCTCTTTCATATACATTTCTAGAGTATGGTCTTGGTATTCATCATTCTCATAAGCACATGCAGCTTCTTTAACTTTACCATAGCCTTCAGATAACATTTCTTCTACTGTAGCAGGTGCTTCAGCTGGAGCAGCTTCTGCTTCTCCCTCTTCGCCATCAACTTCTTCAGACTCTTCAGACTCTTCGTCATCGTCGTCATCGTCGTCATCGTCGTCATCGTCGTCATCTTCTTCAGAATCATCGTCATCAGAATCATCTTCTTCAGAATCATCGTCTTCTTTTTCTTCTTCCTCTTCTTCAGCAGGAAGTTCAGTAGTTTCTTCGCATTCTATGCAGTTACCTTCCTCGTCTGTTCCACAAGGACATTCTTCTGCTTCTTCTTCAGAAACTTCAGACTTATCTCCTAATCCTTGATTAGCAGAATACTCTTCGAATGATAATATTTTTTTAGCCATTTTATATTGTTTTTATTAATTTATTGTTTTTAACGCTTATCGACATTAGCAGCATTATGTACTACAACTCCATTTGCAAAATAGTTATCTGAATTTTCAGCACCTAAGTTATATGTTGGTATTGTATTACCAGTAGTTTTAGCCACAGTAGTTAAAACAGACCAACTGTTGTTTGGAAAGTATCTAATACTATCACCTGCTGCAATATCAGCGACTTGAATAAATGCCACACTTAAATCTTCTCTCTTAACTAACACAGGGTGTTCACCTGTCACTTTTAAGTTTTTAGCTTCTTCATTTACATTAAATGTTAATGTATAATATTCAGGGAATATTTCTGTTGCGATTTCAGTAATTGTTGTATTAATGTTAGATGATGCAAAGTCTCCTTCTACAGTAGACCATGTTTTCCATGCATCTTCTTCATTACTTAATCCTGTAATACTAAGGGATTTAACTACATCACCTACCACAATATCTTGTATTTTCTTAGAAGTACCGTTATCCATTAATACTAATTCATCTTGCATTATACAACCACCACTACCACCACTAGTAGTAGCATTAGTTGCAAAAGTTGCAAAAGTTCCCGGAAGAGTCGCAAGAGTTGCATTTGTCGGAGCATTAGTTGCATTCGTTGGTGAAGCCTGCTGCTGTGTTTGTGTAATAGTCAGCATCGACCTTTTAGTAGCATCTACCGGATGATTAATCCATAAGTATGCTGTTCTTGTATTTGGGTTATCAGTTGCCATTTTTATTTTTTTATTTTAATGTTTACTTTAATATTATCCGACGTTTCCTTCAGGAGATTCTATAAATTCTTCTCCACTACCTGAACCTGAATCGCCTCCTGAACCTGAACCTGAACTAGATCCACCACCTGAACCGTCTGGCCAGCTGTCTAAAGTAATAACAACTCTTAATTGATTATCTTGAGTAATTCCTGATCCTGTTCCCCATGGGTCGTTAGCATCTACGCCTAAGATCCACGAAGGTTCTACCTCAACAACACTACCGACTGCGTTAGCCCAGTAGATTGCACCAGCTTGTCCCAAGTTACCACTACCTCCACTGGCATCATAGTTTGGCATAGTACCTACACCGTTACCTGAACCAGCCTCTTTAGTTACTGTTTGAATAGAAGAGAATCCAAGTCCAGAGTCGGTTAATGTTGCGTTATCCCAATTAATATCTGAAAATATAGTTGTTGCTGCAGTTGCATTAGTAGTTGCTGCAGTTGCATTAGTTGGAGCATCCGTTGCGTTAGTTGCATTTGTTGGAGCATCCGTTGCGTTAGTTGCATTCGTTGGAGCATCAGTTGCATTCGTAGCATTAGTTGGTGCATCCGTAGCATTAGTTGCGTTAGTTGGTGCATCCGTAGCATTCGTAGCATTAGTTGGTGCAGTAGTCGCTGCAGTCGCTGAAGTTACTTCAACAGTTCCACTAGCATATTGTGTTATTGTAAACTCATCAAACGTGTTTGCATCACTGCCATCACTATATGTATGGTGTTTTACTCTAAAAGTAGCTGCACGCGTTACCGCATTGCTAGCAGTATTATCTGATATTTGAAATATCCATGCGTCAGTAGTGGAGGATTCTGCATAAGAGACCCATCCTGATGATGAGTTAGTTACCTCTTCCCATGTATAATTTGGTCCAGCGCCTGAATTAGCTCCGGTCCAGTTAACTGTTCTTGTATAATCTTGTGGCATGTTCTATTTTACTGTTTTTATTATATATCTTACTAATATTGTATTATAGGGTTTCAATTGCGTTAGCGGTCATCCACTCTTCTAGTATCTCTACTGCCATATTAAATATCCTACTTCTATCTGTTTGCATTCCAAATGTGTTGAAATAGTTTTTCATTAAATAATATGCCGGTTCTACAGATTCTTTATTAGCAACCATATCTTCAATATGTTTACTAACTTCCATTGCAGCTTCTGCAGCTTCTAATTTAAATGCATTATGTCCTGTTAAATCGTTCCAGTATCTATCAGTTAATTTATATCCTACTTCTCCTAATTCCTTTTTTCTATCATCAGTATTGAATTTACGCTTTCCCATTTGATTCAACCAAAGAGACATATAGTTATGTGGCTTTGCATATACTTTATTAATAAACATACCATCAACTAGTTCTTTCATTTTAACTTTAATCCATTTAGGATATTTAATCTTACCAAACTCTTTCTCAAAATCATCATGTTCTCTTTTACCATAATACTCATTAAGAGATTTAAGATGTTTAAATCTAGTATTTTCTGCAACTGCAGCATCAATATCAAAACCTTTATCTAGTTTTAAAATTAATTTACTTAGATTATTAAAAGAAACACCAGCCTCTTTCATTGCGTCCTTTAAAGTAATTTCACCGGAGATAACTCTCTTAGCATATCCTATAGGTGAGAATTTACTTTCATTCATTGCTTGTAATCTTTCTCTTTCTTGCTCTAGGGCTTGAAGAGTTTCATTATCTAATGGTTCACCATCTCCACCAGTTTCAGTATCAATCTGCTTATCGATAACTTTAATAGCCTTTTTGATAGCGGATTTAGACATGCCTTCAGTAATATTATTAGACGCAAACATTTTTTGCATCATTTCGAAATCTTTCTTAAAAAATGATCTTAGGTAACCTCTTACCGCATTGTCAATTAAACCATCTCTGTCTGTGTCATATTCTTCCCAATCATCCCAATAGTGATCGACATTATCTGCTGCAACATCTCTTAATTTATCATCAAACGGAGACGGCATCTTTCTAGGAGAACCCATTTCTTTATGCATTGATTTATTAAAGATATTTTGATCTGAAGAACCCCATTCATTAACTATTGATTCATTAGCCATTTTCATATCGATCCAAACTCTAATAATATCTGCATAATCTTTAGCAGTTAATTTAGTTTGATTTCCACTAGTTGTTCTATCATTAAGATCAAACATTTTTTGAGCGAATTTATCAATGTTACCTGATTTAAAGTATATTGTAGCTCTTTGTCTACCATTATCTAATAATTCAAGTGTCTCTTCTTTTTCATCATGTGGATCTAATCTCCAACCAGCTGAATGATTTACTCTAATATCAAAACCGCTTGAGTTACTATCAACATAAACAGTCCAATGACCAGAAGATTGATATGTTTTTCCTTTAGCGTATTTGATTTTAGCTTCATTAACTGATTCTTTAAGACCTAATGATTTATTAACTAGATCTTCAATCACACTAGAATAATCATCTTTTAAAGCCCATTTAATTACTTGGCCTTCACTCCTTGCTTTTTTGTTAATCCATTTAAGGTGCGTTGCATCAGTAAGAAACTCAGAAGCTTCTTTTGCAATTCCTTTTGGATCCTTTTTCCATTCTTCAATCGTAGTACCAAAGTTATTACCTACTGTAGCACCATTAGTTCTTTTAAGGTTATTGATTCCACCAATCTTAATGTATATGTCATTATTAATAGGCATTGCTTCAAAGAAAACTACATCTCTTTCTTCTGGGTTGTTTTCACCAGATACTTGATCGATAGCATAAGTACTATGAACTCTCCATGTAGGTTCGCCTTTTACATTATATGCTGCTGAGTGAGTATCTGCACCAAATTCAGAAGCCTTTAACTTATATGCTTTAGCTTCGTTAACTGATTCAGTAAATAACCTCTTACCAGTATTATCTTCTAAATGTAATACAGCTTTAGGGTATTTCTCTTGCATTACATTAAATGTAGCAGGAGCAACATCTGGAGTAGATACTGGTTCTTGGTGAATTACCTCACCATCTTGTACAACTACAATTACTGCAGGATAACTTCCCTGCTTTGCAGCCTTATGTACTTTACGTCTAGAAGCCTCATCTACTTTACTTTCAAACTGTAAATCTTTATCTGCCATGTGGAATTCATCTGCATGTTTAGCCCATTTATTAAGGTCTAGTTTCTTTTTGGTTTTAAGATTCATCCAATTCTTTTTATCAACCTTTTGCCATACTTCTTGACCAGGGTCTCTTTTACCACCAAGTCTTATTTTTCTACCAATAGATTCATCTTCTGAAGTTGCTAATAATGTTTCGAAATTAGATTCAGCTTCAGTAACTGATTCATCTAATATTTTTAATGCAATATTAGAAGGCTCATAAGACCAATTTTTCTTATCTTTACTCTGTGTTAAAACTATATCTTCACCATCTGGTGTTGAAATTGTATATTCTCCAGTTCTTGTATTTTTACCAACATAGCCTTTAGGCATCTTTGGAATTAAATTCATTAACTTATCATCAGATATTTTATTAGTTCCATCTCCACTGTATTCGTTAACCACTGATTCATCAACGCCAACTGTTGCAAGTTTAGTAATATCTTTATATTGATACAAGAAACCAATAATAGGGTATTTGTCACCATCAGTAACTTTATAGCCTACAGCTTTCTTATTAGTCTTAGGAGGATTAGGTATGTTTACTCTTTCCATATCTTTTCCTTTAAATATAAAAGGTGCTATAAAACTTTTATTAGGTGCATAGTCAGTTTCAATTACTTCCCATTCACCAAAATTAGTTTTAATTTTATCACCTACTTTAAATTCATCAGTGATATACTTCTCAGCTTCATTAAGTGGTTTAATGTACTTTAGTTGTTTTGACTCTTTCATAGCGTCTATTTCTTTTGATTTTTCAATTGCCCAATCAACACCTTCGTCTCCACCCCAGATTAACCAGGCTACGTAGCCTCTGTCTTTCCATGGAGTTTCTTTTAATTCAGGTTTGATTGATGAGTTTTTTCTGTGTCTATTGAATGCGGACATTCTTTTAACTGTATCTGTACTAAGGTTTTCACCTTTAGCCAGTTGATGAGCTCTTGCCCAACCTACTGGAGTTCCAGCATCGACTTCGTCTCTACCATGTTCCTCTTTCCAGTCAATTGCCTTTTGAGCATTCTTCTTTGCAGCAGCAGGATAGTCATTCCAAGTATCTTCTTCGTTTAAGACAGATTCTTTAATAATATTATCTAAGACCATTGAGTGGTAAATATCAGAACCAACGCCTTTTAAATCTTCACTACCTAAATGAGTCTTACCATACTTCTTAATATAATTATCTTCTAGATATTTAATCTTTTCATCTTTAGACATTCTATTAATCTTGGCTCTATTCTTGTAAACCCATTTTTGAAATTCTAAAAGGAAAAAAGAATTGTAAAGAGGCTCTTGTAAACTTTCATCTATTTTATCAAGTAGGTCTTCTCTGTCTAATTGTTTATAGACTTCTTTTCTAGTCTTATCCATTTTCTTTGCGTATTCAGGATCGTCGTTTTTATTAAATGCAACTTGTTGACTTAATGAACCACTGATCTTTTTCATATCACCCTTTCTGGTTTTAATTAACCATGCTGCTAGATCTTTAGGACTTAGGTCTCTAAATCTACCATTAGCATCCGGTGCATCAGAGTCTTGCCATTTAAGCTTTCCCTTTTCAGTAAGAGTTTGAATGTACTTCATAGGTTATTTATCGCCCTCTTCTTTTTTAGTTTCTTTAGCTTTAGATTCTAAATCTTTATTAGCCCTAGCTTTATCTTTAGCAGTTCTAATCTGGCCCTTCTTAACTTCAATGTTTTTCTTCACTGATTGTTTTTGCGTTTCAATCTGAGCTAGTTGTACTTTCATTTTAGCAAGAGTAGCTGACATCTTGTCTTTCACCTCTGAGGATTTAGACAAATCTTTTACTTTTGCCATTTCCTTCTCAGCCTTTTGAACCTGCTTACCGATTTTCTTATTAATCTTTTTAACGTTCTTTTTAACGTTAGGTTTTTTCTCAATAATAAAATCTTCAAATAGTTTTATATGCTTCATAATTTAAATCCTAAATGTTTTGCACGAGCTTCCCATTTAACTAGGACTTCTGCTCTTTCTTTACTATTTATCTCTCCCATCTCTTCTTTTGAGTCTAAATATCTATTTACAGCTACAATAGTCTTCTCACCTCTCTTCTTAGCCTCAAATCTTAAGCCTTGTATGTTGGCATCAACTTCTTTAGGAAGTAGTAAATAAGTCACCTTAGGTAACATGCCCATGTTAATCATAGACCTCATCATTTCGTCTGGTTCATTAGGTTTCCCCTTTCTATAGTTACCTATATCAATACCATCTTGAGTAATGTGTTCGATCTCATGTCTTAAGACATCTGCTAATACAAAGTAAATCTCTTCCCAATAAGTAGGTAACCAATCTGGGTTACAAGCAAAGTCTACATTAATAAATGGATCTTGCCAATCACCTTCATCATCTTCATCTCTACCATCAGCTCCAGTTGAATTTAAGACTTCAAATCCTTTACCTTTAAAATAGATTGAGCAATTTAAGTCAAATGTTAGCCCTGGATTCTGTACTTCAAATGAGTAGCTAGAAGACTTCTTACCGTTCTTAAAATCTAATACCCACTTCTTAAAACAATCACCTAATAATTTATTAGAGATAGAATCTAGTTTTGTATATCTTTCAAATACCTCAGACTCCATTACAAATTTATTATGTTCTAATACAAATGCGCCTGCGGTCTTCTCGCCCGCTCTTAACATTCTCGTTGCTCTAGAATAACCATCTAGTAATTTACCTTTATATACAACTAATTCTTGGTATAGGTCATCACCACTAACTTCCCAATCTTCATAACGCTCTTCGCCAGATTTATAGTAGTCTTTAAAGTCTCTATCTTTTAGTAGATCTTTTAACTTAATAGGTTTATTCTTCCAGCCATCATTAGGTAGAATATACTTGCTAATAAAATAATCAGGCACGTCAGATTCTTCCGGAGTAATATACTCAATATGATCTGCTACCTCTTGTCCAGTAAATGTATTCATTTATTATATATCAAACAAAAAAAGGGACCTAAATTAATAGATCCCTTTGCTCCTTAGTCTTTCTAGTCTAGCCTAAATAAATCAACTATTTACGGAGCCCTCTTGTGCAACGTTAGATTCACCATCTCCTGTTCGGACAAAGATTTCATCTAATGCTTCCATGCAATCATTTGCATTTGCAACTTGTTCAACAAGTTTAGCCATCTCCTCGATGATTTGCGGGTGTTCACCGATTCCGACTGCATTTTTAACGTATACTTCAAGGGTTGCAATTGCCTCAAGCTTTTCAGCCTGGTACTTTGCTCTAAGAGCATCTACTTTTAAATCCATATTTAATTTCTTTTTAATTTAATTTCATTGATAATGTTTTGGACTCCAGTAAATATAATTCCAAATCCTAGAACTACCCAAAATTGAGGCTTCCCGATATAGATGAACGACGCGAACATCCATAATAGCCCGATTAGATAAAACCACTGGTCTGAGATTGTGTTAAGAATTGACTTTGCTGTGTTTAAAAACTTTTTCATGTAATAATTATTTAATGTTTATACTAGTTGTGTTGCGAATTGTTTCACATATTTTTGAACTGCTCGCTCTTTAGCTTTAGCCTCTAGTTCTATATCGAGATTAAGGCCATAGTCATTGATAGGTTCATATATGTAATCGGCGTGAGCCCTTGCCATTACTGTCGCATCTTCATGAATTCGTTTACATGAAGAGTAGTGGCATAGTTGTTTAATATCTTTTGGCCAAGTAGTAGAAGCTAACTTAAGAGCTTCTTCTTGAGTTAATTCTCCTGGATGGCACCAGTGGTGATGATAGTCAAATGTAATAGGAATACCAATCTTGTTGTGAATACCTACATATAGATCTTCTGTTGCATATTGTTTTAGCTTGTCGTCATTTTCAACAACTAGACGTTTACGAACTGAAGCATCTAATTCATGAAAAGCATCTACGAACCTCTGCATACATTCTTCTTTACCACCTTGTGTAGTATTGACATGAATATTAATAGCAGCATACGGAGTACGTGGTAAACCCATAAGGTCAAATATTTCACCATGCTTGTTAAGATCCTTAATAGACTTAGTAACTACATTTGGATTCTTAGATGCAAGAACATCAAATGGACCTGGGTGAAAAGTAATTCTTTGGCCGTATTCTCTAGCTAGATCGCCACAATCTTCTAGGATTGTTTTAATAGTTTTAAAGTCTTTAAGATCAGAGATATTATACTCAGACATCCAAGGCATAATATCAGAAGACATACGATATAGTTTAAGACCATTAGCCTCATTCCATTTAATAATCTTACGTAGATCTTTTACATTCTCTACAATAAGTTCTGATGCGTAGTCCATACCTTTAGCTACGAATGTTCTTTTAATCATAGAACGATTTGTAGTGATTGAAGGCTTTTGCTCTCGAAGAGCCATGTTGATACAACAATATCCGTAATTTGTCATAAGGCTAGATTTATTAGTTATAGTGGTTTATTGGTAATTGTTCCAGTTTAAGAACTCTCGCCAATCATGTTGTTTAATTAACTTTGTCCAAAGAATAATATACTTCCTCTCTTTAGGTTTGAGTATATGTCTTGGTTGTTCAAGTATTAATCTTGGTTGTTTATTTGGATCGTATAATCTATTTAAGGCAATTGACTTAATATGGAAATAAAGTTCTCTAGTAGTTCCATCGAACTCTTCCATTTCATTCTTTACTATCTCTGGATCTATCTTAAACTCTTCTGCAAGTTTAGTCATAATATCTCTTAGTAATAAATGTTCTGCCTTTAAGTGAGCCTCCATCATTTTAGTCTTACGTTTATTACGTTGTTTCCTAGCGTCAGCAATTGCCTCTTCTAACGTATCGTCTTTAAGCCATGGAGACTCTTTTTGTATTCTCTTTACTTCAGCGTCGTAGATTGAATCTTCTAGGTAGATTTCTCTTCCTAAGTTGTTAACTTCAAATTCGCCGAACTCAATTCGTTGTAAGAGTTCGCTTGCTCCTTTGTAAAGATATTGCTTAGGGATTTTACGTACTCCCCAGAATCTACGCCACCAAGTAAATTGTCTACTCATTATATTCGATCTAGTTCTGAAATTAATTCTTTAATAGAACCGATTGCTAATTCGCATTCATTGTTTTCTGATTCTCCATCTTCTACTTCCATTTCTGCTAGAAAGTATAAGTCTCTAACTTCGTCGTCAAGTTGTGGGTATTGTTTTGAAATTCCTTCTGCGTACTTTTTAAGATCTGTTAATGTCATCATATTAGTTTAATTATTATAGTTTAAAGTTATTAATTGTTTATGGTCTGAACCTGCCTAAATGGCTATTGAATTCATCTTCTTCTACTTTACGTATTCTGTCTGATTCTTCTCTTGCATCTGCCCAATCATTTGCAAAATCACACATGATTTTCTTTTCTTCAGGTAAGAATGTTTTAGCAATCGCGATTGCATATTCCATACCTTGCCATACTTCTTTTGGACTACTTTCTAATTCTTCTTGCATTGCCTCTATTAACAATGCGACTGGTGTTTGTCTTTTACTCATAAGCTGCGGGTGATGTTAGACCAGAATATGCACAGTATTCTTTCTCGCTGTCATAAACTAGTGTTGCGTTAAACGTTTCGATTAATTTCTTTTCATTAAATCCTGCATGACCATGGATTGATTTACCTCCAGTTGCTTTCGCTTCTAAGACTGGCATGATAACATCAGTCGGTACCTCGTAGATTTTCTTGATAGTAACTCCATCTCTGACGGCAAAGTACATATTATTCGTTTGCGCGTATTTTTCAATTTTGTTTTCAGATAACCAATGGAACTGGAAAGTACCAGATTTACCCTTGTTTCTCATGTTGATTGCCTTATATTCTGTAGGCGTTTCAGTGGCATCTAAGGCGTCGCCACCCTGAGTATTGTTACCATACTCATGGCCTAAATGATTTGCCATGAACATCTCTATGAACCTCTCATTATAGAATATATTGTCAAGTCCTAGTTGATCTTTGGCGATTTGTTCTGCCTCTTGCAGAAGTGATTGTATTTGTTTTATTGCTTCCATATTAGTATAATTACATGTTTATTTTAAAATTTACAAACTATGGCCAATTTTTTCATGTAATCTTTTCATGTGCTTACATGGAGTGTATCGGCTAAACTCTCTGGCTTTACATTCACAGTCTACAATTTTATGATCTGTTACCTTTACATTATAGTAGGATAACTTACCAGTCTTTTTGCTTCTGGAACCCATCTCGCGGTAATACCACGAAGTGCCTTTTGGTAGTGAGTAGATACCCATTATGATTCTACTCTATCGTGAACAGGAATCGGCGCTCTGCCAGGAAACCTTGAATCTGAAGTGTGGATAAAATTACCACCGAACATTGAATGTTTATTACTCTTGTAAATTCCAGCAGGAACTGCATACCAGGCTTCTTCTCCGAATAATTGTCTTTCTACTAAAACCAATTCATCATCTGGAATTAAAGTAAGATCTGCTAAATCAGTATCAGGACCGTGATGCAGAACGATTGAGTCTTCTCTTGAAGTAAGACCATTGTTTGTTGAATCTCCTAAAGAGTTTCTAAGTACGAATGTTAAAATGTTTGACATAGTTTTTGTTTGTTTTTAATTACAGTACTAATATACGAAAAAAAACTGACATAAAAAAATTCTATGGCAGTTTTTTTGCAAAGTTATTAACAATTAAGTTAAGTTTGAAAGCAGCTCTTCTATAGTTTCTTTAGATGTCCATCCTGAAACTTCACCATCACTACAATCTTTAATGTATTTTTCAGTAATGTATCTACCTTCTTTGTCAAATATCGCAACTTCAAAAGCTGAGTACATACTAGAGTCTAATAGATCTTCTCGAGGTGTACTGTAAACAAATTTACCAGCTTGAATACTTACTATAATATCGTTAAAGTCAACAGTAGCTCCTACTCCACCGTGTGTTTGTTTCTTAAATTTTAAGTCTCTAAATTCCATATCTTTTATTTTAAAAATTACCAGGTGCAACTTGCATACAAGTTAATCCCATATCTCTCCACATATTAACTACTTTTTGTCTGTCATCAAATACACAAACTACATCGTCAACGTGCTTTTGTGTTGGAAATAAGTCATTAAACCATTTCTTCTTAAGATCGTCATCTGGCATAAACTGAAAGTCTTTGCTAGTTGGTCTCATCTTTAATACATCACATGGTACGTCGAATTTCTTTAACCAAGCATTTGTTGCATCTTTAGTAGCTTTAGATCTTCCACTAAAAATAACAATCATGTGACCAGAGTCTTTAAGTACTTTAGCCATATCAATTACAGCTTGATGTGGTAAGTCAAGATCGATGTTCTTAGGATCAAAGAAAGTGTCCCAATTCATTTTACCGTTGTCTTTAGTAGAGATAGCTCTCCTCTTATCGATGAGGGCTAAAGTTCCGTCTAAATCAAATATTACTTTTTTCATTTCTTTATCGTTTTAATTACAGTACTAATATACGAAAAATAATTGACATAAAAAAATCTAGAGGCACTTATTTTGCAATTATTTTGCGGACTTCACTAAATCGACGTTCCATATTAGCAGCTTCTTCTAATGTAAATACATCTAAGTCTTGAAATAAAAGACCTGATACAGTTTCTACAAAAAGAACATCATCTCCTAAAGGTACAATATCTAAAACTTTATATACAGTAGAATCTTCTATTCTAACAACATGCGTTGTGTCTAGAACTCTCATGATTCTATCATGCATATCCATCATAAAGACTTTAATTTTCTAGATTGAATTTTAAGTACTTTATCTATATTACCAACAGCTTTAGCAATATATGATTTTTGCATATCGTCTACACATATAACATTATCATAAAACCTTTTAGCTAGTTTTACAAATTGTTTAGCACCTGATAATTGAGTCATATTAGTACAACTCATGATAACATCATGTGTCTTTTTATTAATGCCTAGGATTAAGTCTACGTTAGTATCGAATTTCATATTAGTTGTTTATTAGTTCACTTATTTTTGTTGCTAATGCTCCAAACCAATTCTTACCATGGCCTCTTGTTGTTTCTGCAGCAGTTCCTATTCTAATACCACTGGTTTCTATAAAACTTCTAGGATCATTGGGTATTCCATTCTTATTAACAGTAATACCTTTTTCTTCTAATAGATCAGCTACTACTCTTCCACTGTGTTTTTTATTAGATAGATCTATTAATATTAAATGTGAGTCAGTTCCTCCTGTCAATATAGATATATCATTTTCTTTAAATACTCTACACATACGATTAGCATTCTCTTTTACCTGCTTACAGTACTCTTTAAATTCTGGAGTATTAGCCTCTATAAAACATTGTGCCTTAGCAGCAATTACATGCATGAGTGGACCACCTTGTGTACCTGGAAATATTGCTCCATTTATCTTCTTAGTATAATCTGCATTATTCCAGATAATGATTCCACCTCTTGGTCCTCTTAATGTTTTATGAGTTGTTGAGGTTACTACATCTGCGTACTCAACAGGATTAGGATATTCGCCTCCTGCAATAAGACCTGAATAGTGAGCCATATCTACTAATAGAACTGCTCCTACTTCATCAGCTATTTCTCTAAACTTTTTCCAATCTATTATTCTTGAGTATGCGCTTGCTCCAGCTATCAGCATTTTAGGTTTAACTTCTAGGGCCTTAGTTCTAATATCATCATAGTTTAAATAACCATTCTCATCTACTCCATACGAATGTGCATCATAAACTTTACCTGAGATGTTAGGTTTACTACCATGAGATAAATGTCCTCCACTAGCTAAATCCATTCCAAGTATTGTATCACCTGGTTTTAAGAATGCTTGGAATACAGCAGTGTTAGCATTTGCTCCACAATGTGGTTGTACATTGGCAAAGTTACAATTGTATAACTTTTTAAGTTCTTCTATTGCAAGTAACTCTACTTCATCCATGTGGTCACATCCATTGTAATACCTTTTACCAGGATAACCTTCTGCATATTTGTTTGTAAATATAGAACCTGCTAATTCCATTACAGCATCAGATGCAAAGTTCTCACTAGCAATTAACTCAATAGTATCTGATTGTCTATTCTTTTCTTTGTTAAGTATTTCTGTAATCCTTTGATCCATATTAAGGTTTTAAGTAGTTAAGTACAGAATCCCATCCTGGAAATTCTTTAGTTCCGAATTGAATTAATTCACCTTTGAATTCTCCGGCACCGTTTTTAGTTCTATCATCGATTAGGTAATCACCTATCATTAAATGTTTGTTGTGAGATAGGATTAGTCTTTTGTAAGCATTCTTACCTAAGTACTTTTCTACCCATTCTCTTTTTTCTGTCCAAACCCACGGAGCATCCCATGGAGCTGTAGATAGAATATAACAATCGTATTTGTCAGATTCACATAATTTATTAAAGGCATCTACTGCACCTTCAATTGGATCTGGGTTTTTAAATATAAAAGGTAACTGTTCTATTTTATCTTCTTTCTCAAAAGTAGCAATCATATCAGCTGGAAATGTGCCTATCTTCTTTCCTAGATCTACTAGCACACCATCCATATCAAAATATACAATTTGCTTAGACATCCTTTTTACTTTTTAGTGTTGATTTTTGTCCAGGGAACATAAGGTAATACAATACCATTATCCCTAACATTTGCCAAGGATTAATTGGGTTAGCCCATGTGACTGCTTCTACTAAAACAGCATTCCATAAAAATGTAGCACCAATAATTGCTAAAGGAACTGCTATCACTAATAAGAGAACGGCTTTTAAAATGTTGTTTTTCATAATGTTTAATTTTAATTACAGTGCAAATATACGAAAAATAATTGACATAAAAAAATATAGAGGCAACTATTTTGTTATTATTTGCGGGTTTTTGATTTTATATAGTGCTGACCAACTATCAACGTAGTTTCTACCTACTCCCATACATACTATATCGTACTTATGGTCTATGATTGGTTTAGTAGCTCTATTGTTATTAATAATATCTAAGTGAATGTCAGTAACTATCATGTAATGCTTATCACTAGATTTTTGTTTTTTATAGACAACTACATTAGTCATCTTTCCTTTTTCATCCCATGGGAATTTTCTGGCTTTTATCATGTTGTCTTCCAAAAAAGTTGTACACAAATTAACAGTGCTGCTAATCCTAAACTAACCCATGTTTTCATAGTAATGCCTTCGCCCATAAAATAGTATGTTAAAAAGGCAAATGATGTAATACCCATTGAAAAGCCTAAGAATCTTCCAGGCCAAAGTAATCCATCATAATGCTCTGCAATTAATCTAGTTCCATGAATAAAGAAATAGCTAATTGTAGTTCCACCGACAAGAGCTAAGAGTAAAGTATTTCTTTTAGCCCATGGTGAAATAAATTGTCCGTTAGTTTGAAACCAAATTAGAGTCTGACCTACTAGGAAGCATAATATTCCTATTAGCAGCCCTCTCAAAACAATACATTTGTGGTGGTTAATAAGTGTGAGATGAAAGAATCTCTATGGTGCTCTGTTGCTCCTGATTCTTTAATTGCAGTAATATGTTGTTTAGTTCCGTATCCTTTATTAGAACCCCATCCATATACATTACCACCTTCTAAAGACTTCATATAAAGATCTCTTTCTGTTTTAGCTAAGATAGAAGCTGCGGCAATACTCGTGTAGATATTATCACCTCCTACTACAGTTTCAAAAGGCTTACCATCGTACCCATGGAATTGGTCTCCATCTACTAGAATGAAATCAAAATCTTGATTTGGTTTAACCTCATCAAGAGCTCTTTTCATGCCTTCTAAGGTAGCCTTTAAAATGTTAGTATTTTCTATTGTCTCAACATCTACGTGTTGTATGGAGAAGCCTAAGCAGTTATCAAGGACCATTTGCCTTGCCTCTGCACGCTGACCCTCATTTAATAACTTGGAATCTTTAATAAGTTCATGTTGGAATCCGAATGGCATTATACATGCCGCGACTGTTACAGGCCCTGCGAGTGCACCCCTACCTGCTTCGTCTAGCCCAATCTCAATCTTCGTAGGATCGTTAGAATGACTGTGCTTTAATAATATGATTTTAGACATAGGTTAACTTGTTTAGCAGTTATACCCTAAAATAGCCCTTTGTTTCTAGCTTTAGGTCCTAATTCTATTGGTCGGTCCCATCGCATCTGTACTTCGTTTTGGTAAAAGTCACATTTCTTATAGAAACCTATGTTATCTTCTGAACAATTAAGAATTACCTTGTAGCAACCTCGCTCTATTGCTAATTCTTTTAGCTTTTCAATTAACATTGTACCAATACCTCTGCTACCAGAAGTTTTAGATATAGCCACGTCTTCAATTAGGCCAACTCTATTACCACCTCTAATTAATTTATTAATTGTAATTAAAGAAGCAACTCCTACTACAAAGCCACCTACTTCTGCTATATAGTAATGTATATTCTTATCTTCTAAGATATTCCACCATTGTCTACTTGACGGAGTAGTAATACCTTTAAAAACTGAAGTGTAAATTTCGCAAATAGATTCCAGATCATCTGTCGTCGCCTTACGTATTTTTACTTTATGTTGTTTTGAATTTTCCATTTGTCGTAACGTACAACAACCTCTTGTAATATTTTAGCCCTAACAATATCTTTTTCAGTAAAGATATGCGTTCCTACACCTTTTACATCTTGTATTAGATTAATAAAGTCAGGCAAGCTAACTTGCGATGCTTGGATGTCTGCTTGGCTAACATCTCCAGTAACTACAACTTTACTTTTGCTACCCATTCTTGTTACGAATAACATTAGTTGTTTAAAGTTAGCATTTTGAGCTTCATCTAAAACCATCAATGCATCATCAAAGGTATCACCTCTCATATATGCTAATGGTTCAAATCTGATTATCTTTTTTTCAAAAAGAGTCTCTGTTAATTCATGACCGATAATTTTAACTAGATTAGATTTGTATGATTTCATATATGGATCTACCTTATCTTCAATACCTCCTGGTAAATGGCCTAGCTTTTCACCAGCTTCTTGAATAGGCTTACATAATATGATTTCTTTTATCTCTTTGTTTTGCAACATTTGTAAAGCAGTATAACATGCCGTAAATGTTTTTGAAGTTCCTGCAGGACCATAACAAAATGTTATGTCATTTTTTAAAATAGTATCGACGTAACCACGTTGTCCTGGTCTTAGTCTAATTGTTTTAATTCCTGCAGCGATCGATGCTGCTCTAGAGGTTCTTGCCATAGTTTTAATATATTTAGTCGCCGGCCATCATAACCAGCTCTCTTAACTTCATTAATTTATTACACTTCTCATACTCTTCTAATGATTCGAAGTATTTTACCATTAGATCTATAAACTTAGAACGTTGTCCAATACCATGTGGTATTTCAATTAACTTGTCCTCATCCTTAAATGCAACAAAGCGATTTACAGTCTTAGTAAAGTTTCTAGTTATCTGATAATAACTCGCCCTCATTAGGCTATCTTTATCTGTATTTGAGATAAATCCACTCATCACATTTTTTAATCTTTTTTTGGTAATACCTACCATGATTATATATTTAGCTACCTCCTCTCATATCGCTATGATGCGAGGGTAAAATTATTAGTATATTATACTATCCTTAAATTAGTCTTGATTTTCGAAGTCCCACTTCTTTTGTAAATAGATGGCCTTGCCTTTAGCTAGCCTTTTCTTCTCAGATGGTTTAGAAAAATGTTTGTTATCTCTAAGTTTTTTAGATTGCTTAGTTCTGATAACTTTTGACTTTAATTGTTTTAAAGCCTTTTCTATATTGGTTTTCTTTCCTTCTAGTTTTATTATTAACATAAATTCTTGTTTACTTGTTGTTGCATTTCCAGCAATACTCCGCATTTCTCAAAATCTTCTCTCTCTTCGTAATGCATCATCATACCATTTAAAATTTCTAGCTTACGCTCTAACGGCATGTCAGATAAAATAACATAGGTTGGATGTTCAATCATTGCTTGATATAATAAAGCAAAAAACTGTGCCTTATTACTAACCATCAAACCTTCGATGATAATATCCCATCTATCTCTAGATCGCCTATTGTTATTTTTTCTAAAATATCTATCCATTTGTATTGGTACCTACTTTCTTTATATATTCAAGTTGTGTCTCGTTTAGTTCAGGATAGCTAGGATTTAATTTTACCATTAAACATCCACGCATTTGTGTATTGTAATTTGGCCAACCTCTTTCTTTTATTCTTAATACCTTTCCAGGTGTTGTGTCTTCTGCCACTGTAATAGAAATAGGACCATCTAAAGTATTGATGGTTATTTTAGTTCCTGTCATTATGTCATACCACGGTAATGTTACATCTATCCATACATCATTATTTTGGTCAATAATATATTCAGCTGACAATTGTGCATGAATTATTACAATAAGATCTCCGGCTGGTAATTGTGTATTAAATGGATGTGCTTGTCCTTTACCTTTTAATCTAAACTTCTGTCCAGTTCTAACACCGGATTTTAAATTAATAGTATGATCTTCACCATTAAGGTTAAATCTTTTACTGCAACCAGTAAATGATTCCATAAAAGTAATATGCATATCGACTCTAACATCATTACCTTTTTGTTGGCGTTGCTGTTGTTGTCCAAATACATTATTAAATAAATCTGAGAAGTTACCATCCATGCCTCCCATGTTATTAAACATGTTGCCGAATGGATTTTCACTAACAGCATCGTATTCTGCTCTCTTTCCATCATTGCCTAAGATTGCATAAGCATCGGCAATTTCTTGAAATCTTTTAGTATCACCTCCTTTATCTGGATGGTGTTGCATACTGAGTTTCCTATAAGCTTTTTTGATTTCTGCTTGAGGAGCCGTTTTATCTACACCAAGGGTTTGATAATGACTCACTAGCTACTAGTATTAGCAGCGTTCTTTCTAATTTCCATAACTTGTAAAGATTCAAGTTTGGCTTGACGCTTTTCAGTTACAGCATCTCTCTTTGCTTTAGCCTCTAGTGCGTCTGCAATTCTTTTAAGTTGTTTGGCTATGTCTTTAGCTATTTTGTCGTCCATGTCTGTTCTTAATTAAGTCTGACTTACCGTTTTGAAAATCTTGATAAGGTAATGTCTCATCTTTTGATCCCTTATGCGGTCCATTAACCATTATAGTGTCTTTATATGGATTTGTTTCACCACTATGCCCTGTCTCTTTTGCTTTACGACTCATCCATGAATGTAAATCTAAGATGCTACCTTTAAAATGTCTAGATCTTTCTAGATCCGGATTATCGTCTGCGAAGTTTTCAAATAGTTTAATATGTTTCATTAGTCTAAGCTTCCGTGTTTACCTGATGACATTGCTTTTCCAAAATCATCGCTTCTTTTAGTTCTGTATGAAATATATGCAGGATCGGAGTTGTGGTTTTTACCGCCAGCTCCATAATATGATGATAACAAATAAGTGTGTATTACTTCGTCGTTCTTATCAAATGCTTTATCTGCATCTTTAACCAATTTAATTACCTTATTAATTTTTGAAGAATTAAACGGTCCATCAATCCCTACTGATTCTGGGTTAAAAGAAGAAGTACCTGTTTGAACTTTAATAGACTCTAAAGTTTCAGGTATTCCTTTTATTAGCTTAATAAAATCTTTTAGGCTATCTGTAGAACCAGCCCAATCAGATTCAATCTTCTTACCATTAATAATAGAGTAAGATCTTTCTATCTTCTCGTTTAAAAATGAGTTATATGTTTGAATATGTTTCATAGGTTATATATCAATAAAAAAACCCGCGAAAACACTAGGTCTTCGACGGGTTCATTTCGGGGGCCCACACCGCCGTTATGGAAGTGTGTTAAGTTATATATCTAAGAAACTCGCTCTAAATGAGATTCTAGCTTATCAAGCTCAGATTTTAGTAGGCCACATCGCTCATATTGCTCTAGGTCAATATAGTGTTTCATCATGAAAGACAGAGTCTCTTTTAGCTCTACGATCTCTTGTTTTTCCATGTGCCTTAGCTGCCAGTCAGAAATTCCATTCTTTTTAATATTTGCATAATTAGCATCAATAGCTTCAAAAATCATACGATCTCTATATGCTTCCATTTTATTTTCGAATTCCGGATCGTTTAGATAATCGTCAATATTAAATTCTTCGCTCATGTAAATGTTTTTAATTATAGTACTAATATACGAAAAATAACTGACATAAAAAAATTATATGGCAATTATTTTGAAGAAATCTCTATTTTATTTAATAGAGATCGTCTTCTTGTTATCCGAGCTAGTAAAGTTAAGTGTTAAGATGCCATCTTTCATTGCAGCTGAAAGCGAATCCATATCAGTTGTGTTTGGAAATCTAAATTGCTTAGTAAATGCCTTTGTAAAGCCATCTTCTTTTTCTTCTGCACTAATCGTTAAGATTGAACCTTCAACTTCTAGGTTAATATCCTTCTTGCTAAATCCTGGAAGGCTAACCATTACAGAATCATCACCTACTTTATAGTCAGGTCCAGTAATTCCTAATGTGTCCCAGTCTTTTCTAGCAGTTGGGAAGTTAAAGAATGAATCGAATGCATCATGAAATGATCCGTTGTTTAGTTTTGATAAATTTGTTAAGTACATATTTTAATGTTTATTTAGTTTTATGTGCAACATGCACAGTAACTATAGTGAAAGAACTATACCAAAGTTGTTTTTATGACAATACGTCACCTTTTGTAGAAATCTTAGTGACAAATTGGAAGGCCTGCAACTTTTAATATGACATTTGCAGTAGCCTTAATATCTTTTTCGCAGTATGTTTTAATCTCTTCATGTCGCTCATTCCAATAATATTCAGATACTTCTGAACCGGACATTGCATCTTTTGGAGATGGGATGCCTAGGACTTCTGATATGAGTCCTAGTTTAGCGGAATCCCAACCTCCGAATTGCCATGTCTCTTTTGTATCAAGTAAGCAGTTCTCCCATGGCTTTTGTTTATGCAAATGAAAATGCCTAGGAACAGCAACTCCATTAATTAACGATCTTTTAATAATATACGGCATATCGAACCCTTTGATAAAGTGGCCTACCCATTTCATCCCTGGGTACTTTTGCATGACCTTAGAGGACATATCCTGAAAATCCTTTAGTATCTTATGTTCATCGGTGCCATTGAATGAGACAGCCTTAAAACCATTAGGAAAGCCTGTTTCATCAAATTGAATCTGACCAACTGAAATACAAACAATTCTACCCCATTCTGGATTTAATCCAGCCATTCGAGGCCACATCTTATGTGGATCTGAAAAGTCTGCTAATTCAACTGGATTCTTTTGTACCAGTTGCATGGTCTTTAAATCCCAGTATTGTTCTAATTCTGAGTTCTCGTCAATTACTTCTTGAAACGTCTCTTTCTGAGTTGCGGTTTCAATGTCGATGAAAATCATCTGCTTTAATTCTTCTAATGTGTACATATCTTTAATTTCCTTTAATACTAAAAAACTGCCTAGCGTTAACTAGACAGTTCTTATACGTTCGAAGTCTTATTTGTTTCTAATAAACTTCCAGATTAATCCTATAAAACTATCGGCTTTGTACTTTCTGCCTTTGTGGTTTAATAAGTAATCTTTTCTTTCATCTTTTTTCATAATTGTTGTTTTAAGTCATCCAACCTGCTGAAGCTTCCCAGTCTTTATGGGAAGACAAAAGTGAATATGCTTCAAAAGAAAGTGCCGCCTGAACATAACCGCCGGTTATGGAAGGAGGACATTTAGATTCGCTTAGATACCAATTAGGTATTTCTTTAATCCTACCATTCAAAAAATCGAATAGTGGATCTATGTCCATGTGATGTACCCATACATTTATATGCATACATTGGTAGTTTGGTTTTCCCATTATTCTACGCTAAATCTTTTTTTGTCAAAGTTGATTGTAGTATCAACATCTTTCTTTTGGTACATATCTACCTGAGCTTCGTCGTCCGGATTTAATTTTTTACCATAATAATCGTGATAGACTTTTTTGTAGAATTGTGCCATTACACCAAAAAGAGGAGCGAACTCAGAGGACATCTCTACTACCCATGGTTTTCCATCACTGTCAACCATAAGATCTATTGAATATATGTCTAGGTCCTTATGGGCCTTTGCCATTTCATCAAATACAGGTTGCCAATCTTTCGGCATTGTAGTTAAATCCTTTAGGACATATAAAAACAATAGTTTGTCTTCTTTTTTCTTTGTCATCTTTTTGGTCTCCTCGTTACCGTGTACTCTTTGTACCCACATAACAGGCTCACCTCTCCACATCATTATTCTATGTTCTTCGGCGATGTCTATCTTCTCGCTAAAAACTTCAAAATCAGAAAGATCCATATCCATTGCATCCTCAAGTGTATCAATTTTAATTATACCTTGTCCTGAAAATCTATTATCAGGTTTTGCAATGATTGGAAATTCTAGCTGATCTAATTTTTTTGCATCTGAAACTGTATTAGGCACATGGTCAGAATCTTTATGAGTCTTATGCCATTTTACTTTCGATGCGATTTCCATCTTCTTCTCTTTAGGATTATAGATAAGTTCCTTTGGAGTTCCTGCGTCTAGTAATTTATCGGTATGAATATTACAAAAATTAATTACAGGTAGCTCAGCTACTTTAGGCTCATCACCTTTAGTAAATAATTCTAAATATTTATTAGCGAAACAGGTTTTGTCTACAACATACTTAAAATCTGTAATCTCAGTAGAGACACACATAATAACTTTGTGCAATTCACCATTACGTTCGTTTAGGAATGTTTGAAAATCTTTAATCATAGAGTATATATCTATGAAGGAAATACTTCTATCGTTCTTTCTTCTCTAACTAGGTCTGCCCATTTGCCTTCGTACCTTGTACCTTTAACAATATGGTTATCAACCCAGTGATAATTACCACCTCTAGGTTTTCCCATTAACAGACCATGGTATTTGAATCCATGTTTATTTAACCATGTTTCTGTAATATCTCTAACTTCTTCTGTTCTTGAAGTAAAGAATGTTACAACATGTCCTTCGTCAAACCATTTATTAAGCGTTTCTACAGCACCTTGATATGGCATAACTACTGACATTCTTTCTGGTTCTTCGTTTGGTACATCATCAGTAATTGTACCGTCAATATCAATTAAATAATTCTTGCAATCGTTCTTTAATACTGGAGAGACTAAATGCCCATCATCTCCAACTATTTTATTAAATGTTATTTCTTTTTTCATTTATTTTGTTTATGGATTATCGTGTGTTCTAATAAATGATACTATAATGTATCTCTTACCTGCAGTTATTGGCCTAGCACCATGTTGGTGTGTTACCATTCCAGGATGAAGTGCTGCAGTACCCACAACTTCTGGATTAATTAGCTTTTGGTATTTAGGGAACCACGTTCCACCTCCGCTAAATTCATCGTTTAATTTTATTACTAATGTTAAATGGCTTCGATCATGGTGTAATGATAAATGTGATTGTCTATCAGTAGTATAAATAGCCATGAAGTTTTCATTTGAGAATGCGTCCCAAGATTTACCTTCAAGTTTCCATAGATGAATCGAGAGTGGTCTAACTATTTCATCTAATACTTTATTGTAAATATCATTTAATCCAAGCTCTGGTAATAGTACATCATTAGTAGGATAAAATTCATGTCGATCTTGCGTCCATTTATTTTTAGATTCTGCTAATGCAATTGCGTCTTTACAGAATTTAGGTGTAAATAAATTAAATTCATAAATGTTATCGCCTTTATCATCAACCATTAAATCCCACTCGCCTTTTGATACTGACAAGTTTACATATTTCTCTTTCCATACATCCCAATTAGCGTCATCTAATATTTCGTAATATGGTTCATCTGTTATAGTTGCTTTAACTTCTTCAAGATCAGGCTTAACTTTTCCACTGGAATAACTAATATAGTCAGGTATTTTAGTTCCAATAGCTTGTAGTCCTGATTTAAATAAATTTTGGATTTCTTCCTCAGGAAGATATGGATAACATGTTGCACTTAAAAACTTATCGATTGGAATTAAGTTTTCTTTAAGTCCGGCAGATAGTAATAATGGTGCTACTGTTATTTTATTAATTACATAACCTGATATAGCTCCTATTGATTGTGGTCTAACCCAATTATCATCAATACTAACTAAATCATTATGAGTAAAATCAGCCCTACCAAGAAATGCAAGATCCCATTTTACTGTATCATCTGGAAATGGTAATTGTGAAATTGAATTATTACAAAGAAAATTATCTTTTAAAATTAAGACGTTATCAATACCATCAAATACAATCTTTTCCCATATCATTCTATGTGTGATTGTTTCGTTAATATCTTCTGTCGACATTTCAACAGGTCCTACTTTATATCCTTCTGGTAAACCTTCTGGAAACTCTTGTACATTAATAACTTCAAATAATGTATTCGATATAAAGTTACACTTTTCTAATTTGTTTACTAAATGTTGTTGTCTTTCTTCCGCTTGACTGCCGGAATTGACAATGTATATTTTTCCTATTTCCATAATTGTTTTTTATCGTATTGTAAAAAGCTAAACCATTTTGAAGTAGCATTATCCCATGTGAATAATTTTACTCTTTCTTTGGCCGCATGTATTGATTTTCGTTTAATGTCAACATTAATCCCGCCTAATGTTTTTATCGCCATATTAAACATTGTTTCATAATCAGCAGTTGGTATTATTATACCATCTTGTACTACTTCTGCTAATGCTGCTTTATTTGAGCATACTGGTAATACCCCAGCCGCCATCATTTCTAATGCTGTAATACAGAATGTTTCTTCATATTGAGTTAGGTACATCCAATATGTGGCCTTCTGCATGGCTATATGTAATTCGGATTGAGATACACTTCCTATTTCTGTAACTCCTAAATGTTTAGTAGCTTTAAGCTTATCTAAAACCCCATGTATATTATACCATCCTTCTAAATGTGGATCTGAATATGCTGGATAATATACGTCGAGTGTTGCTCCAGGTATTGCCTCTTTTATCTTTGGCCAATAATCTAATAATTCTGCTAAACCCCTATCGACTGCTGATGACCATATAAATTTACCAGGTTGTTTTTGAACATTAGCTCTAAAACTATCTAGATTGATTCCGTTAGGCATTACTTTAACTGCTCCTAAATAACCATTATTTATTATCTGTGGTGATATTGCATTAATTGCAAAAGCAGAAGGAGCAAATATTACATCCACTGTATTAAGTAATTCTGTGTGGTTTTCTAGATTAGAGCCTTGGTAATAATCATAGTAATCTGTATTATGCATCCAAAATATTTTAAATGCATTATCTTGATTAGCATCCTTTGCATATTTTATGAAGTTAATATAGTTTACTCCAACATGTGTATCAAAGTGATTTGGTAGATTCGAATACTTTTCTGTAAAATTATTTATGTCAATCCATTCTACATTATTAACTCTTGCATTATTAACAGTACCAGATACAGTAACTTCATATCCATGTCTTGCTAAGCCTTCTGCAATATTAATCACTGCTATTTCTGTACCTCCTAGGCCAGTCTTTGTATTTCCATCCCACGTATAAGACGTGTAACCTATCCAAAATAGTATTTTCATATTATCTATAATGAGCTCCACCTACCCAAAGCACTAAAGACTTTCTTACTCCTTTAGTAACTTTACTAACTCTATGCATCATATAACTTGGAAATAAAACACCAACACCTTTACCTCTTGGTAGTGTTGTTGATTCAATTATACCTCCATTTCCATCTCCACCTCCAGTAAGTTGCAATTCACCACCTACATATTCATCATCTGCTGATAATTGTAAAGTAATAGAAACCTTTCTTTTAGAAGGTAATTCACCAGCGCCAATATCTTGATGCCAATCATAATGTCCCTCTTCAGATGCATAATATTCTGTATATTGAATATTTTCAGGCGCAGACATTAAATCAAAGCCCCATGTGTTATCATTTGCCTCACGAGCCATACCAATAAGCCTTTCATATAACCAGTCCCATTCATTAGTTTGTGGAATCCACTTTACCATAGAAGATCTATTTTCAGTAGCCTCTTTAGTATCTCCATCATCACCAATAGTCGTAGCTCTTACTTGTGGTAATTTAGCGGCCATTTGGATAACCCTTTCTACTTCTTCTTTAGTTAGACCTTCTTTAAACCAATACCATTGTTGTGGATCGTTTTCTTTTTGATCAAATGTATATGTTACGTTACTCATCGAAATTAATGTTTAATTGTTATATAATTAAAATAGGAATTGTTTACTTATTATTTATCTAGATTTTATTTGTACCACATGAAACCTTTTCTAGAAGAGTGCATATAAGTTATGTCTTTAACCTTAAAGCCAGATTAGTTCTCCAGGTATAAGCTATCAGTCTTAAATAGTTTGGTACTCCAAGCTTCCGCGTGGATTTCCCAAGGTCGATCTTTCCAAGCCATACTCCATGTATAAACACTGTCTTTCCAGCGAACATTTCCGTTAGGTAAATCTTCTAGCAAATTATAGTGAAATTGGTAAACATGAATTAGCTCATGCATCAAAACTTTTTGAGTTTCTTCTAATGATATGCCCCTACTGAGTTGAATAAAAAATATACCGTCTTTAACCTTTGTAGTTAATCCAAGAATGCGTGGATGTAGTGGTCCCCATTTCACATCTATATAAGCAGATTTATATGGGGGTTTTAGTAAAGAGTCTTGAACAAACTCTACTATACTTTCATTACTAAGCACATCATTTAATGTGAATCTTTTAAAAGTAGGAATTGTGTAATTATTTTGCGCCGGTTTAGTTTCTTCTACTAAATGTAAGAAGAAAACAAATAAACCTAATATAAGTAATAAATGTTTACGCAAATTAAAGAGCTTGTTTAGAATATATCTATCCTAGCTCCTTTACTTAAGAATCTGTAATAGTAGCTGTAGTACTTATTGAGGGTAGTGTTTTACCAAAAGAATCTTTACCAGAAAGAAGTGTCATTGTAATAGTCTCATCACCTTCTACTTCACTATCTTTTACATATAACATTTTTATAGTAGCAATACCATTATTAACAACAAAACTACCAAATGCATCTCCAAGTTCAGTTTTAGCTTCCGGAATATTAAAGCCTTCACTAGAATCAGCTATTATTAATTCTGATTTATTAGATTCTTCAACAACTCCTACAATATCCTGATAATTAAAAGTTCCAGTAAGCTTAAAAGCAACACTCAATTTATTAGGTAAATTAGTTCCATTTAAAGTCCATGTCACTTCAGTTCCTTCAGCACCATTAACAGGAGTTACGTCAATAGATGTTATTTCATATTGATCGCTTGGTAATTGTGGCATAGGTCCTGAGTATATTGCAGGGTAAGTTTCTACTTCCATGCCTAATTGAGTTTTAATATTATCTGCTTTAACATTTAATTCATTAAGAGCATCTAAACATAATATTTGCAAAGCTTCATAATCTACCCAATAATATGTCTCATCTTCATAAGTAGTCCATTCATAATCCATAGGTTTAACTAAAGAAGGCTCTATAGCAGCTAATTCCTGTGCAATTAAACCTATATTTCTAATCTCTGCACCACCATCTTCTACGTGACCGAAACCAAAAGCTTTTCCTAATTCATTAAAATAGAAATAATAAGACTCTAACTGTCTTACTTTTGCTAAAGCAGATCCAGTAGGTCCTTCATGTGTTACAAATCTAGGATCTCCAGCCCATTTTCTATTTCCTATATAACTAAATGCCATTATTTATGTTTCTTTTTTATTTATTATTACCTTGGTTCCAACATCATTAAACACATATCATCTCCCGACTCTTCTCTACTAATAGTAAAATAACCATGTGATGTTGTTGGATATGTAGATGAACAAAAACTAGTGTTTTGTCTAGACCCTACATAACGACTCATGGGACGTCCACCGGAAGTCCAATATACAGTACCGCCGTAATATGCAGAAGCAGAATACATGACTTCAGGTTTTCCACCACCAGCAGGTCCTGTTGGTCCTGTTGCTCCTGTTGGACCTTTTGCACCTTTTGCACCTTGTGGTCCTTGGCCTCCACCAGCACCAGAACCTCCACTTGGACCGGTAAAACCAGCTTCACCTTTTTGACCCTGTCCTCCTCTTCCTCCGGGGCCACCTTGATCTCCAGCACCACCTCTATCACCAGTAGCACCTACACTGGACACTCCGGCTTGTCCTTTATTTCCAGGAATTCCTTTAGGTCCTTGTGGAGAATCACCTGCAGGACCTTGTGGTCCTATAGGAGTTTTTCCTTGTGGACCTTTATCACCTTGAGCACCTGTTGCGCCTTTTGCACCTTGATCACCTCCGCCGCCTATGGCACCTTGATCACCAAGATCTCCTTGCTCACCTAATGGCTGTACACCTTTAATACCTTTAGCTCCGCCTTCGCCTGCGTCACCTCTATCACCAGTAGGTTGTACACCTTTAATACCTTTAGCACCTTCGCCACCTTCATCACCTTGACCACCTTGAGCACCTGTAGGCGCAGGTCCTTGGTTACCTTTATCACCTCCACCACCTGCGTCACCTTGCTCACCTAGTGGCTGTATACCTTTTATACCTTTATCACCTGCACCGCCTCTATCTCCAGTCACACCTTTAGGCTGTACACCTTTAATACCTTTAGCACCTGCACCGCCTTGGTCACCTTGATCACCAGTAGGTTGTACACCTTTAATACCTTTATCACCTCCAGCACCTCCATCTCCAGTCACGCCTTTGGGTTGTATACCTTTAATACCTTTATCACCACCAGCACCATTATCTCCAACACCACCTCTATCTCCGGTAGGTTGAGAACCTTTATCACCAGTTGTACCTACTGCACCCTGATCACCAATATCACCAATTGGTTGAAGTCCACCTGAACCTTGATCTCCAGTATTAGAAAAACCATCAGCTAAATAAGCATCAACTATATCTGGAGTTTCAGAAGTAACCTCTTCTAATCTAGGATATGCAAATACTAATTCTGTACCAACACTATTAGCATAGTAATGATATGTTCTATGTCTAAGTGATGTAGTCGTGCTGTGCATTACAGCATCACCACCTAAGTTACATCCATTAGTTTCAAATACTTGACCGTTTTGAGCAATTGTATATACACCAGTTTGTGCATGTCTAGAAGTTGCACCAGTTCCAGAAGGAAATACGTGACCTACTACTAAATACCATACATCTTTTGTATAACCACCAACACCACGACATTCAAAATAAGGATTACATTGTGACGAACTACCATCACTTCCATATAATACACAGGCTCCACCTCCATTTGTTCCTAAATAAAATGTTCCGTTTGCTTGATCTGAAGTTCTTTTTACCCATACACTAATTCTATATAGTTTAGTATGATCTACATTATGGAATGAACTGTTCCATCCACCATCACCACCATTACTAGTACCATCTGGTATAGTTCTCCATAATACAGTGTTTTCTCCATAAGGTCCTTCACCGTATTCTAATATGTTTTCATTTGAACCACCATTACGCGAAAATCCAGTAGCTGAAGTATTACCTACAGTCCATGTTGAATAATCTAACATGTTAGTATTATTAATACCTAAGTAACCTTTTTCTCCAGTTGGTCCTGTTGCACCTTTATCTCCAGTTGCACCAATATCACCACCAGCACCAATCTTACCTTTAGCACCTTTAGGAGAATCACCGATACCACCCTTAGGTCCCTGAGCACCTTTAGCACCAATATCACCAGTAGGTTGAGTACCTTTATCACCAGTTGCACCGGTCGCACCTTGAGCGCCAACATCACCAGTAGGTTGAGTACCTTTATTACCTCCACCGCCTATGGCACCTTTTTTACCCTTGTTACCTTTATCACCAGTAGGTTGAGTACCTTTATCACCGGTTGCACCAACATTTCCTTGAAGACCTAGATCACCAGTAGGTTGAGAACCTTTATCACCGCCACCACCTTGAGCACCAGTATCTCCAAGTCCACCTTTATCACCTACAGGAGAATCACCTTGAACACCTTTTGCACCAATATCGCCAGCACCTCCTTTATTACCAATTGGAGAATCACCTACACCACCTTGAACACCTTTTGCACCACCTGCTCCTACGTCTCCTTTTGGACTATTTGCAGTTAAACCTTTTGCTCCGGTTGGGCCTTGAGCCCCTTTATTACCTTTTATACCGGTTGGAGAAGCACCTAAATCACCTCTTCCTCCTTGATCACCTGTTCCGCCTTTTGCACCTTTTGGAGAATCACCGCCACCACCTTGGTCGCCAATATCTCCTCTTGCACCTTTGTTACCTATTGGAGAATCACCTACACCACCTTGGTCACCTTCTATTCCGAACTCCCCTCTTGGAGAATCACCTACACCACCCTTTGCACCAGTATCTCCACCAGTTCCTAAATTACCTTTAGAACCTTGGCCACCTTTTAAACCTTTATCACCAGTACCTCCTTGCGGGCCAGTAAAACCTTTTTGGCCTTGAGGAGAATCACCTACAGGACCTTTAGCACCTTGTGGGCTAGCGCCGATCTCGCCTTTTTTACCCTTAATACCTTTAGCACCTTGGTTACCTTTAGCACCACCATCACCACCAGTTCCTAAATTACCTTTATCACCAGTACCTCCTAAGATACCTTTAGCACCGACAACGCCGTGGTCACCGATTACACCTTTAGCACCTTCGATACCTTTAAGACCTTGAACACCTTTAGCACCCTGGTCGCCACCGCCGCCAATTAGACCTTTTAGTCCTTTAGTACCTTTAGTACCTTTTTGGCCACCATCTCCGGTGCCGCCTTTGTTACCTTTATCACCACCAGGTCCTAATCCACCTTTATTACCTTTTGGCCCAATATCACCTTTATCACCATCATGTCCTTTTTCTCCACCTAAATAACCAAAGTGGTCCGGATGCATGTTATCGGTGGTAAACGCTGGGTTACCTGCGATCAATATTTTCTTATAGTCAGCCATCTATTTGCTTACGTGTATTATTAACTACCTAATTGGTTTTCAATATCGGTTATCTTATTGTCTAAATCTTTTATCGCTTCTATTAATACTGGCGATAATCTTGAGTAATCCACACCTAATATAGTATCATATCCAGGTACTTGTTCCGGTAATGGGAATACTAAGTCTGGGAATTGTGCTTCTACTTCCTGCGCAACTAAACCATACATAGGTGCATTTGCTGGTAAGCCTATTTGTTGGCCTAACGCATTTGCATTCCAAACAACACCTCTCATAGCTTTTATCTTATTAAGAGTATTACCAATTGGTCCTTCAACATTCTTAATTCTACTATCTGAAGCTCCTGAAGGTCCAGTAGGTCCTGTTGCACCTTTTTGTCCTTTTGCACCAGCAGGGCCTTGTGCACCAGTTGATCCTTGTGATCCTTTAGCTCCAGCCCCACCTTGTGGTCCTTTTGCTCCAGTATAACCTTTTGCTCCAGTAGATCCACCGGGACCGGTTGAGCCTTTAGCACCAGTTGGTCCTTTAGTACCAGTTGCATCTGCTCCTGCTGTTCCGGTTGAGCCTTTAGCACCGATCTCACCAGTTGGTCCAGTCGGTCCTTTTAAACCGGTTGCACCCTTTATTCCAGCAGGTCCTGCTGCACCAGTTGGTCCTTTAGCACCACCTCCACCGGCACCACCTTGAGGTCCTTTTGCACCCTGAGGTCCTTTTGCACCCTGTGGTCCTTTAAGTCCTTGTTCTCCATCAGGTCCCTGTGTACCAGTAGCACCTTTAGCTCCGGTCGGTCCTTTAAGTCCTTGTTCTCCAGCATCACCTTGGCCACCTTGAGGTCCTTTAGCACCAGTTGGTCCTTTAGAACCAGTTGCACCTTTTACACCATCAGGTCCCGTTGAACCTTTAGGTCCTTTAGCACCAGTTGGTCCCTTTGCACCTTGTTCACCATCAGGTCCTTGTCCACCAGTAGTACCTTTTGCACCAGTGCTACCTTTTAATCCTTGTTCACCAGCAGGGCCTTGTCCACCAGTACTACCTTTAGCACCAGTTGGTCCTTTAAGTCCTTGTTCACCAGCAGGTCCTTGTCCACCAGTACTACCTTTTGCACCAGTATTACCTTTTGCTCCTTGTTCACCATCAGGTCCCTGTGTACCAGTAGCACCTTTTGAACCAGTAGTACCTTTTGCACCAGTTGGTCCTTTTGCTCCACCAGCACCAGTTGTACCTTTAACACCTTGTGGTCCTTTTGCACCTTGCGGTCCCTTTGCACCGGTTACACCTTGTGCTCCAGTCGGGCCTTTAGCACCTTGTTGTCCTTGTGGTCCTTTCGAACCGCCTCCACCTTGAGGGCCTTTAGCACCTTGTGGTCCTTTAAATCCAGTATCTCCTTGACCTCCTTGTGGGCCAGTATCACCTTTAGCACCTTGAGCTCCACCGCCACCTTGTCCACCTTGTGGTCCTTTTGCTCCAGTAGAACCTTGTGGTCCTTTTGCACCTTGTGGTCCTTTTGTACCTTGAGGTCCCTTTGCTCCAGCTCCACCTTGTGGTCCTTTTGCTCCACCTTCACCAACATCTCCAGCAATACCTTGTGGTCCTTTTGCTCCACCAGCACCTTGTGGTCCTTTTACACCTTGTGGTCCTTTTGTACCTTGAGGTCCTTTTGCTCCACCAGCACCAGTACTACCTTTTGATCCGGTTGTACCCTTTTGGCCTTTACCACCTTGTTCACCTTTAGGTCCAGTTGGTCCTTTTAATCCAGTTCCACCTTGAGGTCCCTTTGCTCCAGTTCCACCTTGTGGTCCAGTCGGGCCTTTAGCACCACCGCCACCTTGAGCACCTTGAGCACCTTTTTGACCTTTTGGAGCTTCAGGTCCTTGTAAACCTGTTCCACCTTTTTGTCCTTTTTGTCCAGCATCACCTTGCTCACCCTGAGGTCCAGTTACACCTATAATTCCTTTTGCACCAGTAGCACCTTTTTGGCCACCGCCACCTTGTGGTCCAGTTGGTCCCTTTAAACCAGTGGCTCCTTGATCTCCTTTAGGTCCAGTGCCTCCTTGAGGTCCGATTGGTCCTTTTGCACCAGTTGGTCCCTTTGCACCTTGACCACCTTGAGGTCCAGTTGGTCCCTTTAAACCAGTACCACCTTTTTGACCTTTTTGGCCGCCGCCACCTTGTTCACCTTGTGGTCCTTGTAATCCAGTACCACCTTTAGCACCTTGGCCACCTTTAACACCAATAACACCCTGAGGTCCGATCGGTCCTTTTAAACCAATAACACCTTGTGGTCCAGTTTGACCTTTTTGTCCGATTTCACCTAAGTCACCTTGAGCACCGCCACCGCCTTGAGCGCCTGTTGCTCCTTTTTGTCCTGTTCCACCTTGAGGTCCTTTAGTACCGCCACCACCTTGAGCACCTTTTTGACCTTTTTGACCTTGGCCACCTTGAGCGCCGCCACCACCTTGGGCTCCACCGCCACCTTGAGGTCCAATTGCACCTTTTTGACCTTGAGCTCCCGTAATACCAACATCTCCACCAGTACCTTGGCCACCTTTTTGTCCTTTATCACCTGCTCCACCTTGAGGTCCTTTGACACCTTTATCACCTGCTCCACCTTGGCCACCTTTTTGACCACCAGTACCTTTCTGTCCCTTCATTGCACTGTATGCAGTGGGGTCAAAATTACCAGCATGTAATATTATATGTCCTTGAATAGTGGCTCCTGCCTTTAAATTTGCCATTTAATAGTTTCTTGTTTTTGTACTTATTTTATATATCAGTTTCATTATGATTCAGTAAAATTCCAGAAGTGTAAATCACCTCCTGCATTAATATTCATTGGATCAATTTCTGTAAAAAACGGATATACCATCTCTTGCCAAATACTTGCCGAAGAATATACTTCTGTTCTTAAATGAAAAGCTACTGATGTAGTATTACTTCCCATTTTTAATACCCTTGCATCAAGCGGTGTATTAATTCCTCCAGATGCTATTTGTTGAGCAGCAGTTGTAAATTCATATTCACCAGCCCACTCTCCAAAATAATCATCATGCCATGCAGTAACTTCTACAGCACTCATCCAATCAGGTAAGAAAAAGAATGACATAAGTTTCCATTCAGTTAATGCTGAATTAAGGTTTATATCAGTTTCAACGGACGGTCCATAAACTTTAGTATTAGCGTTATATGTAGTTCCATTATATCCTTTATTATTAGATCCATTTGATTGTCCAATTAAAGAGACTCTATTTGAACTGCCGGCATGTTCTCTTACTCTAACCCAAACTCCTGCCATATATGCTTTTGTAGAATCTACAGTAATAGATCCTCCGCCTAAAGCAAGGTCTCTAGTCATATTAATAGATGGACTTCTAATTTCAGTTACCTGTCCATGTGGTTGAGAATTCGCAGTGCTAGAAAATAGGTTACCATGCCATCTAATATGATTGTATTTTCCTGGGCCGGTCGAAGCAGCTGGACCATTATTACTTTGATAATTTAATAGACCACTTCCGGTTCCACTTGTATCAAGTGTATAATTTTGACTTGTATCAGCCAGATTTCTATCTGAACTATAGAATGCAGAAAATTGACTAGGTACTTTTAAATCGAAATTAGCTGGACCTTCGGCAACATTCAATGAATTAATATGCCATTTATGTACAGCAACATCTCTATCTTGGTCTGGGTTCTCACCAGCTTTATATACTTCTAGGTTTCTACCGTAAATTCCAGTATGAGGACTTCCACCGGCTCCAGCACCACTACCTGCATAGGCTTCAATTTCTAATGTAGCGGATCCAGTACCTACTGAACTTACCCTAGTATGTAAACCTTCAATTCTTTCATATAGGTCACAGCTCTCACATGTAAATGTAGAAGTCCCACCTATACCTGGTTCTATTAACTTAACTTTTAAATATCCATTGTAATGAAGTGCTCCTTGTTGAACTTTACCGTCAAAAGTAAAACGTAGTTTCTCACCTGGATTAACTCTGTCTTTACCTGCATTATCCCAATTAATAGTTCTAGTAGCTATTGTTTGTGCACTTTGAGAAGTTCCAGTATATGAAAAGGCTCCAGCACCAGTCCCTGATGAAAGATCTTCGCCATAACCAGCATGTCCCACAGTGCTTTCTTTGTGTTCAATTACTAATTGTGCAGTTGCATTATCTTGAAGAGTACCCTTTCCCTGAAGCGCTTCAGATAGTTGTCCTATATCATTAATATTAGTAATAACTGCAGCGTAACTCCAATTCTCTGAAGAGGTTGTTACGTTTTTTGTCATTCTCCAAGATCTAAATTCAATAAATTGATTTAGCCAAGTAGAGTTAACATGTATATTACCAACATTAACTATTACAATAACACATTTTCTAGAAGCTTCGTACCAAGTATTTAATTTATCAGCACCATTATTTAATCCCTCATCATTACAGTCAGCAAAATAATGTTCTGTTAAACGAATTCCTGGTGAACTATTCCCACCATTATATGAATTAGTATCATTTAAATAATCAAATTTTAATAAATGATAACCATCACCTTTACCTTGCGCACGACTCCAAGCATAAGCATCAAATTCTAAATAACCACTAGAGGATAAGTTACTCGTAGTTACAGTTACACTGTTGCCACTATAATAACCACTTCCAGATTTGTTATTAGGAACCCATCTGACAAAAGCAGAACTGGATTTGGCATTACTACCAAATCCTTGTGCTGTTATCATTGTATCAGTATAGCTCCCGCCTACTGATATATTATCGTGGGATGCTCCTCTAAGTCTTGTTAAATCTAAGCTCATATTCTTTTCCTATTATCTTTGATTAAAATTGAAACCTCATTGTTGAACCATCGCTAGTTATTTCACCACCACTTCTAAATAAGTATTCCGGTGAGTTAACTAAACCTCCAACATATAATTTTCCATCTGTTGTCAAAGACATAGCACCTGAACCAGCAGCTTGACTTTCATATTGCCATTTCCAACCTCTACCTGTTTGGTTATTCATTTGGAACATCATTGCGTAGTCATTCAAGTAACCAAACGTTTGGCCTGATACCATACCAATACCATACGTTGCAGAGTTACCCCACATTCTAAATTTAGATGCGTTGTTTCCAGATGCCGCAGCAAATTGCGTTGGACCTACTAGAGATGTGCCATCAAATGTCGCGTTAGCTTCAGCGTTAGCTGCACCTTGTACGCCGGTTGATGTTAATATTCTATTATTAGAAAGATTCGTTATAGTTGCTGTACCTGAACTACCAGATGAACCAGCAGAACCAGATGAACCACTTGAGCCACTTGAACCAGATGTTCCAGATGATCCGGATGTTCCACTTGAACCAGAAGATCCACTTGAACCAGAAGATCCAGATGTACCATCAGATCCAGAAGTTCCAGATGAACCACTTGAACCGTCAGAACCAGAAGTTCCAGATGAACCACTTGAACCATCAGAACCAGAAGTACCTGAACTACCAGAAGATCCACTTGAACCAGATGAACCAGATGAACCTGAACTACCAGATGAACCATCTAAGTCTCTTACTTCTTCCCATGCTTCACCATTCCATTGATGTATTTTACCATCTGAGGTATAACCTAATTGACCTGTAAATTCACCTTCACCTAAACCTGCTAAGTTAGTTCCTGATTTAGCACCTGAATATCCAGATGAACCAGATGTTCCACTTGAGCCAGAAGATCCGCTTGAGCCGCTTGAGCCAGAAGATCCGTCAGAACCAGATGTTCCACTTGAACCAGATGTACCTGAAGAACCAGAAGATCCATCAGATCCAGATGTTCCAGATGAACCAGAAGATCCATCAGATCCAGATGTTCCAGATGAACCACTTGAGCCATCAGAACCAGAAGTTCCACTTGAACCACTTGAACCATCAGAACCAGAAGTTCCAGATGAACCGTCAGATCCAGATGTTCCTGAAGAACCAGAAGATCCATCAGAACCAGAAGTTCCACTTGAACCACTTGAGCCATCAGAACCAGAAGTTCCAGATGAACCAGAGCTACCTGAACTACCAGAGTCACCTTTATCACCAGTCGCGACTAATGAAATTACAATATCATCTCCATTACTAAATGGTGACGTGGATGATGAACCTACATTTGATAAGTCACCTAATGTCCACCATAAACCATTATCAGTTAAATCTCCAATAGCAAATAATAAGTATTCGTCAGTATTGAATTTTTTAGATATTCTAATATGTGCTTTAACACCGGATGTTACTGCGTCTAATGCTGTAAAGAATGATTCTACACTACCATTATCATCGTCGGTTTGATTTATATAAATTGAACTCGCTGCATTCTGAGTAGTAAAATTACTAAGTCTTAATCTACCATCCGCAGGTTGTGAAGCTCCTGTAGCAGATGCCAGTGTATAATCAAATGATGCACCACCAAAGTTACCATCAGCACCAGAAGTACCTGAAGAACCAGAAGTTCCAGATGAACCACTTGATCCAGAAGTTCCACTTGAACCGCTTGAACCAGATGTTCCGCTTGAACCAGAAGTTCCACTTGAACCACTTGAACCAGATGTTCCGCTTGAGCCACTTGAACCGTCAGAACCAGATGTTCCGCTTGATCCAGATGAACCGTCAGATCCAGATGTTCCAGATGAACCGCTTGAGCCATCAGAACCAGAAGTACCTGAACTACCAGATGTACCATCAGAACCAGATGTTCCGCTTGAACCACTTGAACCATCAGAACCAGATGTTCCGCTTGATCCAGATGAACCGTCAGAACCAGATGTTCCGCTTGATCCAGATGAACCGTTTAAATCTTGAGTTTCTTCCCATGTATCTCCAGTCCATATATACACTTTACCGTCTGAAGTAAAACCTACTTGGCCTACAAATTCACCATTACCTAAACCTTCTATATCGTTTGCTGATTTAGCACCTGAATATCCAGAAGAACCAGACGTTCCTGAAGAGCCACTTGAGCCGTCAGAACCAGATGTTCCAGAAGAACCGCTTGAGCCGTCAGAACCAGAAGTACCTGAACTACCAGATGTACCATCAGAACCAGATGTTCCGCTTGAACCAGATGAACCGTCAGATCCAGATGTACCATCAGATCCAGATGTTCCAGAAGATCCGTCAGAACCAGATGTTCCTGAAGATCCGCTTGAGCCGTCAGAGCCAGATGTTCCAGAAGAACCAGAAGTTCCTGCATCACCTTTTTCACCTTGTTCCCCGCCTTCACCATCAGCACCAGATGTTCCGCTTGATCCAGAAGTTCCACTCGATCCAGATGAACCGTCAGATCCAGAAGTTCCACTTGAACCAGAAGTTCCGCTTGAGCCACTTGATCCAGATGTTCCACTTGAACCAGGAGCCCCATCTTCACCAGCAGGTCCTAATTCACCATCAATACCTGAAGAACCAGAAGTTCCTGAAGATCCATCAACACCACTTGATCCAGAAGTTCCCGAAGAACCGGCTGCACCATCAGCACCTTTTTCACCATCAATACCTGAAGAACCTGATGTTCCGCTTGAACCGCTTGATCCATCAGAACCAGATGTTCCGCTTGAGCCACTTGAACCGGAGGTTCCGTCAGAACCAGATGTTCCACTTGAACCGCTTGTTCCTGAACTTCCGCTTGTTCCCGAGCTACCATCTAATGGTGCAGCGGTGTTTTCAAAAGTGGCATTTGTTGAGTTATATGCTAAATAATCACCATTCTGTAGGTTGCTTAGCAGTATCTCTTGAATTTGTTTTAATTTTAGTCTAGACATTTAATACTGTTTGTATTTTTTTCGCGTTATATTATATATCGTATCTTAACTTCTAAAGGGTTAAATACCTTTTGAAATTTTAAATATTTTGTTTATTTAATAAAAGCATCTCTTTAATATCTGTATCTGCCACGAATACACAGTATTCTCCAGCAGTTTTAGGTACTTCATTAAATTTAATTTTAGGTAAATTACCAGCGTGGTATTTCACTTTATCAAAAAAGGCATCATTCGATTGTGGCCATGCTCTTATGTGTAGATCTAATGAAGTTATTTCATTACTACCACACCATGTATCAATACTGCCTTGGTGTATTCCCAAGGGGCTAACATTACTATTTATTACTAATTCATGTGCATACTGGGAGACTTCCCCTTTAAACCAACTTGGATATGCTCCATCCCCATTTGTAAAGCTATTTTCTAATAACCATTTAGTTAAACCTGTCTGTAATATAGAATTTGCAATTACCATTTCAGAACTAGCTAATAAATTATGGCCTATATGTGAATGACCATACCATTTAAGTCCTAAAGTACTAGATATGATTTTTAATTTCTCTCTAATTAAATCTCCAGGATGAGTTGTTGCTGCATGTAATCCAATGCCAACATACACTTTATCTCTCCATGGTTTAAAATCTGCAAAATGTTTAGTTAAGAAACTATCACATTCTGTTCTAAATAAGAATTCATATTCTTTTAGCATTTCAATGTTATTATCATCTTTAAACATTGCATAAGGATTAGCAATTGGAGTATCTGATGATAACATCTCAATAACTTTTAAATTTTCATGATGAAATTTTGATTTAAAGTCTTCTATTATAGATGGATTAGCAAATGCTACTATATCCCATGATTTATCTATAGACCACATTAACCAGGTCTTATATAGCCAACTAAATTCTGTTAGTGCTTTATCAGAATCATTAATATAAACTATTATAGCGTTTTTATTCATTATTTATATAGATTTGTTTTCCAGTCATATTCTAAACTTAAACTGTGTTTGTTTTCTCCGGCTTTTAGGTTTTCTAAGAGCTTCTTGTATGTGTCTACTAGACCCTCGTTGTAAACTGTATATCTTGTTAGGACTTCTTCGTTCTTTTCGTTATACGAGTCTATGTTGTCGTCATGGTTATCTATAACCCACTTTAATAGATCAGCTCCTTTTTCTGCCTCAAAGTCTGGATAAAAGTAACCAGCATCTTTAATCATATCAGCATTATGGATTAAAGGGAATTGTAAATACATCACATCTAAATAAGCGTAGTTAAGCGGGTTTTCCCATTGGTGCGATATTACAATATCTGTCATTTTTGATAATATGTAATGGATAGGAAATCTATGTCTTACCATTAATAAACTTTCATTATCTTTATTTTTCTTCTCAGTAAGATGTAGCTTAGCTACAAACTTTTGCCAAAGAGGATTTTTATATAAACCAGAAGCACTAATAATATTTAGCCTTTTAAACAAATCACCGCCATTATGTAAATATTGTTCTGCGATTAACATAGGTATCATGCTGAATTTTACCACGTTTAAATTTGGTTCAAATACAGTTAATTCTAAATCTTTAGTCTTTTTACCAGGTTGGTAAACAGGAATATCATCAGTCTTTTGCATTTCATTACCATCTTCATCTACAACCATTCCACCATATTGACCTTCAATCTCATCAATAAACATTGGGTCCCAAACAAAAGGTACTGGAAATACTTTTTCTTTTGGTAACCTATGTGTAATAGAATAATAGTCTTGGTTTTGGTAGCCTTGTTGAGGAACATACCACACCTCGTCTATATTTTGATTAAATGTAACTCCGATCTTTTCTACCTCTTCGCCTTTTTTGTGTATCATGTTTTCCATGTCAATAACGTAGTTATTTCCACATGCATATTTGATAACCTTTTTATTTGGACCTGTTAATTTAAAATTATCTACATGTTCTGGTCCAATTGCAGTTCCTAATAATATTAGTATATCACAAGTATGTAAATGTTTAGTGTAATCATATATTGGAAACTTTTTAGAATCCCATACAATCTCATCGTCTTTTAATTTCCCGGATTTAGATCTAGAAACTTCATTACTAGTATCTAATAAAACTACTTTATTTCCAGTCTTTTGTAAAGCATTCATTAAAAATATGGCATTAAGCTTAATACCATTAATCCACATACTTTCATTCTTCTTCTTAAGACCTAAAGTTATTCCTATTTTCATAAATTTATGTATAATTTTAGCTACGCTTTATATATCTTACAAATAAAAAAGGGTCCCCGAAGGGACCCTTAAATTTACCTAATTAAAATTAATTAATTATGCTTTTTTACCAGTTACGTAGAAAGTATCTGTCGCTTCTAAGTCATATCCAATATTTGTGAAATTGAATGTTAATCCATCAGGAGTTTGATAACCTACACCAGTTTCTTCATTCCCAGTAAATGGGTGAATATTGTGTCCGTTAACAAATACTAATAAATCATCTGTGCCTGAGAATTGAACCGCGTTAGCGATAGCGAATGAAGTGACACCTCTAAAGGTACCAAATTCATGAGCCATATCATCAGCAGTACCGATCAAGTTTTCTAAGCTAGTTACATCAGAGTTTGTTGCAGAAACTTCACTACTTAAAGCAGTTGAGATAGTTCCAAGCTCAGCGTCAGTCGCTACAGATAACATCTGTGCTTCTAATGCGTCGATTGAATTGTCAATCGCAACTATTTCTGAATTAGTAGTAGAAATCTCAGTTGATAAACCAGTAGAGATAGCTGTAATAGTTTCAGATGTTCCCATCGTCCCTAATACAGTCTCAATACTAAGTACATCAGAGTTTGTTGCAGAAACTTCAGTGCTTAAAGCAGTAGAAAGAACTACATCACTTGATGAATTAGCAGAAACTACGCCTTCTAAAGATGCAATTTGAGATGTTAATGCTCCACCGTCAGCAGTATCTAAACTGTCAACGTAAGAAATAACTTCAGCAAACTGATCTAAGTTAGTAGTAGAACCATCTAAGATAGCTACTACAGCGTCGCTTACAGCTTTTACGTCTGCAGATCTAGTACTTTCTTCATTAGAAATTCTAGTGTCAATAGATGCAACTTCTGAAGATAACTCTCCGTCAGTAGCAACTGATGCTAAAAGAGCATCAATTCTAACTACGTCAGAATTAGTAGATGAAATCTCAGTGCTTACAGCAGCATCAATTCTAACTACATCTGAATTAGTAGATGAAATCTCTACGCTTAAAGCGTCAGATACTGCGGTTACGTCCGCGTTACCTGCAGCTGAAGCTAAAAGAGCATCAATTCTAACTACGTCAGAATTAGTAGATGAAACCTCTACAGATAAAGCATCAGAAACCGTATTAAGGTTTGTCTGAACTCCATCAGCATTTACACCCGCAGATACACCAGCAGAAAGTGCAGAAGAAATATCTCCAGCATTTTGATCCACATCGTTATCGATAAGCGTTTGAACAGCAGTAGTGAAATCACTAATTTGTTTTACTTTTAATCTTGCCATGTTGTTTATGTTGTTTATTTAGGCCTAAAGGAAACGTAAGTGTTCCCCCTTGAGTTATATTTATCGTTATATAATTATTTTTAAAGGAGAATTGCCGCTTTAAGCAACATTTATTTTTATTTATTTTTACTGCAAAAAAAAAGCCGCTATATAGCGGCTTTAAGTATTATTTAGTAGAAATGATTAATCGTTAGAAGATTTTTGATATGCAATATCTAAATCATCACTAGTCTCTAATTGATAACCTGCAACTGAACCATTCCAATATAAAGAATCTCCAGCAGTAATATTTGCAATTGTTTTTGCAGTTGTTCCATCGTCATCTGAAAAATAAATAGGGCCAGATTTATCGTTTGATAAACCGGCAGCTAATCCATTTACTTTAATTATTACATTACCGTCTGAGAACGGAGTATATGTAATACTACCACCTACTGGATCTCCATCGTTAGATGTATTATTACATGAAATTACTTCTCTAATATCAACACCTGTTTCAGCAACTCCTCCGCCAGATCCTTCTTCATCCTCGATCATTACTAAAAGAGGTGGAGTACCTGCAGATGAAGATACCATACCGTTAGCGTTAACGAATGTACCACTTCCAGTTAAGCCAATATCACCACCATCTGCTCTTGTTAATGTTAGAATAGAATCAGTAGATACTGTTGCTGTAAGTGGCATTGCTGTTGCTTGTGCAAAAGTTTGCCCAGCAGCATCACCAGCTGTTTCCGTAATTGTAATACCAGTTGCAGTACCACCAATACCTGAACCTAAAGTTAAAACTAACCTTGGATATGATGCATTGTTGTT
>ENA-UOYD01000004-UOYD01000004.1-marine-metagenome-genome-assembly--contig:-NODE-4-length-208742-cov-5.888616_pt1 | contig 208742 bp, 192 predicted proteins | sample MGYA00238169_ERZ767097 | MGnify/ENA primary metagenome ERZ767097 (study PRJEB28937, sample SAMN06267346) | marine metagenome | isolation source: Columbia River Estuary | place: USA:Columbia River... | reverse complement strand
CTTCTTAGCTGCTGCTGTTTTAGCCGCTGGCTTCTTAGCTGCTGCTGTTTTAGCCGCTGGCTTCTTAGCTGCTGCTGTTTTAGCCGCTGGCTTCTTAGCTGCTGCTGCTTTAGCTACAACTTTAGTTTCATTTACAACTGGTGCATTTGCACCGAATATTTTTTGTAATGCCCATCCCAATACTAAGAAAATACTAAGTGAAATCAAAACAGCAGGAGCCGTTTCCATTCCGGAAACTAGTTTTGAACCAATAAAAACACTTGCTATAGCGGATACCAACCACCAAATTGGTGAACTCGGGTTTGTTTGGTTATTATTTTCTTTTTTTGTCATTTCAATACTTTCCTATTTTTGAGCCTACGATTGTGTAGAACTTGATTTAGTTGACTTTTTTTTAGCCAATAGTATAGGCACTTCATTACCTTGAATCCGTTTAATAGTATCTCCATATTCAAGAGCGCGTGAAACTGATGAGTTTGTTTCATATTTACCTGAATTAAAGTCACTCAAAGTTGTTAAACCTGAGAGTGGTTCTGAAGCATAACGTCCATTTTGCGGGCCTGGAGTAGGCACCTCACCTTTTAATAATTGATTTAAGATATTTCTAAAACTTGCTTCAGTTAAATCTTCATAAAAATCTTTACCAATTTGTGCCATAGGAGCGTTCGCACAAGCTCCTAAACATTCTACTTCTTCCCAGCTTAATTTTCCATCTTCTGACAACTCGTGGGGTTTTTCAGAGATTATTTCTTTACAGATTCCAATTAAATCCTCCGCACCACAAATCATGCAAGATAAAGTACCACACACTTGTATGTGAGCGACCGAACCAACTGGGGCTAATTGAAACATAAAATAAAATGAGGCAACTTCCAAAACTCTAATAAATGGCATTTCAAGCAACTCACCAACAGCTTCAATTGCAGGCTTTGACAACCAACCTTCTTGCTCCTGAGCACGCCATAAAATTGGTATGACCGCAGATGCTTGACGACCAGAAGGGTATTTTTTCATTTGATTTTGAGCCCACTTCAGGTTTTCGTCTGAAAAAGTAAAGCTATCTGGCTGAGTTGTATGAAGTCGGCGTATAGACATTATCGGTCAATCTCTCCAAATACGACATCTAATGTGCCGATTATTGCGGCAACATCAGCAAGCTGGTGGCCCTTACATAAATGGTCCATTGCTGCCAGATGCAGATATCCTGGAGCACGGATTTTAGTTTTATATGGTTTATTTGATCCATCAGATACTAGAAATACACCAAATTCACCTTTTGGGGCCTCTACAGCAACATAAACTTCTCCCTCAGGAACTTTGAAACCCTCCGTGTAAAGTTTAAAATGATGGATTAACGATTCCATGGACGTTTTCATGTCTGATCTATTTGGAGGGGTCAATTTACCTCGTGCAAGTACATCACCTGTGGTGCTTTCGAGTTTATGAATAGCTTGTTGAATTATTTTTAGACTTTCACGCATTTCTTGCATACGACACAAATAACGATCATAACAATCACCATTTTTTCCAACAGGAATATCAAATTCAAATTCGTCATAACATTCGTATGGCTGTGCTCTTCGTAAATCCCATGCCATGCCAGATCCACGAACCATAACACCCGAAAATCCCCAATCCAATGCTTCCTGTTCAGAAACAATGGCAATATCTACATTTCGCTGTTTGAAAATTCTATTTTCTGTAAGCAAACCATCGATATCTGCTAAAACTTGGGGAAACTCCATGGTCCATGCCATTATATCATCTAAAAGATCCTGGGGTAAATCTTGGTGGACCCCACCTGGCCGAAAGTATGCAGCATGCAATCTTGCACCAGATGCTCTTTCATAGAAAACCATTAGTTTTTCTCGTTCTTCAAAACCCCACAAAGGTGGAGTTAAAGCACCAACATCCATAGCTTGAGTAGTGACATTTAGTATATGGCTGAGGATACGACCAATCTCACAATACAATATGCGTATTAATGAAGCGCGTCTTGGAACTTCAATACCAGATAATTTTTCAATAGCTAAGCACCATGCATGCTCTTGATTCATTGGGGCAACATAGTCTAATCGATCAAAATATGGTAAATTCTGTAGATATGTTCTACTTTCCATTAGCTTTTCAGTACCACGATGTAGAAGACCTATATGTGGATCACATCTTTCAACTATTTCGCCGTCAAGCTCCAAAACTAATCGTAAAACACCATGCGCTGCTGGATGTTGTGGGCCAAAATTTATATTAAAATTTCGAATTCTTTGTTCACCAGTTTGAACATCATTAAAACTACCATCAGCCATTATTTTGCCTCCACCTTGTCATCTCCGGGTAGAATGTATTGAGCCCCTTCCCAAGGTGACATAAAATCAAACTGTCGGTATTCTTGTGTCAATGTAACTGGTTCATAAACAACCCTTTTGCCAACTTCATCATACCGCAATTCTGTATAACCAGTTGTCGGGAAATCTTTACGCAATGGGTGACCACGAAAACCATAATCAGTTAAAATTCTTCGCAAATCAGGATGCCCAGAAAAAAGAACTCCATACATATCAAAAACTTCGCGTTCAAACCAATTAGCCCCCGGGTGAATTTCACATATTGAAGGAACCATTCCATCTTCAGAAACCTGCAATTTCAGACGAATACGCATATTCGTATACATTGACAAAAAATGATAAACCATTTCAAATCGATTTTTCCTAGAAGGATAATCTATTGCTGTGATGTCAATAAGAGTTGAGAACCTCATAGCTGAATTTGTTTTCAAAAACTCAACAACAGTGACAATCTTTTCTAATTTTACATTTAAAACCAGCTCACCAAAATCATTTACACCAGATGCGGTTACGGCATTTGGTAGTTTTGAAGCAATTACTTCGCCTAAGTCTGTTAAAGTGTTTGACATTGGGTTATCTCACTATTGTGCCTGTGCGGCGCATTTTTCTTTGCAGCTGCAAAATTCCATATAACAGTGCTTCGGCTGTTGGAGGACAACCTGGAACATAAATATCCACAGGAACAATTCTGTCACATCCGCGCACAACTGAATATGAGTAATGATAGTAACCGCCACCATTCGCGCATGAACCCATAGAAATCACATAACGTGGCTCAGGCATTTGGTCATAGACTTTGCGCAAAGCTGGAGCCATTTTATTGGTCAAAGTTCCTGCAACAATCATAAGATCTGACTGACGAGGTGATGCTCTAGGAGCAGTGCCAAATCTTTCCAAATCATATCTTGGCATTGCACTGTGCATCATCTCAACAGCACAACAAGCAAGCCCAAAGGTCATCCAGTGCAATGAACCTGTTCTTGCCCAATTTATGATATCTTCAGCACTAGTTAGCAGAAATCCTTTGTCTTGCAGTTCACGGTTAAGTGCACTTGTTGCCAATTCTTTATTAGCACCCGCTGTATTGAGAGAAGTACTTACTCCCATTCCAGAGCTCCCTTTTTCCATTCATAGGCAAAACCTATTGTCAAAACTACTAAGAAAATCATCATGGACCAAAAACCTAACATACCTTGATATTGAAAAGAGGTAGCCCAAGGAAATAAAAATGCAACTTCAAGATCGAATATTATAAAAAGAATCGACACAAGATAAAATCTTACATCAAATTTCATTCGAGCATCATCAAAGGCATTAAACCCACATTCATATGCGGAAGTTTTTTCAGCATCTGGATTTCTAACAGCTACTATAATTGCAGCTAATATAAGGACTAGACCTAAGCCTGCAGCAACTCCTAAAAAAACGAGTATAGGTAAATAATTCATAAGCAAATCTTGCACGGCATTCCCCTGGAAGGTTAACAGCTATCTCTAAATTTGCCGTTTCATACCCTTAGTGTCCGGTGGCGTCAATAAATTCAGGATAAAAAAGAATATTTAAAATGGTTATTATGCGAAAATTTTAGCATCAGTTCTTTAAACAAATTCAATCTTAATAAATTATCAAAAAATATTAACTCTCAAGTACTTGATAGGAAGTAATCTTTTTGACTTCTTCTTTGATTATTTGACAAATTGTATCACAATCTTCCAAACTGAATGTCAATGGAATTCGCATGTCTAATAAGACCGATAAAATTTTGTCAGTTTCTGGCAAATTCTGTTTATCAACATATCTCCAACTGTCATGTTTCGATGTAAACCCAACTGGAATGGAAGCTCCAAACCACTTTAATTGCACACCTCTTAAATCGCATCCTAACACAAAATCCTTTATTTGATTTTGTGTGAATTTTGGTAAACAAAACTGAAAGGACGATGCCACAAAATATTCTTTAGAAGGGCGTGATGTAAGGCTAATATCTTCAACTTGATTTAAACCAATTTCTAAAGCGCGATACCTTTTATTCCATCGCTCAGCTTGTATTGATAAATCTGCAAGTTGTGGCCGTAAAATTGCAGCTCTTAAATTGTCCATTCTACCAGAGCAATTTGGAGTATCCAATCGAACATTCTCAAAAGCTTCAACAGGAGCACCGGCCAAATGACTTTCATAGAGCATATATGATCCTGACAGCATTGTAGCTTTAGCCATTATTTCAGCATCATCAGTTACAAGAAAACCACCTTCTCCAGAGTTTATATGTTTAAATGTTTGTGTTGAAAAACAGCCAACAACTCCTGAGCGACCACTTGGAACACCGTTCCAATTAGCCCCCATTGTGTGTGCACAATCTTCAATAACTTTTATGCCAGCTTCATTAGTAATGGATATGAGAGCTTCCATATCTACCAAGTGGCCTCGCATATGGCTTAACATCAAAAATTTTGCATTAGTTGATTTTATTTTCTTTTTTAAATCATCTAAATCCAAGACAAGGTTTTTTGTTATCTCAACGAAAACTGGTCGACCTCCTGCACCCTGAATTGCACCTGGAACTGGTGCCAAAGTAAATGCATTTGTTAAAACAATATCATTTTTTTGGATGCCAGATGCACGCAAAGCAGTAGTAAGAGCATATCCACCTGAAGCAACTGCCAAACAATATTTAGCATCACAAGAATCAGCAAACTCTTTCTCTAACAAAACCGTTTCAGCAGTTTCACCTGCTACGACATTGTAGCGATGCAATCTACCATGTCGCATCACTGCAATTGCAGCTTGAATTGCTTTTTCTGGGATAGCCTCTTGTTGGGTAAAACTACCTGTAAATTTTAAAACCATGGTTGCCTCTTTAAAATTATATTCTCTTATTAAATATTAATTCACATCTTTTTAAAGGATAGTATCAATTAAATCAGGTAAATCGAAATATGCATCCAGCATTGCCGAAGGTTTCATATCTTCAACACCACTTCCTTCGGGCCCAAAAGAAACTAAGATGCATGGCAAATTAGCATTTTTTGCAGTATTATAATCAGTGGCAGTATCTCCTATTAAAATAGCCTTTGTTCTACTTCCACCCATCCAATCAATTGTTGTCCAAAGGTGCAGCGGATTTGGCTTACGAATAGACAAGGTGTCTGCACCTAGCATAGCTAAAAAATAGTCTCTTATGCCAAGGCTTTTTAATAATTTTTCTGCTAAAAATTCTGGCTTATTAGTACAAACTCCCAATAAGTAACCCCTTTTTTTTAGCTCCAATAATGCTTCGATAACACCTTCGTATAATACTGTATGCACATCAATATTATTTTCATAATGTTTTAATAAAAATGAATATTGCTCATCTATTATACTTTCATCAAAACGATTTGCCCTTTCAAGTCCAAGCTTGAGCATGGCTCGCCCACCTTTGAATGCAACTGAAGCATCTTTAATAGGATCTAACATTTCTTTCAGTCCAAGCGCTTCAAAACAAGCATTAGCAGCAGAAATTAAATCTTTACTAGTATCAGCAAGGGTGCCATCAAGATCAAAAACCACACTTTTCATTAAAAAATCCTCATAGACTAGGTTTCAAATAATTTAGTAACAAATTGAAATACATTTTGAATACTTATCCCCTTTTGCAACATTAAAGAAACCTATAGTAAAGAGAAAAAATAGGTACAATCATTATGCAATCTGTTGTCATCATATTATCCGCCGGCATGGGCACACGAATGCAGTCAGACTTACCAAAAGTATTACATAACGTTGCGTGTGAACCACTTCTTATACATTCAATGCGAACAGCATCTCAAATTGATGCGCATAAAACAATAGTTGTTACTGGACATGGGGCGAAAGACGTTGCGAAAGTGGCAACAACTTTTGATCCGAGTGCTGAAATAGTCAATCAATATGAGCAATTTGGAACTGCACATGCTGTAGATCAAACACGCAATGCATTATTAAATTTTGATGGCGAAGTATTTATTCTTTATGGAGATACACCCTTTATTGAACCAAGCACTCTTCTTAGAATGTCAAAAGAACGGAACGATGGAGCAAAAGTCGTTGTCCTGGGATTTAACACAAAAAGAAAGAATAGTTATGGCCGACTAATCATTTCATCTGACGGATCACTTGAAGAAATAGTTGAATATAAAGATGCTAATACTGATCAAAGAAAAATAAGCTTTTGCAACTCAGGTGTGATTTGCACTGACAGCAAACTTTTATTTAATCTAATTGGTGAAGTAGAAAATAATAATGCTAATAATGAATACTATTTAACGGACATAGTAAAATTAGCAAAAAATAAAAATTTAAAATGCGCTGCAGTTGAGTGTGCTGAAAATGAAGCAATGGGCATAAATTCTAAAGTGGAACTAGCAAATGCTGAAACTTACTTTCAAACAAGAAAAAGAATAGAAATGATGCTTAATGGAGTAACGTTAATTGCTCCAGAAACTGTTTGGTTTGCTGCCGATACAGTTGTGGGACGAGATACTATAATTGAACAAAATGTTATCTTTGGCCCAGAAGCCACCGTTGAAAGCCATGCACTTATAAAATCGTTTAGTCATATTGAAGGCGCACATATATCAAAAGGAGCAATAGTTGGTCCTTTTGCTCGGTTACGCCCTGGAGCTGAACTTGCAAATAATTCCAAGGTAGGTAACTTTTGCGAAGTGAAAAAATCACAAGTTGGTGAAGGCGCTAAAATAAACCACTTATCGTACATAGGCGATACTAAAATTGGGGATAATGCAAATATTGGCGCAGGCACTATTACCTGTAACTATGATGGTGTTTCAAAACATTTTACAGAGATTGGTGAAAGTGCATTTATAGGTTCTAATAATTCTTTAGTTGCACCTGTCCGCGTTGGGGACAAAGCAATGACTGCTTCTGGATCAGTCATAACAAAAGACGTCCCAAATGGAGATTTAGGCATTGCTCGTGCCCCACAGGACAATAAAAAAGGCTTTGCTGTTAAATTTTTCAAACGGCTAAAAGCAATTAAACTTGCTAATAAAAAGGATCTATAAATGTGTGGCATTGTTGGCATATTAGGTAATCATGAAGCATCACCAATACTTGTTGATGCACTGAAAAGACTAGAATACCGTGGTTATGACAGCTCTGGCATTGCAACAATCAACGATGGAGTGCTGGAGCGGCGGCGTGAAATAGGCAAACTAGTAAATCTGGCAGATAAGCTTGTACACCAACCCCTAAAAGGCAAAATTGGTATTGGCCACACAAGATGGGCAACTCATGGTAGTCCAACTTTGGCAAACGCTCATCCTCAAAAAACTGGCAAAGTTGCAGTTGTACACAATGGTATTATCGAAAACTTCAAAAAGCTACGCGATGAATTAATTTCAAATGGCGCCAATTTTCAATCAGAAACAGATACAGAAACAATTGCTCAACTATGCATGAGCTTTATTGATGGAGGTGATGATCCTAAAATTGCCGCAAAAAAAACATTAGCCCGATTAGAGGGTGCATATGCATTATGTTTCCTATTTCATGGTTACGATAATTTATTAATTGCTGCTAGAAAAGGCTCACCTTTAGCAATTGGCCATGGAAACGGAGAAATGTTTGTTGGATCAGATGCCATTGCTTTAGCTCCAATGACTAATCAAGTTACTTACTTAGAAGAAGGCGATTGGGCAGTAATCACCAGGGAATCCCTGGAAATTCGTGATACCAATGGAACAAAAATCAAAAGATCAAAACAGACTTTAGATTTAAACACGCAAAATGTTGCCAAGGGAAATCACAAACATTTCATGGCAAAAGAAATTGCCGAACAACCCTCCGTATTAGCAGACGCAATTCAACACAATTTAAATACCAGTCGTGACAAATTAGAAATTTCGGATTTGGAATTGGATTTTAAAAATATTAATCGAATTACTTTAGTAGCATGTGGAACAGCTTTTTTAGCATGTAATGTTGCAAAGTATTGGTTTGAAAAAATTGCACGTATTTCTATTGACTTGGATGTTGCATCTGAATTCCGTTACAGGGAACCGCCTGTGGAAAAAAACAATTTAGCAATTTTTGTAAGTCAATCTGGTGAGACTGCAGATACTCTTGCAGCACTTCGTTATTGTAACAAAAATAAAATGAAAACACTTGGAATTGTAAATGTTGATGAAAGTACGATTGCACGTGAAGCCTCCATGTCGATGCAAATTCACGCAGGGCCAGAAATTGGCGTTGCTTCGACCAAAGCATTTTCTTGTCAATTAAGCATACTTTATTTTCTAGTGATTAAAGCTGCTAAAGAGAAAGATATCATAGACAACAATCAAGAAGCAGAATTAGTAAAATCAATTTTACAATTGCCTTCAATAATTGTTGACGCATTGTCCTTAGAATCTGAAATTAAACTTGCCGCGCAAGAGCTATCAAAAGCATCTAACGCAATATTTTTAGGTAGGGGTGCAATGTACCCATTAGCCTTAGAAGGCGCTTTAAAGTTAAAAGAAATTAGCTATATTCACGCTGAAGGCTACGCTAGTGGAGAGTTAAAGCACGGGCCTATTGCTCTTGTGGACGAAAACATGCCTGTAATTGTATTAGCACCAAAAGATGAATTATTTGATAAAACTGTTTCTAATATGCATGAGGTTATGGCTCGTGGTGGCAAAGTTTTACTTATCACTGATACTGAAGGTGCATCTGAAGCTCAAGAAGGTACATGGAAAACTATTATTATGCCAAAGATAGCAAATGATTTAGCACCAATATTATATTCTATTCCTGCACAATTATTGGCTTATCATACCGCTGTATCTAAAGGGACTGACGTCGATCAACCAAGGAACCTTGCGAAATCTGTAACAGTTGAGTAAGCACAACAATGAAAACCAGAGCAATTTTTAGTTGAAGTTAAAAGTTTAACTTTAGAATATTCTCTTTCTGAATTATTTTGACACACAAAGCAAAGAAGATGAAATGATTTCATTCACTGACGCAGTAAAGCAGCTGCATGCGAAAGCTAATCCAAAAAAAGCTGCTGAAATGAAAAATTCAATTAAAATTGATCGAGTTTACCTTGGAATATCAAACCAAGAGCTTAATAATACTTATAAAGGTTGGCGCGCCAGTACTAGTACTGATGATAGAATAAGATTAGCTGCTGATCTTTGGGATTCAAACATATATGAAGCAAGAATAGTTGCAGCTAAATTGCTCACACAAGCTCGAATTAAGAACGACGAACTGGTGTGGGAAGAAATTGTCAGATGGATACCTAAACTAGACCATCAAACCATTGCGGATCAAGTATGTAGTGCTGGATCAAGGCGATTAAAAGAAAATCCAACAAGATTAAATCAGGTTTCAAATTGGGTAAAAGATGAAAACATATGGATGAGGCAATCAGTTTTAACACTCACAATGCAATGGACAAAATTAAATAATCCAAAAATAGCTGAACTAAGACAAAGAAATCAAATATTATCGTGGGCTGGAGAACTATCAAATGATAAAGAGTGGCTAATCCAAAAGGCTTTAGCAAATTGGTTATCAAGCTTATCAAAACATGATACTCCTGCAGTATTATTATTCCTTGAGACACATGGGGCCAAAATGAAACCATTTGCTATTAATGAGGCCTGTAAATTTTTATAATCCCTATTGAAACAAACAATATCTGAGAATAGCGTATTAATATGAACAATATACCTAAACTAATTGACCCATTCAACCGTGCCATAACATATCTTCGAGTGTCGGTAACTGATCGGTGTGATTTTAGGTGTGTTTATTGTATGTCTGAAAATATGAATTTTCTACCAAAAGCAGATTTATTGACACTAGAAGAACTTGATAAGATGTGCACTGCATTTATTTCTCAAGGAGTCGAAAAATTACGTATAACCGGGGGTGAACCCTTGGTTCGAAGAAATATAATGGAGTTTTTCAATTCAATTTCGCGACACCTTAAGACTGGCGCGTTAAAAGAGCTTACTTTAACGACTAACGGGTCACAACTCCATCGCTTCGCCGAACAATTAGCAGAAATAGGCATTAAAAGAATAAACGTTTCTCTTGATACACTTAATGAAGAAAAGTTTTCTCAAATCACTCGATGGGGTCGATTAGTACAAGTATTAAAAGGCATTGACGCAGCATTGGCGGCTGGTATCAAAATAAAAATTAATACAGTGGCTCTTAAAGATTTTAATGAAGATGAGTTAGAGAAAATAGTAAAGTGGTGTGCTAATCGCAAAATGGACTTAACTTTTATTGAAGTTATGCCCATGGGAGATATAGGAAACGAGAATCGTCTTAATCAATACTGGCCTCTTTCTGATTTGCGAAAAAGGCTAACAAAAACTTGGACACTTAAAGATACCGATGAACAAACTGGCGGGCCAGCCAGGTATGTAAGAGTTTATGAAACAGGGCAAAAAATTGGCTTTATAACACCCATGACACATAATTTTTGTGAAAGCTGTAATAGAGTCAGATTAACATGTACTGGTGAATTGTATCAATGTTTAGGTCAAGAAGACCAGGTAGATTTGCGAAAAGTTTTACGTAAAAATTCCGAAATCGAACCATTGTTAGAAGCAATCCATAACGCAATATCTAAAAAGCCAAAAGGCCATGATTTTGATTATTCTAGACAATCAATTTCAGGGCAAATGTCTCGTCACATGAGCCATACAGGTGGGTAATTTTTAAATTGCATCAAAAAAAATAAAAGCTACCTGTATAATGAGAACAGTTATCACTAAGCTTTAAGGATAGTATTCTATGGTAAAAATTATTAAAACTGATGCCGAGTGGCGATTAAAGTTATCTGAACTTGCATATAAAGTAACGCGCAAACATGGAACTGAACGCCCATTTAGCAATGATAACTTTCCAAAAGTTAATGGGATATTTTTATGCGTATGCTGTAAAAATGCTCTTTTTGATAGCAATTCAAAGTTTGATAGTGGCACGGGTTGGCCATCATTTTTTGAGCCTATTAATCCAAACAACATTGAAGAAAAATCAGACCGAAGTTTATTTATGAAACGAACTGAGGTGCTGTGCTCTAAATGTGACGCTCATTTAGGTCATGTTTTCCCAGATGGTCCACTTCCAACTGGGTTAAGATATTGTATGAACGGTATAGCAATGGTATTTGAAGAAACTGAATAAAGACTTCTATTGGCCTAATAGTGTTCCAGCATCAGCATTACCTAAGTTGCCAAATATTTGTGACAAAATTCTGGGCCCTTTCACTGGCGCAGATGTTACCCTGCGACTCAACACGACAACTCTTCCATCTTCCAACGTAAATTTCTCAATATTTTCAACAAGATTTTTTTCATCAAAGGATACAACTATCATATCTCTTGATACAACTTTAGGTTCATAGAACAAGAAATTCTTAATTTTTGTTGAAATATAAAAAATAGCTCCATCTTCTAACACGCCAGAGCCTGATGGTGATCCAAGCAGTTCTGTGACTGAATTACGTGTGTCTTTACCAACCACAACACTTTTTAAATCAGTATCTAATGGCAAATATCCATGGTCTTTGTATATTGTGCTGCAACTTGCCAATAAAAAAGTAGAAAAAATTATAGTTTGGTATTTAAAAGCAAATTTTGACATTCGAGTTATTCATCCTTAATTGATCATTAGATCCAATACATCGTGTATCATACACATTTAATTGATTTGTAAAGTAACAACTAAAATAAGCAAAGGAATTCGCACAATGAGCGATATTTCAGAAAAATTGTCAATAAAATCTCATTTAATAGTAATGTCTCAACTATCACAGAATAGAATTCATAAATTTTCAATAAAGTTTGACAATAAAGACATGTTAGATTGTCAAAATTTATTAGACTTACGTAAAATATCTAAAGTTACTATTTCCGGCGAGATATCCGCAGAAGGTTCTCAAAACTGGTTATTAAATGCAAAAGTGGGAGCCAGTATTACTCAAGCGTGTGTGGTAACCACAGATGATGTGAATACAAGAATAGACCAAGATATTGTCAGACACTATTTTGCTGACCTAGAAACACACGAGGAAAACTTCTCAGGCGAAGAGGATTTAGACGCTGATGCAGAACACATACCTGATGAAATTAACCTCTTAGATATTACATTGGAGACGATAACTCTCAATATCAATGATTTTCCACGAAAGGATGGTATTGTAATTGAACCTGTGTTATCAGCTCCAGAAGGTGTAAAACCACTGACTGATGATGCAGTAAAACCTTTTGCTGGACTAGCTGGTTTAAGGGATAAATTAAAAGAGTAATATTTTTTCACAATAGGGCTTGCGAATTTGCATAATCTTTGTATTTTGCGGCTCTTTATATAAGCAGAGTCGTAGCCATTCAAATTGGCTAAAACTCTAGGTTCCACAAGGCGAAAGCCTTTTAATTCGAGGTAGTGACATGGCTGTCCCTAAAAGTAAAATTACCCGCTCACGTCGTGGAAACCGACGTTCACATGACACATTAGTGGCAGATAATCCAAATGAATGTGCAAATTGCGGCGAACTAAAGCGTCCACACCATGTATGTGGAGCATGCGGTCATTATGATGATCGTGAAGTTGTATCTGTGGCCGATGATATCGACCTAGACGACGACGCAGCATAAAATTAAGGACTGATCCACTATGAGCGATATCGCCAACAGGATCAGTCCGATTACATCTAATCACAAAAGTATTATTATTTCTGTCGATGCTATGGGCGGTGATAACGGACCTGCAGCAATTGTAGCGGGTATGGCAAACTCGGCAAAAACTAATGCCAATTTACGTTTCATAGTTAATGGTAACAAGACAATACTAAATCAGCTAATTTCAAAACGTAAAATTTTGAAAAATATTTGCGAAATTCGTCATTCTAAAGACATTATCAGTATGGATGATAAACCCACACACGCAATGCGAAATGGTAAAGAAAGTTCTATGTGGGGTACAATTGAAGCCGTAAAAAATAAAGATGCTCATGCAGCTGTTTCGTGTGGTAACACTGGTGCATTAATGGCAATCTCCACTATACGATTGAGAAAGTTACCTGGTGTTTATCGCCCAGCTATTGCCATTCTGTGGCCATCTTCAAATAGTCTTGGGTTTAATTTCATGTTAGATGTTGGTGCAGACATTCGAGCAGATGCTCCTGATTTATTAAAATATGCACTTATGGGTGCCTCATATGCTCGCAATGGCTTTGGATTAGTACGTCCTAGGGTTGGTTTACTAAATGTTGGTACAGAAGAACATAAGGGTCGCCTTGAGCTCAAAGAAGCAAATGATCTAATATCTGAAAGCGTGGAAAATGGTGAGTATGAATATGTAGGATTCGTTGAGGGAAATGACATTCCCTCAAATCGGGTTGATATCATAGTTACAGATGGCTTTACTGGAAATATAGCATTGAAAACTGGTGAAGGTACTGCCAGCATGATTGGTGCGGCAATGCGTGAAAGTTTTAAAGCAACATTTTTATCAAAACTGTGTGCAATATTTGCAATTGTTCCATTAAAAAGATTTAGTAAAAGAATTGATCCACGCCGAAAAAATGGTGGTGTATTTTTAGGCCTTAATGGCACTGTGGTAAAATCTCATGGAGCGGCTGATGCTACGGGAATAACTGCGGCTATAAACCTAGCAATACAGCTAGCAGAAATGAGTTTTAATGAAAAACTTGCCGCGCGGGTTGCATCTGCTGCAATTGGAAGCGATGGTAGCGAGAAACAATAAGAGATAAAACATGCCAACAATCAGAGCAGTTCCAATTGGAGTGGGCCATTTTCTTCCCAAAAGAATAGTTACCAATAGTGAATTAGCAAAGACTGTTGATACCAGTGACGAATGGATAAAGACACGCACAGGAATTGAACGGCGGCACTTTGCAGCAGATGATGAGTTCACTTCTGATCTTGCCATTAAAGCGGCCATGAATGCCTTAAAAAATGCAAACATTTCGGCAAATGACATTGATACAATCGTACTTGCAACTTCTACTCCAGACCAAACATTTCCTTCAACAGCAACAAAAGTACAAACTGGTTTAGGCATGACATCAGGTTTTGCTTTTGATGTTCAAGCAGTATGTGCAGGGTTTGCTTATGCATTGACTATTGCAAATTCTTTAATTGTATCAGGTCAATCGAAAAAAATTCTTGTCATTGGTGCAGAAACCTTTTCCCGAATTATGGATTGGGAAGATAGAACAACATGTGTACTTTTTGGAGACGGTGCTGGAGCGTTGATACTGGAAGCACAAGAATGTGAAGGAACCTCTCAAGATCGCGGTATTCTCTCATGCGATTTAAGTTCTGACGGAAAATATAATGATCTCCTATATGTCGATGGAGGTGTGTCAACCACCCAGACAACAGGTGTATTGCGGATGCAAGGCCAAGAAGTTTTCAAACATGCGGTAGGCAAACTAGCAGAATCAGGTGAGAACGCTATGTCAAAAGCTGGAATTACAAGTGAAGATGTCGATTGGATAGTACCTCATCAAGCGAACCTTAGAATTATAAAAAGCACTGCAAAGAAAATGGCTGTTCCAATGGAAAAAGTAGTTCTAACAGTTCAGGATCATGGCAATACATCAGCTGCTTCGATTCCCCTAGCACTGTCCGTTGCTGTAGAAAAAGGTCAAATTAAAAGGAATAATCTCATTTTGACTGAAGCAATCGGTGGTGGATTGGCATGGGGAGCCGTTGTTTTTAGATGGTAAAAGAGTTTTAGACATTATTTTTTCTGTTTATGTTGACTCGTGAATATATAAAACAATAATATTTTGTAGAATCTAGGAGAAGCTTAATGACAAATGAAACACTTACACGCATGGATTTAGCTGAAGCTGTTTTTGAAGAAGTTGGACTTTCTCGCAATGAATCAGCAGATCTTGTGGAAAGTGTACTCCAGCATATATCTGATGCTCTTGTTCGTGGGGAAAATGTAAAAATTTCGTCCTTTGGCACATTTAATATTCGAGATAAAAATGCTCGCATCGGACGTAATCCAAAAACTGGTGAAGAAGTTCCCATCAATCCTCGTCGCGTTCTATCATTCCGACCATCTCATACGATGAAGGATAAAGTTGGCGCGGGAAATAAATAAGTAGGCCAATATGGCACGTAAAAAAGAACAAGCCTTTAGAACAATTACTGAAGTATCAGAATGGTTGAAGACCCCTTCTCACGTACTTCGTTTCTGGGAAAGCAAATTTACACAAATAAAACCTGTTAAAAGAGCTGGAGGTAGGCGTTACTACAGGCCAGAAGATTTAAAAGTTATCGGTGGTATAAAATACTTATTACACGATAAAGGAACAACCATTGCTGCAGTTAAAGAACTTTTCAAATCAAAAGGTGAAAAACATATTAAAGAATATTCTATTGAGCCTATTTTTCCAGATAAAACATCACGTAAATCAAAAACTGTTAATGAAAAACTCGCGAATAATATTCACGTAGATGCAAATCAATATGATTTAAAAGAAAATGTGCACATAATTGATAATCAAACGAACAGTTTTGAAAAAATAACAATACTGCCCCATCTATTAAAGAATAATGAACTTAAAGTTGAAGAACTATATTTTCAATTAAAACGTATACGTAATCGAATGAAACGTCGATTAGAGGGAATCTAAATATTCATACTTGCACCTCTGAAAATCAGATATATAACAACATCGAGTCGGGCTATAGCGCAGCCTGGTAGCGCGTTCGTCTGGGGGACGAGAGGTCGCAGGTTCGAATCCTGCTAGCCCGACCAAATATGGCCATTAATTGTGCCCACCGTGAAAGAAAAGTTAATGACAGGCGTTTTACCAAGCCAAAAAATAAAAACTATGATTGATACTAATCAAATCATTCTTTCTAATCCTATCGATGAAGATCAAATTCAACCTGCTAGTCTAGATCTACGTCTTGGTAATAAAGCTTATAGAGTTCGCGCGTCATTTTTGGCAGGTTCTGGGAACACAGTTACAGATCGTTTAAACAACTTCAAAATGCATGAAATTAATCTTCAGAATGGTGCTGTTTTAGAAAAAGGATGCGTTTACGTTGTTCCCTTAATGGAGTCTCTATCGTTACCAGAAAGTATAAATGCAGTTGCAAATGCAAAAAGCTCAACTGGTCGTTTAGACTTATTCACAAGATGTATTACTGATCATGGTATTGAATTTGACAGGATAGAAAAAGGCTATAAAGGGCCGTTATATGCAGAAATCTCTCCCCGAAGTTTCTCAGTTTTAGTCAAACCTGGAATGCGTTTAAACCAAATAAGATTTAGAGAAGGAAAATCAGTTTTATCTGATGATGAGCTTTCCCTAATGCATAAAAGTATTGGCTTAGTTGATAGCCATGCCCAAATTGACCAAGGATTAGGTTTTTCCGTAGACTTAGATCTGCCAAATGGCTTGGTTGGATACAGAGCCAAACCACATACTGGTTTAATAAATCTTGATAATATTGATTATTATGACATCGATGATTACTGGGAACCAGTTTTTGCTAGTAATAAAAGAATTATTTTAGATCCAGGTGCATTTTATATTTTAGTCAGTAGAGAGGCTGTGCATATTCCACCTGAATGTGCTGCTGAGATGGCACCTTACCTTGCGATGGTTGGAGAATTTAGAGTGCACTATGCAGGTTTTTTTGATCCTGGATTTGGAAATGCTGATGCTGGTGGAAAAGGATCACGTGGAGTTCTTGAAGTGAGATGCCACGAAGCGCCATTTGCATTAGAGCATGGGCAGTCTGTTGGCAGATTAGTCTATGAAAAAATGTCTGAAATACCAGATGTTCTATATGGTTCTGACTTGAAATCAAACTATCAAGGTCAGGGTTTGAAATTGTCAAAACACTTTAAAAAAAATAAATGATCAGTTTTCACAAAAAATATCTAAAATAATCAATAATCATTCAAACATATCTTCCTGATCATCATCCTCTATAAAGTCATTTATATTTGACTCTGTCATTGATCCTGGTGGAGGACGATTATCTAATAACCCTGCATCACGTAATTCTTTAATACCAGGTAAGTCTTTTGAACTTTCCATGCCAAAATGATCTAAAAATACCTGAGTAACAATAAATGTAACTGGCCTTCCTGGGGATTGGCGTCTTCGGCCAAGCTTTATCCACTCTAATTCAAGTAAAATATCAATAGTTCCACTAGAAACAGAAACTCCACGAATTTCTTCTATCTCAGATCGCGTTACAGGTTGATGGTAAGCAATAATTGCTAAAGTTTCAATTGCCGCTCGTGATAGTTTTCGAGTTTCCACACTTTCTTTTTGCATCAGGAATCCCAATCCTGGAGCTGTACGGAGTGCATATCCTTCTCCTACCCGAACCAGATTAACTCCCCTCGTCGAATATCTATTTTTCATGGCGACTAAGGCTTCTGAAACATCACTCCCAATTGGCATGCGTTTTTCTAATTGTTGCTTAGATATTGGTTCACTTACAGAGAACAGTATTGCCTCAAGCATTCTTTCTTGTTCTAATAATGGAGGAGCTTCAAATAAATTTTCAATTTGGGATTCATTATTATCCATATCAATTTTCTTTTTGTTTTATTTCTATTTGTGAAAAAGTACCAGTTTGCCTCAAGTCTAGTTTTCCAAGTTTAACTAACTCCAGCATTGCAGCAAAAGTAGAAGCAGTAACAGACCGCCTACGCTTAGGGTCATCCAACCAACCCTCTGGCATGAATTGTTCAAGTGAGCCCCACTCAATGGCGTGCCCTATAAGGCTTTTCATACGATCTAATGCTTGCTCCATAGAGAAAATTTTATCACGTTCTTCTATGTGTAAAGGTTTAAAATTTTCCTTAACTCTGAGGCGCGCATAAGCTTGCATTAAGTCAAGAACAGTCGCTTTATAAACTATATTTTTCTTTAACGTCACATCTTGAAGAATACCTCTGCTAAAAAAATCTTTACCTAATTGATCTCTTGCCATCAACTGAGCTGCTGACCTTCTCATTGCCTCCAAACGTTCCAATTGGAAGGCAAGGTGTGCTGCAAGTTCTTCTCCTGATGGGCCATCTTCTGATGCTTCTTGCGGCAATAGCAAGCGTGATTTAATAAACGCTAGCCAAGCAGCCATCACTAAATAATCAGCCGCTAGTTCAAGGCGAATGCGTTTTGCTTCCTCAACAAATTTCAAATATTGCCTAGCTAGCTGTAAAATAGAAATCTTACGCATATCTACTTTTTGAGTTCGCGCTAAAGTAAGCAATAAATCTAACGGACCTTCAAAACCATCAATATCAATTACTAAATTTTCAGCTGAGATTCTTTGTTCAAGATTCATTTCAAAGTTTGTTTGTGATTCCATACTTAATATATTGCGCTAAACAATGCCCTACATCAAGGAAACAAAGGTATTAAGAGTAGCGTTAAAATCAAAGTTATTAGGTTCACATCTCAAATTTTTGGCATTTTTCGCACGCAACTGGGATTTTGAGCTCAAAACAGGTATTTCTGTCATAATTTCAATCATATCTTTCATCTGACCATTGCAATGCAAGACAACATCACAGCCTGCTTTTAATGATGCAGAAGCTCTAGAAGACAAAGATCCACTCAAAGCTTTCATTGAGATGTCATCTGTCATCAAAAGACCATCAAAACCAATATTTTGCCTAATGATTTTATTCATTATTGGTGAAACTGTTGCACAACGATTACGGTCAAATGAAGAATAAATAATATGTGCAGTCATCGCCATTGGTAAATCTGATAAATGCTTAAATGGTGCAAAATCTATGGAATTTAAAGAGCTTGATGATGTATTAACAATTGGTAATTCAAAATGACTATCTGATGAACCTCTACCATGTCCAGGAATATGTTTAAGGACAGGTAATACACCACCTGATAAAAGGCCTTCAGCACATGCTCTTCCCATTTCTGAAACAATTTTTGGAGTTTTTCCGTAACACCTATTAGTTATGATCTCATGTGAATTTATATTTGGGATATCAACCATTGGGGCACAGTTCACATCTATTCCTAATGAATGGAGTTCGTGAGCAATTAATCGATACCGTAAAAACATTGCTTCATATTGTTTTTCATCTTTAACCTTCTGCATTTGATCAAGAGGTGGCAACCAATCAAGCCATATAGGTGCTTTAAGACGTGCTACACGGCCACCTTCTTGGTCAATCAAAATAGGGACATTACTTCCAACACAATCTCTGAGATCATTACAAAGAGTTTTTATTTGATTAGGAGAATCTAAATTACGTGAAAATAGGATAAATGCCCATGGGTTGGCATCTTTAAAAAAAAATCGTTCTTCTTTAGTAAGATATGTTCCTTCACATCCAAATATTATAGAATTTGAAATCATTATCTTGCAATTAATGGGGCACAGAAGGTGTTGCGCTTTTTTAATGCCATACAAAAACTTTCCACATCATTAATATCAATAAAATTTTTCACTTTAAGAATGTACTTAATTTCAGCACCATTATTTACTTCATCAATAAACAAATCTTTACTTAAAAAAAGATCTGAATGAATTTTTTTTAGATTTTCCAATTGAATAGTAGCAACCACGTCTTCGTCAAAACCTCCTAATTGAGCCATTGCATCAGTCATAATAGAATTATTCAAATTCAATTCTAAATTTTTTGGCCGTATTTGTGGAACAATTTCATTATTTTTCTTTAATCGTTTTTTAAGATCTACTAAATCTGATTTTGTATCATTTTGTTCAAGTATTGGATCAATTATTGAATTTAAGCTTTTATCTTTCAAAATAGGTGCTTGTCCAATTTTCATATTTGTTGCTGGTTTTTTTTGCGTATCCAACCCAGCAATGTCTTCAGCTTGCAACGGGCGTGGTTTGGGCGCGAGATAAACTTTATCCACTAATTTCGAAATTCCATTAGCTGTCTGAACTTCACTTACAGATAATCCTTGATGATCTGCTTGTTTTCCACCTGGTTCTTCTGGCGAAACTCTAGCTGGGCCATTAGCTTTTTTTATTACAGGAATATCATTTGGGTCTAATTGTGAAAGAGTTAAACCCCACCAAACCAGGACACCGAATACAGAGACTGACGAAACTGTTGCCAGAATATTTAAGAACCTGCTCATGTAATCTCCAAATTGGGTCTTTGCCCTGCCCTTTATTGAGCTTTAAGTATCATTTTAAGCTCAATTATCGCATTTCGTCAATCGGTGCCACTCCTAGAATAGTCAGCCCAGCAGCGATTGTAAGTTGCACTGCAGATACCATGGATAGTTTCTCAGCACTTAATTCTGGATTATCCTCTTGAAGGAAACGAGTTTCAGGGGCTTCTTTTCCAATATTCCATAATGCATGAAAATCACCAGCTAACTCATATAAATAGAACGCTACACGGTGTGGTTCATTATGTTTCGCGGCCAATTCCAGTAATCTTGGCCATTCTGCCAATTTCTTGATTACTGTTGTTTCACTAGGATGTTTTAGAGATTTAAATGTTTTTACATCAATTTTCATATTAGCATCTTTTGCTTTTGACAAAACAGAACTAATTCGTGCATGTGCATATTGCACATAAAATACTGGGTTATCTTTGGATTGTTCCTGTACTTTAGCAAAGTCAAAATCTAATGGTGCATCATTTTTTCTTGTGAGCATTACAAAACGAGTAACATCAGGACCAACCTGTTCAACAACATCCCTCAAAGTAACAAATGTACCTGCACGTTTGGACATTTTAAACGGTTCACCATTTTTATATAACTTCACTAATTGAGTTAACTTTATATCAAGTGATACCTGTTGATTGGATAAAGCTGATACTGCTGCTTTCATCCTCTTTACGTACCCACCATGGTCTGCACCAAATATATCAATTAGTTGGTCAAATCCTCTTTGAACTTTGTCAAAATGGTAAGCTATATCTGGGGCAAAATATGTCCATGAACCATCTGATTTTGCAATAGGTCTGTCCACATCGTCACCATGTTCAGTGGATTTAAAAAGTGTCTGCTCTCTTGGCTCCCAATCATCTGGCTTTTTACCTTTTGGTGGTTCTAGTACACCCTGATATACAAGTCCTTTACCATCTAGATCAGCTAAAGCAGCTTCAATCAAACCAGTGCCATATAATGATTTTTCTGAAAAGAATACATCCATTCGAATACCCAGCAATGCTAGATCTGATCTAATAAGATCCATCATTTTTTCAGTTGCAAATAATCTTAATTCTGCGATCCACTCAGTCTCTGGTTTATCTACTAGGCTATCACCATATTTATTTTTTAAATCTACACCAAGCTCGACCAAATAATCGCCTGGATAAGTGCCATCAACAAATTCAACCGCCTGACCATTGGCTTCAAGATATCTCAGATAAACAGAGCGCGCTAAAACATCAACTTGTGCACCACCGTCATTAATATAATATTCACGAGTTACGTCGAAACCAGCAAAATCCAAAAGGCTCGCAAGTGCGTCGCCAAATACTGCTCCTCTGGTATGCCCAACATGTAATGGTCCTGTAGGATTAGCTGACACATACTCTACATTTACTTTTATTCCAGTGCCAATTGTTGCACGCCCATAGTTTGTACCCATATTAAGTACAAAAGGTATAATTGAAGTCCAATAGTCCTGCTTAAGACATAAATTTAAAAAACCAGGTCCAGCAACATCTGCAGAAATCACACGCTCATCATTTACTAGTAATAATGATAGCGCATCAGCTATCAATCTAGGATTCATTCCAGCTGGTTTAGCTAAAACCATTGCAGCATTTGTAGACATATCTCCATGAGATGCATCTCGAGGAGGCTCAACTGTTACATTGGAAAAATTCAATTCTTTGGGCAAAGTACCATTAGATTGCAGTATCTCTAATGAGGCTAAAACAAGATTTCTAATATCAGAAAATAAGTTCATTAATTCATCCAGTAATTATATTTTTGCGATTTAACACATGGTTCAATTATGTTCCAGAGGTGAGTTTGGTATATTTCAGCTCTGCATACCCATCTGTCATTCCTGACAAATAATCTGAAATCAATCGCGCTTGTTCCAATTCATTTTCGCCATGAGCCCACTGTTTTGGCAATAATTTACTATCGTTCATAAAAAAATCAAATAATCCGTTGACTACTAGGCTTGCACGTTCTCGCATTATATTTACACGATCTGAGCGGTACATATTATCAAATAAATACGTGCGAATTTCATTTATTTTTTCAGTCATTTCTGGTGAAAATTGAATAAGTTGACTCCCAAGCTCTCTAACATCCCTTGAGGAATATAAAGGAGTGCCTTTTATTAAATATAGCGAATATGTGATAACGTCTTCCACCATTGCGCTAAAAATTCGTCTCAATGCTTCATTCCGACGCCTTATAGGATCCAAGTTAGGATATTTTACATCTACCAGTGAAAAGCATTCACCGACTATAGGAAGGCCAAAAATATCATTTTCTGTAAATAAATTTGCCCTTAACCCATCATCTAAATCATGATTATTATATGCTATATCATCAGATATAGCAGCAACTTGAGCTTCTGCACTTGCATGAGTTTTAAGCTCTAGGTTATGCTTTTGAGTATAATTATTTAGCGTATATGGAATAGGATTTATTAATGGGCCGTTATGTTTAGCAATTCCTTCTAAAGTTTCCCAGGTAAGGTTTAAACCATCAAACTCAGCATAATTTTTTTCTAATGATGTTACTATTTTTATTGCCTGTGCATTATGATCAAATCCACCATAATTTTTCATTTTCATCTTCAGAATATCTTCCCCAACATGGGCAAAAGGTGGATGACCAAGGTCGTGTGCTAATGCAATAGCTTCAGTTAATTCTGAGTTTAGATTTAATGTCTTTGCAATTGTACGGGCGACTTGCGCAACCTCAATAGTATGAGATAGCCGAGTGCGAAAATGGTCTCCTTCATGCGCTACAAAAACTTGCGTTTTATGTTTCAAACGCCGAAAGGCTTTAGAGTGAATTACACGGTCACGATCCCGCTGGAATGGTGAGCGGTATTTACTTTCTTCTTCAGAATATAATCTACCTCGGGAAGCTTCTGGGTTTGAAGCAATTACACTTTGCATGATTTAGTTAACCTTTACATATTGCCGCGAGCGTAAAGCAGGTTTATGTTATGTCTATATATTAATTATGAAAGCCGGAAAAGATGGATCTTTCTTTACCCCCAACAGTAACTGATAGAGCATATGATCGTTTAGCAGAAATAAATGAACATGTTGAAGTCTCTCAAGCATTAAGGATTGCGGTTGAGGGTGGTGGGTGTTCTGGATTTCAATATGAAATAAAATTAGAAAATGGGCCTAATAATGACGATTTAATTTTAGAGAAGAATGGCCAACTGGTATTAATAGATAAAGTATCACTCCCCTTTTTAGAAAATGCAGTAATTGATTATACGCAAGAGTTAATTGGGGCACGCTTTGTAATTGAAAATCCAAATGCTACTTCAAGCTGTGGGTGTGGAATTAGTTTTTCAATTTAGTTAAAATTTCAATTTACATTTAAAAATAACGATAAAATTTATTTAGATTACCAAAAACTCCAACTTCAAGGATAACATTAAATGAAGATTGCAACTTTTAATATAAATGGCATTAAAGCTCGACTGCCAGCTTTGTTAGACTGGTTAAGTGAAACTATGCCAGATATTGCAATGTTGCAGGAAATAAAATCAGTTGATGAGCTTTTCCCCAGAGAAGAAATTGAAGCGCTAGGATATCAAATACATACTCATGGGATGAAAGGATTTAATGGAGTTGCTATATTATCTAAATACCCTCTTGAAGATATAATGCGCGGACTACCCGGTGATAGTGATGATATTCAAACTCGATATATTGAAGCAACAGTTATAACGAACAAAGGTCCGCTTAGATTATGCAATCTCTATCTACCCAACGGCAATCCAACTCCTGGTCCAAAATTTGATTATAAACTAAAGTGGATGGAGCGTTTATATGAACGAACATGCGCACTGATAAAATTAGAGGAACCATTTTTATTAGCAGGTGATTTTAATATTATTCCACAAGCTGAAGATTGTTGGGATACAAAAGTTTGGGAAAGTGATGCAGCATACCTTCCCGAAAGTCGAGCTGCATATAGAAAAATCTTAAATCTAGGCTTAACAGATGCTTTCCGAGTAAAAAATAAATCTGCAATGAACTATACTTTTTGGGATTATCAAGCAGGTGCTTGGAATAAAAATAATGGCATAAGAATAGATCATTTTTTATTATCATCATCGTGTGCTGATATATTAATTGATTGCCAATCTGATCGTGAATGTAGAGCAAGAGATAAACCATCTGATCATGTGCCAGTTTGGGTAGAGCTCGATATTTAAGCTTTGTAATTATAAATCCAATTATATCGGCTTTTTAAAAATGAAGGATGTAATTTTGTTATAAAAAGCATAGTAATATGGAAAAATTTCCTAAGTATTAAATTATTAATGTGAAAAAACTTTCCATTTTTAATAGATGTTTTCTGCACAGCAGTTACTCGTTTTTTTCTAATATTTTCATATTTTTTTAATGCAGTATCGATATTATTAATTTTATTTAAAACACGAGCTAAAACTGCTGCATCTTCTAAAGCCATGCATGATCCCTGAGCCATAAACGGCAGCATCGGATGAGCTGCGTCGCCAAGCAATACAACATTTTTATGAGACCATGACTTTAAGGTTGGATGCGAATATAAACCCCAAAGCTTTACTTCAGTTATATCAGACAAGATATTAGTAACACTTGTATTAAAATCAGAAAATTCATTATAGAATTTTTCTGGAGAACCATCATTAGTCCAACTTTCTGGTGCTAAATTTTTATTCGACTGAACGCCGATGATATTTATAATCTTTCCATTTCTGAGTGGATACATTACCAAATGCTTATTAATTCCCATATATACTGTTGGCTCTATGGACATTCCGTTAGAAGGAATAAGGGCTCTCCAAGCAATTTGTTTCATGAAAACTGAGGGGCGTTGACCAAACCAATATTGCCTCACCGTTGAGTTCATACCATCTGCTGCTACAGTTAAATCAAAATCAAAAACTTCAGAATTATTTACTTTTATTTTTGACCCAGAACCACCAGAATTAATAACCTTAGCTTTGGATCCTAGAACAATATTAACGCCTAAACTTTTTGCTCGAGCAACTAATGCTTCAATTAAATCAGCGCGATGTAATTGCATATAGGGTAAGTTTAAATCTTGATTATGTTGGATTTCTGTGATGGCTTTATCAGTTTTATAATCTTTAAATATAATATTTTTTGGGAAACCCACTGATTTCAAATAATCAGGATATATACCAAGCTTTGTTAATACATTAATACCATTTGCACTTATTTGAATGCCTGCACCTACTTCAGATATCACTAATGCTTTTTCATAAAGAGTTACTTGGCTACCGAACTTCGCAAAGGCAATCGCTGAAGCTAATCCACCAATTCCACCGCCAATAACTCCAATTTTTTTATTTAATAGTGTCATTTAACTCCAAACAAAAACACCGCGGGATTAGACGCGGTGTTAATTTTATTTGATTCATACATTCATATCAGTCGTCTCTATGAACTTTTTCTTTTCGTTCGTGTCGCTCTTGAGCTTCAAGCGACAAATTCGCTGTCGGCCTTGCCTCAAGTCTTTTCAAAGAAATTGGTTCACCAGTAGCATCGCACCATCCATAGGAACCGTCTTCAATTCTTCTAAGTGCACTATCGATTTTTGAAACAAGTTTTCTTTGACGATCGCGCGTTCTTAATTCTAGCGCTCTATCTGTTTCCTCAGAAGCTCTGTCGGCAACATCTGGAATATTACGTGTGCCCTCTTGCATACCTTCAATGGTATCTCGGCCATCAGCAAGCAATGCTGCTTTCCAATCCAATAATTTCTTTTGAAAGTACTCTACTTGACGATCGTTCATAAATTCTTCGTTGTCAGTTGGATGGTATTCAGTATCTAACACTTTATTAACTTTCATAATAAGACCTAATTTTCTTCAGGTAATCTATATTTTATTGATCCGTATATTAGAATCTTATAGATGTCACGTCCTTCTTTTGAATGATTAGAATACTTATAATATTTATGTATATAATCATATATGGTGGGTATGATTCATAATGTGGTATATCTATTATACTAAGCATTTATAAAACAGGGTAAAAAATAATAAAATGTTAAAATTTTCACCAATTTTACTCGCCGTCTTGTGGGCTGTAATTATGTATTATGTATCTGCATGGCGCACAAAATCAGAAATGGATAATAAATCAACTATATTAAATGATCCACCTCTTGAAAAGTTAACAGATCAGATGGCAGATACTTTAGATTTGCAAAAAATAAAGGTGAATATTTATGAAATCGAACCAATAAACGGACTAGCTATACCTGATGGGCGTATTTTTATTACAAGAGGATTTATGAAAAAATACTATAACGGAGAGATAACAGCACCAGAATTAGCAAGCGTTATCGCTCATGAATTGGGGCATGTCGCTTTAGGCCACACAAAAAGAAGAATGATAGATTTTTCAAGCCAAAATGCCATTAGAGTTGCATTATCAATGGTTTTGAGCAGATTTTTTGGTGGGTTTGGGACATTGATTGCTAATACACTTACTAAATTTTTGACTGCACGCCTCTCTAGAAAAGACGAATATGAAGCTGATGCTTATGCTGCTGCGCTATTAATTAAGGCAAATATTGGTATTGAACCTCAAATTTCAATGTTCGAAAAGCTTGAAAAAATTAGCAGTGAAGGAAACAATTCAATGGCTTGGATGATGAGTCATCCAAAGACAAAGGATAGAATTATTGCAATTAAAAAGTTAAAGAATGAATGGGAATAAAATTCCTAAGTCTTTATTTTGAATTAGCTAGCTATGAACTTTGCTAACTTTGTTAAACGAGATGATTTCAACATCTTGCGATTATTTATACTAATTCCAGATCTTCTTATTGCCTCTTTTTTTACAGTTTCAATTATTTCTAGAATTTCAGAACGATGTGATGTTGCTAATTCTAACAAGAAATCATCTGGAGTACGACGCACGATACCATGGCCCAAAAGTATCTTGGTTGGAAAATCTTTTAAATTTGCTGTTAGCAATTCATCAGCATTACCTTCAATAGCCGCTTGTAATACATGGATATCGTTTTCATCTGGTAAAAATAAATTTTTATTCTCTGGACCTATCTCCACCTGAGATTTTGGCCAATTAACCCTTAAAAGCGCTATTACAATAGTTGCCTCAGCTTCATCGTGGTTACGCTGCGCTGCATGGCGCCATTCCTCAATTATTTTTTCAGACCAAATCGGTTCAAATAAACCCTTTTGTGCAGCCCCCAATAGAATTGACCGCAAAATAGAAGGATAAAGAACACATGTGTCTAATAAAACTCTCATCAATCTAATCTTAAGAAGATTGATTTCAAATAAGAAGATTCAGCAAGATGAGGATGAACAGGATGATCTATTCCTGCCGAACCAGAATGAATAATTTGACCTTTACGGCCAGCTTTACCCATACCAACAAGAGAAGCTTTTCGAAATTTCTGCATGTCAGCTGCATGTGAACAAGAACATAAGACTAAATAACCACCCGGTTTGACTAATTTTGAGGCCATTTTTGCTGCTTTCTCATATGCTCGAAGACCTCTTTCTAATGCAGGCTTTGATGGAGCGAATGCAGGAGGGTCACAAACTACCACCTGATATCTTTCACCTTCATCAAAAAGTTGCGCCATAATCTCAAAAGCATCACCTTTACGAGTTGAAAATGATTTGGAAAACCCAGACGCATCAGCACCTTTGATCGCTAAATCAAGCGCTGGTTGTGAGCTATCCACAGCAATAGCACTAGTCGCACCTGCACTTAAAGCAGCTAGCGAAAATCCACCAACATGGCTAAATACATCAATTATTGAACCACCATTGGCTAATTTGGCAGTAAAAGCATGATTTTCACGTTGATCAAAGAATAAACCAGTTTTTTGGCCACCAGATATATCCGCCATATAAATTGCATCATTCATTTTGACTTCTAGTGGTGCATCAGAGGACCCTTTGATGAAAATATTTTCGTCATTTAATCCTTCAAGTGAACGAGCCCGCCCTGAAGCGTTTTTTAATATTATTTTAGGTGAAAATAATTGCTCTAATGCTGATGTTATTTCTGGCATCATCCTATCAGCCCAAGCAGCATTTGGTTGAACAACGAAAGCATCTCCAAAACGGTCTATAATGACACCTGGCAAACCATCTGCTTCCGCATGTATCAAACGGTAAAATGGTGCATCATATAAAGTTTTGCGCAAGGCAAATGCACTTTCCAACTTTTTTACAATCCAATTGGTATCGATAATAGCGTTAACATCGAGATCCATGATGCGTCCTGTAATTTTACTTTCGCCATTAAACGCAATCAAACCGATATCTTGTTTATCGTTAGTTTGTATCTTCACAAATGTCCCAGGAGCAATTTTTTTTGTTCGCCTATCTAAAATAACATCATCTGAATAAATCCATGGAAATCCAAACATCACACGAGCAGGTGATTTATTGGGACGAAATCGAAGTGTGGGTATATCTATCATAGTGTTCGCTTACATTGCTTCAGAGCAAAAGAAAAGCGCCCAAGACAATACATGGGCGCTGAAACAAAAATTGGGAGAAATATTTGTTTATGATTTGAAGTTATGCGTGTTTGAAATTTGATAAAGACAAACTAGCCTTAAGCCATGTTAACATTTTTACAAATAGTTTAGAAATAAATTCAGAACGCATTTGCGATGCTTCTTCACGCACTTTGAACAAATCTATATTTTCGTATGAATTAACCATGATAAACTCCATTTTTTCTATAAGTATTAAATAGGATGAAGTGAGTATCATTACATCAGATAAGATCGCCTTAGCGCTATGTGTTTTATGCATAGCTGAAGGGCAAAGCTATGCATAAATTAACTTTAATGAAAATTGACCTCAGAACCTGGTTCAGAAGCATTTTTCAACCAGTCCATAATATATCCACCAACAGATCGAAAACATATTAGCTGACAATTCATTTCATCAGTAAACCAGAACGCAACAGCAAGTTGAGCTATTCTTGTTCTTCGCACTTCACCCAATGGCAAAGCATCTATAGACATATTCGCAGGCGAACCTTTTGACAATACATCACGAATAGCTGTTCCATCTAACGAAAATACTGATCTTGCATCAGATACATCTACAACAAGGCTGTGTGTACCAGTTAAACTTTTATTTAAATTAGAAATTATTTTAGATACGTTTTTGTAATTGGTAATAATCAATAACTCATCAGGTGACATCCAAGCTATTGTGTTTTTACTAGTCGATGAAACTTTGCGTTGATCAGGGATCACGTTGCCCAGTTCCACATCCAATGCTTTTGCAAGTGCTTTGGATTTTAGATCACCGCGTAAAGTAATCATCCCAAGCAAACCAGCATCTTTTACATTAATTATACCATTACATGATGCACCGTTTAGTGCTGTTATACTAGACATTTTGGCGTTCTCCTTCTGGATCAAGGAATACCTGATTGCAAATTTCAGCTTTAATTATTTTTCCTTCTAAAGTTGGGAAATCAATAATTTCTCCCATCCTATTAGGCCCAAACTTAACCAACCCCATCGCAATTGATCTATTTAATGTTGGTGAAAAATACGTCGATGTTACTCGACCAATCATATTTTTTACACCGTTTTCACGAATTGTACCGTCTGTAGCATACGCACCATCAGGAATAACTACATTTGGATCTACAGTTTTTAATCCAACCAATTTCCAACGTGACGGATCAGACATATGCGAACGTAAATGAGCACGTTTTCCTAAGAAATCTTCTTTCTTTTTTGAAAGAGCCCATTCCATATTTAAATCTTGAGGAATGACTGTTCCATCAGTTTCATCACCTATCATTATAAAGCCTTTTTCTGCACGCATAACATGCAGACATTCTGTGCCATATGGCTGTATGCCAAATTCCTTGCCAGCCTCTATGCACATATCCCAAAATGCCTGACCATCTGATGCTGGTACAGCTATCTCATATGAAAGTTCTCCCGAAAACGATATTCGGAATGGCCGCGCCCTTATTCCACCAATCGTTCCCTCGGAAAAACGCATAAAAGGCAAAGCCTCTTTTGAAACGTCCATACCACCAAGTTTTTCTAATAATTTTCTTGCGTTTGGCCCAACAACAGCAATTTGTGCATACTGCTCAGTTACATTTGCTGTGTATACTTTCCAATCCCACCATTCTGTTTGAAGCCATTCTTCCATCCAGGCATGAATTCTGTCAGACCCTCCAGATGTTGTATGGCAGAGAAATGTATTTTCATCTAATCTAGCAACAACTCCATCATCAGATAGAAATCCATTTTCAGTACACATAAGCCCATATCTACAATGCCCAACTTTTAAATTGGACATTAAATTCGTGTATATCATATCTAAAAATTTACCTGCATCTGATCCTTTGACAATAATTTTCCCCAAAGTAGATGCATCTAATAAACCAACATTTGTCCTAGTATTTAAAATTTCTCGTTGAACTGAATCTTTTACAGTTTCATTATTTTTCTGATAACAATACGGGCGGCGCCAATCTGCAACTGGCTCGAAAAAACCTCCATTTTCTTCTATCCAATTATGAATTGGAGACTTTCGAATTGGTTTGAAAAGTTCTCCCCGCGCATCACCAGCAATAGACCCCATTGAGATTGGATGGTATGGTGGCCTAAAGGTTGTAGTGCCTACATTTGGTATCTCTGCTTTCAAACTATCAGCTAGGATTGCTAGCCCATTTATATTTGAAAGTTTTCCTTGATCTGTTGCCATACCAAGAGTTGTATATCTTTTTGTGTGTTCTACACTCTCGTAACCCTCACGTGCAGCCAAACGTACATCTGATACTTTAACGTCATTTTGATAATCTAAGAAAGTTTTAGCCTGTAATTTAACAGACATTCCTTGTGGCATTTGCCAAATTTGTTCGATTGGCGACTCATTTTCAACATTAACAATACTTGATTTTGAATTTACAGGTTTATAACCAACTTGCTTAGCGACCAATTTCCCCTGTGATATTGCATCTTGCATTGCTTCATTAGCAATCATGTAACCGTTGGCTGTACCACCAACTGCAACAAATCCTGAACCGTCGTCACCGAGGGGTGGACGTTCAGGATCAGGGCGGAACATTGCATTTTCAGCATCCCAATTTAATTTGCCACCACAATGTGACCAAAGATGTACAATAGGTGACCAACCACCTGACATGGCTACGACGTCACATTTTATTTCTTCAAGTGGAACTCCCTCACCAGCTTGCAAACAAATTGAAACGCCACTTACACTCTTCGAGCCTTTAACTTTTGATATTGCCATTCCGGTTTCAACTCGAATTCCCATTTCGCGTGCTTTATTTGGAAGTTCGCCTGTCACACTAGTACGGGCGTCTAAAATTGCTGCTACTTTCAACCCTACTTCACTCTGCTTAATTGCAGTGCGATATGCATCATCATTGTTGGTTGCTAGGACCATAATATCACCACATGAAGTGCCAAAATCTACTAAGTAGTCTCTAACACTTCCCGCTAACATTACACCTGGAAGGTCGTTGCCCGCGAATGAAAGTGGGCGCTCAATAGCACCCGTTGTAGTTAAAATTCTTTTTGCACGAATCCGCCACAATCTTTGCCTTGGACCTTTCTTTCCTGGCATGTGATCTGTTATTGACTCATAGCCGGTTGCCCAACCATGGTCGTAAACTCCAGCTCCCATTGTTCTGTTTTTAAGAGTAACATTTGGCATCGACTGTAATTCAGTTATAGCATCATCGATCCATTCTTCAGAAATTTGATTATCTATAAAAACACCATCAACTGGCGCTCTACCGCCCCAAGTATTTTTTTGCTCTAGAACCAATACTTTTGCTCCAGATCTACCAACCTCTAAGGCTGCAGCAAGTCCTGATGTTCCACCGCCAATTATTAGAACATCAACATGAGCATAAAAATACTCGTACTTATCTGCATCTTTTTCAGTAGGAGCTGCGCCTAAACCAGCAGCCTTTCTAATTATGGGTTCAAAAATATGTTTCCAAGCGAACCTTGGAAAGATAAATGTTTTGTAATAAAAGCCCGCGGGAAATACTCGACTCATAATACGATTAACACCACCAATATCAAATTCTAATGAAGGCCAGGCATTTTGACTATTTGAATGAAGTCCATCAAATAACTCAGTTGTTGTTGCCCTTTGATTAGGTTCAAATTTATCCCCCTTACCCAAGCCAACAAGTGCATTTGGCTCTTCAGGGCCAGATGCCACAATACCTCTGGGACGATGATATTTGAAAGAGCGACCCACTAACGTTTGATTATTCGCCAATAGTGCAGATGCTAATGTATCACCCTCATAGCCATTCAAGCGTTTCCCATCAAAAGAAAACTCTACAGGTTTTGATCTGTTAATTAAACGCCCACCTTTTGATAATCTTGTACTCATTTAATAAAACCCTCCCATTCAGGACGTTTCTTTTTAATTTTATTAAGCAATGATTTTGGTGGAGTTGTAGTCTGAGCTGAATATGTTCCAAAAACTTCTAAAGTTGTTGTACATCTTGCAGCATTAAACCATTTTCCACATCCATATACGTGCCGCCAGCGCTCAAAATGTACACCTTTTGGATTATGCCTCATAAATAAATAGTTTTCTAATTCATCATCATTTGCGTCTATACCAGAACGAGCGATGTGAGCCTGACCGTCACAGTGCAAGTCAGTTTCATCAGCAGTAATACCACAATTTGGACATGTAAGATGTAGCATTTTTAAACCTCTAGAGTATGTATTTCTATTATTTGTGTTTTATTCTTTAATTGACTTCAAACACTGCTCAATTTCTTTTTTTGCAGATCTAAGAATACTTAAATCGACAATAATTTCATCCTTCAATCGGATTAAATCAAAGCTGACAATACTACTAATTTCAACTCGATTATCAAATCCTGTCAAATCAATATCTTCTGTAAATGGTAATGGAAAAATATTATCAGAATGCTGCATTTCTTTGATTAGAAAAGGTTCTCCATCAAATTTAATTGTAAGAATGTCATCAGCGTCTTCTGCTTTTTTACCTGAGTAGCCTGTAACTTGCCATCGATCTCCATCTTTTCGTTTATATGATGCAAAAAAAGATGCCACATCATTTAATGATGTTGTGTTTATTGTGGCCCAGCAAACTCTAGATGCTTCGACTTTTGTTATTTGATATTCATCAGAAGATTTAAAAATTTCCATTGAACTATTTTGGGCAGATGGTGCTGTACCAATTAAAACTAGACCTAAAATTATTAAAATATTTTTTATCAATGTGCTACTCCTGCCGCAACGCTCTCATCAATGAAGCGTCCTTCTTGAAAACGATTTAATCCAAATTCTGCTGCTAAACCAATTTGCTCACCCTTTGCCATTAATTCAGCCATCGCCCAACCAGATCCTGGAATGGCTTTGAAGCCACCAGTTCCCCAACCACAGTTGATAAAACAGCCCGATAAAGGTGTTGTTGAAATAATTGGAGAGCGATCTCCAGTTACATCAACAATTCCGCCCCAATGGCGCAACATTTTCAGACGACTAACCATAGGAAAAGTTTCAATTAATGCTCTGACTGTTTCTTCTAGATGATGGAACGATCCTCTTTGCGTATAATTATTAAATCCATCAGTTCCACCGCCAATCACCATTTCACCTTTATCAGATTGAGACATATATCCGTGAACAGTATTTGCCATTACGACAACATCCATACATGGTTTTATTGGCTCTGATACTAACGCTTGCAAAGAGACTGACTCAAGAGGAAGCCTAAATCCTGCCATATCTGCTAAGTGCCCAGAATTACCAGCTACAACTATACCTAATTTTTTACATTTCAAAGACCCTTTAGTTGTTTGCAAACCAGTAACCTTACCATTTGATTGCGTTACGGCAGTTACTTCGCATTGTTGAATAATATCCATTCCCATATCTGAACAAGCACGAGCATACCCCCATGCAACAGCATCATGTCGCGCTGTACCACCACGTGGTTGCCATAATGCTCCCAGTACCGGAAACCGTGGTCCTGATAGTTCAATAATTGGACATAACTGTTTTACTTTTTGTGGACCGATGTATTCAGTTTTTACGCCTTGTAATTTATTTGCATGTGCAGTCCGTTTATAACCACGAATCTCCGCCTCAGTTTGAGCCAACATCATTACACCACGGGGGCTGAACATAACATTGTAATTCAAATCTTGAGACATGGTTTCATACAATGATCGCGCTTTTTCATATATGGCCGCCGATGAGTCTTGAAGATAATTAGATCTTATAATTGTTGTGTTACGCCCAGTATTCCCCCCACCAAGCCAACCCTTTTCAAGAATTGCAACGTTAGTAATTCCATAATTTTTTCCAAGATAATAAGCTGTTGCTAAGCCATGGCCACCTGCTCCAACAATAACAGCATCATATTCTTTTTTCATTTCAGGTTTTGCCCAAGCACGCTCCCAACCTTGATGATATGAAAGAGCATTTTTAGCGATAGCAAAAGCAGAGTAGCGAGACATTGTTATTTACCTATGACCGAGCGTATTAAAAGATATTGGTGTATTACATGATAATATAAATCAAATAATTGAAAATACGAGTTGATTTGTTCCAGAACCGACATTTCAATTAAAGTCTTATAGGCGGGAAAAAATCTATGATCAAATTTAAACAAATCATACGATAATTAATATTATTAATGACTCCACATTATCTTCAAGCAAGTTTAGATAATATGGGGAAAAGGAAAAATACATGATTTGGATCTTAGGCTTATTAGCCTGTTTTATTTTTATAAGTTTGATTGTTAAATCAATAGTAGCACCACGTGAATTGGATTTAAGTGTCGCATCTAAAGATTTACTTATTTATAAAGATCAATTGGTTGAAGTTGAAAAAGATTTAGAAAAAGGTGTCTTAAGTATAGCCGAAAGTGAAGCCGCAAAAATTGAAGTTTCTAGAAGAATCCTCTTAGCTGATAAAAGGTCAAAATCAGAAAGGCAAAAACCAAAAAATTCTCCAAACCTTAACAAATCAATTGCTTTTATCATTTTGACTTTTATTTTGATTGGATCCTTTGGTACGTATGCGTTTTTGGGCAATCCTAACATTCCCGACATGCCATTAAAATCAAGATTGGCTAAAACACAAGAAATTCGCTCGCAGCGAATTAGCCAAGAGGAAGCAGAGTTACTTATTCCAGATGAAGTTATTGAAGCTCCTGATGATTACTTAGCTTTAGTTTCAAAATTAAGAGATGCCATGAAAGAACGGCCAAACGATATGCAAGGATTAAGATTACTTGCTTTACATGAGTTTAAATTAGGAAACTACCGCTCTGCCCGCAAAGCACATTTAAAAATAATTGATACTCTAGATGAAAACGCATCCGCGGAAGATTTGATTGATTTTGCGGAAGTTATGATTGTTGCAACCAATGGATATGTTTCACCAGAAGCAGAATTAACACTAAGACGTGGATTAGAGATGGAGCCAAAAGATGGCCGTGCTCGTTATTACTCAGGTCTTTCAATGATGCAAAGTGGTCGGCCCGACGTTACACTTCGGCTTTGGGAAAATCTTTTAAGCGAAGGACCAGACGATGCACCTTGGATACCATTAATTAAAGAACAAATAATGGATGTTGCTCGTTTAGCCGGTGTAAATTTATCTCAAGATCAATTACCTGGCCCATCATCAGATCAAATAAAGTCTGCAGAAAATATGTCTGATGTAGATCGTAAAGACATGATAGAAGGTATGGTCGCAAGTTTGAGTAACAGGCTAGCCAATGAAGGTGGGACAGTAAATGAGTGGGCTCGATTAATTCGTGCATTAGGCGTTTTGGGCGAAACTGCAAATGCCTCTAAAATATGGATAGAAGCACAGACTATTTTTGGCAGCAGCAGTTTAAACATGGAAATTTTACAAAAAGCAGCAAAAGCTGCAAAGGTATCTCAATGAGTTGCTATAATGATTTTTTAGAATTTGCATCTGAATTAACCAAGTTCAAATCACTAATTGGATTGGATTTAGGCACTAAAACTATTGGTATTGCTGTGTCAGATACACTCTGGACAGTTGCAACACCAAGAGAAACAATTAAACGAAAAAAATTCGGCATTGATTGCGATGCATTACAAACTGTTTTCAATTCAACAGATACAGGCGGAATAATACTTGGACTTCCAATGAATATGGACGGTAGCGAAGGGCCAAGGTGCCAAGCGACTAGAGCTTTTGCAAGAAATTTATCTTCCAGATGTGACATTCCAATTACTTTTTGGGATGAGAGGTTATCTAGTGTAGCAGCCGAGAGAGCAATGTTAGAAGCCGATATGAGTAGAGCAAAACGTGCAGATAATATTGACCACGTAGCAGCAAGTTTCATTTTACAGGGTGCATTAGACCGTATTGGAAATATTTTATGATGGATGAAGTTTGGAAACGAGAAGAGGTTGAAAGCCCATGTGTAAAATTATGCATCATCCACACAGAAAGTGGACTTTGCATGGGCTGTTATCGAAGTGGATTAGAAATTTCAAAATGGTCGATTATGACTGCCACAGAGAGACAAATTATTATGCAAGAATTGCATAGCAGAGCTGATAGAGTTCGGGGCAAAAGGCGAGCAATTAATAAAGATTAAGCAATAAAAATTTTATAAAGCATATTAAATGCAACACTTATTAGAAAAAATGCAAATATTCTTTTTAAAACGATGACATTTAGTTTGTGAGCTAAATTTGCTCCAATTGGCGCAGTTAACATTGTCATAGAAATTACAATAATAAATGCCGGAAAATTAACATACCCTATTGTCATTGGTGGTAGACCAACTGAAGGTGGATTGCTGAAAAGAAACCCAACAGTACTCGGAAAAGCTATTGCAAGACCAAAGCCCGCACCTGTGGCTACAGCTTTATGGATTTTAATACTATGCAAAGTCATTAAAGGTACAGCAAGGCTTCCACCCCCAATACCCATCAAAACTGATAAAAATCCAACAAACGTGCTTATAATTGTACGAACAAATCCAACTGGCATTTGATTTCCCAAGCTCCAATCACTCTTAGAAAATGCCATATATAGACCAATTAAAATCCCCAATAAGCCGAATATAATGGTTAAAGTATCAGTATGAAGCTTGGCTGCAATAAAAACTCCAATTACTGCTCCAAATACAATACCACCAGACCATAACTTTAATATTTGCCACTCTACCATATTCTTTTTGTTATGACTTAGAACTGATCTAATGGATGTGAAAACTATTGTAGCAAGTGAAGTAGCAACACAGATTTGCATTAGTTGCTCGTTCACATAGCCTAAACTAGTGAATGCGTAAAAAAAGGCTGGAACAAGAACTATTCCACCTCCCACTCCAAGTAACCCTGCTAATATTCCAGCAAATGCACCAACTATTAATAATAAAATTATTGTTGGTAAAAATATTAAGATATATTCCAAAAAACCATCCTAATCATTGTTCAATTCTCATTCTAAATTGTTCTGTTTTTCTAAGACATTTCGTAATGCATTTTGAACTACTTCAACACCTGCATCTTTTTTATGTGCTTCATCTGACAAAGTTCTTTTCCAAATTTTTGCACCACTTTGACCCGAAAACAGTCCAAGCATATGTCGTGTTATTTGATTCAATCGCCCTCCAGTGTCTAAATGATTTTGTATATATGGAAGCATTTCATCTATAATTTTATTAACTGTTTTTTTATTTGTATTTGTCTCAAATAAACTATCAGCATTTGCTAAAATTTCCATTGGGTTATGATATGCAGTTCTACCAATCATAGCACCATCCAAGCCCTTATTAATCTCATGAACAGCTTGATCAAAAGTTTGCAAACCTCCATTTAAAATAATTTCTAATTCTGGGCGCTCTTTTTTAATCTCATGGACTAGTTCGTAATCTAGTGGTGGAACATCACGGTTTTGTTTAGGTGAAAGCCCACTCAGCCATGCTTTGCGGGCATGTATCGTAAAAGAACTTACACCGTTTTGGGAAACTTTATCTATAAAATCAGGCAATATTCTTTTTGGTTCTTGGTCATCAACACCAATTCGACATTTTACTGTTATTTCTGCACCCGTTGACGCTTCTTTCATAGCAGTTACACATTCACTGACTAATTCAGGCTCTTTCATTAAACATGCACCAAATCTACCAAATTGAACACGATCTGATGGACACCCAATATTAATATTTATCTCATCATATCCAGCTTCACAACCTAGTCGAGTGGCTTGAGCAAGCTGATTAGGATGTGAGCCCCCGATCTGGAGAGCGATAGGATGTTCTGATTGGTTAAACTCTAGTAATCTATCAGCATCACCATGGATTAAGGCAGGTGCTGTTACCATTTCAGTATAAAGTAATACATTTTTTGAAATCAATCTGTGTAGATAGCGGCAATGCCTATCTGTCCAATCCATCATTGGAGCTACAGAGAATGTTCTATTTATTCGCTTCACATCAAACCTACTTGAAATAGTTTTATTTTAAAATGTTTATAATCTTAATAATACCATAAAATTAAATATGCTATACAAGCGAGGTTTCATAAAATTTATGTTTTTCAAAATTATAACTTTGTTTTATGAATTGCCTGCCCAAATGCTTCAAAAAGAGGCTTAGACACGGAATCTTTTAAAGCATTCCATTCAGGATGCCATTGAACAGCATAAGCAAAGTTTATTGCATTTTTTATCCTAATTGCTTCGGGAGTTCCATCTGTAGCATGACCTTCAATAATTACTCTTTCTCCAGCTATTTTTATGCCTTGGCCGTGTAGAGAATTTGTTACAATTTTTCTTGCACCAAAGATTTTTTCAAAATGTCCACCCTCCAATAAATTCACTTCATGACGCATTGCAAACTTTTCTTCAATTGTTCCATCTGGAGGCATGCGATGATTCATTCTACCAGGTAAATCTTGAATTTCTGGATAGAGTGAACCACCAAATGCTACATTAAATTCTTGGAACCCTCTACAAATACCCAAAATTGGTATTCCTTTTTCAACGCATGCACGCACTAAAGGGAGAGAGACAGCGTCACGGCTAACATCAAATTGGCCATGTTCTAAAGTCTCTTCTTCTCCATATTCTTCAGGATGAATATTTGGTCTTGCACCAGTTAAAAGAATTCCATCAAAATTTTCACAAATTTCATTGGTATCACTTAGTGCAGGCGTACCTGGGAAAATTACAGGTAAAACTTTTGATACATTATAAAGAGCTTCTAAGTTTGAAGTTCCTGCTAACTGTACTGGATAGGAGTCATCCACGAGATAAGAGTTCGATATAACCCCAACAATAGGACGTTTCATAAGTAATCCTGTTAAATATAAATATTATTTTATACTACATATTACTTATATTTAAAAAATTACAGTATAAAAAATAATCAAGATAATTTTAGTTATCTTGATTATAAAAAACAAACTAATTAGGCTCAGGCTGAAAAGTTAAATCCAGTTAATTTAATACCAGCTACAGCTGCAATTGTATCATTTTCAGATGTATCACCTGTAACACCAACAGCACCTATTGTAATATCATTATCATCCTTAACCAAAACGCCTCCACTTACTGGAGTGAACCGGCCATTAAAAGAAACGCTCAAAGCATTTACAAAATACGCTTGTTGTTCGGCTCTTTGCATTATTGCGGATGATGGAATTCCCATCATGATTGCAGCATGAGCTTTACCATCAGCAAGTTTAAAACGTCCTGGAGATGCCCCATCTGAACGTTCAAATGCTTTGATGTTCCCACCTGTATCTAAAACAACCACCGATAAAGGTTGCATATTTTTTTTTATTCCTTCTTGAAGAATATTATCAATAATTTCTTTAGCTTTCGCCAACGATATAGATGTCATTTTAATTTAACCTTTTAGTTCTAATCTTCGCGCATGTAATACAGGTTCAGTATATCCCGATGGTTGTATTGCACCTTTAAACACAAGATCACATGCCGCTTGAAATGAAATAGAGGTAAAGTTTGGTGACATTGGACTATAAGCTGGGTCATTTGCATTTTGAGAGTCCACAACTCCTGCCATTCTTTGCAAAATTTGCATTACCTCTTCAGGTGTAACAATACCATGATGAAGCCAATTAGCGATATGTTGCGCTGATATACGACAAGTTGCTCGGTCTTCCATTAGACCCACATTATTTATATCTGGAACTTTTGAACACCCAATACCTTGGTCAACCCATCGAACAACATATCCTAAAATGCCTTGTGCATTATTTTCTATTTCACGTGTTATCTCATCATTTGACCAATTTTGCCCCTGGGAAACAGGAAATTGTAAAATCGTATCAACAGAAGCACGTCTGCCACCTTTTTGTATTTCGTTTTGGCGCGCAAAAACATCAATTTTATGATAATGTATGGCATGCAGAGTTGCTGCGGTTGGAGAAGGAACCCAAGCGCAATTCGCTCCAGAATCAGGATGAGATATTTTTTGATCCATCATATCGGCCATGTTATCAGGAACTGCCCACATTCCCTTCCCAATTTGAGCTTTTCCCTGCAAGCCACAGGCTAATCCAACGTCAACGTTTTGATCTTCGTAAGCAGCAATCCAAGGTTGTTTTTTAATTTCATCTTTCCGTAAGAATGGCCCAGCTTCCATTGAAGTATGAATTTCGTCGCCTGTTCGGTCAAGGAAACCAGTATTAATAAATGCTACGCGATGTTTCGCTGCTCGAATACACTCTTTTAAGTTTACAGTTGTACGTCTTTCTTCATCCATAATACCAATTTTAACAGTGTATTGTGGTAGACCTAGGGCTTTTTCAACTTCAGTAAAAATTTCATCGGTAAAGGAAACTTCTTCAGGCCCATGCATTTTTGGTTTAACTATGTATACTGATCCAGTAACAGAATTACCTGATTTTCGATCTAGATCATGCATCGCTATTGCGACTGTAAACATCGCATCCATGAAGCCTTCACCAATTTCATTACCATCAGAGTCTAAAATAGCTGGATTTGTCATAAGATGACCAACATTACGAACCAACATTAAAGCTCTACCTTTAAGTTGAAATTGTGTTCCATTTGGTGAAATATACTTACGATCAGGTAATAATCTTCGTCTAAGAGTTTTTCCAGCTTTCGTAAAACTACAGGTCAAATCACGCTTCATCAATCCAAGCCAGTTTGTATAAGCCAATATCTTATCTTCAGCATCAACAGCTGCCACACTATCTTCACAATCCATTATTGCTGATAGTGCACTTTCTAAAATAACATCTGCAATACCCGCTTTGTCAGCCTGACCAATTGGTAATTCTTTATTAAAGTATAATTCAACGTGTAAATTGTTATTTTTTAACAGAATGCCTTCTGGAGAATTTTCTGGCCCTCGAAAGCCAGCAAACTGTTCAGTATCCTTTAATTTTTTTCCATCTACTAAGAGCACACCGTCTTTGACTAAATAATTTGTTGCATCTGCGTGAGAAAGACCAGAAATGGGAAAAGTCTCATCCAAAAAATTCTTAGCATAAGCAATAACCTCTGCACCTCGTGCTGGATCATAACTTTTAGACTGAGATATACTACCCAATACATCAGTTCCATATACTGAGTCATATAATGACCCAAAGCGAGCATTTGCTGCATTTAAAGCAAAGCGAGAATTAGTAATCGGAACAACTAATTGTGGGCCAGCTATATTTGCAATCTCATCGTCAACATTACTCGTTTCAATTTCAAAATCAGCACCTTCATCAACCAAATAACCAATAGATTTTAAAAATTCTTTATAATTAGCAGCATCAAACTGTTTACCTCGGTTTTCAATATGCCAGCCATCTATTTTCTGTTTGAGCTCTTTTCGCTTTTGAAGTAATTCTCTATTCTTAGGACCTAAATTGTTTACAATACTAGCTAAACCTTTCCAAAAATTATCTGAAGAGATATCAATACCTGGCAATGCATTGGCTTCGACAAATTCAACTAATTTATCATCTACTTTTAATCCATATTTTTCAGTTCGCATTATCCTAATCTCCAATTTTAAAGGCATTCAACAACCAGATCATTATCGAAATATTAAGATTAATTTACAAAAATCTAATATCAGATTAAAACACAGCTATTGGTCAAATAATATTACCAATTACAAAAGGCAAGTCAAATCTTTAAGTCACCCAATCCTTCATGTATACAACGGTATACAAAAATTTCTCTTGCAGTCTAGTGATATTTCTTCACTGGTAAACATATTAGTCTTGGAGATAACAAAATGAACTCAAACAAAGCAAAGAAAATATTACTTTCTGATTACAAAGAACCTGCTTTCTGGGTTGAAAGTGTCGATTTAGATTTTAAGTTATCTCCAACAAATACTAGGGTTAAATCTAAGATTAAGTTTATAAATAATCCCAAAAGATCCGATGCTCCACATGCACTTGAGCTTGATGGACGAATGCTTAAATTAATATCTGCTGAAATCAATGGTAAAAAATTAAGCTTGGATCAGATGACACTACACTCTGAGGGATTAATTGTTTCAGCAGAATACATCCCACAGGATAACTTTACATGGACTTGTGAAGTTGAAATCAATCCCAAAGGCAACACAGCATTAGAAGGATTGTATATTTCGAACGGAATGTACTGCACCCAATGTGAAGCACAAGGATTTAGAAAAATCACTTACTACCCAGATAGACCAGATGTTATGGCTCTATTTAACGTTACCATTGATAGCAAACATCCCACTCTACTTTCTAATGGGAACAAAATATGCCACGGTAAATGGCAAGATCCATGGGTAAAGCCTGCATATTTATTTGCACTTGTTGCCGGCGACTTAGTGTCTTTCGATGATACTTTTACAACGATGAGTGGTCGTAAAATTGACCTGCAAATTTATGTTAGAGACGGCGATCAATCTAAGTGTGAATACGCAATGGATGCATTAAAAAGGTCGATGAAATGGGATGAAGAAGTTTACAAGCGCGAATATGATTTGGATTTATTTATGATTGTCGCAGTTGATGATTTTAATATGGGTGCAATGGAAAATAAGGGACTGAATATATTTAACTCAAAATATGTATTAGCCAGTCCAGAAACAGCTACTGATCGAGATTTTGAACTAATTGAGGGAATCATAGCTCACGAATACTTTCATAATTGGACCGGCAACCGAATTACTTGTAAAAACTGGTTTCAATTATGCTTGAAAGAAGGATTAACTGTATTTCGCGACCAACAGTTTAGTAGCGATCAACGTTCGCATGCTGTTAAAAGGATCGAAGATGTTATTCAATTGCGCGCTAGACAATTTCGAGAAGATTCTGGCCCTCTAGCACATCCATGCAGGCCAGAAAAATACGTCGAAATTAATAATTTTTATACATCAACAGTATACGAAAAGGGTTCTGAAATAATTGGAATGCTAAAATTATTAGTTGGAGATATACGTTACTATAAAGCGTTAGATCTTTACTTTAATAGACACGACGGCGAGGCTTGTACAATTGAAGATTGGATCAAAGTATTTGAAGATAGTTGTGAAATTGACTTAACACAATTTAAACTTTGGTATAGTCAAAGTGGCACACCAAAAGTTACTGTAAAAGAAGACTTCAATGATGGCATATTTGAATTAACTCTCATACAAGATCAAAATCCATCAACAAACCGTAAGGATAAACTACCTCAAGTAATACCTATTAAAACTGGATTCATAGGTTTGGACGGAAAAGAAATATTACCTGAGATTGTATTAAATTTACATAATAAAAAACAAACGTTTCAGTTCAAGATAAATCAAAGACCAGTTGTTTCACTATTGCGTGGGTTTTCTGCCCCTGTAATATTAGACAGAAAAATAAATATAGAAACTCAAACATTTTTGTTTGAAAATGATAGTGACACATTTAATAAATGGGAAGCTGGTCGTAATATTTCGATTGAACTATTGATATCAAATATTAACAAAAATCCTATTAATTCTAAACCTTTTTTAGAAATTCTATCGAAGTTAATAGTAGATAAAAGTTTAGACCCAGCTTATCTGTCTCTTTTATTGACATTACCATCACAAGAAACAATTGCTCAAACAATTTTTGATAGCGGAAATGTTCCTGATCCAGACGAAATATTTTTAGCACTAGAAGACATGGAGCGACGCATAGCTAAAAATTTAATAAATCAATTAACAAATTTATATGAAGATTTGACAATTCATACCGAGTATAGGCCAGACGCAAAATCTGCGGGTCAAAGATCACTACGTAATACTGTACTAAAATATATAACAAGAATTGACGGTGGAAAGACCGCATTTCAGCAATTCAAGACTGCAGATAATATGACTGAACAGCTTTCTTCTCTTGGGCTTATCATTTCAGGGAATATTAAGAATAGCTGTGCTAAGGATTTTTATACCCAATGGCATTCAGACGCTCTTGTTATTGATAAATGGTTTGCAATTCAAATTTTATCAGCAAATCCATCAAATGCACTAAATATTGTAAAAGAGTTATCTTCACATGCTGATTTTAATTGGAGAAACCCTAATCGTTTTCGCAGCGTCATTGGCTCGTTTGCAATGTCACCACCCGCATTTCACATGAAAGATGGCTCCGGATATGAATTTGTTTCAGATTGGATAATTAAATTAGACCAGATAAACCCTCAAACTGCTGCCAGGATGTGCGGAGTATTTGAGACTTGGAAACGCTATGATAAAAAGCGCCAAACATTAATCACCACTCAACTTCGTAAAATTCAAGTTTCACCCAAATTATCCAAGGATACACTAGAAATAGTTAATAAAATTCTAGTTTAAATAAAGATGTGGATATTTCTAAATTGAGAGTAAATAATTATTAATAGTCTGAGAGTTTGAAAGACCTTTCACACTTGCTCATCTGATCTTGTCACCTTAAAACACACCACAGTTATTTCAGGAAAATAAATTATGCTAGATCTCATTTATGAAGAACCCAAACCAAAAGTATACTCTGGCACTAAAGGAGATTGGGAATTAGTAATTGGTATGGAAGTTCATGCGCAGGTAGCTTCAAAATCAAAATTATTTTCAGGAGCATCGACTAAATTTGGCAATGAGCCCAATTCAAATGTATCAATGGTTGACGCTGCAATGCCTGGAATGCTTCCAGTTATAAATGAATTTTGCGTAGAGCAGGCAGTAAGAACTGGTTTAGGATTAAAAGCAAAAATTAATTTGTATTCCGCATTTGATAGAAAAAATTATTTTTATCCTGATTTACCACAAGGTTATCAGATTAGTCAGTTATATCACCCAATAGTTGGCGAAGGCGAAATATTGGTTAATTTAGATGCAGGAATAGCAAGAAACGTTAGAGTTGAACGAATTCATTTGGAGCAAGATGCAGGCAAGTCTGTACATGATATGGATCCAAATATGTCATTTGTTGACTTGAACAGAACCGGTGTCGCTTTAATGGAAATCGTGTCGATGCCTGACATTCGAAGCCCTGAAGAAGCTGCTGCATATGTGACAAAATTAAGGCAAATTTTACGATATTTAGGGACATGTGACGGTAACATGCAAAACGGCAACATGCGTGCTGATGTTAATGTTTCCGTTTGCCCCTCAGGCCAATATGAAAAATTTCGCGCGTCAGGTGATTTTAGCCATCTTGGGACAAGATGCGAACTTAAAAATATGAATTCAATGCGGTTTATACAACTTGCAATAGATTTTGAAGCAAGAAGACAAATTTCTATTCTTGAAGATGGTGGAACAATTGATCAAGAAACACGTCTTTATGACGCTGAGAAAAATGAAACAAGGTCGATGCGTTCAAAAGAAGAAGCCCATGATTATAGGTATTTTCCAGACCCAGACCTTTTGCCACTTGAAATAGATCAAAAATGGGTCGATGGAATTGCAGAAAATCTTCCCGAACTTCCGGACGAAAAAAAAATTCGCTTCATAAAGGAATTTAAAGTCACTGAATATGATGCAAGTGTTCTTACAGCTGATCTTTCTGATGCTGAATATTTTGAAAAAATTGCTAATGGCCGTGACGGAAAACAAGCTGCTAATTGGGTAATAAATGAGTTATTTGGTCGCTTGAACAAAGCAGATTTAACAATAAAAGAGAGTCCAATTTCCACAACTCAATTAGGTGATATTTTAGATTTAATAAGTAAAGGTGACATCTCAGGTAAAATTGCAAAAGATCTTTTTGAAATTGTATGGACTGAAGGTGGAAATCCTTCAGATATTGTTGATAAGCGTGGAATGAAACAAGTAACTGATACCACGAAAATTGAAGCGGCTATTGATAAGATTATGATTGAAAATCCTGATCAAGTAACGAAAGCAAAAGAAAATCCAAAACTAGCCGGTTGGTTTGTTGGTCAAGTAATGAAAGCTACAGGTGGAAAAGCCAATCCAAAAGCTGTAAATGAGATTATCGCAAAAAAACTGCTGAATTGAGAAAGTGATTATAAAACACCAATCTATCAGTCAGTTGTAGATAAAATTATATTAATATATGCTGAATTTAGGATTTACTGAATTGAGCACATGTAAAAAAAATGTTTGGAACATGAATATGCCGTTTTTTGAGTACAAGGTTATACCAGCTCCTACTTTTGGGAAAAAAGCAAAAGGAGTAAAAGGAGCAGATGGGCGTTTTGCAAATGCGTTAACTGAAGCAATAAATCTAATGGCAGATGAAGGATGGGAATATATGCAAGCTGAGAGCCTTCCTTCCATTGAGAGGCAAGGCTTAACAAGAAAACGCCGCGAAATGAACCAAAATGTATTAATTTTTAAACGCGAAACATCTACTGAAATAAACACCGAAAGTATTGAAAAACCTCAAGGTTTTAATCCTTTTAAAAGCTTTTCAAATAAAAAAGAACCTACACTTTCGTCAATTGAAGATTCAAAAATTATTGATCAACCTTTGGAAGATGAATATGAAACGCCACCTATAGATAAATTTTAGCATTCACCAATATCTAACGAAAGTGCGTGTAAGCCATCATTAAATTCTGATTTCAATTTTGACATAACAGCTCTGTGAGCAGAAATTTGTGACATCCCCGAGAAAGCCTTTGAACGTATCTTTACATTAAAGTGAGTTTCACCACCTTCTTTATAACCACCATGCCCTCTATGAGACTCGCTATCGTCTTCAACAATTAACTCACTTGGAGCAAATGCAAGTGTTAATGCTGCAATTATTCTTGATTCCATGTCACTTCCTTTTAATTAGCCCTTGGCATCAGCCAAGAATATAGTAATATTTCTTTCCTGACTCGGGCAAGTGAATAAAGGATTTAAAATGGCAGAACGGCCTCCTATGAATTTTGATTTTGATATTTCTGTATCTGCGGATAAAAAGAAGCGTGCGCGAACCAGACGTGGAATGTCTGGTGCTTCAGAAACTTCCAAAATGACCTGCCAACATCATGAATGCCAAGAACCTGGTAAATATCGTGCGCCTCTAAACCCAGATAATCTTGATGAGTTTAGATGGTTTTGCTTAGCACACATCCGACAATTTAACCAAAAATGGAATTTTTTTGAAACCCATTCAGAAGAAGAGCTGCAAGAACAATTTGCTGCTGATCGCGTTTGGGAACGAAAAACTGAACCTCTAGGAAAGCAAACCGCAGAACAGAGAGCATGGGCTAGATTAGGAATTGAAGATCCACATCAAGTACTGGGTGAAAATGCAACAAAAAACCCAGGTAAAGGTGATGCTTTAGGTGGATCAAAGCGCCTTCCCTCAGATGAGCGAAAAGCAATCGACACATTAGAAGCAAAAGATAACTGGACAAAAACTGAATTACGTAAAAAATACAAATCGTTAATTAAAGAGCTTCATCCGGACTTAAATGGTGGTGATAGATCACAAGAAGAGTTCCTTCAAAAAGTTGTATGGGCCTGGGATCAAGTGAAAAATAGCTCAAATTTTAAAGACTAAGTACATACGCGACAAATATGTCGGTTAAATACTTTCCAATAGCATATTTCGTTCTAATTATATAAAAAAACTGGATTAATTTCAGACAGTATTAAAGGATTATTAACATGGCAGATGGCAATTTAGACATTGGGCAGCCTACAGTTAAATACAAAGTAAGAGATCTTTTTGGGATCGAAAGCGATATGGAAATTATGGGGTTTCCAGATAAATCAGATAGAGTTCCAGAAATTGATAGTACATACAAATTTGATCACGATACTACATTAGCAATTTTAGCTGGATATACTTACAACAGAAGAGTAATGATACAAGGCTATCATGGTACAGGTAAATCAACCCATATAGAACAAGTTGGCGCCAAATTAAATTGGCCCACAGTGCGAGTAAACCTAGATAGCCACATTTCAAGAATAGATCTGATTGGTAAGGACGCAATCAAATTAGTAGATGGAAAACAAGTAACCGAATTCCAAGAAGGTATATTACCTTGGGCTTTACGAAATCCTGTTGCTATTGTTTTTGACGAATATGATGCAGGTAGAGCAGATGTCATGTTTGTTATACAAAGAGTACTTGAAGTCGATGGAAAGCTTACCTTGTTAGACCAGAATAAGGTCATTTCACCTCATCCATCTTTTCGCTTATTTGCAACTGCCAATACAGTAGGATTGGGAGATACAACTGGACTATATCACGGAACACAACAAATAAACCAAGGCCAGATGGATCGTTGGTCAATTGTAAGTACATTAAATTATTTACCACATGAAGATGAAACAGCAATTGTAACGGCTAAAAACCCTGGAACTGACCCAGACGTTATAAGTAAAATGGTTACAGTTGCGGAATTAACTCGAAATGCATTTATGAATGGTGATATCTCCACTGTAATGTCACCACGGACTGTAATTGCATGGGCCCAAAACACAAATATATTCAAAGATGTAGGCTTTGCATTTAGGCTCACCTTCCTGAACAAATGTGATGAATTAGAAAGAGAAACAGTAGCGGAATTTTATCAACGTTTATTTGATGAAGAGTTACCTGAAAGCGCTGCATCTGTTAGCTTAGGTTAATGAGTAATTCGAATAATAACCCTGCAGATCCATTTAAGAAAGCTCTTGCTGAAGCTACCAGAGCAATGGCTGCAGATAGTGAACTTTCAGTTTCTTACTCCATAGATCCACCAGGTTTATCTAACGATACAGCACGTTTACCTCAAATAAGTCGTAGAATGACACGGCAAGAAGTATTACTTGCTCGTGGTACTGCAGATGCATATGCATTACGTACTCGTTTTCATGATGAAAAAATCCATAATCGCTATATGCCAACAGGCAATGAAGCAAAGGAAATATATGAAGTGATGGCAACAGCTAGATGTGAAGCTGTAGGTGCTCGAGCAATGCCGGGAACTGCAGGTAACATCGAAGCTAAATTAGAAGCAGAAGCTCTAGCACTTGGGTACGATAAAGCGTCATCATTCAAAGATGTACCCATGCCAACTGCACTATCATATTACCTACGCCAAATAGCGACTGGCAGAGAAATGCCCAAAAGTGTTAAAAACGCATTGGATCAATGGGAAACTACGATTGAAGAACGCTCTGGAGCAACATTTGAAAACATCGGTGACAAAATTGTAGACCAGATCGAATTTTCTCGTTTTGCCCGTCAGCTTATTGATGATCTGGGATATGGAGATCAACTTGGGGATGACCCGGATCAACCAGACCCTGAAGATGACCAAAACGATGCCGAAAATGACGCTGAAGATACATCCGAACCTGATGATGATACTGGAGATACATCGGAAGAGCCAGAAGATACTCAAGAAGATAATGACGACACACAACAATCCACTGATAAACAACAATCAGAATTATCAATGGATGAGAACGAAGAAAATTCCGAATCTCAAGAGGCTGAGTCCCCAGAGAATGAACCCCCACTCCAACCTCATACACCACCCGTATCCGCGGCTGATCCAAATTATAAAGTTTTTGTAAATAAATTTGATGAAGAAGTTATGGCTGAAGATTTAGCGTCATCAAATGAATTAGAACGTTTACGAGCTTATCTGGATCAACAACTCGAACCATTAAAAGGTGCAGTTTCACGTTTAGCAAACAAACTTCAAAGGAGATTACAAGCTCAACAAAATAGGTCTTGGTCTTTTGATATGGAAGAAGGGTTATTGGATGCAGGTCGATTAGCTCGTATTATATCAAATCCTACAACTCCATTATCGTTTAAAGTAGAAAAAGATACTGATTTTAGAGATACTGTAGTCACAATATTATTAGATAATTCTGGCTCTATGAGGGGTAGGCCAATATCTATTGCTGCAATTTGTGCAGATGTACTAGCAAGAACTCTAGAACGCTGCCAGGTAAAATGTGAGATTCTAGGCTTCACCACACGAACATGGAAAGGTGGCCAAAGCCGCGAAGAATGGTTGCAAAATGGGCGCCCTGAAGGCCCTGGTCGATTGAACGATCTTAGGCATATCATATATAAAGATGCAGATGCTCCTTGGCGAAGATCAAGGCCTAATCTTGGCTTAATGATGAAAGAAGGTTTACTAAAAGAAAATATTGATGGCGAAGCTCTAGAATGGGCGCACAAAAGGATGATTGCACGTCCAGAAGCAAGAAGAATATTAATGGTAATATCTGATGGAGCTCCAGTGGATGACAGCACATTATCTGTAAATTCAGCTGCATATCTGGAAAAACATTTAAGGGATGTAATTGCAATGATTGAAAAAAGACGTGCCGTTGAGCTTACAGCAATTGGCATTGGTCATGACGTAACAAGATATTATGAACGAGCTGTTACTATTACAGATGCTGAACAATTAGCTGGGGCTATAACTGAACAATTAGCAGGCTTGTTTGATAACGACCCTCGTTTGATTAAACGGCAAGGAAGATAATGTTCCAAACATTTGATGAAAAAACAGTATCAGAGACATCAAAAAATCGCATATACTTACTTCGAGAAGAAATGCGTAAGAAAAATATCGATGCATTTTTAATCCCACGTAATGATGCTCATATGGGAGAATATGTTTCTGATAGAGACAAACGTTTGGAATGGCTAACAAGCTTTAGTGGGAGTGCAGGATATTGTATCGTATTTAAAGACAAAGCATTTTTATTCGTAGACGGCCGCTATACAATTCAAGCGGAAAATCAATGTGATGAAAATATTTTTGAAATTCGTAATATTCCAAAAAACTCATTAATCGATTGTATAAACGAAAGCTTTGAAGAGAAAGCGCTGATAGCCTACGATCCTTGGCTCCATACTATCGAACAAATATTAGAAATTCATTCAAATAAGAAAAAAAATATTGAACTTATTGAAGTAGATAACTTCATTGATACAATTTGGATTGATCAGCCTATTGCTTCTGTTGAGCTGATGGTTCCACATTTATTAAAATATTCTGGGCAAGTGCATACTGAAAAACTTGAGATTATTGGCAATATATTATCTAATGTTGGCCAGTCTAATGTGATACTTACTCAACCTGATACTATAGCATGGGCGTTAAATACACGTGGTACAGATCTTATTCAAACGCCTGTTGCTCTATGCTTTGCAACTATTAATGCATCGGGGAGTGCTAATCTTTTTATTGACCCAAAAAAAGTTGATGATGAATTACACAAGCACTTAGGCCCGAATGTAGTATTGCATGATATAAAATCTTTTAGTTTATTTTTAAAAACATTATCTGGTTTAGTGCGCATAGATTCAAATAGAGCCCCAATAGCTATAAAGCATATCTTAGAAATCGCAAAAGTTTCTTTTACATATGATAGTGATCCAATATTGAAACTAAGAGCTTGTAAAAATAAAACTGAATTAGAAGGTAGTGTTCAGGCTCATATTCGCGATGGTGCAGCAGTTGTAGAATTCTTATCTGAAATTCAATATGCACAACCAGGCTTTTTGAAAAATGAAATAGAGTTAGTTAAGCTCTTAGAGTCAAAGCGATATGCAACTGGGAAATTAAAAAATATTTCATTTGATACGATATGTGGTTCAGGCCCAAATGCCGCCATAATTCATTATCGAGTAAACACTAAAACAAATCGAACAATCTCTCTTGGAGATGTAGTGCTAATCGATAGTGGTGGACAATATCTAGATGGGACAACAGATATTACTCGAACTATTGCAATTGGGTCGGTAGCAGAAGAAGTGATCGATGCAAATACTCTTGTACTAAAAGGTATGATAGCAATTTCAGCTTTGAGATTTCCCAAGGGTTTGTCTGGTCGTGATATAGATTCAATTGCACGGCAAGCTTTGTGGTCAAAAGGCTTGGATTTTGATCATGGAACTGGCCATGGTGTTGGATCATTTCTATCTGTTCATGAAGGCCCACAAGCAATATCAAGACATAACAATGTGCCATTAGAACCTGGTATGATCATATCAAATGAGCCTGGATACTATAAAAAGAATTCATTTGGTATACGAATAGAGAATTTAATATATGTAAAAGAATGTTTAAGAGACAAAAATCATGATGATCGATGTATGTTGGAATTTGAAACGCTAACGTTGGCTCCGTTTGATTTAAATATGATAAAAGTTAGTTCATTAAATGAACAAGAAATAAAATGGCTTAATAACTACCATTCAAATGTTTATAAAAAACTAAATTCTATTTTAACTAAGTCTGCAAAAAAATGGTTGAAAGCTGCGTGTATCCCGATTTAACTTTATGAGTGCTCTTCTTTAGAAGTATCAAATAAGGCCTGATTGAATGTTTTAAGCGCATCTATATAATATAAGACGCCAACTAATTTAGTGGAATTCTTTTCAGGTCCTATACTCAAAACTGGTAAATACTCACATTCTCCATTTTGAAACATAGGCATAGCTGCCTCTAAATTTGCACCAATATCTAAATACTGACCTTGTTCAATCATTTGCCATAAATATTTTTCATCAAGATTTGTTTTTTCATAAGAATTCATGATACTCACGACTTTGTATTTTGCGAGTAAATAACTATGTGGGCCCTCAGAAAGGTTCACACCTCTACGTTCCAATTGTGTTAAGAAAAATGATCGATGAATCATTTTACTCGTAAAGGCAGTGGCTATTGACACAGCTACCATAACAGCAAGACCTGCTTGCCAATCACCCGTAAGTTCTATCACAATCAAGATAGTTGAAATTGGAGCCCCCAATATAGCAGCAGCGACAGCGCCCATACCTGAAATGGCATAAAGCGTTTCATCACCATCTACTGATGGAAAAATTGAAACAGCAATCCATCCAAATGCAAGTCCAGTAAGCGCACCCAACATTAGTGAAGGAGAAAATATTCCTCCACCCATTCGGCCAGCTAATGTAATGACTACTGCCAAACCTTTGGCAAATGCAAAAGATATAGCAGTCCAGAATAATAAATTTCCATTCAATGCAAGAGACATTGTTTCATATCCAACACCAATAATATGTGGAAATTTTATAGCTATAAGTCCTAGAAAAGCACCCGCGAAAGCAGGCCTAGACCAATTAGGAATGCGTAGTATTTTCTGAAATTTATCACCTAAAGTTTCTGCCCAAAATACAGATTTTATAAAGCTTACTGCCACAAACGCACACACAATTCCTAGAAGTAAATGTGCAGGCAATTCAATATAAAAATCTTGGGTATGAACAGGTAATGTAAACTCTGTCACATTACCAAAATATAATCGACTAATTACAGTGCCTGCAACCGATGCAATTAGTATTGGAGCCAATGCTTGAATTGCATAATGCCGCAATACAACTTCAAGTGCGAATAAAGCACCCGCTAAAGGTGCATTGAATGACGCAGAAACAGCTGCGGCAACAGCACAACCCATCAAGTTACGACCAGTAATACCATCAGCATTTATCCATCGAGAAACTTTTGAAGATATCAAAGACCCTAACAAAACAACTGGACCTTCACGACCTGTAGACCCACCCGTTGAAAGAGTAATCACTGAGGCAAAACTTGAAGCTAACCCTGCTTTTCCCTCTACCCTACCTTCATATAATGCAGCACCTTCGATGACATGGCCCACAGACCTTGCCCGACCATCTTTTGTAAAAATATTTAGAATTATACCAACAATTAATCCACCAGTAATTGGAATAATCATAACAGTGAACCATGGCAATTGAGATACAGCATCTGTTAGCGATATCCCACTTTCTCCATAAGAAAAAAATTGCAGATATGTTATGGCCAGCCGAAATCCAAGTGTAGCCAGTCCAGATGCTATTCCTATTAGTAAAGCAATGATCCAAAATTGCATCTGACTTAAGCCATATTCACGAATTATGCTTAAGTATCTAGATATATCTAGCATGAACTCATTAAATTTTTTATTTATTAAACTCAACAAACTGGACCTTTTATAATTCAAATCTCTAAGTTAACATTAAGAAAGTTTGGAGATTTCTATGACCAATATTGCAGCAGCCATAACAGAAGTTAAAGCACTTCTTGGGCAAAGGTTAAATACATCTAAATCTGTGTGTGAATTACATGGCCAAAATGAAACCTATTTTCCTAAAATGTTACCAAATGCAGTAGCATTTCCACATAATACATTAGAAGTCTCAAAAGTTGTTAAAATATGTGAAAAATATTACTGCCCTATAATTCCTTGGGGCGTTGGAACCTCTTTAGAAGGTCATGCATTAGCATTACATGGTGGAATTACATTAAATATGTCAGAAATGAATAATACTCTTGAAGTAAACACTCAAGATATGCTCGCAGTAGTACAGCCTGGTATTACTAGAGAAATTCTAAATAAAGAGCTACGATCAACAGGGTTGTTTTTCTCAGTTGATCCAGGCGCAAATGCAACTCTAGGTGGCATGGCTGCAACGAGAGCATCAGGGACAACCTCTGTTCTTTATGGAACAATGCGAGAAAATGTCCTAGCTATGGAAATTGTTTTAGCCGACGGTAAAATTATAAGGACTGGTACGAGAGCTAAAAAATCATCAGCTGGATACGACCTCAACAAATTATTTGTTGGCAGTGAGGGAACACTAGGTATAATCACTGAGCTCACAGTGGCGTTAAAGGGGCAACCAGAAGCAATTTCAGCTGCAGTTTGTGATTTTGAGAGTATCGATGACGCTGTAAATGTTGTTATAATGGCGATACAACTGGGAATACCCATGGCAAGAATTGAATTGATTGATGAGATATCAATTCGTGCTATTAACCAATACTCAAAACTAGATTACCCTGAGAAACCTCATTTATTTATGGAGTTTCATGGCTCAATAACAAGCGTCTCAGGCCAAGCAGAAACAATCTTAAGTATTGCAAAAGATTTTCAAGTAGGCGGCTTTAAATGGTCTACAAAATCCGAAGAACTAAACAAACTATGGGCAGCCCGCCATCAAGCATACTATGCAACCAAGGCATTATTTCCAAACCAAATCGGGATGTCTACTGATATCTGTGTACCAATCTCTAAACTTGCTAAAGCTATTAAAGATACTCAAAGTGATCTAAAAAAATACAATGTAACAGGCTCCATTATTGGTCATGTTGGAGATGGGAATTACCATACTTTATTATTTTGCGACCCAACAGACCCTGACGATTTAAAACTAAATAAACTACTTGCAAATAGAATGGCCAAAAGAGCCTTAGCTGTAGGTGGAACTGTAACTGGAGAACATGGAATTGGTATAGGAAAATTAAATCTCATGGAACAAGAACATGGTTCTTCATTATCAATAATGACTGACTTGAAAAAACTTTTTGATCCTAAAAACATAATGAATCCAGGAAAAATGATAAATCTAAGTTCCAAACAGATCGATGATTAATTAAATAGTATATAAATAATTATAACAAAGCTTGGGCTGCTGCACGAGCTTCTGGTGTAATTTTATCCCCAGAAAGCATACGCGCAATTTCATTTATTCGTGCATTTTCGTCTAATTGGATGACTGTACTCGTAGTTACCCTATTCATAGTACTTTTATTAACTTGCCAGTGATGAGCACCTTTTGCAGCCACTTGAGGACTATGAGTTACAACTAATACTTGGCTAGATATTGCTATATCTGCCAATCTTTGACCAACTGCATCAGCTGTAGCACCTCCAACACCTCGGTCTATTTCATCAAAGATCATTGTTAAATTTTGATTTGTTTTTGTTAAGCATACTTTTAAGGCAAGTAAAAAACGCGATAACTCTCCACCAGATGCGATCTTGTTTATAGGTCCAGCTGGTGCTCCTGGATTTGTTGAAACAATAAATGTAACTTCGTCAAAGCCATCTTCACTAGATTTTTTTGTATCAATATTAACAATAAAGCGTGAATTTTCTAACTTTAGTGGCCCCAATTCATTTACCATTGCACGTTCTAATTCTTTTGCAGTTTTTTTCCTCAATTTTGATAAATCTGAAGCATATTTATCATAATTAGCTTTAGATTCTGATAACTTTTCTTCTAGATTTATTATTTCTTGAGCACTCAATTTCGAGTTCTCAAGTTTTTGAATTAATTCCAAAGAAAAAGTATTTAAATTATCGGGTAAGATATCATGCTTTCTCGCCAAAGCTCGTATTGCAAACAACCTTTCCTCAACTTTCTCTAATTCTAGCGGATTAAAATCTGTTAAGGATAAATATTTATCTATATATTGTTGAGCATTCGATAAATTTGAAAGTGAAGAAGATAAATTAGATATAACATTTTCCAATGAATCCTCTGCATCATTTGAGACTCCTTCTATCCATCGAATAGCATCAGTCAATAAGCCCTCAGCTCCACTTTCATTGATTAATTCTGATGCTTTTTCAATATCTCCACGAATTTTTTGAGATGATTGCATTGATCTTCTTCTAATATCCAAAAGCTCATCTTCACCATCTTCTGGTGATAACTTTTGCAATTCATCAATTGAATGCTTAATATAATCATTATCTTTTATTGCATCAAAATAAGATAATTTTGCATCATTTAGCTCAGTTTCTGTCTTTCGATACTCTTTCCATAACAGACGGAGTTTAAATGAATTAATATTTCCAAAATTATCTAATAAATCTATGTGACTTTTCGGGTTTAGAAGTCCACGATCATCAAATTGGCCATGTATTTCGACCAGAACATCTGAAAGTTTTCTTAATATTTCACCAGAGCATCTTTTATCATTTACATAAGATGTTTTTCTACCTTCTAGGTTAACAGTACGCCGCAATATCAGCTCATCCGTTGCAGGTATACCAGATGATTTTAATATTTCTTTAACAGATACAGAATTTTTAATATCAAAATATGCAATAACTTCACCATTATTGGCACCTTCACGAACTAAACTAGAGCGACCCCGCCAGCCAAGTACAAAACCTAAAGAATCAAGCAATATAGATTTACCAGCGCCAGTTTCGCCGGTTAATACATTCAATCCTGGCTGAAAATTCAGCTCTAATTTATCAATTAGAAGCAAGTCTGTGATATATAGACCACGTAACATTTATGTCATAGCCGTTTTTTTGGTGTAACATTGCGCCATATTTTGGTGAGCCAATTAGATGAATTTTCATTAACAGCTTCAGTTGATATTCCACGACCTGTTAACAAAACATATGTATCTTTATACCAATCCGATGCTTGAAAGTTATGGCCTAATATTGCACCAGTTGTTTGCGCGTTAGCTATTAATCCTAATGACAAATAAGACTCTACTAATCTGTGCAAAGCTTCAGGAGTATGGCTTGTTGTTTCGAATTCTTCAACAACTACTCTAAATCTAGAGATAGCAGCTCCAAAATGGCCACGCTTTAAATAATAGCGCCCAACTTCCATTTCAGCACCTGCTAAATGGTCTAGTGATAAATCAAATTTTAGAAGTGATGGAGAAGTATATTCACTATTTGGATATCGTTCGATGACAGTTCTAAATGCTTGCAATGCGCTAAATGTTACTGATTGATCTCTACTAACATTATCAATTTGATCATAGTAACTTAATGCTATCAAATATTGGGCATGTGCTGCATCAACATCTGCCGGGTAAAAATCCAAATACCGCTCAGCATCAGCCCTACTTTCTTCATAGAAGGCACCATTGTGATTTGCGATTGCAGACATCAGAAGTGATTTTTTAGCCCATTCAGAATAAGGATATTGGCGTTCTACTGCAGCGAACAAACTAGCTGCTTCTGCATTCAAATTATCTTTCAACTTTGCATCAGCTGAAAGGTACATTTCTTCCGCAGTAGGTTCCCTTTCAGTTTTTTTCTCAGTTAAATCATTGCATCCAGACAAAAAAATTGAAAAAGCAGCTAACGGCCATAATATTTTTCCCCATTTGAAAATCATGAAGTCATTCCTATCCATATGTGCTTATATTAACGATTATATACAATCTAGCATTTCCAATTGAAAGGAAAACAATTTTATAAAATAGTTAAAGACAGATTTATACAAATGTGCATTTTACTGAACAAAATCATCCCACGAGATATCTGCACCAGGCAAATCATGGCTTATATGACTTGGACATTCCACCATCTCCCATGCATGAGATTGAGAAAATAAAGCATGTAATAATAGGTTTGTAGCACGGTGCCCAGCTCGCTTACCTTTATATTCTCCAAGAATTGGCGCACCTGCTAAATATAAATCACCCAAAGCATCTAACATTTTGTGACCAACACATTCGTCTTTCCGCCGATAACCTTCTGGATTTAATACTACATCTTTATCGACGACAATCGCATTATCTAGGCTGCCACCAAGAGCTAATCCCATAGACTGCAAATGATCGACATCACTTCTTCTGACAAAAGTTCTACAGTTAGAAAGTTCGCGAACAAATGAACCATTGGCCATATTCAATTTCTTTTCTTGGAATCCTATAGCTGCTTCTTCAAAATCTATTTCAAAGTTCATTTTTAAAGTTTCACTAGGAGACAAACTTACTTCGCAGTCATCAACAACAACCTTAACTGGTTCAAGGATGCGTATCACGCGTATTGGTGTATTAAGCTTTTGAATGCCAGCTTTTAAAATCGCACTAACGAAAGGGGCTGAAGAACCATCCATTATTGGAATTTCTGGCCCATCAACATCTATAATCGCATTGTGAATACCTGTTCCAGCTAATGCGGCCATTAAATGTTCAATAGTGGAAACCTCCACTCCATCAGAATTACTTATGCGAGTGCAAAGCTGTGTATTACTAACAGCATCATATCTGGCAGGAATTAAATTATCACAGTCTGAAATATCTACACGCCGAAACCATATTCCATATTCTGCAGATGCTGGTGAAATAATTAAATTTGAAGGCACACCAGAGTGGAGTCCGGTACCAGACATTTTAATTATTTTTTTAATTGTGGTCTGCATAGATAATTGGCCATATTATTATATTTATGTATTTGATTTATTTATACATCTAAGTTGTAAATCACTCAATTCACGCTTTATGTCCAAAATTAACTAAATTGTAATATTTGTAAGGTTGCAAAAGAAAAAGGCGCGGAAATCCGCACCTTTTTCAAATTTCATTTTTAATTTGCTTGACGCCTTAAGAAGGCTGGGACCTCCACTTGATCATCATTAACATTCATTTCTTCATATTCAGAATTGTAACGAGGCTCGTCTTGAACTCTTGGTTGACTCCTAAATACTGGTTCAACAACAGATGATGAACCAGTCATTCTTGAAATTAAACCTCCAAACACACCCTTACGTTCATTTGGTTTATCATGAGAAAAAGTTTCTTCAAGATTTGATTGTGGAGTAATTCTCAAAGGTTCTTGTTTAGGTTGTTTCTGCACTGCAGCATGCAATCGAGCCATAATTTCAGGGCTAGGTTGTCCAGACAATTCTGGAGTAAAATTATCAAACTCTGGCTCTATGTGATCATCAGAGACAGTATTTTCTTCTTGAATTGGTTTGTATGCTGGTTCAGGTAATTCAATATCATTTATGTAATTAGTTTCATCTACTTCTACTAAACCTATATTATTGTCATCAAAAAACGTAGGTTCTTGTAAGGTCGAAACTGTTTCAACTTCTAACTCTTCTGTAGCAGCTATATCTTTTGTATTAACAATTTCATCATTCCTTAAAGGGAGTGGAGACTTTAAAGTTCTACGAGGAACAGGTGTTTCACCAATCTCTTTTTCTGCTGCATCAATCCCAGTTGCAACGACAGACACTCTCATTGTGCCGTCAAGCGTTTCATCTAAGGCAGATCCAACAAGAATGTTTGCGTTTGGATCAACTTTATCACGAATTCTATTTGCTGCTTCATCAACTTCAAAGAGTGTTAAATCAGAACCACCTGTAATGTTTATTAGCACACCACGGGCACCATCAAGCGAAATTTCATCTAATAATGGATTATTAATCGCTTGCTCTGCTGCTTGAATAGCGCGATCTTCACCTGAGGCTTCACCCGTTCCCATCATAGCTTTGCCCATTTCGTCCATGACAACACGAATATCAGCAAAATCTAGATTTATAATTCCTGGACGTACCATTAAATCAGTTACGCCTTTAACACCTTGGTATAAAACATCATCCGCGAGGCTAAATGCTTCAGTAAAAGTTGTTTTTTCATTCGCTATTCTAAATAAATTTTGATTTGGAATAATGATAAGTGTGTCTACTACAGATTGTAATGTCTCAACCCCATCATCTGCTTGCCTGGCTCTTTTGAAACCTTCGAATTGGAATGGCTTTGTAACAACACCAACAGTTAAAATGCCAAGTTCACGAGCTGCTTGAGCAATGATAGGCGCTGCTCCAGTTCCAGTTCCACCACCCATACCAGCGGTTATAAAACACATATGGCTTCCTGCCAGATGATCAACAATTGTTTCTATACTCTCTTCAGCGGCTAATGCTCCTACTGTTGGTTGCGCACCAGCGCCGAGACCCTCAGTAGCTTTTTCACCCAACTGTATTCGAGTTGATGCTTTTGATAATTGCAATGCCTGAGCATCTGTATTGGCTACAATGAAGTCAACTCCATCAAGATTTTTTTCAATCATGTTGTTAACTGCATTGCATCCTGCGCCGCCTACACCAAAAACGGTAATTTTTGGACGCAAATCTGCTACTTCAGGTATTTGGAGATTCAGAGTCATGGTCTGTCCGCCTGTTTTAAATTTTACTGCTCTGTCACTTTTTGTGACTTATTATACTTTATTGTAACAAACTGATTCGTTGACGTCACGAAAAATCGTACTGAAATTTAATAGTTATTTAAAAAAACAGAATTAAATAGACTTTTGAAGCTCAAATACATTATTTACCAGTTGTTTTTGACCCATTGCATGGCTCGTTTCATAGGCATTGCACCCATACGCCTCTCTGGCAAATCAAAATCCCAACACTCGTCTTGAGGATGTGCAGCATAAAGAGCTAAACCAACAGGAGCAGCATAATCTGGCCCAGTAGCGGCTTGCGGCAATCCATGAACTCTTAATGGACGTCCTAAACGAACTTGTTGACCTAGAATTCTACTCGCCAACCCTTCCATTCCAGGGATTTGGCTGGCTCCTCCAGTCAATACAATGCGCTGACTTGGTAAAGTATCAAATCGCGCAGCTTGTAATTTATGATAAACTTCTTCCAATATTTCTTCAATACGAGGACGAATTATACCAATAATTTCAGATCTAGTGAACTTTCGGCGATCATGATCCCAATCTCCAGTTTGTCCATCTACATCTATCATTTCTCTATCATCCATAGATGTAGCTATTACACCTCCATGAATTGTCTTAATTCTTTCTGCAGTATTACGAGGTATTTGCAGCCCAGAGGATAAATCAGAAGTTACATGATCGCCACCAATACGAACTGAGTCCGCAAAAATCATTTGCTTTCGTAAAAAAACTGACACTGAAGTAGAACCGCCTCCTATATCTATACATGCAGCACCTAATTCTTGTTCATCCTCAACTAATGATGAAATAGCTGATGCATATGCCGATGAAACTACTCCAGCCAACTCCAAATCACACCGCTTTATGCAAGTAATTAAATTTCTCAGTATACGTGCATCAATTGTTAATAAATGTAAGTCTACAGATAATAGATGCCCTATTTGGCCACGTGGGTCTGAAAGTGATGGATTTTGATCTAATGCAAAATTAACCGGCATAGCATGAATTGTTTCGCGGTCTTCACCAAAGTTTGGCGTATCACAAGAAGCTAACACTCTTCCAATATCTGCATTGGTTACACTACCTGTCTCAACCTGAACATCACCAGCTAGTCCATATGATTTTGGCTGAGCTCCAGAAAAACAAACCATGACATGGTCTACTCGAATATTTGCCATTTTTTGCGCGCCCTGAACAGCAGTTCTAATAGCGCGCTCCGTTTCTTCCATTTTTGTAATTTCACCAAGTTTAACTCCGCGAGATCTAGTTTTTGCAACACCGATAACTCGAAATGAGCCATGATTAGCTATTGCGCCAATACCCTCAGACGCATTTATCTGAACAGAGGGGTCAAATTGTAAAATCATACACACTATTTTAGATGTACCTACATCTAAAATGGCTACTACTCCTCTTTGTAAAGCTGCTCGTCTTTTCTGACGCATTGTTCTTTGGTTTTCATAAAGAGTATTCATTTTATTTCTCTATTCCATTAATTCAGATGTGCGGATAATTTCGTTTGCAGCGTCAGAAAGACGCAAAACTGGCCTCGATGTGTCACGCATGTCAATCGTAACAATGTCACGTGATAATATATTTTGAGACGAGTTTAGTACCAAAACATGCTTTAAAGCATTTATGGGTTCAAACTCAGGCAATTGTATAATTTGATTACGGTCCAAGATCATGTCCCATCTTCTATCACCCATTCTACGCAAACCACGTAAACGCTCAGAAATTGGTTCCGCAACCTTATAAATATTCAGAGCCTCAAGAATATATTCTTTTGCACCATCTCCTGCAAAAAGCGGTAAGTCGAGCCGGTCAAGCCTTGATGCAAGAATGCCAGAAATTTCTCCTTCAGAATCTATCATTTCTAGAGAGGAACCATTTCTCCATATAATTAGTGGGATTCTTTCGATTAGATCTACTTCCAACAATCCACCAGGCCTAAGGAATAATGATGCAGATTTAACTTCTTGCATATCTTGAATCTTATTTTTCAACTCAAGCAGATCTAATTTAAAAGAACTAACTGGAAAATTTAATTTCAAAGATTTTCTGATAGACATTGCCAATGCTTCAGACGCCCCTTCAATTTTCATTAATTCAATTTGAAATTCTGGACGTGCTTGAATATTTAATTTTGCATCTTCAAACACATTATTAAACTTTAATCGCAAATTATCATTTGATAAAAAATATGTTCCAAACATAAACATTAATAATGTCGGCAATCCAAAACATATTGTTCTTTTTATAATTGGCGACAACCACATTCGGTGTATTTTGTATTTTATCTTACTAGGAGCAGGGTCAGTTTTAATAACCCGTTCTGGAGTTTTTTGACCAAACAAGCGCCCTATTTTTTCTGCAGAAATTTCACCAAGCGGAGCAATATTTGGGGCCTCTTGCTTTCTTTTGTTTATAGACTCAATCGAAGAGATGCGCCTTAATTGTGGTTCTTTTCGATTCATCGATTGCATGATGCGTCCTCCACCATCCAACGGACCATTTGCCCAAAAGATATGCCTTTATAAGCAGCCTGCTCAGGCGCCAGTGATGTAGGTGTCATACCTGGCTGAGTATTAGTTTCCAATAATTTCAAACCAGATAGACCTAGATTTTCATCCCAGCGAAAATCAGTTCTTGATAACCCTCTGCAATTTAAACATTCATGCGCGCGTTCTGCATAATCGATACATGCATCAAAAATTTCTTTTGGCAGGTTTGCAGGTATTTCATGATGTGAACCACCATTCTCATACTTAGCGTCAAAATCATACCAACCATCAGTAATGATGTTTGTTACAGTAAGGGCATTTCCATCAAGTACGGTTACCGTTAATTCATATCCGGGAATGAATTCTTCAACCATTAGTATATCTGGCAATTCTTCTTTAATAGTCGATATTGGCTTATCACCACTATTTACAATGTATACACCAACAGATGATCCTTCATTGTATGGCTTTACAACATATGGAGCAGGCATTGGGTGTGAATTTAAAATTTCAGATTTAGAAACCAACATAGACGCAGCAACAGGTAAACCTGCCGCTCTATAAACATCCTTTGTTTTTTCTTTGTCCATAGCTAGCGCTGATGAATAAACTCCTGAATGAGTATATGGAATTTGCATCCATTCCAGTAACCCTTGTACGCAACCATCTTCACCCCATCGACCATGCAAAGCATTAAATACTACATCAGGATTTGACGCAGTTATTTTTGGTGCAAGATTCTCATCTGCATCAATAATTGAAACAATGTAACCTTCTCCGCGTAATGCAGATGCAATTTCGTTACCCGAAACCAGTGAGACTTCTCTCTCAACTGACGGGCCACCATTTAGCACTGTAACACGGGTGATCGCCTTGCTCGACATACCATCCTCTTCCTTACCCTGTTAATCGGGCTTTAGAATTTTATTCAGTTAAGGGTTCTCCAACCCTCATTATTTCCCACTCTAACTTAATCCCAGAGTCTGCGTAAACCTTTTTAATTACTTCTTTGCCTAAATTTTCTAAATCAGCTGCAGTTGCATCCCCAATATTGATCATAAAGTTAGAATGTTTATTACTCATTTTAGCTCCACCAATACTAGCTCCACTCATACCTGCATTGTCAATTACCTTCCATGCCTTTAGATCGTGCACATCATCAATTTTGCCCGTAGATGAAAAACCCGATGGATTTCTAAAAGTTGAGCCACAAGACCGTGCATCTATAGGTTGGCTCTCTGAGCGTTTATCAAGTGCTGATTGCATTTTATTTTTCAATTCCACTGAAGTTTTATGATTTCCCTTCAGAATTACATTCGTAATAATGGATCCTTTTGGTATCTCACTTGATCTGTAATCAAAATGCATATCTTCTTTATTTAATGTTATTAATTTTCCTTCTCTAGTAACAACGCTCGCACTTTCAAAAACATCTTCGATGTATGAACCATAACACCCAGCATTCATCTTTACTGCTCCACCTATTGTTCCCGGAATGGTTCTTAAAAATGTGAGGTCAATACCTACATCAGCTGCTTTACGCGCAACATGTGAGTCTAAAGCAGCTGCTCCAACACTTATTTTATTATTATCCAATATATCTATATTATTGAATCCTCGCCCAAGCTTAATGACAACACCCCTGATACCACCATCCCGTACAATGAGATTTGAGCAAACGCCAATTATAAAGACTGGTATGTTTTTTGGTGTATTACTTAAAAAATTTGATAAGTCATCTTTATCGGCGGGTTGATACAAATAATCCGCCATACCACCTACTTTCAACCATGAAAGATCTGACATTAATCGATTAGCAACAATCGTACCGCGAACTGTAGGAGGAAATTTTTCAGTCATTATTTAACCATTTTATTAGATTTAAGATAAAAAAAATTTAACCATACACTTATTTGTACATATAAGTTATCTCAATTAACAATAATATTCTCAGATAATCCATAAGCCCATGCGCTTATAGTTCCCGCACCCAGGCACACTAAAAGATCGCCATTTTTACAGTTTTCTAAAAAAAAATTTTTTAAATCTGCTTCATCTACGACGGCAAAGGCATTGCGATGTCCCCTGGCTTTCAAACCAGCAACCAGACTATCACGATTACGATTTTTTATAGGTTCTTCGCCAGCAGAATACACATCCGTTATACCAACCACATCAGCATCATTGAAAGAATTACAAAAATCTTCGAATAAATTATCTAATCTACTGTATCGGTGAGGCTGATGCACAGCTATTACTTTTCCACTGGTCGCTTGTTTTGCCGCACTCAATACTGCTGAAATTTCCACTGGATGATGGGCATAATCATCAATTATAGTCACTCCATTAATTTCCCCTACATGTGTAAAACGCCGCTTAACTCCTTTGAACTCTAATAGTGCATTACGGATTTGTTTTGCATCCATGCCAAGGTGCCTAGATACTGCAACAGCAGCTAAAGCATTTGAAACGTTATAATCTCCTGGCATGGGAAGCATTACATCTTTTATGAATGCATTTTCAGATTGAAGCGCAATATCAAAGTATGCACACCCCTTTTTAAATTTCAAATTTTCTGCTCTAACATCAGCTTGCTTATTGAAGCCATAAGTAACAATCCGTCTGTCATCAACACGGCCAACCAAAGATTGCACTTCTGGATGATCTGTATTGCAAATTGCTAATCCATAAAATGGTATATTTGATACAAAGTTATAAAAAGCATCTTTCAAATTATCAAAACTTCCATAATGTTCCATATGCTCAGGATCTATGTTGGTCACCACTGCTATTGTAGCTGGCAGTTTATTAAAAGTCCCGTCACTTTCATCTGCTTCTACAACCATCCAATCACCAGTACCCATTCGGGCATTGGAACCATAGGCATGAATTATACCACCGTTTATAACTGTTGGATCAATCCCACCATGATCTAATAAGGTAGCTACCAAAGTTGTCGTTGTGGTCTTGCCATGCGTTCCAGCAATAGCAATATTAGATTTTAATCTCATTAATTCTGCAAGCATTTCTGCTCGACGAACAATTGGTAAACCTAAAGCTCGCGCATGATCTAATTCTTTATTTCCTGCTTTGATTGCTGATGATATAACTACAACTTCAACTGCTTCAACATTTTTTGGATCTTGAGGGTAATGAATTTTCGCCCCCATTTTCATTAGCCGTTTTGTAATTGGAGTCTCTTTTAGATCTGAACCAGAGATAATATATCCTTGATTTATTAGCACTTCTGCAATTCCTGACATACCAATTCCACCAATACCAATAAAATGTATGGGTCCAAGCTTAGTAGGTAATTTAGTTGTAGTTATCATTTTACAATTCATCTTTAGCATTAGCTTCAATTAGGTCAGCCAGTTCATTCACAGCATTTGGCTTACCCATCATTAACGCTCTTTTTGCCATATTAGAAGCTATCTCATCAGATGATAAAATTTTTATTATATTTTCAGCTAATATCTCCGGTGTAAGTTTATTTTCAGATATTATATTCGCTGCCCCTGCCTTAACTAATCCTTGAGAATTAGCTGTTTGATGATCACCAGTAGCTGCCGCAAATGGAATTAATATTGAAGGACGACCTATAATTGAAATATCAGCTATAGATGATGCACCAGAGCGTGAAATTACTAATTGCGCTTGGGATATTCGCAAAGGAACATCTTGAAAAAACTCTTCAATTTCAAAGCTAACATTAGAACCTAAAAATATCTTTTCAACCGCTGCCATATCTTCTTTTCGCACCTGGCAAGCGACTCGTAAGTTAATTCGCAAATATTCAGGCAATAGAGTTATTGCTTCAGCAGTAGTTTTTGAAACAATGCTAGAGCCTTGTGAGCCTCCAATTACTAATAAGCTTAACGGCCAATTTCCTGGAGGCGTGTATGGAGAATTTTTATATTGTAAAACTTTGCTTCGAACAGGGTTACCAACATATTCAGCTTTCACATTTTTTGGCAGTTGAGTTGGCCAAGAGCCACAAGCTACACTGCAAACTTTTTTTGAGAATAATTTGTTTACCCTTCCTAAAATACCATTTTGCTCATGAATGATACGCGGTATTTTTTTAATCCCACCGGCCAGAAGCGCTGGAACTGCAGGGTACCCACCAAAGCCTACTATAACTCTAGGTTTTTGTTTTCGCATAGAACGCAAGGCATCAATTACACCTTGGAAAATTAGGATTGGCGCAAATATTTTTCCCTTTAATCCTCCACGCGAAAAAGTTGAAGCTCTTACAGTATCTATCGTTACGTCTTTTGGGAAATCACTTGCATATCTTTTGCCCCTCGCATCAGTTGATAGCCTAACCTGCCATCCACGTTCTATCATTTCTTCCGCTAAGGCTTGAGCTGGAAACATATGCCCTCCAGTACCGCCTGCAGCTATAATTATGAGAGGTTTTTTTGTCATTGCGCCGATTTCGGTGCAACTAATATATCTGAGATATCACCTTGAGCACGGGTTCGGGTGAAAGCTAACAACATACCTAAACCAATCCCACCTGCAACTAACGAAGAACCACCATAACTCACAAACGGTAATGTCATTCCTTTTGCCGGTAATAATCTAACTGCAACACCCATATTTATCATGGCCTGCATGCCAAAAAGAACAGCAATTCCTGTTCCAGAAAGACGAACAAATATATTCCTCTCATTCATTAGTCGCATGAGTGATCTTACAGTAATTGCCGCAAATAAACATATAATAACCAACACTAATACCAACCCATATTCTTCTGCTGCCACGGCAATAATAAAGTCTGTATGAGCATCTGGGAGAGACCATTTTACCGAACCCTCACCTAAACCAACACCAAAAAAACCACCCTCTTGTATAGCATTAGTTGCATATCCCAATTGTGTTCTAGGATCGATATCAGGATTTAAGAAACCATCGATCCTGCGTGCGAAGTGCTCTGAATTATTATATGAAAATAAACCTACTCCAATTACACCAATAAACATCACAAACATTAATATAAGTGAAGCTCCAGCCACAAAGTACATTAAACCCCATGATGCTAAAAAAAGAGACGCCTGCCCAAAATCAGGCTGAAATGCCAACAAACCAACAACTAATACACAAACAAGAAAAGACATTCGTTTTCCCGGGGGTCCTCCAACTTCAAAACTTGAAGCCATTAGCCATGCAGTAAAAATAACAAAGCATGGCTTTAGAAATTCAGAAGGTTGCACAGACGCAAACCCTAAAGAATACCAACGGACTGCCCCTTTGCCATAGTCTGTGCCTAAAAACGGTAAAAAACAAATCGCTATAAAACAACAAATAAAACCAATTATACCCAACCTTCGCACTACTTTAGGGGATAACATTGATGTAAATATCATTGCCAAAAGTGCTATTATCCCAAAAAATAACTGCTTATAAACATAATAAAATGGATCTAACCCATTTCTTTGCGCTAACGGCACAGACGCAGCAAGCCCTAGCAATATACCCATAATAAAAAGTATCATAACAAAAGTTAAAGACCATCGGTCTATTGTTTGCCACCAACGTGGCAAAATTGGATCGCTAGGTTGCTGCGCAACCGAACCAAATACCATATCCGTCATAAGATATCGCCTGTCTGCATCTGCTCTATTGCTGCCTCGTTTTCGGGTTCAGCTTATAATTATTATTATTTATGTTATTACATATTTAATTTTATAATTCTAGTAGATGATATGTTTTAATAAGTAATAAAGCGAGACTATGCTTGTTCAAACCTAATCACGATTAACAAGCATAACATTGTTGATAAAATCATCACCACGTTTTTCAAAATTTTCATATTGATCAAAACTTGCACAAGCTGGGGCTAATAAAACAACATCGTTTTTTTCAGCATCCAGAGACGCTAATCTCACTGCTTCAGAAATGGAGCCAGCAATTACAAAATCAATGCTAGACAAATCTTTTATCAAGTCAGAAACATCAGTCCCAATTAGATAAGCTTTTTTTATTCTATTAAAATATGGCTTTAGGGGCAAAACTCCACCTTCTTTAGATTCACCACCAACAATCCAAAGAATACTTTTAAAAGCTAAGAGTGCTTTTTTAGCAGCATCAACATTTGTAGCTTTACTATCATTAACATACATAACACCATTGAAGGTTCCTACGGTTTGGCACCTATGAGTTAGCCCGACATAAGAATTTAATTTTTCTTCAATAAGTTTAGGCGCCAATCCAATTGACCTACATACAGCATAAGCACAGCATGCATTTTGATGGTTATGCTCTCCTGGCAAACCAGACATTGACCTTAAATCAATTGATGCAACTTGCCTTCCCTTGCGCCATTCAGCTAAAAATCCTTTTCTAGAAAAAACAGACCAGCCATTATTTTGAAGTTTACGATTTACGGAAACACTTATTACTGGATCACCTGATTTCGCATCTTGTCGCAGTTGATTTTCCAAGAATTGGCCTTCAATTTCATCTACGCCAATTATTGCTCGATCCGGGTTGCCATCAATAAACAATCTGCGCTTTGCATAAAAATACCCACCCATTCCATTGTGACGATCTAAATGGTCTGGTGATAAATTTATAAATACTGCAATATCTGGTGCTAATGCACGCGCTAAATCAATTTGGTACGAAGATAGCTCTAGTACAACAATGGTACCATCTTGCGCAGGTGGTATATCCAAAACACCACGGCCAATATTTCCTGCTACAACGACCTTCCTGTTTGAACCTTCAAGTAGATGAGCAATTAATGCTGTTGTGGTAGATTTACCATTTGAACCAGTTACACATATGACTTTTGGCATAACATCAAAATTATCCCATTCTTGAGTAGCAAAAGAACGGAAAAACAATCCAATATCATTATCAACTACAACACCATTCTGCCATGCTTTTAATACTATTGGGTGAGGTGCTGGGTATAAATGCGGAATGCCTGGTGAAACAATCAAACAGACTATATCTTGCCAAGATGAATTTTTATTGAGGTCAAGAATAACAAAATCCTCAGCATCTGCGGCAATTCTTGACTTCTCATTATCATCCCAAACAATCGGTTCTGCACCACCGGCACGTAATGCTCTGGCCGCAGTCAACCCAGAGCGACCTAAACCTAGGACAGCAACTTTACATCCAGTATATCCGCGAACAGGTATCATTAGCGCAACTTTAATGTAGCTAATCCAATTAAAGCAAGAATTAGTGCTATTATCCAAAACCGGATTACAATTTGAGATTCACCCCAACCTTTTTTTTCAAAGTGATGGTGTATTGGAGCCATCAAAAATACTCTTTTACCTGTACTCTTAAAATATAGTACCTGAATTATTACAGATAATGCTTCAACAACGAATAATCCACCAACAATCGCTAGTACAAGTTCATGCTTTGTAACAACAGCAATTGCTCCCAATGCACCACCCAAGGCTAACGATCCAGTATCACCCATAAAAACTGCTGCAGGAGGAGCATTATACCATAAAAAACCTAATCCAGCCCCAACTAAAGCAGAAGTGAAGACCAATAGCTCTCCTGTTCCCTCCACGTAATGTACATCTAGATATGCAGTGAAGTCAGTACGCCCAACTACATATGCAATCACACCAAGTGTTCCAGCAGCTATTATGACAGGCATAATTGCCAGCCCATCCAGCCCATCCGTTAAATTTACAGCATTTGCTGCACCAACGATAACAATTATTGCAAATGGAAAGTAAATAAGACCTAAATTCAAAAGCGTATCTTTGAAAATTGGCAAGGCTAAATGTCTGCTTAAATCTTCAGAATGGAGCGTTTGTGCCCAATATACAGCAATCAAAGAGATCAATAACCCCAATATTATTCGTGCTTTAGATGAAAAACCTATAACATTGTTTTTTGTCACTTTTAAATAATCATCAAGAAACCCAATTACGCCAAAACCGACTGTTACAAGAAGGACAATCCAAACGTACCCATTATCCGATCGTGCCCATAATAATGATGAAAATAATAAAGTCCCTAATATCAAAACTCCTCCCATTGTTGGAGTTCCCGCTTTCTGAATAATGTGACTTGTTGGTCCATCTTCACGAATGGGTTGTCCATGCTTTTGCATCTTTTTTAATCTGCGAATTAGTGGAGCGCCGAAAATAAAAGATAAAATTAATGCTGTAAAGAATGCCCCACCAGAACGAAATGTGATATACCTAAAAAGATTAAATGCATCTCCTCCATCAGATAGCTCACTTAAAAAATATAGCATTTATAAAACTCCCTTATCGTGCGTCATTACCTAAATCTTTCAATTTTTCAACAATTTTTGAAACTTTTGTGTAATTAGAACCCTTAACCATAATTGTATCATTAATAATTACTAGATTTTCAATTTCTTTTATCAATGCATCAACACTTTCAAACCAGAGGCATTGTTTTTGACTAGGTAATTCTTTTTTTAAACAGCGCATCATTGGGCCTACAAGATACAAAATATCTATTGCTTTTATTGATTGAATTTTTGCTAAATTAGAATGAAAAAGCATCTCATTTTCACCGAGTTCACCCATATCACCTAATATTGCAACTTTTCTGCCTGAAGATTCACTTTGAGATAAAACATTAATGGCTGCCTCCATTGAAATTGGGTTTGCATTATAACTTTCATCAATCAATTCTATTTTACCTGTACCAATTCTTATTGTGCTTCGCTTTCCCCTTCCACTGGGTGCTTGCCAAGTTGAAAAAGCATTACCTATATTCTTACGTTCAATGCCAACAGCTTCAGCGGCAGCAAAAACAGACATAGCATTGATAGCAAAGTGATCACCTTCAGCGCCGAAATAAAAATTAAAATCTAGATTATTCATTTTAGCTGTAACAGAAGTTTTATTTCCATACCGTGAACTAGAAATTAATTTATAATCCGCAACATCTGTATGACCAAATGTGATGAGCTTACTTCTTACTTTTTGAACAGTGTCAATTAATATATCAAAAGTAGATAAGTCACTATTAACAATTGCTGTATTGCTTGATGAAAGGTTTTCAAAAATTTCGGCTTTTGCATAAGCAATTCCTTCAATATTTTTAAATGCTTTCAAATGTACAGGGGCAACATTCAAAACAATGGCAACATCTAATTTTGCTAATTTTGCAAGTGGCCTTATTTCATCAGGATTATTCATTCCGATTTCAATCACAGCAAAATCAGTTTCTTTTGGCATTCGTGCTAATGTTAGTGGCACGCCCCAATGATTATTATAACTTCGTTCAGCTGCATGTGTTTTCCCATTTGCTATTAAAACGCTTTTTAACATTTCTTTTGTAGACGTCTTACCTACTGACCCAGTTATACCAATTACTTTAGCGTGTGTTCTCTCACGTGCAAATTCAGCCATACTCTCAAGAGCGCTAAGAACATCATCAACTATCAACAGTGGAAAATTTTCATTTAAGCCATCTGGCACTCTTGAGACAAGAGCTGCAGCAGCCCCTTTTTCAAAAGCAATCTTGATGTATTCGTGTCCATCCCTTTGGTCTTTTAATGCAACAAATAAATCACCCATTTTTAACGTTCGTGTATCAATAGATATGCCATTGGCCACCCAATTGATATGTGACACACCACTTGTGGCTTTAACGGCATCTTTTGATGACCAAAGACTCATGCCAGCAACTCATCTAAAGTAGCTACACAAATACTGGCTTGCTCTAAATCATTGAAATCAAATATATCGTTGCCAATTATTTGACCTGTTTCATGACCTTTCCCAGCAATTAATAATGCATCACCTGGTTTTAAAGCATCAACACCAGTCAAGATTGCTGTTGCACGATCTCCAATTTCAATTGCATCAGGACAACCTAATAATATAGATTTTCGTATTGAACCTGGATCTTCACTTCTTGGGTTATCATCAGTAACAAATACAATATCTGCATATTTTTGAGCTGCTTCACCAATCAATTCTCTCTTACTTTTATCACGGTCACCGCCAGCTCCAACTATAATTAATAAACGACCCATCACATGTGGGCGCATTGCTTTGAGCACTGTTTCGACAGCATCTGGTGTATGCGCATAATCAACAAAAACAGATGCTCCATTTGAACGTTTTGCAGCTAGTTGCATTCTACCAGAAACAGTTCTTAACTCACTAAGTGTATCGAAAACATCATTTGGTTGCTCACCGCAAGCAATTACTAAAGCAGCAGCTTGTAAAATATTCATAGCCTGAAAATATCCAATTAAATCTAATCGAACAGATTTAATTTCATCTCTCCATGAAAATAAAATTTGTTGGCCCGTAGCATCAAAATTACAACTTTTTAGTGTCAGATCACAGTTATTTTTTCCAACAGTAATAATATCTTGACCCCGTAATTTTGCAACTTCATAAATATATAATCCTTTGGGGTCATCCATGTTAATAATGACTGAACCTTCTGGTGATAGAACACGTTCAAATAAACCCAATTTTGAATTAAAATAAGCATCGAAAGTTTCATGATAATCTAAATGATCATGCGTAAAATTAGTGAATGCAGCTGCCGTTAAATAAACTCCATCCAATCTTTTTTGATCTAATCCATGACTTGATGCTTCCATTGAGGCATGTGTGACACCATTAGCCTCAATTTCATATAATATTTTATGCAATAATGTAGGCTCTGGAGTTGTATGAGAAAGATTTATGGAAACTGCACCTTCAACACCAGCAGTTCCAATATTCACTGCTTTTTTACCTAAACATTCCCAAATTTGTCTTGTGAAATTTGCAACTGATGTTTTACCATTCGTTCCAGTAACAGCTATCATTGTGGAAGGTTGCACCCCAAAAAATCTTGCTACAGTTTTTGATAATATCATACGTGGGTCATTACTAACTATAATTGGGATATCAATTTTCGTAAATATTTTCTTTGCAAAATTAAAGCCATCTTCATCTGTTAAGACTGCAGCAGCATTATTTTCTAATGCAGCTTCTAAAAATTTAATACCATGATATTTAGAGCCAGGCATTGCTACAAATAAATTTCCAGATTCAATTAAGCGACTATCCACACATATATTTGTTATTAGTGGATCAGTATAAATTTCGTTTGATGGTACCAAACCAAATTCACTTAATTTTTTAAATTTTGGCAAAAATTTGGGCATATACCGCCTCTTATTGACTGCTGATTGAAGTATATCCCATCGCATCATTTGTATCAATTGGACGCAAATTAAGAATGGGTGCCACACGGCTTATAATCTCAGCAGCCACAGGAACAGCAGTAAATCCAGCAGTTCGTCGTTTCTCGCCATATACTTCAATCTCAGGTTCATCTAATGATACAACCAGTGTATATTTAGGATCGCTAGCTGGGAAAATTGCTGCAAAAGTTGCTATGACTTTTTTATCATAATATCCCCCAGTAGGTTTTATTTTTTCCGCCGTACCAGTCTTTCCCGCAACCTCATAGCCATCAACTTTTGCCATCTTAGCAGTGCCATCAACCTCACTCACAACACGCCTTAACATAGAAATTAATTGTTGAGATGTTTTTGGTGAAATAACCTTTTCTTTGGTTAAATTTTCAATATTAATTTTTTTTATTGTTGGCTTAACTCTATATCCACCATTTGCAACAATTGAATATGCTGTTGCCAAATGCAATGGGGTTGCAGATATTCCATGACCAAATGATATTGTAATAGTAGATGTATCTGACCAGTTTTTTGGGATTTGTGGTTTTGTACGACCTGCTTCACCTAATTCTACTGGGACAGCATCAAAAAAACCTAGATCTTTTAAAGTTTTCTTTTGTGCAGATGTACCCGCCGCTAATGCCATACGAATTGTACCTACATTTGATGATTTCATTATTATATCTTCTACAGAATTAGTAGGCCCATAATTTTTATAATCTTTGTAGGTTTTTCTATTCCACTTAAATGGAGTTGTATCAATTATTGTTTGTGGATTCGCTAAACCTTTTTCTAATGAAGTCGCTGCAGTAAAAATTTTAAATGTTGACCCTAATTCATACAATCCTTGCGCTGCTCTATTAAACAAAGGATTATCTGAAGGGTCCCCTTTTACAGCAACTCTTGGGCGGTTATTAGGATCAAAGTCAGGCAAAGAAACTAAAGAAATAATCTCTCCTGTGCTTACATCCATTAATATAGCTGAAGCCCCCTTTGCATTCATAAAGCGCATTCCATCTTTTAACACTTGGCGAGTAGCAGCTTGTGCAGTCAAATCAATTGATAGCTCTAATGGCTTACCTTCTAAAGCAGGATCACGCAGCATATCATCAAAATATTTCTCGACTCCACCAACTCCTACAATTTCTGCAGCCTTGACGCCCTCTTCACCAAATCTTGTTCCCCCAAGTATATGAGCAGCCAATTTTCCATTTGGATAAAGTCTCATTTCTCGATTGCCAAAAAGTAGACCAGGTTCACCTAAGTCATGAACTTGTTGTTGTTGTTCTGGTGAAACACTTTTTTTAACCCAAACAAATTTGCGCTTCCCACTAGTAAAGTTTCGAGTAACTCTTTCATGGTTTAAATCAGGAAAAATTATCAATAGATCATCTGCTGCTTTTTTTGGATTAATCATTAAAGGAGGTTGAGCATATAAAGCCTGTGTAGACATATTTGTTGCCAAAATATTACCGTTACGATCAACAATATTTGCTCTCTGATTTATAATTTTTGAGCCTGTGTTATATTGCCTAACTTCATTAGCTGAACTTGAAGCTAACATTGCCATTTTTCCACCTACAGCAGAGAAGCCAATTATAAAAATTAATCCAAGCGCCAATAACCTATTTTCAGCACGAACACGTGTCTTTTGCTGCAACACTTGATTTCGTTCTGATCTCTCTTTTGCTTCAATGAAATCAGGGTTTTTGCCATCTTGTCGAGCTGCAATAATATGGGCTAGTGGACGTAGAGGTTTTCTTCTCATGGAAACTGTTTACCCCTGTCACTTGAAACCAATACAGGTGAACTAACAACTAAACTACGTCTTGGCGGCATTGGAATTATTTCTAACTCACTAAAATGTTGCGCCGCCAGTGGAACTAATTTTAATTTAATGAAATTTAGATCAGCCAAATTAGCCAATCTTTCAGGGCGATTCAAATAAGCCCACTCAGCATTTAAAATTGATATTGCCTCTTTCTCCTCAGCCACCAAACGATGTAATTCCTCTACGCGTTGTATAGATGCTTGGGTTGTATAGTTTTCAGTATATGCCCAATAAGCCATTGTCATAACTAATAGAGAACATACCATGTATAAAAGAATTTTCATTATACTAACTGTCCTAAATTAAATTTTGGCAAACCAATATCAAAAGCTGAGAATTCTCCTGAAGTAGTATTTAAACGTCGAGCAAGGCGTAATTTAGCCGATCTTGCACGTGGATTTGAATTAATCTCGTCTTTATTTGCTGCGATCGCTTTTCTTCCAATTTTTTCAAAAGTTGCTATGTCATTTGTTTTTTCAGGCTGGTAGCGATTGCCTCTTGGATTATTACCAGATCGTGCCTGAATAAATCTTTTAACAATTCTATCTTCCAAAGAATGAAATGTAACAACAGCCAACAAACCACCTTCACGAAGAATATTTTCAGCAGCGCGTAACCCTGACACTAATTGACCAAGCTCATCATTAACTGCTATTCTTAACGCTTGAAATGTCCGAGTTGCTGGATGAGTTTGTCCAGGTTTAGGTCTAGGAAGACTAGCCTCAATTACCTTAACTAATTGAAAAGTAGTTTCAAATTTTAAATTTTCTCTTGATTTGACAATATTTCTAGCGATACGTCTTGATGCACGCTCTTCACCATATAAGTATATTAAATCTGCTAAAACTTTTTCTTCAACTGAATTCACAATGTCTGCAGCACTCATTCCAGATTGCCCCATTCTCATATCAAGTGGCCCATCTTTCATGAACGAAAAGCCACGCTCAGCTTGGTCTAACTGCATAGATGAAACACCAATGTCTAAGACAACACCATCAATTAAATCAGTTCCTGCATTTTTAACATGAGTATCAAGATCACTAAAGGTTCCATGAATTAATTTTAACCGCCCATCGTAGTCTTTTGCCCATTTTTCTGCACGAGCAAAAACTTCAGGGTCACGATCAATGGCGTATAAAGTATCAGCTCCCGCATCTAAAATCGCTCTCGAATATCCACCAGCACCAAATGTACCATCAACCCAAATACCAGATATCGGCTTTACTGAGTCTAAAATCGGGGTCAATAAAACTGGGATATGTGGAGATGAAGGTGGATATGATTGAGCTATACTCATTTCCTATCCACCAATCGGTTTATTCAATACTTGGCGTAGATCATATCCCTCACCACGCTCTGCCAATGCAATTTCCCTAAGATCTACATACTCTTTATAGATATGTGGATGCCAAATCTGAAAGGTTTTAACAGTTCCCGCAAAAACTACTTCATTTGTGAGTTTAAGTTTATCAATTAACAAAGGACTTAATATTATCCTTCCAGTTTCATCGATATTCATTTGCAATGACTTTGTAGAATAATTCATTTCCATGGCTGAACGATCATTACCATAAGGCATTGCTTCTATAGCATTTTCAATATCTTCCATGGCTTGGACAGTATAACCTTCAATATACTTTTGAGATTGACCACCATATGCAAGAACTAATTCAGGCCTCAGCCCCTCAGTCCAATCAGGGTCACCTTGCTCTAGCACGCGACGAAAAGATGCAGGGATTGAAACCCTGCCCTTACCGTCCACTTTTTGAACGATTTCGCCTCTAAATCTACGCGTCACTATCGTAACCTCTTAATCCTTGGCTAATGCCATTAAAGTGAAACGGCGGATCAAGCTGCTGCCACTGCTCGATCCACCGCCATAGTCCATTAGGACCGTCTGGTTTATGGTATGCCACCTGGGGGGGTGTCTGCTCGCATCCATCCAGATCTTACTTTTTTGATGTGGGGGTGCCTGTATGAAACCGTTTGGTATCCATGGATCTTAATGTCCAATTGATACGCCCTTCCTCATCATGTATTAATTAATAAATGATTTTAGATTACAATAAAAGGGATTTTTTGGGTTTTTATGGTTTTTTATGGGATAAATTAAAATATTGAGAATTTATGCCTATAATTAGTAGCATTTTAAAATATACCTACCATATCTAGCTTATTAAATATTTATAAATCAAAAATATTAGAAATAAAAACCTTATAATCTTAGAACATAGATAGAACATTTTTTTCAATATTGATTAATCCCATGAAAACCCACTATCTATCAAAGTTACAATGCGGATGGCCTATAAGCCGGATTTTGTCGTGAGCGACCATTCATCTGCGCATTATGTTACCATAATGCTCTAGCAACCACCCGAACCTGCTGGGGCTTCAGCGACCCCGCCCATAAGGGCACGCGGTTCCTACTTGGTTTTGCTCCTGACGGGGCTTGCCATGCCAATATTGTTACCAATACTGCGGTAGGCTCTTACCCTACCGTTTCACCCTTACTCACGTTTAGTGAGCGGTTTATTTTCTGTGGCGCTTTCCCTTGGGTTACCCCAGGCGGGTGTTACCCGCCGCCATTGCTGTAAAGAGTCCGGACTTTCCTCGCTTTCGCGCGGCCGCCCAGCCATCCGCTCTTTTCGCTTATTAGATGAGGCTAGAAGGGTCAATAACAATAAATACTAATCATTATTTCTAATATTTGGCCAATTGTTAGATAGATATGTTATTACACCCATATCAACAGGAGATAATTTACCTTCTTGCTTTGGTAGAAATCTAAGTCGAAATACATCAAGAACATCAGTCCATCCACCAAAAGTATCGCAAGAAGCGCGGTAACCAAATCTCTCTGCATGGTATTTAAATTTGCCCCAATCTGCTGCAAGATCTAGAATGTTTTCTGGCCAAATAGACAATCCCTTTTGAGACAATTTTTTCCAAGGAAAATACATACCAGGATCGAACTTTCTACCAGGCGCCATATCTGAATGAGCGATTATAAATTCAGGACGAATTTCAGACCGTCGCTTCAATATATCAAAAAGTAATTTTTCCAAAGAACTTATCTGACGTTCATCAAAATTACATTTAGCCGAAGGGCAATAATCTAACTCGATACCGATTGAATAGGAATTAATATCATTAATTTCTCCCCAACAACCTTGTCCAGCATGCCAAGCTCTTTTTTGCTCATCAACCAATTGTGTGACTTTACCTGCTTCATCTATTAAATAATGAGCTGATACTTCTGATTTTGGGTCCGATAAACGCTCGATTGCATCCTTTGAACTTTTCATTGCCGTATAATGCAATACAATTATGCTGGGTATAACACCACCACGACGAATGCCAAAATTTGGTGAGGGTTGTTGAAAAATATTTAAATCACTAGCCATCTTAGCGCTAGCGTATTGGAACCCAGGAGCAAGCGAACCCATCTCCATCAGCATCTAAAAGCAATGTATCTCTTTGTGGTCCTCCTGAACTCAGAAAAGCCATCTGTGCAATTTCAGGCACTGAATACTCATGACAGTTACTGCCATTCTCATACCAGATCGCTGGTCGATCATATACTTGTTCTCCAACGGACTGACCTTGCGAGGCACTGTATTCAAATAAATTGAGGGTTTTGGTTCGTTTTTTTAAAGTTATTTCTCGAATTTTTTTTATAACTATTGCCTGCTTTGATGCCTCATTACCTCCAGGCAGTGATAAAACAGGCTCATAAAGGCCTTCTGGAGGCGCAACAGTCTCAACCTCTTCATCAATCATTGTGTCATTTTCAGGAACTTCAGCTTCTTGGGCAGCATTGTCGAGATTAAGTGTCGTCTCTATCATTTCAGCAAGTGGCTTTACTAAAATAGCACTCGTATTAACTGGCGCAGGAATTTCTTCACATCCTGACAATAGAATAAATATAAATGAACTAATTAAAATTCCACGCATATTACCACCATTTATTTGGTTTCAAATTAAATTCTGCACCATTTTCAAGTATTGATGCAACATTTAACATTTCACCCTCCTCCCATGGGCGGCCAATCAATTGCAAACCTAAGGGCAATCCTTCAGAGCTTAAACCCGCGGGCACCGATACACCAGGAAGGCCGGCAAGGTTTACAGTAACTGTAAAAACATCATTCAAATACATTTTTATAGGATCTTCATTTTTCATTTCACCAAGGCCAAATGCAGCAGATGGTGTAGCCGGAGTAAGTATAGCATCAACTCCTAATGAATAAACGTCATCAAAATCTTTCTTTATTAAGGTTCGGACCCGTTGCGCTCGTCGATAATAAGCATCATAAAATCCAGCAGAGAGTACATATGCCCCAACCATTACGCGGCGTTTAACTTCGTCTCCAAAACCCTCAGAACGAGTGCGTGCGTACATTTCATCTATACCCTCACCAGACCTTAAAGTCGCTCTATGGCCATATCGAACACCGTCATAGCGCGCTAAATTTGAAGATGCTTCTGCAGGAGCTAGAACATAATATGCTGGTAATGCGTATTTAGTATGTGGCAATGAAACATCGACAATTTCAGCCCCCGCATCACGTAACATGTCTGCTCCATTTTTCCAAAGTTTCTCAATTTCATCTGGCATACCATCTAATCTATATTCTTTTGGAATACCAATTTTTTTGCCCCTAATATCACCGGTTATTGCAGCTTCAAAATTGGGAACTTCAAAAGGTGCAGAAGTACTATCTTTATCATCATGTCCAGAAATTGCGTTTAGAAAAATAGCACTATCTTTTACTGTTTTTGTCATTGGTCCAGCTTGATCTAGGGATGATGCAAAAGCAATTATTCCCCAACGGGAAACACGGCCATAAGTAGGCTTTACGCCTACAATTCCAGTAAAAGCAGCTGGCTGCCTAATTGATCCACCAGTATCAGTACCAGTAGCTGCTAAACATAAATCTGCAGCGACAGCTGATGCAGAACCACCAGATGAACCCCCTGCAGTTAATTTCTTATCCGAACCATCTCTTTGCCAAGGATTGACTGCAGGACCATAAACAGATGTTTCGTTTGATGAACCCATAGCAAACTCATCCATGTTAAGCTTTCCAAGCATTATAGCACCTTGGTCCCATAACCTACTTGTAACCGTACTTTCATATTCAGGTTTAAAATCTGTTAATATTTTTGAAGCCGCTTGAGAGTTAATATTTTTAGTGCAAAATAAATCTTTTATGCCCAATGGAATACCACACATATCTGGTGCATTTCCTTTAGATAATAATTCATCTGCTTTTTTTGCTTGCTCACGGGCCAATTCAGGAGTTTTCACACAATAAGCATTTAAAGCTTTGGATTCCTCAACTGCACTTATGCATGACTCTGTTAATTCAACAGATGTAATTTCTTTTTTGCGCAATTTAGTTCGCGCTTCAGCTATAGTAATTTTATGTAAATCAGTCATTTTTTATTCCATCACTTTTGGAACGGCGAAGAAGCCTTCACGAGAGTCTGGTGCATTTTTAAGGATTTTTTTAATTTGATCACCGTCCGTAACTGCATCAGTTCTTCTGGGAAGTGCCATAGGTGAAACTGATGTAAGCGGCTCAATACCTTCTACATCAACCTCCAATAACTGCTCCATAAACCCAACAATACCAGAGAGCTCTTGGGCTAAATTTTCAAGTTCTTCTTCTGGTACTGCTATTCGAGCTAGATGAGCTGCTCGCCTTGCAGTTTCTTTATCAATCGACATGATTAAAATCCTGATTTATTTATCAGATTCATTTAACCCGCTGATTGCTTATACGCAAGGTTTTGATGGTAATAATGGATAAATGATATTTATTTGGTTAAATAAATATTAATTTCTTTTGTGTTTGAAAAAATCTAATAATAATTTTCTGCATTCTGACTCAGAAATTCCATCATATATTTCTGGTTTATGATGAGATTGTGGGTGATTAAAAATACATGGGCCTTGATTAATACCACCAGACTTTATGTCCCTTGCACCAAATTATAAATTTGCAATTCTAGCATTTGATATTGCGGCAGCACACATAGGGCATGGTTCAAGTGTAACATATAAATTAGCCCCAATGAGGCGCTCTACACCTAAAATTGAACAAGCATTGCGAATTACTAATATTTCTGCATGGGCCGTTGGATCTTTCAATTCACGAGTTCTATTTCCAGCTGATGATATTATCTCACCATTAATCTCTATCAAGGCACCCACCGGAACTTCTCCACGGCTTGCAGCTTTTTTCGCCTCAATAATAGCTATTGGCATAAATGATGTAAAATTATTCATAATACTGAATGCGAAAAAAATGCGGGTCTTGCAAGCAGTCTTTCATTACTCCATATGAGGTATATGTCAGATGAACCACAAAGAATTGCAAAATACCTTGCCAGAGCAGGAGTTGCGTCGCGGCGCGAAATAGAACGTATGATTGCTATTGGTCAAATCAATCTCAATGGTAAAACTTTAGACACACCAGCTGTAAAGGTTACTAATAAAGATATAATCTTAGTAAACGGCAAACAGATCGGTGATGCTGAGAAAGTAAGATTTTGGCGTTATTACAAACCAACCGGATTAATTACCACTGATAGAGATGAAAAAGGTCGTGATACAATTTATGACTATTTTCCAGAAAATATGCCCCGAGTTATGACAGTAGGTAGATTAGATATTAACTCTGAAGGCTTGTTGCTATTAACTAATGATGGTGGTTTGAAGCGCAAATTAGAACTACCAGCTACTGGGTGGCTTAGAAAATACAGAGTCCGCGTCAATGGAAACCCTACTGAAGAAATGGTAGCACCACTAAGAAATGGAATAGTAATTGACCGTGAACGATTTAAAGGTATGGAGATACGATTAGATCGGCAACAAGGTTCAAATGCTTGGCTAACAGTTGGCCTTCGTGAAGGTAAAAACCGTGAAATACGGCGCGCAATGGAGTATGTTGGCCTTAGAGTAAATAGATTGATTAGAACCTCATATGGCCCCTTTAAACTAGATGATTTAAAACCTGGTGACGTTGAAGAAATTAAAGCAAAAACCATTAAGGATCAATTAGGGCTATAGAAATTACATTTTCTGCATTATTAACCCAAACACCATTGCATTATTGCCTTTTGAACGTGCAATCTATTTTCAGCTTCATCAAAAACAACAGAGTTTGCTCCATCCATAACCTCTGAAGTAACTTCTTCTTCTCTATGCGCAGGTAAACAATGCATAAAAATTGCATCTTTACTTGCCAGCTTCATCAACTCTGCGTTTACCTGATAAGGTCTAAGAAGGTTATGGCGTCGCGCTCTTGCCGCCTGATCATCATGCATTGATAGCCATGTATCAGTTACAATTAAATCAGCATCTTTTACAGCTTTTGAAGCATCTCTTTCAATTTCTACAGTACTTCCATTGGATCGCGCATATCCCATTGCTTCAGTTTCTGGATCCAATACTTCAGGCCCTGCGAAAGTTAAATTAAAACCAAACTTACCAGCAGCATGTAAAAAGGATGTACAAACATTATTACCATCCCCAAGCCAAACAACTTTTTTTCCTGATATCGATCCATGCTTTTCCTGGAAAGTCATTATATCTGCCATAATTTGGCAAGGATGTGACCTATCTGTTAAACCATTAATAACTGGAACTGTGGAATATTCTGCTAGCTCTAGTAACGTTGCTTCAGCAAATGTGCGTATCATTATCATATCAACATACCTAGACAAGACACGAGCAGTATCTGCAATACTTTCACCGTGTCCTATTTGCATTTCAGCGCCTGATAAAACCATTGTCTGACCACCCATCTGACGAACGCCCATATCGAAAGACACTCTAGTTCGGGTAGATGGTTTTTCAAATATTAATGCCACCATTTTACCTGATAAAGTTTGATCGATATCATTTGCGCCATTTGCAAATCCAGCTCGGGTAGCTTTTGTTTTTTTGGCTTGATCTAAAATTTGATTTAAATCATTTACATTTGTTTTATTTATATCCAAAAAATGTTTCATAAAGATGCCTCTAGTTTAGATGCGGTTGCACTCAATCTTTGAGTTGCTTCCTTTAGCTCGTTCATTGAAACATTTAAAGCAGGTAATAATCGGATTACGTTTGCACCCCCTGGTACTGTTAGTATTTTGTTATCGTAACCGACATTAACAACATCAATGTTAGGAACAACACATTCAATACCCAGCATTAAACCAGAACCTCTTACGGACTTAAATATTGTAGGATGATTGGCTACTAATGCTTCTAAACTTTGTCTGAAATTACTGGCTAAAAAATTAACATTGTTAAGAAATGCAGGCGTATTTACATGCCTCATAACCTCTAGGCCAACCGCAGTTGCTAAAGGGTTCCCACCATATGTTGATCCATGTGTTCCTGCTGTCATACATTCAGCAGCGTTTGATGTTGCCAGACAAGCCCCTAAAGGAAACCCACCCCCAATACCTTTTGCTATCGCCATAATATCTGGCTCTACACCTGCCCATTCATGTGCAAATAACTTTCCAGTTCGTCCCATACCACATTGTATCTCATCAAAAATTAGCAAAATACCATTTTCGTCACAACAATCTCTCAAACCTTTCAAACATTGGTCAGGAACTGGTAATATTCCGCCTTCACCTTGAATTGGCTCGATTACTATAGCAGCTATTGTTTCATCAATCTCAGCTATTAATGCTTCATGATCGCCAAAAGGGATTTGAACAAAACCAGGAAGAAGAGGCCCAAAACCTTTGGTCAGTTTTTCAGAACCCGCTGCTGATATCATTCCAATTGATCGGCCATGAAATGATCCTTCAAAAGTAATAATTTTAGTGCGTTCTGGCATTCCTTTTTCATAATGAAATTTACGTGCCATCTTAATTGCGCATTCCATGCTTTCAGTACCTGAGTTTGTAAAAAATACAGTTTGAGCAAAAGTTTCTTCAACCAATACATCTGCCAACTTCTTCTGATTAGATACATTGTATAAATTTGAAGTGTGCCAGAGATTCTCTGCTTGCTTTTGCAGGACTTGAACTAGATCTGGATGTGCATGCCCCAAAACATTGACAGCTATACCAGCCCCCATGTCTAGATACTTTTCTGAATTTTCATCAATCAACCAACTTCCTTTACCCTTAACAAATGTAAGAGGTGCTCTAGCATAAGTTGGCATAACAGATTGTATCAATACTTCGCTCCTCAAAGGGAATTAAAAAATCTATTTGCGCTATTCATGAATTTAAGTCAATTCTCTAGCTTATAATGCAATATTATTTTGCATATTTTACAGTAAGGTTCTCATGAATATTATAATAAAATGTTTAGATCCAAAAAGCCAAGCAGCATTTCTTATAGTACTAGCAACAATCTTTATTGCAGGCACGATGATCTTAGCAAAAAGTTTAGGCCAGGACTGGTTGGGTGAAAGCTTACACCCACTACAAATCAGTGCTGGTCGGTTTTCATTTGCCTGGATGGCATTGGTGATAGTTTTTATTGTAAAAAAACCTATAATCAAATCACCTAATTTAAAATTACATACCATTAGATCATTGTTGGGTTGGAGTGGGGTAACATTAATGTTTGCTTCAGCGTCAATGATTCCATTGTCTGATGCAACAGCAATAAGTTTTTTAAATCCAGTTTTTGCTATGTTGTTAGCTTTATTTTTTTTAAAAGAAAAAATTGGTAAATACAGGTGGATCGCAGCTTTTTTAGCAATAACTGGTGCATTTGTATTGCTTAGGCCCTCAAGTAACACAATTCAAATCGCTGGCCTGTTAGCATTATTTGCTGCAATATTTATGGGCGCTGAATTAATTTTGATGAAGATAATTACAAGAAATGAAAGTTCATTCCAAATCTTAATTATTAATAATTCAATTGGATTTACAGTCTCTGCCTGTGCCGCGTACTTTGTTTGGCAAGATCCAACAAATCTTCAATGGTTTGCTTTAATTTCGATAGGATTATTAATGATATGTGCTCAGGCTTGTTATATTAATGCAATAGCTATAGCTGATGCAAGTTATGTGGCTCCATTTTCATATATGACGCTTATTTTTGTCACCCTGTATGATTTTATCCTATTTAACCAGATTCCTGATCACATCAGCTTAATTGGGATATTCTTAATTTTAATTGGCGCTATTTTACTCGCATGGCGCGAGAAAATTAATTTAGAACCAAAAAATTAATATTCCATAAAACGTTAGGTAGGGATTGTCCTCCTCAATCCTAACAGGTATGTTGTTGCGATTAATAATTACTGAATATTAGGTGAACAAGTGGTTCATCTAATTCATACATGATTTGGAGAATTCATATGGCTTGGACAGATGATCGCGTAGAGATCCTCAAAAAGATGTGGGGTGAGGGTAAATCCGCAAGCCAAATTGCTAAAGAGCTGGGTGGTGTCACGAGGAATGCCGTTATAGGTAAAGTACACCGTTTAGGCCTTTCAAATCGAGCAACAACTACTAAGGCATCAACAAAAAAAGAGCCAAGTAAAATAAAATCCACACCTACAACAGTTCCCGTGATTTCCACTACCGAAAGTAAAATCACAACACCAAAAGCAACAAACATTCCACCACGCAAACCCATAATAAAAGCTGGGCAACCATTGCCTCCTCAGCCTTCAGCAAATGAGATTTCTGCTGAAGCCCTGGAGAAAGTTGCTAAGATTGAAAAGAAAGCAAAAAAATTATCATTAATGGAACTTACTGAAAGAACCTGCAAGTGGCCTGTTGGTGACCCCGCTACTGAGGATTTTTGGTTTTGTGGATTGAATGTTGAAACAGGCAAACCATACTGCGAGGCTCACAATGCCGTAGCGTTTCAGCCTATGTCTGCAAGACGCGATAGACGGCGTTAAGATTGGAGTAGTACTCTGTTTAAAATTCAAAGTTATTATTAAAGAACCATGATCCATTATAATCTCAAATGTAATAATGATCATACTTTTAGTAGTTGGTTTGATAGCCTTGATGCTTTTGATAAGTTGGAAAAAACTAAAATGTTATCATGCCCAACATGTGGCTCTGATAGAATAAAAAGAGCTATGATGTCTCCCCAAGTTAGCCCTTCGAGAACAAAACAAGCTTTCTCACTTTCTAAACCCAACTCTGAAATTGAAAAGAAAATTTCAGAGGTAAGAAAAAAAGTTGAAGCTGAATCAGAGGACGTAGGAAAAAACTTTGCCACTGAAGCACGCGCTATGCATGAAGGAGATTCTCCAGTTAGATCAATCTATGGCGAAGCAAAAATTAAAGATGCTAAATCTTTAATAGAAGATGGAATTCCTGTAATTCCATTACCTTGGTCCAAGAGGCAAACAAATTAATTTATAATTTTATTAATTTTTATGATCTTGCCCTCATAAACACATTTAGGTAACTGATAATTTAAATAAACAAAGGTTGGACAAATTTAATGTCACGCTTAGTAATGAAATTCGGTGGTACATCGGTAGCGGATTTGGATAAAATTGCCAACGCTGCTAAAAAAGTTGTCCAAGAAGTTGGAAATGGCCATGACGTTATTGTCATTGTTTCTGCTATGTCTGGTAAAACCAATGAGCTTGTTAATTGGGTCAAGGAAACTAAAGAAGATTATGATCAAGCAGAATATGATGCAGTGGTTTCCTCTGGGGAGAATATTACAAGTGGGTTAATGGCGTTAAGATTGCAACAAATGGGCGTTCCAGCTAGATCATGGCAAGGGTGGCAAGTTCCAGTGCAAGCTACTGGTCATCACGAAAGTGCTAGAATTGATGCTATACCAACAGAAAATTTATTTAAATCTTTTGCTAGTGGACATAAAGTTGCTGTTATTGCCGGTTTTCAGGGTGTAATGCATGATGGCCGAATTGCTACATTGGGCCGAGGTGGCTCTGACACCACTGCAGTAGCATTTGCAGCCGCAGTAGACGCAGTAAGATGTGATATATACACTGATGTTGACGGGATTTACACTACTGACCCCAGAATAGTTTCTGGGGCACGTAAATTAAATAAAATATCATATGAAGAAATGTTAGAGTTAGCATCTTTAGGCGCAAAAGTATTGCAAACTAGATCAGTTGAATTAGCACGAAGCTATAAAATACCACTTCGTGTATTATCAAGTTTTGAAGAAGACATATCTGAAAATATAGGCACTATGGTATGTCAGGAGAAAGATATTATGGAAAATATTAAAGCAGTAAAAGGCGTTGCATATTCTAGGGATGAAGCAAAACTGACACTTGTATCAGTAGCTGATCGCCCTGGTGTTGCAGCCTCTATATTTGTTCCACTTGCTGATGCTGGTGTAAACGTCGATATGATAGTTCAAAATATATCAGAAGAGGGTCGAACAGATATGACCTTCTCATGTCCAGTTGACCAAGTAATTCGAGCGGAAAAAGCTCTTACTGAAGCCATGAACGCAGATTTGATTAATTACAAAGAACTTATCGCAGATACATTAGTTGCAAAAATTTCTATAGTCGGTAACGGCATGCGTAGTCATGCAGGTGTTGCAGCACAAATGTTTGAAGTTTTAGCAAATGAAGGTGTAAACATACGTGTTATAACAACATCAGAAATTAAAGTATCTGTGTTAGTCGATAGAAAATATATGGAATTAGCTGTCAGGGCGTTGCATGATGCATTTGAACTTGAAAATGCATAAAGCTAAAGAAAATGTCAAAATACGCAAAAAATGACTCGCGCAATTTACTAAAAAGACTTCGCGAAACAATGGCAGAAGATGCTGGTGGACAAGCTCGTCTTGATCATATCGTTGAGATTGTCTCAAGTTCAATGGATAGTGAAGTCTGTTCGATATATTTGCGGCGGGATCGATTAACCCTAGAGCTTTGCGCTACCCAAGGATTAAACAAAGAAGCTGTTCATCAGACAAGAATGCGTATTGGTGAAGGCTTAGTTGGGAGGGTTGCTAAAAGTGCTCAGCCTATAAATGCTGAAAACGCAACACAAACTAAAGGTTTTCGGTATATGCCTGAAACTGGCGAAGAATTTTTTAATTCTTTTGCTGGCATTCCAATTCAACGTATGGGGGAAGTTTTAGGAGTACTAGTAGTTCAAGATCGCAAAGCGCGGAAATATTCTGATGATGACGTTTATGCTTTAGAAGTAGTTGCCATGGTAATTGCTGAGATGAAAGAACTAGGTGCATTTATTGGTGATGGCGAGGCAATGTCAGCGCCACATAAAAGAGCACATATGTTAAATGGTGGAATTGCTCAAGAAGGGTCAGCTCAAGGCGTAGTACTACTTCACGACCCTAAAATAGTTGTCTCTAATCTTATAGCAGATGACCCAGAACAAGAAATTATAAGAATTACAGATGCAATGGATCAATTGCGGATAAGTGTAGACGATTTACTTAGTACAAATCGCATCGGAGGGGGCAAAGAACAGACAGATATTTTAAAAGCATATCAAATGTTAGCAAATTCTAAAGGATGGATGACACGTCTCGAAGCGAGCATAAATAGTGGATTAACTGCAGAGCTTGCCGTTGAAAAAGAGCAATCGTCTACTCGTGCTCGCATGGCTAGAGTGCCTGATCCATACTTACGAGAAAGATTACAGGACCTAGATGATCTATCAAACCGCCTTCTTAGATTATTAACAGGACAAGGCCGCAATCCTTCTGATGCAATCCCAGATAATGCGATTTTAATTGCACGTAATATTGGCCCAGCAGAACTACTAGAATACGGTAAGAAATTAAAAGCTGTGGTTCTAGAAGAGGGGTCAGTAGGTTCGCATGCAGCAATAATAGCTCGAGCTTGGGCCATACCAATGTTAATCCATGTCAGCCATATAACCCGAGAAGCGTTAAATGGTGATCCCATTTTGGTTGATGGAGAACAAGGTATTGTTCATCTTCGTCCAACCGATGAAATAAGAATAGCATTCCAAGATAAACTGGCCATGCTAACTAAAGAACAACAAAAATATGCTAAAATTCGTGATTTACCTGCTAAGACTTTAGACGGCACAAAAATTAAAATGCAAATGAATGCTGGGCTGCTTGTAGACTTGCCAAGTTTAGAAAATTCAGGTGCAGAGGGGGTTGGCTTATTTCGAACAGAATTATTGTTTCTGATGCGTAACGCTGTCCCCAAAAGAGATGAACTTGCCAAAACATATGGGCATGTAATGGATAGTGCTCATGGAAAACCAGTAACGTTTAGGACATTAGATATAGGATCAGATAAAGTTGCATCATATATGAACCCAATGGATGAACCAAATCCTGCAATGGGCTGGCGAGCTATTAGATTGGGCCTAGACAAGCAAGGCGTTATGAAAATGCAATTACAAGCGCTAATTAGAGGTTCAAAAGGCCGTCCACTAAGAATAATGTTTCCCTTTATAGCACAGTTTAATGAATTTAGAGATGCACGGGAATTATTTTTCAAAGTCTTAGAAAATGAAAAAAAAATTGGGCACGCTATTCCAACAGAAGTAAAAATTGGAGCTATGCTCGAAACACCCAGCCTAGCGTTTGCACCTGACCAGTTTTTTGAACAGTGCGATTTTATTTCTATTGGAGGGAATGATTTAAAACAATTTTTTTATGCAGCTGATCGTGAAAATGAACGTGTGCGAAAGAGGTACGATACATTAAATGTAAGTTATTTAAGTTTTATAGAACTTATAGCAGAACGCTGTGATGCTCATAATACTCCCGTCAGCTTTTGTGGTGAGGATGCAGGAAAACCAATTGAAGCTTTATGTTTCGCAGCTATGGGCCTAAGAGAATTATCAATGCGACCTGCATCAATAGGCCCCGTAAAAAATATACTTCTAAAAACAGACCTAAATGAAGCTCGAATAATAATTAACGAAGCACGCAAATCAGGTGCCCAATCGGTTCGAGGTCATTTGGTTGAATGGTTGCGTAATAAGAACTAGCCCAAAAGTTTATAATTACTCAGATCGCTGTATTTCTCCATTCACATCCTTAAAAGCATCTGGCTTTAATTCTAGATATAATAATCTGTTGGGATTTGTTGGAGGTGGAAATCTCAAAAAATTAGATTTTTTAAATCCAAATTTATTGTAATATATTTCGTCACCGATTAAAACAATTCGTGTCCATCCATCTTTTTTTGCTAAAGTTAAAGCAGACCGTATTAATTCGCCGCCAACACCCTCACCTTGCCGCGTTGGATGAACAGCGATTGGACCTAACAATAGAGCTCTAGCTTTATTACAACCAATTTGAACTGGCCAAAATCTAATTGAGCCACCAATAATTCCATCAAAATCTCGAGCGACAAGACAAAGCTTAGCAACTGGCAAAACGCCATCACGAAGCCTATAGGAACTTAATGCCTCCCTGCCCGGAGCAAAAGAAAGATCAAGTAAACTTTCAACATCCCACCAGTCTTCTTTTTTTTCTTGTTTTATTTCGTACATATCTAATCGTTTTGCACTTCTTACCCTAGCATTGCGGATAGCATGTCGTTAAGAATTGAGCAAACGTGAAAACTAGGAATAGCCAGATGTTTTATACAACTGAAGTTAATGACCATGGTCTAAAATATAATCCATTCAAAGCAATAGTCGCACCAAGACCAATTGCGTGGATCTCAACAATTGATAATGAAGGGCGGACTAATCTTGCCCCATATTCTTTTTTTAATGGTATGCAAGATAGTCCACCAATAATTGGCTTTGGATCTGGTCCCTCTAAAGTAGGCATTGACGAACCAAAAGACAGTTTAAGTAATATTAAAGCAACTGGTAATTTTTGCGTAAGCATAGTTTCTGAAGCTTTGAAAAATCAAATGAATATTTCTTCTGGCCACTTTCCACATAGCGAAAACGAGTATGAAATTGCTGGTTTAACTCAATCTAAGGGAGTAACAGTCTCAGCACCCTTTGTAACTGAAGCACCCGTTTCTTTAGAGTGCAAGTTACATGATATTATAACTTTACCTGGTACAAGCAAATGGGTAATTGGGCTAGTAACTGCTGTTCACATTAAAGATGAATTTATCATAAATGGTAAGTTAGACATAACAAAATATCGCCCAATCGCGCGACTGGGCTATAAGGATTATGCAACTATATCTGAGGTTTATGAATTAGACCGTCCAAAATGACAAAAGAGCCATTCAAAATATTTTCTTATAATGAATATACTTTAGGTGAAATAGGAATCTGCAGAGAGCCTCATACCATTGCAGAATTTAACAACGTAAAAGCGTGGGATGCTGATGTAATAGTTACCATGACACAAGTAGAAGAATTTGGAATTGATAATTTTAAAAAAAAGATTTCAGACTGCTGTATAAGATGGTTGCACTTGCCAGTGGATGATTTCGATATCCCTTCAGAAAATATAAGCTTAATAATTGAAGAGCTATTAAATCTACTAAACTCTAACAAAAGAATTTTAATACATTGTAAAGGTGGTCAGGGTCGTTCAGGTATGTTTGCAATGAGACTACTTGTAGAACAAGGACTGGATCCTAATAAAGCCATAAAAAAAATAAGAAAAATTAGACCCTATGCCATAGAAACTAAACAACAAGAAAATTGGGCTAGCAAAAAATATTGCAATAAATCTAACCAAAGTTAATATTTTATAAAAATATGAGGACAATAAATTAAATGATAATTGGTATTATTGGTGGTAGTGGAATTTATGAAATTGAAGACCTAGAGGACCCACAATGGATTACTATAAATAGTACCTTTGGAATGCCATCTGATGATGTCTTAATAGGACAAATTAATGGTATTAAAATGGTATTCCTTCCAAGGCATGGTAGAGGACATATTCAATCTCCATCATCGATCAACTATAGAGCAAATATTGATATAATGAAAAGATGCGGCGTGACTGACATAGTATCCGTATCAGCTTGTGGATCATTTAGGGAGGAAATGAAGCCAGGGGATTTTGTAATTATAAATCAATTTATCGATCGCACTTTTTCTAGAGAAAAATCTTTTTTTGGCCCTGGCTGTGTTGCTCATGTCTCAGTTGCAAAACCTACGTGTTCAAGATTAGGTGAGATTTGCCACAAAGCTGCAATCACTCAAGGTATTAAAGTACATATGGGCGGAAATTATTTAGCAATGGAAGGACCTCAATTTTCAACTTTAGCTGAAAGTGAATTATATAGAGAAAAATGGGGATGCGATGTAATTGGAATGACAAATATGCCAGAGGCAAAATTAGCTCGAGAAGCAGAAATTTGCTATACTTCTATCGCGATGATTACTGATTATGACAGTTGGCATCCAGATCATGGAGAAGTTAACATAACAAATATCATTAAGACTTTAAGAAATAATGCTAATAATGCCAAAAAACTAATTGCATATTTACCACATCTATTAGACTCCCAACGCCCTTTTTGTGAAAATGGCTGTGATAAAGCACTTGAATTTGCAATATTAACTCAGCCAGATTCACGTGACCCACAAATGGTTGCAAAACTTGATGCAGTTGCTGGACGAGTATTAAAATAATTTTAAAAGAGACTAGATATGGCAAGTAATTTAAAAAAATACATCAGGACTATACCGGACTTTCCTCATGCTGGAATACAGTTTCGTGATATTACAACGCTTTTTAATAATTCCAAAGGTTTGCGTGAAACAGTTGATCAAATGGCTGATGCGATGGCCATACACAACTTTGACCAAGTTGCTGGCCTTGAGGCTCGTGGGTTTATGCTTGGGGCTGCATTAGCCTATAGACTTGAATTAGGGTTTACCATGATCAGAAAGAAAGGGAAGTTGCCCGGAAAAACCATCTCACAAGATTATAATTTAGAATATGGTGAAGCTACATTAGAAATTCATGATGATGCTATTGAGCCAGGGCAAAAAGTATTATTATTTGATGATTTAATTGCAACTGGTGGTACAGCTGAAGCTGGTATTAATTTAATTGAAAGATTAGGTGGCAAGGTAGAGATGGCTGCATTTATAATTGACTTACCTGAATTAGGTGGACGAAAAAAAATAGAATCTCTTGGAATACCAACTTATGTATTATGTGAATTTGACGGCTTATAAGTTTTTAATACAATAAAATTATATTACTTGCTTTCTCTCAAAACAGCACCTGGATTCATTATTCCTTTTGGGTCTATTGCATTTTTTATCGAACGCATTGCGATTAATTTTACTGGATCACCATATTTCTCTAAATCATCAATTTTCAATCTACCAATACCATGCTCAGCTGATACAGATCCTCCAAATTCATTGATTTTATCATGAATAATTGTCTTAATTTCTTCTCTTAAATGAACATAATCATTTTTATTCTTACCTAAAGGAGGGAAAACATTGTAATGTAAATTTCCATCTCCCAAATGACCAAAACAGTTAATGCGTAAGTCTGCTAGATGAGCCATATAGGTTGGCATTTCTTGAATAAACTTAGGTATTAGAGAAATGGGCAAAGATATGTCATGATTTGATATTGAGCCTATCCTTCTATTCGCTTCAGGTATATTTTCCCTTAAGTCCCAAAATTCTTTTGCTTGTTTTTCGGACTGAGCGATAAGTGCATCACTAACAAGGCCTTCCTTAAATAAATCTTCTAAGCCTTCAAATAATCGACTTTCTAAATTAGATCCCATGCCCCCAGATAACTCAATCAAGATTGACCATTCAGGATGTTTATCAAACGGTATTTTTACGTCAGGGCATACTTCTGATAGAAAATTATACGACTGTTTATGTATTAATTCGAATGCTGTTATTGAAGTATCTAACTTAGCTTGCAATTCAGCTAATGTTTTGATTGCAATCTCAGGGTTTGATATTACAAAAAGTCCAGTAACAGTTTCTTTAGGCTTTGGAAATAATTTTAAACACGCAGCTGTAATGATTCCAAGAGTTCCTTCTGAACCAATTAATAAATTTCGTAAATCATATCCGGTATTATCTTTTCTGAGTCTCTTCAATCCATTTAGAATACTTCCATCAGGTAAAACTGCTTCTATCCCAAGACATAAGTCACGAGTATTGCCATAACGTACTACCTGTACACCACCTGCATTTGTTGCAAGATTTCCACCAATTCTACAGGATCCCTGTGAAGCTAATGCCAAAGGAAATAACCTATCTATATTACTTGCGGCCTGCCTTACGTTTTCTAAAATTGCCCCCGCTTCCACAATGATAATATTTTCGTCAGGTAGTATGTCTCGGATAGCTTGCATTCTCTCGACTGATAGCAAAATTGTATCTTTATTAGTTTTAATTGTTTGACCACCTACTAACCCTGTACCACCAGCATAAGGGATAACCCTAATATTATTTTGATTACAAAAACTTATGATTTCTGATACTTGCTTTGTAGTTTTGGGCTTTATTATTGGCATAGGGTTTGATTGATATCGCCCCCTTGGCTCTTCAAGGTATTTTTTTTCTGCCAAACTAATTAAATCTGAGCCAAATTTAGCAACCAAAATATCAAATATTTTATCCATTTTTTTCATTTACCTTAGTCAATCCCTGCTTCAGTTTTACCACGCCTATCATTTCGTAAATTAGCATATAGTACATGGCTTCTCCAACGGCCTGAAATCTGCAAATAACTTTGAGCCACACCTTCATATTTAAAACCCGACTTTTCCAACAAGCCTCGTGACGCAGAATTATTTGGTAAAGTAGCTGCTTCAATTCTACTAAGGTCAATTTTAGAAAAGCTGTAAGCAACCACCGCTTTTACCGCTTCTGACATATACCCTAATCTTGCAAAATCTTGACCAATCCAATAGCCAAGCGTGCCCGATTGAGATGGTCCTCGGCGAATATTATCTAGTGTGATAGCTCCTACTAATTGGTTATCATTTCTTCTAATAATAAATAATGGAAGACTGCTTAAATTCTTGAACGATTTATTTGCCCAATAAACTCTATTTTGGAATGCACGTTTAGAAAAATAATCTGGAGACCACACAGGTTCCCAGTTCTCTAAAAACTGCTTAGATTTTTGCCTTTGTTCCACCCACTGCAAATGGTCACTCATCATGGGCAATCTTAAAATACAACTAGGTGTTTCCAATGTCAGAGCTAATTGTTGTTTTCGAAACATTACTAGTCTACCAAACGTTTCTCTAGATCGTTAACATCAGGGGCACCTTCAACTGGTCCATATAATGCATAAGCAATAGAAGATTCACATAAACTTTGAGCAAAGTTTTTGACATGGCTAGCACTAACAGCATCAATTTTACTTATTATTTCATCTAAATCTGGAACTCGGTTAAATATTAAAATAGTACGCGCCAAACGCTCACAGCGTGAAGATGCGCCCTCTAAACCCATTAACATTCCAGCTTTCATTTGCGCACGCGACCTAGCCACTTCTTCATCTGTGATATCAGCAGCTGAGCGTTTTATTTCATCAATAGTAATATTTGCAAGACCAGAAATATCATCCGAGCTTGTACCAGAGTATATAGTCATCATTCCACTATCAGCGAATGCACCTGCAGAGGCATATATTGAATAACATAGCCCACGTTTTTCTCTAATTTCTTGAAATAAGCGAGATGACATTCCACCGCCTAAAGCAGAAGCGTAAATTTGTGCTGTATATATGTTATCATCTAAATAGCTTGCTGATTCAAAAGAAAGTGCAAAATGCGCTTGTTCTAAATTTTTGATTACTCGAACTTCGCCACCAATAAAATTTGAAGGTTCATTTAAGAATTTTGAAGTGCGCTTTAAGCCGCCAAATAAAATTTTTGCTTCTTTTACAAGGGCATCATGATCTACTGCACCAGCTGCCGAGAGAACCATCTGCTCAGGACCGTAGTGCTCATTAACAAAATTCTGTAAGTCTTCGCGATTAAATGATCTCACATTTTCTGTACTTCCTAAAATTGCTCTCCCCATAGCTTGATTGGGATATGCTGTATCCTGAAGCCAATCAAATATAATATCATCAGGTGTATCTAAGGATTGGCCTATTTCTTGTAATATAACACCACGCTCTATTTCTAATTCTTTAGGGTCAAATACTGAATTCAATACAATGTCTGAAATTACATCTAATGCTAAAGGAACATCATTCTCAAGAACTCGGACATAATACGCAGTCATTTCTCGACTTGTATATGCGTTAATATAACCACCAACATCTTCAATTGCTTCAGCTATTTCCAGAGCATTTCGTTTTTTTGTTCCTTTGAATGCCATGTGCTCAAGAAAATGTGCAATACCATTTTGTTTGAAGCTTTCATTTCGACACCCTGCATTAACCCATACGCCTAAAGATGCTGATTTCAATCCTGACATACGTTCACTAACTATGCGAAAACCGTTATCAAGTGTTGTAATTCTCACATTACTATTCATTTTATACCTTTTCGTATAATTGCCTCTAGTGCGTTCAAATCACCTGGTACACGAGTCATTCTTTCATCACGATCATATAGATCAGCCATGTGAGAGGGCAAATCTGGGATTACGCCACAAGCTTTTTGAACTGCATCTGGGAACTTTGCTGGATGCGCTGTTGCTAATGTGATCATTGGTGATTTACCCATTTGATCCTCCGAAACACTTACACCAATTGCACTATGTGGACATAATATTTCACCCATGGATCTATGGTATTTTTTAATTGCTTGAATAGTTTCAATGTCTGAACAGCATCCACTATCAAATTCATTTATTAATTGTTTGTTAGCTTCATTTGATAAAGTAAATGTCCCATCATTTTTCAAAGCATCAAACAATTCTGTTACTTTTGAACCGTCACGTTGGTATAGGTCAAAAATTAAACGTTCAAAGTTTGAGCTAACTTGAATATCCATTGATGGGCTAATAGATGGCTTAACTTCAGACTTTGTGTGGTTTCCTGTTTTAACAGTTCTATGCAGGATATCATTTTGATTAGTTGCAATAATCAAGCGATCAATTGGTAGACCCATCTTTTTTGCAACATAACCTGCAAAAATATCCCCAAAGTTGCCTGTTGGAACAGAAAATGAAACTTTTCGATTAGGTGCACCTATAGCAACAGCAGAAGTAAAATAATAAACAACTTGAGCTAAAACCCTAGCCCAATTAATTGAATTTACTCCAGCTAATCTTACCTCATCTCGAAAATCAAAATCATTAAACATATCTTTTAGTAATGCTTGGCAAGTATCAAAATCTCCATCAACTGCCAACGCATGGACGTTTGTTTCTTGGGGGGTTGTCATTTGACGGCGCTGAACTTCAGAAACTCTACCATGTGGATACATTATAAATAAATCAACTGAGTCTAACCCTTTAAAAGCTTCCATTGCTGCAGACCCTGTATCACCTGAGGTTGCACCAACTATAGTAACTTTTTCACCACGTCGTTTTAACGCTGCCTCAAACATCTGACCTATCAACTGCATTGCAACATCTTTAAATGCCAATGTTGGCCCATGAAACAATTCTAATAAGAAATGATTCTCAGAAAGCTGAACCATTGGGCACTTTGCTCTATGTGAAAAACCAGAATAAGCTGTTTTGATTATCCTTTTAAATTCATCGTCTGAAAACGTATCACCAATAAATGGCTTCATTATTTCAAATGCAACTTCTTCATAAGATTTAGTTGAAAATGAAGAAATTTGCTGAACTGAAAGCAATGGGTATTCTTCTGGCACATAAAGTCCTCCATCACGCGCCAAGCCAGTTAGCATAGCTTCTTCAAAATTTAGGTCAGGAGCTTTACCTCGAGTGGAAACATACTTCATTATTGCAATCCTAAACTGTTTTTTGTTTAATACGCCAAAGCAAGTATATTGTCATTAGAAACCAAACTAATGCTAGCGAAAACCAAGTTATTGCGTATTCCCTGTGATCATTTTTTATGTTCAAAGAAATTGGGAAAGGCATTACGTCTTTATAGTCAATCCAATTGTCATTTTCTTTTATTTGCACCTGTTCTGCAACAACCAAAAATGGTTCAACTTTTAGCTGATTAGCCATGTCAGGAACAAATCGTGAGAACCAAATATTATTTATAATGTCAGGTTTAGGGGTAAAGCTATCATCATGATCATCAGGATAAGAGATGTAGCCTATAACTCTTGCATCACCAGTAGTTCGGATTTCATTTTTTTTAGTTTTTTCAACCCATCCTAAATCAACCAGTATAGATAATTCGTTCCAGTCAAACTCAGATACAATTCTATATCCTAAACCATCTTTTTGAGGTGCATATACATGAGCTTCATTATTTTTTATTTCTCCTTCGAAGAATACTCTTAAATAGTTATGTGTTTCAGGCGATGATGTTTTATAATTATCATTTAGCGAAATGGGTTCCCCATTTCGTCTTTCATAAATTTTTGAAATTACGTCATTCTTCCATTCAAGACGCTGCATCTGCCATACACCCAGCGATACCAAAACAATTACTCCAACCAAACCAAACATTAATGGAAAAATCATTTTCTTAGCCATTTTAGACCTCTTTTAAAAAAGTAAAGCGTAGGAATCTCTCCCCACGCTTTTAAATTAATTTATTTAGTTAGTTAATTAACCACCCCAAATATATACTGCAGCAAATAAGAATAGCCACACCACATCAACAAAATGCCAATACCATGCGGCTGCTTCAAATCCTACATGTCGCTCTTGTGTAAAATGACCTTTGAGTGCGCGCAATAAACAAACTGCTAAAAATATTGTGCCAACAACAACATGAAAGCCATGGAAGCCTGTGGCCATGAAGAAGTTTGCACCATAAACATTATCTCTGAAACTAAATGCGGCGTGACCATATTCATAAACTTGGAAAACTGTAAAGATTGCACCTAGTACAATAGCACCCACTAGTCCCCAAACCAGACCTTTACGATCATTGTCGTGTGCAAGCGCATGGTGAGCCCAGGTAGCAAAACAACCTGAGCATAATAAGATCAATGTGTTAATAAGAGGTAAATGCCATGGATCGAATGTTTCAATACCTACTGGAGGCCAAACTCCATCAACTGCAGGTGACAAGGGGCCCATTGGATACATTGCATTTTTAAAAAAAGACCAAAACCACGCGACAAAAAACATCACTTCAGACATAATAAACATTATGACACCGTAACGTAAACCGATAACAACAACTGGTGTATGATCACCTGCTTCTGAGTCAAATACACATTCGCTCCACCATGCAAACATTGTGTATAATGTCATAATAAAGCCAATAATAAACAGCCATGGTGATAGTGGAATACCTCCCAATTGGATTGGGTCTAATCCTCTACCTAAATGATGAGCTGCAAATACTGCTCCAACAAGCATTGTTAAGGCAGAAAGCCCACCAAATAATGGCCAAATGCTTGGAGTTAAAATGTGGTAATCGTGGTTTTTTTCATGTGCCATATGCCGACTCGTCCCTTAGCTTTCAGGATTGTTTACTGTGGATTGTACTGAGCTTGCAAGACTTGCTTGATCAGTGGGTAAATCTGTCGCATGAAATGTATATGATAGAGTAATATTATTTACAAACTTAGCTTCTCGATCATCAATAATTTCAGGGTCAACATAAAATGTGACAGGCATTTGAACTGTTTCACCCGGTTGCAAAACTTGCATCTCAAAACAAAAACATTCAATTTTATTAAAATAATATCCTGCTGAATAGGGATAAACATTAAAACTAGCGGTACCAGCTATAACTTTATCTGTTGGATTGTGAGCTTCATAAAAGGCCAAACCAGTCTCACCGATACGAAGCGTCATTTTTCTTTGGGTAGGCTTAAACTCCCAATCAATGTTGGAATCTAACGACCCATCAAATCGAACTGTTATGTTTCGTTCTAAAATTTCATCACTTTCATCAACAGCAGTTTGAGTTACTCCACCAAACCCTGTCACACGGCAAAACCAATCATAAAAAGGCACAGCTGCAAATGACATTGCTAGCATGAAAAAAACTAGTGACAGTAATCTAAATGCAATCTTATTTTTGGAACTTATGCTCACTTAATATCTTCCAATTGTGGGCGCCTGACATGATCATAGGCCTCCAATGTTGCGCCACCCATCATTTTTGCAACTGTTATTGAAAACACCAAAGCCACAAAAGCAACTAAGATTAAACCTAAAATAAGATTATTTTTTTTTCGGATTTTTCGGATTTCGTCATCAGTCATTTAAAAAACCTGTGGCCATGCTATTAAACTTATATCCAGCGACTGCATCAACGCTTCAATAAGTAATGCTGTAAATAAAAGGAAAAGATAAAAAAGAGAAAACTTAAATAATTTTCGCTCATCATTGTAATTGTCTTCTGTTGCAATTCTTTCGTCACGTCGAAATAATTTCCATGCTCCTAAAAGGAACATTAATGATAGAATTATTGAAAGAGTAAAATAGATTGGACCCCCTATTGAAGTAAAGGCTAATCCTATTGAAAAAGGCGTTAAAAGAACCGTGTAAGTTAGTATGTGATTGCGTGTACTTTTCTTGCCATGAGTGACTGTTAGCATTGGTATTCCTGCTTTAGAATAATCTTCATTCATAAACAGTGCCAATGCCCAAAAATGGGGCGGTGTCCACATAAATATAAGCATAAACATTCCAATTGCTTCAATTGATATTGATCCTGAAGCAGCAACCCAACCTACCATGGGAGGAAAAGCCCCAGCTGCACCACCAATAACAATATTTTGTGGTGTAGAACGTTTAAGCCACATCGAATAAATAACTGCATAAAAGAATATTGTGAAAGCAAGTAATGCTGCAGCAAGCCAGTTTGAAGCTAATCCCAACATTCCTACAGAAAGTACCGACATCCAGAGGCCAACCAACATTGCATTATTCGCAGACACTTTGCCAGATGGTACAGGTCTTTCTTGAGTTCTTTTCATGATGCTATCAATATCGGCATCCCACCACATATTTAAAGATCCCGATGCACCAGCACCCAAAGCAATGAATAACACTGAGGCAAATGCCAAAACAACGTTCATTGAACCAGGCGCAACTATCAATCCTACAGCTGCAGTAAAAACAACTAAAGACATAACCCGAGGCTTCAGTAACGAAATGTAGTTACCAAAGTCTGTTTGATCAGACGTTGTCTTTATTATCGTTTCTGTCATTTCAATTCCAAATTGATCAGTGGAGCTTTAATGATAACTACAAATTCTTAGTTATTTGAAGCTTCAACCTCTAAAACTTTATTCATATTTGCATCTGCGACTTGAACTGATCTAGGTAGACCTGCATATTCTTTTATCGCACCATCCAACCAAGCTTCATATTTTTCTTGGCTTACAACTTTTACGGTAATTGGCATGAATGAATGATCTTTGCCGCATAATTCCGAACATTGCCCAAAATATATACCTTCTTTTTCTGCTTTAAACCATAATTCTGCCAAACGACCGGGAACAGCATCTTGCTTGACACCAAATGCAGGTATCGTCCAAGAGTGTATAACATCAGCACCAGTAACTTGAACAACAACTGTTTTATTGACAGGAACAACAACGGCAGTATCTGTAGCTAGTAAATATTCATCCGCAGCATAGCCATATTCTTCTAAATCAGCGCGATCTAACATAAAACTATCAAAACCAAATTCATGATCAACATATTCGTGTGACCAATACCATTGGTTTCCTGTAGCTTTTATAGTTACATCAGCTTCTGGAATTTCCATTTGCTTAAAAAGCAATGTGAGGCTTGGTGGAATTAAGCATAATAAAATTACTACAGGTATCAACGTCCAAGCTATTTCTATACCTGTATGATGAGTAAATGTCGCTGGTTCTGGATTACGTTTTGCACTGTAACGAAAAGCACAGATTAATAGTAAAGCCGTAACAAATAGTGATATTATAGTAATCACCCATAACAAAAATGTGTCATAGCTTTGAATATCACGTGCTACTTCAGTAACTGGAGGCTGCCAACCCATTAAACCATCAACCGGCTTACCAATTGTTTCTAATGTACCCAAGTTTTCTTGCGCCCATGAAGTGCTAGCAAGTAAAGTAGTTGTTAAAGCAGATACCGTGGCTAAAAAAAAGTTTCTTACTCGCATTCATTTCATCCTGTTTTTAAAAAATTCCGTTAATTTGGAATCTCCGATTGTGTCTTTAGTAAGCTAAAACCATAATAAGGCAGAAAGAACAAGCTTTCCGTTTGCGGCATTGCGCCGCTTGTGCCAAATTGTCATCTTAAATATACAGGATACTCCAATGAGCAATGCATCTACACCTTTTCGACCTTTCGAAACTAATTTTGATTTAAATCAAGCATTAAATACTCTCAAAGACACAGTATATGGAGCCGACGATGGTGAAATGTTTTTGGAAAGGCAAAGATCAGAAGCATTATTATTAGATGATGGCCGGATTAAAACTGCAAATTATAATGCATCTGAAGGATTTGGACTTAGAGCAGTTAATGGCGAAACAGTCGGATATGCCCATTCAACTGAAATGACACAATCAGCACTTAATCGTGCAGCTGAAACAGCTAAACTTGCTATTGGTTCAGGCGGAGGTAAGCTATCAGATCCACCTATGCCTACCAATCAAAGATTATATTCTGATATAGACCCGATTTCTGACACAGAATTTAGCTTAAAGATTGAGACCCTTAAAGAAATTGATAGCTTTGCTCGAGAATTAAATAATAAAGTTGTTCAAGTATCTGCTTCTTTGGTTGCAAGCTTACAAGAAGTTGAAATATTGCGCCCTGAAGGCACTTTAGTGCGTGATGTAAGGCCAATGGCTAGATTAAATATATCCATAACTGTTGAACACAATGGCCGTCGAGAAAGCGGCAGCTCAGGTGGTGGTGGCAGACATGGTTTGGTTCAACTAACTAGGCCTGAGAATTGGAAACCAAATGTTATTGAAGCAATAAGAATTGCAATGGTTAATTTGAATGCAATACCAGCTCCTGCTGGACAGTTTGACGTTGTATTAGGTCCAGGTTGGCCCGGTATATTATTACATGAAGCGATTGGACATGGCTTAGAAGGTGATTTTAACAGAAAAAAAACTTCAGCATTTTCAGGATTAATGGGTCAACGAATTGCCGCAAAAGGTGTGACCGTTTTAGACGATGGAACCATTCCAGATCGCAGAGGATCAATAAGCTTTGATGATGAAGGGACTCAATCTCAAAAAAATACCCTCATAGAAGACGGTGTGCTTGTAGGGTACATGCAAGATCGGCAAAACTCTCGCCTTATGGGCGTAAAACCTACAGGAAATGGCCGTCGAGAAAGTTACGCACATGCCCCAATGCCTCGAATGACTAATACCTACATGTTAGGTGGTGATAATAATCCCAAGGATATTTTATCTAATTTAAAAGATGGCATTTACGCGGTAGGTTTTGGCGGGGGACAGGTCGATATTACAAATGGTAAATTTGTTTTCTCATGTACTGAGGCATATCGCGTTAAAAATGGAGTTGTTGGAGCCCCACTAAAGGGTGCAACATTAATTGGTGATGGTGCAACCGCCCTTAAACACATTCACGCTATTGGCAACGATATGGCACTTGATCCTGGAATGGGGAATTGTGGTAAAGCTGGCCAATGGGTGCCTGTTGGAGTAGGGCAACCTACTTTAATGATTGGAGGGTTAACTATTGGGGGCTCCAAAATATAAAAATTTATTTAGAATGCCATTTTGCTTACTTTTTATTCAAGTATTCTTTACAAAAGTCAAAAAATTTATAAATCTTTGGTCGGGGCTGTTGACATTCACCTTAAGAACAACACATGTTCCGCGCCCATAGACTAAGTATATTTACCTTCGAAGGAACGTCATGCCAGTTGTAGTTGTAGAAAGCCCAGCAAAGGCTAAAACCATAAATAAATACTTAGGATCTGATTATATTGTATTGGCATCTTACGGACATGTTCGAGACCTACCACCCAAAGATGGTTCAGTAGATATAGAAAACGAATTTGAAATGAAATGGGAGGTAGCCTCTGACTCCAAAAAACACCTCAAAGCAATAGCAGATGCCCTAAAAGAAGATAATAATCTGATTCTAGCTACAGATCCTGATAGAGAAGGTGAAGCTATTTCGTGGCATTTAGAAGAAGCATTGCGTAAACGCAAAGTTATTAAAAAAGATACACCAGTGAGCCGAGTTGTCTTTAATGCAATAACAAAAAATGCAGTTTCTGAAGCAATGCAAAATCCTCGAGCAGTGGATATGGAATTAGTTGAAGCATATTTAGCAAGGCGCGCATTAGATTATTTAGTTGGTTTCAATTTATCCCCAGTATTATGGAGAAAATTACCCGGCGCAAAATCCGCCGGTAGAGTTCAATCAGTTTGTCTAAGACTAATCGTTGAAAGGGAAATGGAAATTGAAATTTTCAAACCAAGAGAATATTGGTCAGTAAAATCTCTTTTAAAAACTCCTCGGGGAAAAGAGTTTGAGTCATCATTGCGTATCTTAGGTGGAAAAAAACTAGATAAATTTGATATTAATAACGAAGTTTCTGCAGATTTAGCCGTTCAAGCTGTAAATTCTCGCAAACTAACAGTTACAAGCGTTGAAGCAAAACCTGCTAACAGGAATCCCTCCGCACCATTTATGACTTCAACATTACAACAAGAAGCAAGTCGTAAGTTTGGCTTTGGTGCACGGCAAACAATGAGCACTGCTCAACGTTTATACGAGGCAGGTCACATAACTTACATGAGAACTGATGGCATTGATATGGCACCTGAAGCAGTAACAGCTGCCCGAGATGCAATTGGGGCTAGATATGGTTCTAATTTCATTCCATCAGAGCCACGAATTTATAAGAATAAAGCAAAAAATGCTCAAGAAGCGCACGAATGTATTAGGCCAACTAATATGGAGATTTCTGCAGAGGACTTAAATAGATTAGAGCCTGATCAAAGAAAACTTTACGATTTGATCTGGAAACGTACTTTAGCAAGCCAAATGGCAAGTGCAAAAATGGAACGCACAACAATTGATATCTCTTCAGAGGATAATCAAATTGGATTGCGATCCACTGGACAAGTTATAATTTTTGATGGGTTTTTAAAAGTTTACGAAGAGGGTCGTGATGATGAAGTTGTTGATGATAATGACAAACTTCTTCCTCAATTAACTGTAGGTGACTCAATTGAGAAAATACTAGTCAATCCAAATCAACATTTTACGCAACCCCCACCTCGTTACACTGAAGCCACATTAGTCAAACGTATGGAAGAGTTAGGCATTGGGCGGCCGTCTACATATGCGTCTATTGTTACCACTATTCAAACAAGAGAATACGTCAGGAGAGAAGGAAATAGACTAATTGCAGAAGACAAAGGTAGATTAGTAATTGCCTTTTTAGAAAATTATTTCAGACAATACGTTGGGTATAATTACACTGCTGGTCTTGAAGAAGAATTAGACAGTGTTTCGGCTGGTAAAGAAAATTATAAATCTGTTTTAGGACGTTTTTGGCGTGACTTTTCTGCTGCAATAAATGAAACAGCAGAATTACGAATTACTGAAGTACTTGAAAAAATCAATGACGTTTTAGAACCTCATCTTTTTCCAACAACTGAAAAGGGTGGAGACCCAAGACTTTGTCCAAATTGTGAAATTGGCCGCTTAAGTATGCGAACTGCTCGATCAGGTGGTGCATTTATTGGATGCTCAAATTATCCAGAGTGCCGTTATACTCGTGCGTTTGGACCTCCAGGAGCAGAAGATTCCAGTGGCATTCCTCCAGAAGGCAAAAACTTAGGTGAAGATGAGGGCGATCAAATATATGCCTTCAAGGGACGTTTTGGGCCATATGTTCAACGTGGTGAAGTTTCAGACGACAACAAAAAACCCCCTAGACAATCAATACCAAAAGACTGGCCACCTGCTGATGTGGATTTAGAAAAAGCCTTGCGTTTATTATCACTCCCAAGGCAAATAGGTCCTCACCCTGAAGATGGAATTATGGTCTGGTCTAATATTGGAAGATATGGACCATATCTTAAGCATTCAGCAAGCACTTCAGATCGTGGTGGAACAAATGCAAATCTAGCAGATATTGAAGAAGTCTTTACAGTCGGCATGAATCATGCGGTTCAACTTCTAGCAGAAAAAGTTGCTAGTCGTGGAGGCAGAGGTGTTGCTGCAAAACCATTAAAAGAACTCGGTGAGCATCCCGATTTAGAAGGCCCAATAAACATCATGAAAGGAAAGTATGGGCCATATGTAAAATGGGAAAAAATTAATGCAACAATTCCTTCTGATATTGAACCTGAAGATTTATCTATCGATCATGCTCTTATCTTAATTAATGAGAAGATTGCAAAATCGCCAAAGAAACGAAAACCAGCTAAAAAGAAGGTTGGATCCAAAAAGAAATCTGCCACTAAAAAAACTTCAGCAAAAAATAAAAAAGATTAATTAATAGTAGTATCTATAGTATCGGGCGGCGTTCAATAATATGACCATAGAGCGTGGTCATTAAACTGGCGGATACCATAACAACTATCCATTGGAAAAGTGAAGTTACCAGAACACCAATTATGTTATTTGGAGCTAATATCCCAGATATAACACCAATACCTAAAATCATTACTATAACGATAACTGCAAGCCCCCATATATCTTTAGACATTGCTTTTGTTTCAAAAAATGATTGTTTGATGGACATTGTTTCATCCAATGCAATGGATGGTAGAACTAATCCGGCACGAAAAAATAAATAATAAAAAGATATAAATAACAAAATATTTACTGCAGGCAATATTAACACCAATCCCAAACTATTTATGAAAATATTAATCATAGAAAATGGGATGATTAATAAAAAAATTACTGAAGTGACAATCGCAATGGTTTTTATAGAATATTTAATAATTCGCGAGTTATCCCAAATTGGAAAAATATAGTTGGTGGATTCTTCAATCAATATAAATCTATGCCAAGCTATAGCAATCCAAGACATTGCAATAAAAAAAATCAAATTACCTCCCATTAAAGCAGTAATCTTTTGAGATGAAAAATTTAATGCCACCAATTGGTCTTGCCCATTGGTATCTTTTACTGCTTGAATATCTGGTGCTCCAATTGTCAAATCACCTGTCAAGAATACATTTAAAGCCGAACTAGCAAATACGGCAGCAACGAATATAGCGCCAGAAACACGAAATGCTTCTTTTAAGTTATCTAAAACAATTAAAACAGATTTTTTAAAGATTTTCCAAGAAAGCAACATATTTTATCCATTAATATTTATAATTCACATATCGGAGTAATACAATTATCATCAACGAGAAAGATACTTTATGATTAATTATATCGCGACATATAGTTAAAATTACAAAAAGAAAATAACAAATAATTATTGGCTTAATTTAAAAATTGAGCCATTTACCAAATAAAGGAGATTTATATGTCTATAACTGCAGTCTTAGTTCTATTTTCAATTGTTTGGTTTTTAATTTTATTTCTAACTTTGCAAATAAAAATCAAAACTCAAGGTGATAGTGGCAGTGTACTAAAAGGTACGCATGCATCATCACCAGTAAATTTTAGTATAAAAAATCGTTTAATTACGACAACTTTGATATCAGTTCCCATCAGTGCTTTAGTGATTTTTATCATTTTATCTGGTTTTATAACCTTAGACATGTTTGATTTTTATAATTTAATTGAAAAGTAACTCTTTTCTTTCCTTTCAAAGGAGCGTATCGCGACCATAAATCAAAAAAAGGAATACATTATGGCTGCTCTATCTGAAGGTGATATCGTTGTACTAGTTTCAGGCTCACCAAGATTTGTTGTTGAGAGTATACAAAGTACAAAAGTAAGTTGTGTTTGGTGCAATGAAGGTCAAATTCACAGAGACACGTTTGATATGAGCATTCTTCGAAAATGGGAAGCATCAGATACTGCACCATCTCGTGGTGGTGATCGTGGCGGCTTTAAAGGTGGTGACCGTGGTGGAGATCGCGGCGGCTTCAAAGGTGGCGACCGTGGTGGAGATCGCGGCGGATTTAAGGGTGGTGATCGAGGTCCAAAGCGTGATTTTGATAAAAAAGACAAGCCATTTTTTAGAAAAGGTTAATTAGCATAACAATAATTGTTTAATCTACTGCCTCAACATTATAATTACATTCAGATTAAACTCTAAACACAAAACTATGGCTTATTACTTCTCAAAATAGGCCATAGTTTAATATGCTAATTATTATTTTAGCTTTCTTGAGGTAGAATTCTCAAATTTAGTTCACGTAATTGTTCGTTTGAAACTTCAGACGGGCCACCTAACATTAAGTCTTCTGCCCGTTGGTTCATTGGGAACATGATGACTTGCCTTATGTTGTCTTCATTTGCCAAAAGCATTACAATCCGGTCTATACCCGCAGCACATCCACCGTGAGGCGGAGCACCATATGTAAATGCGTTAACCATACCACCAAAACGTTTATTTACTTCATCATTTGGATAACCAGCTATTTCAAATGCCTTATACATGATTTCTGGTTTGTGATTTCTAATTGCTCCAGAAATTAATTCATATCCATTGCATGCAAGATCGTATTGATAGCCTAAAATTGTTTCAGGATCTTCTGCATCTAAGGCAGCCATGCCACCTTGAGGCATAGAGAAAGGGTTATGGCTAAAATCTATTTTTCCAGTTTCAGAATCTTTTTCATACATTGGAAAGTCAACAATCCAGGCAAACTCAAAACTATCTTTATTAGTAATTTTTAATTCTTCACCAATTACAGTTCTAGCTCGACCTGCTACACCCTCAAAAGCTTTGGGCTTGCCAGCTAGGAAAAACGCTGCGTCACCAACCTGTAATCCTAATTGTTGTCTAATTGCTTCAGTCCGTTCTGGACCTATATTTTTCGCCAATGGTCCAGCAGCTTCTAATCCTTCACCTTGATCACGCCAGAATATGTAACCCATTCCTGGCAAGCCTTCTTGTTGGGCAAATTTATTCATACGATCACAGAATTTACGAGACCCACCTTTAGGGGCAGGAATAGCTCTCACTTCAGTACCTTCATTTTCAAGCAATTTAGCAAAAATAGCAAAACCTGATTCCTTAAAATGGTCGGAAACAATTTGCATTTTTATTGGATTTCGCAGGTCTGGCTTATCAGTTCCATACCATAGTGCAGAATCTCTATATGAAATCTGTGGCCAATTTTTTGATATGGAGCGTCCACCACCAAATTCTTCAAATATACCTTTTAATACAGGTTCGATTGTATTGAACACGTCTTGCTGTTCAACAAACGACATCTCTAAATCTAATTGATAAAAATCAGTTGGTGATCTATCAGCACGCGGGTCTTCGTCTCTAAAGCATGGTGCAATTTGAAAATACTTATCAAACCCTGCAACCATTATCATTTGCTTAAATTGTTGTGGAGCTTGAGGAAGTGCATAAAACTTCCCGGGATGTAGACGTGACGGAACTAAAAAATCACGTGCACCCTCTGGTGACGAAGCAGTTATAATTGGTGTTTGGAATTCATTAAAGCCCTGAGAATCCATTCGATTACGAATAGATTTTATAACATTTGACCTTAAAATAATATTGTTATGTAGTGTTTCCCGGCGTAAGTCTAAAAACCTATATTTAAGACGTGTTTCTTCTGGAAAATCAGGTTCATCAAAAATTTGTAATGGTAGTTCTTCAGAAGCCCCTAATACTTCCATGTCACTTATAAAAATTTCCACTTCACCTGTAGGTAATTTTTTATTAACCAATTCTGGTGCGCGTGCTTTGACTACACCATCAATTCTAATACACCATTCAGATCTAACTTTTTCAAGATCCTTGAATACTGGACTGTCTGGATCCGCTAAAATTTGTGTGATTCCATAATGATCTCGTAAATCAATAAATAATATTCCACCATGATCTCGAACACGATGAACCCAACCAGAAAGACGAACCGATTGCCCAACATCATTGGCGTTAAGATCAGAACATGTATGTGTTCGAAAAGCTTGCATTTTAGTCATCCTTTAGGATTAATATTTTGCGTTTGGTACATTGTATTGGGCATCAAATGTCAATAGAAGATGCCAAAATGTTAGCAATATCTGTTTTATTACTAACATTACTAATAAAAAAAGAATTTTTAAGTCATTTTTAAAGAACTTTTACATGAAAGCTAAATGAATTATAAACTAAATCACCTAATAGCTGACAAACTTTTATGTTATAAGAATGAATTTATTTTATAATTATTTTCTTGTAAAATTCTTCTGATATTTCCAGACATTTCAATAGCATGGGGGTTATCCCCATGAATACATATTGAATGAACATTCATTTTTATAAAACTACCACATACTGTTGGCATCTCACCAGTATCTAGAAAATGTAATAATCTTTTTGTTGCATACTTTGTATCTGTAATTAAAGCCCCCTTTTCTCCTCTTGCAACTAAAGTACCGTCTTTATTATATCCACGGTCAGCAAAAATTTCACTGAAAGTTTTTAAACCAAATTTTAAACCTGCTGCTTCTAACTTTGTTCCCGAAACAGCCAATAAGGAAAGTTTTGGAAAGGATAACTTTATAGACCGTGCGATAGCTTCAGAAACTTGTGTATTTTCAGTCGCCCAATTATTAAGTGCCCCATGTGGCTTTATATAATGAACCCTCGCTTTAGCTAATTTAGCTATGCCGACTAATGCTCCAACTTGAGATGCTATTAATTGTTCTATTTCTAAAATTTCTAAAGGTATTTTACGACGTCCAAACCCTTGCTTATCAACAAACCCAGGGTGCGCTCCTATTATTACACCTTTATCAGCGGCCATCTTTATTGTTTCATACATTACAGTTGGATCACCTGCGTGCCCACCACATGCAATATTTGCACTGCTCACAATATCGAGAATTTGTGCATCTTCGCCCATTTTCCATGGGCCAAAACTCTCACCTAAATCAGCGTTTATATCAATCAGCTTCATTCTAAATCCTATGAGTAATACATGTACGCTAAATTGAAATTTGAAATTTACAAGTTTGTATAATTATATAAACATTCATCCAATTCATAAAATTCTTTATCAAGAAAATATTTTAAATTCAATATTTACCAGGTGATTATAATAATGTCCAAAAATTTTGATTACATTATAATAGGCGCAGGCTCCGCTGGTTGTATACTTGCAAATAAATTAAGTGAAAATCCAAAAAACACAGTTTTACTTCTTGAAGCTGGTGGGTCCGATCAAAAATTTTGGATAAAAACACCACTTGGTTATGCATTTACATACAATGATCCCAAAGTTAATTGGAGATATAATACTGAACCAGATAAAAACCTCAATAATAGAACTGCCTATTGGCCCCGAGGTAAAGTCATTGGTGGTTCTAGTTCAATTAATGCTATGGCTTATTTTAGAGGTTTAGAAAACGACTTTTCAGATTGGGAAAAAGCAGGAGCGGAAAATTGGAGTTGGGTCAATGTTTCCAAAACCTATCAATCAATTGAAAAACATGTATCAAAAAAAGAAGTTCTTGGAGATGGGCCAATTCAAATTAGTGATTTAAGCGAGGCTATGCATCCATTCACAAAACACTTTATGGCAGCAGCAAAAGAGCTGAATTGGCCTGAGCCAATAAATACGTCTACTGCACTTGAAGGACTAGGCTATGTTCATAATACCACAAAAAATGGTAAACGATTTTCATCTGCTGATGCATTTTTACATCCCATAAAAAAAAGAAAAAATTTACAAATATTAAAGAATGCTACAGTTGAGAAAATTATTATAAAGAACTTACACGCTAAAGGAGTTATGTACGAAGTTAAAAAAGCAAAGAAATATTCATACGCAAATAAAGAAATTATTTTATCAGCTGGCGCAATAGGTTCACCTCAAATTCTTCAAGTATCAGGCGTAGGCCCCAAAGAAGTATTAAAAAAATCTGGAGTAGAACTAATTAAGCATTCCCCAGAAGTGGGTCAAGGATTACAAGATCATCTAGCTATTACAAAGTATTTTTCAACATCTGAACGCACATTAAATACAGACTTAGGAAATATATTTGGTAAAGTTATAGCAGGCATAAAATACATTCTGACAAAATCAGGACCTTTAAGTATTCCTGTTAATCAAACTAGTGGATTTGTTCGTAGCGATATCAAGTCTGTAGTTCCTGATTTGCAAGTTTATGCAAACCCAATTGCATACTCAACAGATCAACATGGAAGAACTTATGTTAATAGTAAATCTGGATTTTTAATATCAGTTCAACCTTCAAGATCAACAAGTAGAGGCTCAGTAAACATTCAATCTCCTAATGTAAAAGTATCACCATTAATCAATGCAAATTCACTTAATACAAAAGATGATCAATTAATGGCTATAAAAGCAGGTCGAATGATACAACAAATAGCTAATACAAAGGCAATAAAATCAGTAACAAAAAAAGCTTTTGATGTAAATTTTATGAATCTCGATGATGAGGGATTATTAAATAGTTTTCGTGAGTTTGCCTCCACTGTCTATCATCCATGTTGTACATGTAGGATGGGAAGATCTATTAATAACTCTGTAATCAACAACAAATTACAAATACATGGTCTAAAGAATATACGCGTTGTTGATGCATCTTCATTTCCTAACATTACATCTGGAAATATAAATGCTCCGACTATGATGTTAGCATATCGTGCAGCAGAGATAATTTTAGAAGATAATGTCTAAGGTTAAAATATTCAGGACATTAAATGTGTTATAATCCAAAAGGATTTACAATACACAGCATAATGCTACATAAAACCTCATGAGTGGAAAACTAAACATTATCAAACTCAGTGTTGGGTCAGAAAATATAGCCATGCTTAGTCAATGGCAGGAAGAAAGACGAGCCCAGTTAAACGTTAACTATTCCTTACACATAACAAGAATGTGGCCCAAAAGGGAGAATGAATTACTTAACGGGGGCTCAATCTACTGGGTTATAAAAGGTGCGATACAACTGAGGCAAAAACTAATTGGATTTGATGAAATTGTTGGTGCTGATGGCATAAGAAGATGCGGTTTTAGATTAGATCCTGAGCTTATTCCAACAACAAAAGCGCTGCGGCGTCCTTTCCAAGGGTGGCGTTATTTGAAATCAGAAGATTGTCCGTCTGATTTATCTACCAGTCGTGAAACTGACGACGATTTGCCAGAAGAAATGCAGCAAAGTTTAGCCAGACTTGGCGTGCTTTAACATTACTCAAAGTCTTTAAACAACAATATGATTATCAATTAATCTTACATTATCAATATATGCAGCAGCAAAAATGCGACATTCATCTTCTGTAGTTCGCTCAATTGGCTCTAAGGAGTGTGAGTCACGGCATTCTATATAATCGATTTTATCAAATCCAGAATTTAATAAAATTTTCATTGCTTGAGCACATTCAACTGATGAATATCCTCCAGAAGCAATATTATATGCTGTCATTTGGAGAACTGAACTTAATTTACGCGCTATCTCTAATTGTGAAGAATTGAGATAACTATTACGCGATGATAAAGCTAATCCAAATTCATCCCTAACGGTTGCAACATTAACAATTTTTGTTGGTATATCTAAGTCACGTACTAGGCGCTTAATAATTGTTAATTGTTGCCAATCTTTTTCACCAAAAAAAGCCATATCGGCAGATACTTGATTTAATAATTTAGCGACAACTTGAGTAACACCATCAAAATGACCAGGTCGAGAAGCACCACACAACATATTAGTCAGGCCTATTACAGAAACTTTTGTTGAAAACCCTCTAGGGTACATTTCAGAAACATTTGGAATAAAAGCAGCATCCCCCCCTGCTTCACTAATTAGTGTTATGTCAGATTTTTGAGTTTGCGGATATGTCTCAAAGTCTTCATCATCACCAAACTGGGTTGGATTAATAAAAATACTAACAATTACTCTATCACATTTTTTTGAAGCTAATTTTATTAGAGACCCATGGCCGTTGTGCAAGCCACCCATTGTAGGCACAAGACCAACTGAAAGTCCTTCAGATTTCCATTCAGATATCTGTTTACGTAAATCTATAATCTTATGAAGAACACAAAGATTGTTCAAAGTACTAAATCTTTCCAATTCATTTTTTTGCATAAACCCTTCATCGTAGAACCCAATCTTGACCAATCTGCTGTTCTTGAAGCAAATATGCTTGCTTGTGACTTCAAAAGAACCCCATCACTTAATAATTTCAAATGATTTGCCTTCAACGTAGCGCCACTCGAGGTAATATCTGCAATTGCTTCTGCAGTAAGATTTGCAACTGTTCCTTCGGTTGCGCCTTGGCTGTCTACTAGTTGATAATCTGATACACCAAAATCTCGAAGGCCTTTACGAACTAAGTTATGGTATTTTGTTGCTATTCTAAGCCTAAATCCATGTTCAGAGCGAAATTGCGCAGCTACAGCATCTAAGTCATGTAAAGTATTTACGTCTATCCATACATTTGGGACAGCTATAATCAAATCAGCAAAACCAAACCCCATCTCTTCTACGATATAAATTTGTTTTTCATGCAATGGAAGTTTTTCATAGATTAGATCTGCTCCAGTCACTCCTAAATGAATTCGACCTTTTGCAAGTTCTTGTGGTATTTCTCCCGCTGACAAAAGCACTAATTCAATACCATCTACACCACTAATACTGCCAGTGTATTCTCTTTCTGAACCTGTTCGTTTAAGAATTAGACCTCTCTTTTCAAACCAAGATATCGTATCTTCTTGCAGTCGACCTTTTGATGGAACACCAAGCTTAAGCATTAGTTAAACCCCTTTATCAGTGCGTCAGGTCTTATAACTCCTCCAACAGCCGGTATTTCTTTACCCGAACCTAAAACAGCCGTAAGAGCATCATATCTACCACCACTAGCAATAATTGTGTCTCCATCAGAAAAACTAAAAACAAAACCATCATAGTATTCCATACTTGTTAATCCATAACTGCCTTCAAATGGTAATTTCTCAACATTTACTTTGCGATCTTCTAATGCTCCAAGTCTAGCTTCAAAAATAGAAACAGCTTTTTGCATATTTGGTATTGTTTTTACAAAATCTTTTAAAACCAATAATGCTTCTGATGCAGTTGTTTTCAAATTTAAAATTTTGTTTATTACATCTCCTTCTTCAACAGAGATTGGAGAATTCTTTGCATCCTTTTGTAAAGATAATATTCGTGAGGTAATTTCAGCTTCAGTTCTTAAGCCTATAAATTTACCAGCTTTTTCGATATTTTTTTCAATATCCTTATTCAAATACTTTAATAAGGGTATTTTTTCATTATTTTCAATCCTAGTTTTTGAAAATTGTTCTATTAAATTTTGAAACCTTAAAGGTCGCCATAAGTGCCGCATAAGAGCAGCCTTTCTGAGACTAGTAGTATTTAATCCAGTTACTGCTGATTGTAATAATCCTATATCTCCAGTTGAGATTTGAAGGTTTTTTGAGAGAATGTCATTGAATAGTGAAAATACTTCTGCATCACTATCTGCAGAATTAGATCTATCAAACAATTCAAATCCCACTTGAATAAATTCAGTCTCACGTTTTGAACCCGCATCCTGCATCCGCCAAACAGGTCCATTATAAGTATAACGAGCAGGCTCAGCACCCTCTGACATGTGTCTTTCAACTATCGGAACTGTGAAATCTGGGCGCATCATTCTTTCACCAATCACTGGATCATTTGTAACATAAGCACGCGCTCTAATATCTTCTCCATATAAATCAAGAAGTGTTTCAGCTGATAATAAACTGTCTGCTTCTAACAACATTGCACCTGAAGCTATAAAATATTTTTCTAACCTCTTTGCTTCAGATCTTATAGCAGCACGCCTTTCATTTTGCATTACATTGCATCCTCAGAACGAGCTATCATTTTTCTCACTTCAGAAATTAAACTATCTCGTTTAATTTCAATTTGTGCTGGCTGAGATTTCCATTCTTCAGTGGTTTCAATTTTAGCAGACAGCCTGGCTCCCAATGCTAGATCTTTTATTTGAACTAATCCGTTTGCTTTTTCATCACCACCTTCAATCACAGCTACAGGACTTGAACGTTTATCTGCATATTTTAATTGGTTACCAAAGTTTTTAGGATTTCCCATATACATTTCAGCACGAATGCCAGCATTTCTTAATTCAGATACCATTTGTTGATAATCCGCTAAACGATCTCGGTCCATTACAGTGACTATAACTGGTCCCTTTACAAGATTATTCATTCGGCCTTTTTCTCGTAAAGCCGCTAACAAACGATCTACGCCAATAGAAACACCTGTTGCTGGCACTTCTTGTCCTGTAAATCTTTTAACTAAATCATCATAACGACCACCACCCGATACGGATCCAAATTGTCTTCTCTGGCCTTTTTCGTTTAGTATTTCAAATGTCAATTCAGCCTCATAAACTGGGCCAGTATAGTAAGCTAGACCACGAACTACGGACGGATCAATTTCAACTCTATCAGCTCCATATCCGCCAGCTTCCATGAGTTCACCAATCATTTCCAACTCAGATATACCTTGCAAACCAATATCTGAATTACCCACAGCAGAACGCAAATTAGAAATCGTACTAGAAGCATCAAATCCTTTTGATGTTAGAAAAGCTAATACAGGTGCTATCTGCATTTCAGACAATCCAACACCATCAATATATGCGCCAGACGCATCAAGTCTTCCAGCACCCAACAATTGCTTCACACCCTCGATACCAACTTTATCAAATTTATCTATTGTTCTTAATACATTAGCTTTTTTTATGTCATCAGAAACACCTGTTGCTTCTAATACTCCATTTAATACTTTACGATTATTTACTTTAACTAAATAATCACCTCTTAGGATTCCAACGGCCTCCAATGTATCTGATAACATAGAACAAATCTCAGCATCCGCTGCAATACTTGGCGCTCCGATAGTATCTGCATCACATTGGTAAAATTGACGATATCTACCTGGACCTGGTTTTTCGTTTCGCCATACTGGTCCCATTGCATATCGGCGGTATGGACTAGGTAAATCATTCCTGAATTGTGAATAAACCCGGGCCAATGGGGCAGTTAGATCATAGCGTAAAGCCATCCATGCATCATCATCATCTTGCCAAGCGAATACACCTTCGTTAGGGCGCTCCACATCTGGTAAAAATTTTCCAAGTGCCTCTACAGTTTCAACTGCTGGAGTTTCCAATGCATCAAAGCCGTAACGATGATATACTTCAGTAATCTGACTTAACATTACATTACGTTCAGCTACATCTGTGCCAAAATAATCACGAAATCCCTTTGGTGGAATAGCTTTTGGCCGTAATGATTTTTTCTTTTTGTCTTTAGCCATAATTTATTAATCCTTGTGTTAAGGTATCTCTAACTTATCGAGTAAACTGGGGCAAGCTAGCCTTGTAAAATTTGCATATGAATTGTATGAAAATTGTATGGACCTAGAAGAACATATAATTGAGCTCGAGATTAAGCTAAGTGAAGCAAACAAGCTCTGTGAGGATTTATCTGATATAGTTGCTCAACAAGCTAACAGGTTGGATATTGCTGAACGCCGAATCCAATTACTTATGGAGCGCGCAGCACAAGATGAAGCTAATTCATCAAGTGGAATTACAATAAATGATACTCCACCACCTCATTGGTAATAAGCCTTATAACTAAAATTCCATGACTTCTAATACACCATCAACATGTTTTATAGCGCCTTTAATTTGTGGATTTAAAGGATATGAATTTTTTAGCACTATTTCAACTTCACCAGGTAATTCAGGATGAGATAAAACTAAATGAACTGGGCCTAATGCTCTTTGAGGAGCATCTTTTGATATTTCACTTAAACGCGTTGCAATTGATTTAACAGCTTCCTCATTAGATACAAATATTTTCAAACCCATAGCTGCAGCGTCTTGCACGGAAACATCAACAGGCTGTGCACTCCTTACTAAAAGTTTTAATTGATCAGCATCTACATTTGCCTCAACCGTCAAAGTTACATTTTTTCCAATATCAAAATTATCCCCAAATTTCTCTAAAACATCAGAAAATATTGTAACCTCATAAGCACCTGTTGGGTCTGTTAATTGCGCAAAAGCAAATCGATTTCCTTTGGCTGACTTGCGAACTTGCTTTCCAGATACAGAACCAGCAATTTTTGCAATAATTCTGCCTCCTTGGGCTTTTTGCTCAAGCTCATGCAAGGTTAAAATATTTTTACGTTTCAACGCACCCATATAATCATCTAATGGGTGACCTGATAAATAGAATCCTATAGCTTTATGTTCTTCAGTTAATCTTTCAATTGGCAACCAATCTTCAGGCATTGGCAATCTAGGAGCTGGTAAATCTTCACCCGCATCGCCAAAAAGACCCCCCTGAGATGAATTCATCTCTTCATGCGTTGCAGAAGAATAGCCAACCAAAGCATCCAAACTTTCAAAAACTTTTTTTCGGTTGCTATCTAATTGATCGAATGCTCCTGACCGAATAAGCATTTCTAAAGGACGTTTTCCAACTCTTCTAAGATCAACCCTGCGAGCGACATCAATTAAATCTAGGAATAATCCACCATTTATGCGAGCATCGGTAAATAAACGCATTGCTTCAGATCCAACATTCTTTAAGCCACCTAACGCATAGGCTATCATACCATCATTGACACTAAATAGAGCTTCAGACCTATTTATACATGGAGGAATGATTTCTATGCCTAACCGCTTCACTTCATCAAAATATACATGCAGCTTGTCTGTTAAATGAAGATCACAATTCATAACTGAGGCCATAAACTCGACTGGGTAATTTGCTTTAAGCCAAGCTGTTTGATATGATACCACTGCATAAGCAGCAGCATGTGATTTATTAAACCCATAGTTTGCAAATTTATCAAGTAAATCCCAGACCTCTTCAGCTTTTTTTGGTTCAACACCATTATTAAATGCGCCTTCAAGAAATTTTGGGCGTTCTTTATCCATTTCTGCTTGAATTTTTTTACCCATCGCACGTCGTAATAAATCTGCTCCACCAAGTGAGTAACCAGCCATTTCTTGCGCAATTTGCATAACCTGTTCCTGATAAACAATAATGCCTTGTGTCTCTTCTAATAAATGATCAATAGAAGGATGCATTAATTCCCTGTCTGCACGTCCATTTTTAACGTCACAGTATTGTGGAATATTCTCCATCGGACCTGGTCGATATAAAGCCACAAGAGCAACAATGTCTTCAATACAATTTGGCTTCATACGTCTCAAAGCATCCATCATTCCACTTGATTCAACTTGAAATACCGCAACTGTTTTAGCACTTGCATATAAATTAAATGTGGCTTTGTCTTCTAAATCAATGGCATCAATATTAACATTGATGCCGCGTTTACGTATTAAATCAACCGCGCCTTTGACTACTGTTAGAGTTTTTAATCCTAAAAAATCAAACTTAACCAAGCCAGCCTGTTCAACCCACTTCATATTAAATTGTGTTGCAGGCATATCTGATCTTGGATCTTGATATAACGGAACAAGTTCATCTATTGGCCTATCAGCAATAACTACTCCAGCAGCATGCGTTGAAGCATTTCTTAACAAGCCCTCGACTTGTTGAGCGTACTTAAGCATTCTATCAACCACTTCTTCTGATTTGGCCATCTCTCTTAGTTGTGGTTCTTCTGCTAATGCCTTTTCAATACTTACTGGTTTTACACCTTCAACCGGTATTAACTTAGATAAACGATCCACCTGACCATATGGCATTTGCAGAACTCTTCCAACATCGCGGATTGCTGCTTTTGAAAGCAGTCCTCCAAATGTAATTATTTGGCCTACACGGTCTCGACCATATTTTCCCTGCACGTACCTGATAACTTCTTCTCGCCGGTCCATACAAAAATCTATATCAAAATCTGGCATTGATACGCGCTCAGGATTTAAAAATCTTTCAAATAGTAAAGAATAACGAAGTGGATCTAAATCAGTAATTGTTAATGCATATGCTACTAATGAACCCGCACCTGAACCACGGCCTGGACCAACTGGAATATCATTTGATTTTGACCAACGTATAAAATCTGCAACTATCAAAAAATAGCCTGGAAAACCCATTCCTTCGATTATATCTAACTCAAAATTCAAACGATCCTGATAAACATCCACAGTTGTGGCATGCGGAATTACTTCCAAACGTTTTTTCAAACCTTGGTTAGCTTGTCGTCGAAGTTCTTGCACCTCATCTTCTGCAAATTTTGGCAATATTGGATCACGCTTATATACTTTAAAAGCACATCTTTTTGCGATCTCTATTGTGTTATCTATGGCTTCAGGTAAATCTTTAAATAACTCAATCATCTCACCTGAAGATTTAAAATAGTGTTCTGGGGTAAGTCTTCTCCTACCATCTTGCTGATCAACATAGGAACCTTCAGAAATACATAATAATGCATCATGAGCAGCGTACATTTCACGATTTGGAAAATAAACATCATTAGTTGCCACTAATGGTAATTCCATAGAATAAGCCATTTCTAAAAAATACTTTTCAGTTTTTTGCTCTTCTAATGTATATTTTTCCCCATCACTTCCGTGTCGCTGAATTTCAACGTATGTACGGTTAAGAAAAATCTCTGAAAGATGTTTTAATAAAATTTTTGCTTTATCAATATGGCCATCTTGCAGCAGTTGGCCGACTGGACCTAATGCACCACCAGTAAGGCAAATTAACCCATCATTATATTTTTGCAACTGCGTGGTTGTAATGTGAGCCGGCTCATCTCCTGATTCCAAAAATAAACAAGAACTTAACTTCATCAAATTGAGATAACCAATCTCTGATTGAGCCAATAGAACAATTGGTAATGGTAGAGGATTTCTATCTCGTGGATTATCAGCAGTCATGTATGCTAAATTCATCTGACACCCAACTATTGGCTGCACACCCTCAATAGAAGCTATCTCTGAGAATTCTAAAGCACCAAACATATTATTAGTATCAGTCAAAGCGACCGCTGGCATTTGCTCTTTTATTACTGCACTTGGTAATTTCTTTACATGCATTGCGCCTTCTAAAAGAGAGTAAGCAGAGTGTAACCGCAAATGTATGAATCGATTCAAAGTTGTCATTCTTTTACAATACATCATACGATCACTTGCCGGAACAAGAAACGAGAATAAATTGAAAGTATTAATGATTTAAATCTCAATATTTTGCTACTCGTGACCTAACGTCTTTAATGTATTCAAATTAACCAAGTGTTAAAAATAAAAAAATGATAAGGAATCAAAATGTTTGATGCGTCAGAAAATGATCTTAGATTTGCCATTCAGCATGCACTTAGTCCAGAAATACATAAACTTGTTTCTGAAATTCATGATATCTCAAATGATACAGTTGATGTAGTTTTATCTGAAGCAGCAAAGTTTGCACGTGACGTGATAGCACCCTTGAATCATTTAGGAGATAAACAAGGCTGTACATGGCACGCAGATAATACAGTACAAACTCCACCAGGATTTAAAGAAGCATACAAAGAAATGAGTGAAGCAGGTTGGTGTTCAATCGAAGGCTGTGAAGAGTTTGGTGGTCAAAATCTATCAAAAATGATTTCTGCTTCTACTGCAGAGATGTGGCATTCTGCAAACATGTCATTTTCATTATGTCACCTGTTGAGCCAAGGACAAATCCATGCATTGGAAAAATATGGAGACCCACAACAAAAACAAACTTACCTACCAAAATTAATAGATGGCTCATGGACAGGAACAATGAATTTAACCGAGCCCCAAGCCGGTACAGATTTAGGTTCTTTAAAATCTACAGCACTTTCAGAAGGTGATCATTATCGTATTAAAGGACAGAAAATTTACATCACTTATGGTGAACACGACATGTCAGAAAATATTATTCACCTTGTTCTTGCACGCATTGAAGGAGCTCCAGCAGGAATAAAAGGTATCTCACTTTTTATTGTACCAAAGTTTTTAGTAAATTCTGATGGGACGCTGGGAGAAAAAAATGATGTAAAATGTTTATCCATTGAACATAAACTAGGAATAAATGGATCTCCCACGACAGTTTTGCAGTTTGGTGAAAATGAAGGCGCAATAGGTTTTTTAGTTGGACAAGAAAATCAAGGTTTATCAATCATGTTTGCAATGATGAATGATGCACGCTTCGCAGTAGGCCTTCAAGGTTTATCAATTTCAAATCGAGCATTTCATCAAGCAAAGTCCTATGCAGCAGAGCGGATACAAGGCATACCTTTGGAACGAAAAGAAGGCGACACAATTCATCATCACCCAGATGTAATGAGACTTTTGGCATCAATGCGATCAGAAATTGAAGCTATGAGAGGTATTACAATTTATACAGCAGCAGCAATTGATCTTGCAAAAACTAATCTTGATAACAATGGTTTCTGGTCTTCAAGATCAGAGTTAATGATACCAATTATGAAAGGTTGGCTAACAGAAAGATCTATCTCTATTACATCAGATGGAATTCAAGTTCATGGCGGAATGGGATTTATTGAAGAGACTGGTGCTGCCCAACATTACAGAGATGCTCGTATTTTAACAATTTACGAAGGAACAACAGCTATACAAGCAAATGATTTATTGCATAGGAAAATACTTCGTGATGAAGCAGCAAACATATTAGAACTAATTAACGAGATTATTAAAGATGCTGAGAGTGTAAATCAATCATATGCCAGCTTGAATTTCAGTTCAAAAAAGTTACTTGAGGCTACTTATTCAGTCAAGGAATGTATCCAATACATTTTAGATAATAAAGAATTATTGCGAGAATTGAGTGCAATATCCGTTCCTCTATTAATGATGATGGGTACATTGTGTGGTGGATGGATGACACTTAGATCTGCTGATGCGGCATTTAAACAAAAAAATAGTTCCAATTGGAATAATGATTTTCTTGAGGCAAAGCTTACATATAATCGTATTTATACTTCGCATTGTTTGCCCAATATCCATAAATACTCCGAAATAATAAAAAATGGTGGTGAAGCTGTAGAATCAATTTCTCCAGAAATGCTATGGGCATAAAAATTGTTAGCGCAATCAAATCTTAATTGTTTTAATTTAATGCATAATGAATAGTCAAAAAACGAAATTTGTCGTATTCCTATGCATTTTCGTCGCGCAATAAAGCCCAAAATTATCCTACAAATAATTATCTTTGTCATTATTGGGTTAATGGTGCAATCTAGCCTTCGGATTCGTTGTTAAAGCATCGAAACTAGAAAAATCGCAATAAGCGATAGATTTGTAACAAAACGGGAGATCGTAATATGAAGATTACAAAAACACTCACTGCCATGGCAGTTGCTTTAGCAGCAACTACAGGTACATCAGCAGTAGCTTTAGACGAGTTAGTTGTTGGTTACTTTATGGAATGGCCAACTGCCAACCAATACGCTCAGCACAATAAATTATATGATGAAGCACTAGGTATCCCTGTAAAGTGGGTCTCTTTTGATGCAGGTACTGCGATGTCAGCTGCAATGGCATCTGGCGATGTTCATATTTCATATTCACAAGGTGTAACACCTTTCTTAGTTGCGACTGCTGCCGGTCAAGATCTGCAAGTTATTGATATTGCTGAAACATACTCTGACAACAACAACTGCGTTGTTCGTTCATCACTTGAAATCGACGCTGATAATACAGATGAACTAAAAGGTAAGCAGGTAGCATTACCAATTGGTACTGCAGCACATTCAGATTTCTTAGCTCAAATTGGCCACTTTGGTCTTGCTGAGAGTGACTTTAAAATTGTTGACATGACACCAGTTGACTCAGCAGCTGCTTTTGCTTCTGGTGAATTTGACATGGTCTGTGGTTGGGGCGGCCCTTTACGTCGCATGAAAGAGCACGGCAACGTATTATTGTCTGGTCCAGCTAAAGAAGCAGTTTCAGGAGTTATTTACGATGTAACATCAACTCCAAGTTCTTTTGCTGAAGCAAATGCTGATGTGGTTACTACATTCTTGAAAGTAACATCAGAAATGAACACAATGTATGCTGAAAATCCAGAGCCTATGTACGAAGCTATTTCCATCGAAGCAGGAATGGACATGGAAGGTACAAAAGCAATCTTGGCCGTTATGGCATTTATGTCAGCTGAAACACAGCTTTCTGATCAATGGATGGGTAAATGGCTTGCAGGCGATTTAAAGCGTCAAGCTTTGGCTCTAGAAGCTGCTGGTAAAATTACAGCACTAGATGATTATGATGCTTTAGTTAACACAACATATTTAGCTGCAGCAGCTAAATAATTGAAAATACTTTTGGCGTGACAAGTAATTTGTCACGCCTTTTTTACAAATTTTATTTATGGACTCATTCATGTCAGGCTTGAATATAAATGATGTTTCAATGACTTTTGAACTACCAAATGGTGGTTCTGTGGAAGCTTTAAAAAACATCAATCTCAACATCCAAAAAGGCGAACTAGTTTCTGTTTTAGGCCCTTCAGGTTGCGGTAAAACGACCTTGTTAAATATCCTTGCCGGATTTTTAGCACCAACTGATGGTATTATTGAGCTCAACGGAGAGCTTGTAAAAAAACCTAGTTCTGAGAGAGGGATGGTATTCCAGCAAGGTGCATTGTTTGAGTGGATGAACGTTTCAAAAAATATTGGTTTTGGCCCTAAAATGAAAGGTACTCCACAGTTAGAAATTGATAAAAAAGTAACAGAGCTTTTAGATATTGTGGGCCTAAAAGACTTTGCAGATAAAATGATTTACGAAATGTCTGGAGGCATGCAACAGCGTGTAGCTTTGGCCCGTTGCCTAGCAAATGATCCTGACGTAATTTTAATGGATGAGCCACTAGGAGCACTTGACGCATTAACTAGAGAAAAGATGCAATCATTAGTTTTAGATATTTGGAAGAAAACGGGAAAAACCATCATCTTAATTACACACTCTGTGGAAGAGGCATTATTATTAGGCGAACGATTGATAGTAATGGCTCCACGTCCAGGTAGAATACACAAAGAATATAATCTTCCATTTGCTGAATTGGGTGTTGGAGCTGATTTGCGTGAAGTGAAACGGCATAAAAAGTTTGGTCCTACTAGAGACGAAATACTCAATATGATTTGGAACATGGAAGAAGAAATTATGGGAAGAGCGGAAAACTAATATGATAAATTCAATTACACCCATCCCTGCATCAGTAAGTGATTTCTTTTGGTTTAATATGCCTGAAGGAAGTGAAGTTGCCAGTCTACTATCAACAACTTTTTGGATGATCCTCGGAATTGCTATAATTTTTCTTATCTATATGGTATTCAGCGCTGCAAGTTGGGTAGCACATAAATTTTTTATTGATAGCCGCAATAAAGCTAAAGGCTATACAAGTCTAAAAACAGTTACATTTGGTGATGAAAGTGCTGTTGTGGCAAACAGATTTGCTTCAGTCGCTTCGGTTGTGGCAATATTCTTTTTCTGGGGGCTAGCCACAGGGTCAAGTCTGTTAGGCCCGATACAACTTCCCGCACCATTTCTAGGGCAAACTAGCTTTGAGTATACTGCGGTAGACAGCTACGGTAAAAAAGATAAGGGAAAAGTAAATTTATTAGTACACACCTTCGATGATAAACCAAAATTAGAAAAGGCAGATAATTCTGCATCAGGTTTTGCAAAAAATAGTGCACTTAAAGTTCGAGAAAGACGAACAGCACTTCTTTCTGCAAAAAAGATTGGTGCAAAAGAAACAGATGGGTTTAAGATTATAGAAATTAATGGCGTACCAATATCTAAAAATGAAATAGTCAGTTTTGGTAATGGTGAAGTATTGTTAACATCAAAAGGTAGTATGCAAATTCGTCCATATCCAGGCATGACAATGGAAGCACTATATCTGCCAGCTCCAGAAGATGTTTGGAAAAGTTTCATCAAATTAAATAAAGAAGGCTACACAAATGTTGGCCTTTGGGAAAATGTATTCTGGTCACTAATCAGAGTTGTTTTAGGTTTTGCCTTAGGGTGCCTATTTGGTATTCCACTTGGATTTGCGATGGGTCTTTCAAACTGGTTCCGAGGGTGGTTTGATCCAATTGTAGAATTCATGCGCCCAGTTCCACCACTTGCGTTAATACCGTTGATTATCATTTGGTTTGGAATTGGTGAACAAGGTAAAATTAGTCTTTTATTCCTTGCTGCACTTTGGATTATGACTATTGCTGCTAGGGCTGGGGTTTCTGGTGTTAATATATCAAAAGTTCATGCAGCATATTCACTAGGGGCTACAAAGAGGCAATTATTACTTAAAGTGATATTACCAAATTCACTTCCTGAAATTTTCACTGGAGCTCGCGTTGCTATGGGAGTTTGTTGGGGCACAGTTGTTGCAGCTGAGCTTGTTGCAGCAGAAAAAGGCGCTGGTAAAATGATTATAGCAGCGTCTAAATTTCAATTAACAGATATCGTAATCATTGGGATTATCATTATCGGGATAATAGGTTTTGCAATCGAAGTTTTAATGCGTAAAGCCGAAAATCGCCTTATTCCTTGGAAAGGTAGAGGTTAAACTAATAATTGCCCATCTTCTTGATCTAGGAGGTGGGCACGAATAATATTCTGATGCTTATATGTTTATTTTTTGAAGCAATGGTAATAATCTTGACATATCAGGCCCATGTTCCATTCCAGTCAAAGCTTTACGTAGTGGCATAAAAAGTGTTTTTCCTTTTCTACCAGTTATTGCTTTAATTTCAGATGTCCAATTTTTCCAAGTATTTTCATCAAAATTTCCTACTGGTAACAATGATTTCGCTATTTCAATAAACTGAATATCTTCTTTATCAATTACTGGTGTCACACCCTCAGAACAGATACTCCACCAGTGTTTGATTTCAGCTCGAGTGCTAATATTTTCACGTACTATCAACCAAAAGTTTGGCGCAATGTCAGAAGGAACTCCTGATGCTTTTAAATTGTCATACACTTCAGAAACATCCAAACCAGAAATATACTTTTTTGAAAGTGGTAATATATCAGTTAAATCAAATTTTGTTGGTTGAGCCCCAAAATTTGAAATATCAAAATTTTCTGCCAAATCATCAATGTTATCAAATAATTCTATTGCTTCAGATGAGCCTAAACGAGACATGTAAGATAATATTGCCATTGGCTCTAACCCATTCGCCCGTAAATCCCTCAAAGACAAAGTACCTAACCTTTTTGATAAAGGCTCACCTTTAGACCCAGTTAATAATGAATGATGTGAAAAATCTGGCACATTACCGCCCAAAGATTCTATTATTTGAATCTGTGTAGCTGTATTTGTAACATGGTCAGATCCCCGAACAACATTTGTAATGCCGAAATCAACATCATCACAAACAGATGCCAACGTATAAAGAAATTGACCATCTCCACGGATTAAAACTGGATCAGAGACAGATGCAGCATCAATGGACAAATCACCTAAGATACCATCTTTCCAATTTATTCGTTCTAAATCTAGCTTAAATCTCCAATGGCTTTCTCGATTTAATCTTAATTCTTGAATTTCCGACTTGGACATTGATAAAGCCGATCGGTCATAGACAGGTGGCTTTCCCATATTTAGTTGCTTTTTACGTTTTAAATCAAGCTCAATAGGAGTTTCAAAACATTCATAAAGACGGCCAGTATTACGTAATAGTTCAGCATTGGCTTTATAATGATCTACTCTATCTGATTGCTTTTCAACTCTGTCCCAATGCAGACCAAGCCAAGTTAAGTCTTCTTTGATAGAATCTGCATATTCCTCAGTAGAACGTACCGGATCTGTATCGTCTAATCTGAGAATAAATTCACCCCCACTTTTGCGTGCAATTAAATAATTAAATAATGCAGTACGTAAATTTCCAACATGGATATATCCTGTTGGACTCGGTGCAAAACGTGTAGTTTTCATTATAATCTCTTTTATTGTTTGAAATTTATTAGACTGATTTAGTAAAGACTCCAAGGGGCATAAGGCATTCTAAAATATTTTTAAATTTAGATACCAATATTTATTTATTATCTCGCCATTTATTTGCAATTGGATAACGTCTGTCTAACCAAAAGGCTTTCAAAGACAGCCTTGTTCCTGGCGCTGACTGGAACCGCTTGTATTCAGAAAGATACAATAATTTTTCAACATGTTTCACATCACTTAGTTCGTACCCTGCAACAACACAATCAGCAACAGAAGCATCATTATCCATTAGCATCTCCAAAATTCCATCAAGAATTTCATAATCTGGCAAACTATCTGAGTCTTTTTGATCATTTCTTAATTCAGCGGTTGGGGGCTTTTGTATTATTTCATTTGGTATAACTTCACCTCTTGAACCTTTCATCCATGAGAAATAATTATTATTTCGCCATCTAGAAGTTTCAAATACACGCACTTTGTATAAATCTTTTATTGGGTTAAACCCACCTGCCATATCGCCATAAATTGTTGAATAACCAACAGAAACTTCCGACTTATTCCCAGTGGTGAGAAGCATTTCATTGAACTTATTAGACAAACCCATCAATAATAAACCACGCAATCTTGACTGAATATTCTCTTCAGTTGTATCTTCATCAAGCCCTTCAAAGATTGGCTCTAATGTTTTCAATACCGAATTAAAACTATCAGATATTGGGATTGTTTGTATTTTAGCTTTCAATAAGTTTGCACAGTTTGCTGCATCGTCTAAGCTATTTTGACTTGTATATTTTGAAGGAAGCATTACCAATCGCACATTTTCAGAACCTAAAGCATCACATGCGATTGCTGCTACAAGAGCAGAGTCAATACCACCGGACATTCCAAGAAGGGCTTTTTTAAAGCCAGTTTTTTTCATATAATCTCTTAGAGCTAAAACCATAACATGATAATCTTGTTCCCAATGGTCAGGGTATGAGGCTTTTTTACCTTCTTGGGCCACCCACCCATCTTGAGTTCTCTTGAAAGTAATTGTCTCAATGTTTTCTTCAAATAATGGCATTTGAAGTGCTAAAGCACCATCTGAGTTTATAACGAATGAGCCTCCATCGAAGACTTGATCATCCTGACCACCCACAAGATTCAAATAAGCCATTGGGAGATTGTTTTCCACTGCCCTACTTACCATTAATGATATACGTTTATCAAACTTACCACGATAGTAAGGTGATCCATTTGGGCTTATCAAAATCTCAGCACCTGTTTCTTCTAATGTTTCACAAACATCAGGAAACCATGCATCTTCACAAATTGGGGATCCAATCCTAACGCCATTCACAACATATGGACCATGAATTTCACCACTATCAAAAACACGTTTTTCATCAAATACTTTGTAATTTGGCAAATGATGCTTGCGAATTTGTGTTATAATTTTACCATTTTGTAATATGGCATACGCATTGTAAACTTTATCTCCATCTTGAAGTGGAACTCCAATTCCAATTGTTGGACCATCTGAACATTCTTTTGCAAATTCAATCAACTTGGATTGTGCATCTTCAACAAAAGCACTTTTTTGAACTAAATCTTGAGTTTGATAACCAGTTAAAAACATTTCAGGAAAAGCGAGCATATCAGCACCTTCTTTACATGCTATAGAATATGCATCTCGTGCTTTATTTAAATTACCATCAAAGTCCCCTACACTTGCATTAAGTTGAGCCATGGTAAGCTTAAATTCTTTGGTCATCGGGTGTCCTTTGATTATTTTTCTTATTTTTATATGTAGCAGAGTTTCCAATCTTTAAAAGTGCACAATTAAATCGATTGCCCCTAGTTTTACTTAGTTTTAGAGTCTAAGGAGAATTATAATGCTTTGTTACGATAAATAGGGATAACCAATGTCGAGAATCAAAACACTAATCGTTTGTATCACTTTGAAAGCTTTAATGTTTGTTGCCACACCTATTTGGGCGGAAAATAAAGTAATTTTAAAACAATATGATGATGGAAGCATTTATGAAGGTACATTTAAAAACGGTGTACGTCACGGTCTTGCTACTTACACATCGCCAAATGGTTTCACTTATACTGGATACTGGATAGACGGTGAAATCGAGGGGCGTGGGAAAGCAAAATATCCAAATGGGTCAATTTATAGTGGGCAATTCTTTAATGGTGAGCCTAACGGTAATGGTAAAATAGAATTTAATGATGGTGGCGTTTATGAAGGTGAATGGGTAAATGGTGAAATTCTAGGCAGCGGAACTGCTATTTATGCAGATGGATCAATCTATGTTGGGGAATTTAAAGATGCCCAACATCATGGGAAAGGCCTTCTGACAACACCTTCAGGCATAAAATATAATGGAGATTGGTTATATGGAAGACAAACAGGAACTGCGGATGTCACATATAAAGATAAAAGTGTTTATTCTGGCAATATCTTAAATGGTAAAAAATATGGCATAGGAACCATTAAATATACAAACGGCACCACTTATGATGGTGAATGGATTAATGATCGTTTCTCAGGGAATGGTATTTTGAAAAAGATTAATGGTGAGACCTACAAAGGTGACTTTCGTCAAGGGAAGCGCCATGGAGATGGAGTATTCACTAGTAAAAGTGGCCATATAATTGATGGCAAATGGCAAAATGATATAGTTCAAGGAATTGCAAAATCTTTTTACATAGATGGCTCAATATACTTTGGAAATTTTTTAGCTGGAAAGCCTCACGGCATCGGAAAATTAAACTATGCAAACGGTGGTAGTTATTCGGGAAACTGGGTTAATGGTAGAATTGAAGGTCCTGGGAAAGTGATTTTTGCAAACGGCACTGTTTATGAAGGAGCTTTTAAAGATGCAAAAAATCATGGTAAGGGGAAAATTATTTACCTCGATGGCCATTCTTACGATGGTGATTGGTATGAAGGTTTAAAGCAAGGGATTGGGTTAGAAATCCAACCTGATGGATCAACTTATAATGGAGCTTTTGTAGCAGGACGCCCACATGGAAAAGGTGAATTAAAGTTGGCAAATGGTTTTAAATATATTGGTGAGTGGACTGATGGCGAAATTACTGGACTTGGAAAAGCAACCTATAATAATGGAAATGTATACTCTGGCTACTTAAAAAAAGCTCAACCACATGGCGTCGGCAAAATGATTTACATATCAGGAAGAGTCTTCAAAGGCATATGGGATAATGGAAAAGAAAAAACACCTCTGATGTAATTCAAATTAGTAAAAATCTTTTTACCATTCCACTTTATTTCCCGCCCAGTCGAAAAAATTACCAGTATCTTCTTGAGATAAAGAATTAATTACATTCAAGATATTCTTTGCCGATTGATCTGGTGAAACACTTGGGTGCTTACCAACATATTTCTGAGTAAGACTAGTTTTAACAGTGCCAGGATGTAAGGCTATACAAATTGACTCCTTATACTTGTTTTTTATCTCCAATGCCGAAGTTCTAATTATTTGATGAACAGCAGCTTTAGAAGTGCGGTAACTTATCCACCCACCTAAATTATTATCACCTATTGATCCGACTCTTGCAGTTAACACGGTTAAAATGCCTCTGCGATTTTTTGGTAATAATTTGTGTAAATGTTTAATTAATAAAGCTGGACCTAAAGTGTTTATTTCAAAATGCGCACGAAGATTTTCTGGTGTCATTTGTAAAATTGTTTTTTCAGGCCCAACACCATTAATTTCTAATGCACCGGTGGTTACAAAAATTAATTCAAACTCTCCATCTAAATTTTTAAAAATATCCTTAATACTATCCTCATTTGTAATATCTAGACCATCATCAGAGCGTGAAATTTTTACAATATCAGTTATCCCATATGCAGTGTTTATTGCTTTTGGTAGAGCTGAACCTATTCCACCTGAAGCACCTATTATTAAAGCTCTGCAAATTGGGTTGAAAGTATGATTTTCATTCATTTTAACGTTATATCTTTTATTACTATAATATTGATAAATAGATTTTTAATAAGAGAAAACCACTTAATTAAAATTTTATTATAAGAATTGTTTATTAAGGCTTTCAATCTTGTTTAAATCAAGTATTGTTAGGCCATGGTAAATGTAAAAACAATACAAGCTCCTGAAGCAATCACGCATAATGCACTTTTAGCATTATCTGCACTCTTATTACTGAGCTTCCTCTGAGCGTTCATCTTTTTGGGCGCAAAGCTCAGGGGATAGACAATGCGCCAAATAATCTTAAAAGAAAATAAAAAATATAGCTCTATTAATACTGCCGCTTTTATATGAAAAAATATAGTATACTTAAGCATCGCGTATAGAACATTAGAGACGAGGTATGAAATGACAAAACAAGATCGCGTATTAATATTTGACACAACACTTCGTGACGGTGAGCAATCTCCTGGCGCAACTATGAGCCACAATGAAAAGTTAGAAATTGCAGGAATGCTTGATGATATGGGCGTCGATATTATTGAAGCTGGTTTTCCAATCGCATCTGAAGGTGATTTTAAGGCTGTGTCTGAAATTGCATCTAATACCAAAAATGCACAGGTCTGCGGCTTATCAAGAGCTGTTTATAAAGATATTGATAGATGTTGGGAAGCTGTAAAGAACGGCGTGAACCCTCGTATTCATACATTTATAGGAACAAGCCCCCAACATAGAGCAATACCTAATCTTACAATGGATGAAATGGTTGAGCGCATTCACGACACAGTTAGTCATGCTCGAAATCTATGCCCAAACGTTCAATGGTCACCGATGGATGCAACTCGCACAGAAGAAGACTATTTATGCCGTACAGTTGAAACTGCAATAAAAGCAGGGGCTAATACAATAAATATTCCAGATACTGTTGGTTATACCGCACCATCTGAGAGTGCCGATATAATACGCATGCTTATTGAACGCGTGCCAGGCGCTGACCAGATTATTTTTGCTACCCATTGCCATAACGACCTAGGTATGGCCACCGCAAATGCTCTTGCTGCTATTACTGGTGGAGCAAGACAAATCGAATGCACCATAAACGGATTAGGTGAACGAGCAGGCAATACAGCTCTTGAAGAAGTTGTAATGGCTTTGAGAGTGCGTAACGATATAATGCCATATAAAACTATGATTGATTCAACAAAATTAATGAATATAAGCCGCCGCGTAGCAACTGTTTCAGGTTTTCAAGTACAATATAATAAAGCCATAGTTGGCAAAAATGCTTTTGCCCATGAAAGCGGTATTCATCAAGATGGCATGTTAAAATCAGCAGATACTTTTGAAATTATGCGTCCAGAAGATATCGGTTTGTCAGAAACAAATCTAGTAATGGGAAAACACTCAGGTCGAGCAGCACTTAGATCAAAGTTGAAAGATCTTGGATATGATTTGGGTGACAATCAACTTAAAGATGTATTTGTACGTTTCAAAGCTTTAGCTGATCGCAAAAAAGAAGTTTATGACGATGATTTGTTAGCATTGGTATCAGATGAGGAAACAAATTCAGCAAACGACACAATTCAAGTAAAGTCACTTCAAGTTACATGTGGCACTGAAGGACCACAAACTGCTTCATTAGCTTTAATTATTGATAAGGTCGAATACAGCCATAAAGCAATTGGTGATGGCCCTGTCGATGCTGTATTTAAAGCTGTTCAAGCTTTATTCCCACATCAAGCACATCTGCAGCTATATCAAGTACATGCAGTTACTGAAGGGACAGATGCTCAAGCAACGGTTTCTGTAAGAATGGAAGAAAATGGCAAAATAGTAACTGGACAATCTGCAGATACTGATACTGTTGTAGCAAGCGCAAAAGCATATGTTAATGCGCTTAACAAACTTTTAGTTCGCCGTGAAAAAACTGCCCCAAATTAATTTTTTGCATATATGTTATTATTTCGTTTGAACTAATTCATTATGTAAGCATTAATTGGCCTAAAGAACACTTCATCAAGGGGAATAGAAAGTCTTCGCTTTCAATATAATCTTTGAATAAGTATAATTTATTAAATGATTAATTTAAAATAAGGAATAACAATAAATATGTTTGGTTCAATGAGAAATATGTTTACTTCTGATATGGCTATAGATCTCGGAACAGCCAATACACTAGTTTATGTTCAGGGTAAGGGTGTTATTTTAAACGAACCATCAGTTGTTGCTTATACAATTAAAAATGGAAAAAAAGAAGTTTTGGCCGTTGGTGAAGATGCCAAACTAATGCTGGGAAGAACACCTGGATCTATAGAAGCTATTAGGCCGATGAGAGATGGCGTTATTGCAGATTTTATAGCTGCTGAAGAAATGATAAAACACTTTATTCGAAAAGCTAACGCAAGATCTAAAATATCTAAGCCACGCATAATTGTTTGTGTTCCATATGGCGCTACCCCAGTAGAAAAACGCGCAATTCGTGAAAGTGTTCTAAGAGCTGGAGCAAGAAAAGCGGGATTAATTGCAGAACCAATTGCAGCAGCTATCGGTGCAGGTATGCCAATAGCAGATCCTACTGGTTCCATGGTAGTAGATATTGGTGGAGGCACAACAGAAGTTGCTGTTTTATCGTTAGGAGACATTGTGTATGCAAGATCTGCAAGAGTTGGTGGAGATCAAATGGATGACGCACTTATTAGTTACTTAAAAAGGCATCAGAATTTATTAGTTGGTGAAGCAACCGCAGAACGTATAAAGAAAGCAATTGGAACTGCCAAAATGCCAATGGACGGCAAGGGTAAATCTATGAAAATCCGAGGTAGGGATTTATTAAACGGCGTACCAAAAGAAATCGAAATTACTCAAGCACAGGTAGCTGACGCATTGTCAGAATCAGTTCAACAAATTGTAGAAGCTGTAATGACAGCATTAGAAAGCACTCCGCCTGATTTAGCAGCAGACATCGTAGACCGTGGAGTTATGCTTACAGGTGGTGGGGCATTATTGGGTAATTTAGATTTAGCATTACGTGAACAAACAGGCTTATCAATTTCTATAGCAGAAGATTGTTTGAATTGTGTCGCTTTAGGTACTGGAAAGTCACTAGAATATGAAAAACAATTAACTCATATTTTAGATTTTGAAGCCTAGTTAAATTCAACTTGGAATAAAAATTGATAGATAAAAAGCACGAAGATGGAAAGTTCATTAAACCGCTAGCCTTTGTAGGTATGGCGGCAATCATTCTGATATCATTTTGTTTTTTTATATTATGGCGAATTGATAATCCACGTGCAGAACTTATAAGAATTTCTGTTATTGATAAGATTGTTCCCAATTTAGATTGGGCAATGGCACCAGTAACCAAAGCATCTCAAATGGTGCAAAATTTTCAAAGTTACAAACGACTTTATGATCAAAACCAAGAATTACGTGATGAATTACAAAAAATGAGATCATGGCGTGAAGCTGCCTTGCAGCTTGAACAAGAAAATGCCCGCTTATTAGATTTAAATAATGTTAAGCTAAATCCAAAGCTTAACTATATTTCAGGAAAGATATTGGTAGATAGTGGAAGCCTATTTAGACAATCAGCTATAATAAATTTAGGCATATCGGATGGCATCATCGAGGGTTGGGCAGCTATGGATGGGTTGGGATTAGTTGGACGAATTGCTGGCGTTGGAAAGAATACTTCACGAATATTATTTCTGACAGATACATCTAGTAATGTCCCAGTCTTGATTAAACCATCTAATCAACGTGCAATTCTTTCAGGTAATAATACAATACAGCCCAGTTTGTTATTCATAGAAAACAATAAACAAGTACAGCCTGGTGATAGAATATTAACATCTGGAGATGGTGGAGTTTTCCCAGCTAATTTACTTATAGGCCAAGTATCCCTTGATAACTCAAATCAACTCAAAGCTCAGTTGTCAGCTAATTTTAGTGGTCTTGAATATCTCAGAATAATCAGACACTCTCCTAATGCACCAATCAACCAACCTAGTCGTTTAATAGGCCCTGAATTAACCAAGGCAAATACTGATGATTAAAAACTACAGATACAGAATTATATTAAATCAATTTTTATTTTTTTTTATTTTCGTACTTGGCCTTTTTATTTTATTATCACCAATCACATTGTTACCTACAAATATTCTGCTGCCTGAAACAACACTATTAATTACATTAATATTAATTATACGTAGTCCGGATTATGTGCCGTTTTGGCTCATTTTTTTAACATTTATTTTGAGTGATTTTTTATTAACGAAACCATTAGGTTTAAACACTTTTATAGTATTGATTATAACTGAATTTGTTAGACGAAATCGCCCTGCTTTTGTAGAAATGTTATTCTTAAGTGAATGGCTTGTAATTTCTATTATATTATTTTTTGCTAGCCTATTAAAAGAAATACTACTGATACTTTCGTTATCTGAAAGAAACGGTTGGATAGAAACACTTCAACAAATAGGAGTGGATATCTTTATGTACCCAATTGTTGTAATTTTTGTTAGAATTGTATTTCAAGTTAAAAAAACAGAAAAAAGTATCTCATATTCCATAAGGAATAGAACATGAATCTTCCTCTCAAAACGCCAAGACGCTTTAGAAGGCGGGCTTTATTATTGGCTGGAATGCAATTGGGATTAGCAGGCACACTTGCTTGGCGAATGAACCAGCTTGGAGTTAAAGAGTCTGATAAATTCCGATTACTCGCTGAAGAAAATAGAATTAATATTCGCTTACAACCACCTTCACGAGGCATAATATATGACCGTTCAGGAAATACATTAGCACTAAACCGTCAAGTCTATACTATTGAAATTATTCGTGAACAAGCAACTGATCCTGAAGCAGTATTAAATCGTCTCGCAGAATTAATTCCACTTTCAAAAATAAGAATTTCAGAAGTCTTAAAGGAAATATCTCGTAGAAGAGCTTTTGTACCAGTAACCGTTGCTACAGGACTTGAATGGGAGCATATTGCTGCTGTTTCTGCAAATTCTCCATCATTACCTGGAATTATTCCAAAATTGGGATTGAATAGAAAATATCCAATTGGAGCAGATTTTGCACATGTCATTGGATATGTTGGACCAGTTAGTGATTATGATTTATCACAAATTAATGACAAAGACCCACTACTCCTTATTCCAAGATTCCAAATTGGCAAAAATGGGATAGAAGCAAAAGTTGAGAAACCACTTCGAGGTAAGGCTGGCTATAAGACTATAGAAGTGAATTCAGTTGGCCGAGTTATGCGAGTTTTAAAAGATCAATCAGGCTCGCCTGGGGTTAATTTACAACTCACTATTGGACATGATTTGCAGAGATTTGCTACTGAACGCATGCAAGGAGAAAGTTCTGCAGCTGTTGTCATGGATGTTAACAACGGCGATGTATTGGCACTTGCATCAGCACCAACATTTGATCCAAATAAATTTGTAAATGGTATTTCAGTATCTGATTGGGAGGCATTGAACGATAATAAATATCGTCCATTAGCAAACAAAACAGTTCAGGGTTTGTACCCACCAGGCTCAACTTTTAAAATGGTTGTTGCGCTTGCAGCATTAACAGATGGAGTAATAAACAAGAACGAAGAAATCTTTTGTCCAGGTCACAAAGATATAAACGGTAGAAAATTTCATTGTTGGCGAAAAGGTGGACACGGTAAGGTATCATTAAGAGAAGCATTGCGATATTCTTGTGATGTTTTCTTTTATGATATTGCAATAAGAGTCGGCATTGAAAAAATAACAGAAACTGCAAAAGCCCTTGGCTTGGGCATTAAACATGATTTACCACTGCCTGCAGTACGGACTGGTCTCATGCCAACAAAACAGTGGAAACGGAAAAATAAAAAACAAGATTGGTTTATTGGTGATACTGCTAATGCAGGAATTGGTCAGGGTTTTGTGCTTGCTTCTCCCCTACAACTCGCAACAATGACCGCCAGATTAGCATCTGGATTAATCCTTCAACCACGAATGTTGAACATGATTGACAATAAATCTACTTTCATAAATGAAAATCAAAAGTTAAATTTTAAAACTGAGCATCTAAATCTTATTAGAACTGGTATGTATGATGTTTCAAACCATCCTAGAGGGACAGCATTTAGTTCTAGGATTGATGAAAAATATAAGATGGCAGGAAAAACTGGAACCAGTCAAGTAAGGTTCATTAGCAAAAAAGAGCGTGAGGGTGGTGTTACCAAAAATGAGGATCTTCCCTGGAACCGCAGAGATCATGCATTATTTGTAGGATATGCACCATACAAAAACCCACGCTATTCAATATCAGTAATAGTAGAACATGGCGGTGCAGGTTCAAGAAAAGCAGCTCCAATTGCGCGGGACATAATGAAGAAAGCTTTGTCCCTAGGTGAAAACTCATATGGCCCTATGCCTAATCAAATACGTTCTGATAAAATTAAAAAATCTGGCAAAACAGTATGAGTTTTATATCAGAAAAATATCAAGGAATACCTACTGGATTTCGCAAAATTTTACATTTTCATTGGCCTATTGCATTGCTACTAACTTCAGTTAGTTTCATTGGGTTTTTAATGCTATTTTCTGTTTCAGGTGGAAATTTCAACAAATGGGCTGAGCCACAAATTATACGCTTTTGTATAGGCTTTATAGCAATGATTGTAATCAGCTTTACTCCAATTTCAATTTGGCGAAGTATGTCTATACCTACATATTTAATAAGCTTAATATTGTTATTTTATGTAGAATACTTTGGCATAACTGGGAAAGGCGCACAAAGGTGGATTGATTTAGGATTTATAAGACTCCAACCAAGTGAATTTATGAAAATTGCCTTGGTAATGGTTATAGCGTTATATTATGATTGGCTTGGAGAAGATAAAGTATCTAAATTACGTTGGCTATTACCTCCTATATTACTAACTGCACTACCAATGATATTGGTCCTAAATCAACCTGATTTAGGAACTGCTATTTTATTGGCAAGTGGAGCAGCAGTAGTAATGTTGTTAGCTGGAGTAAGTTTATGGTATTTTATGGCTGGAATAAGCTCCATAGCAGGACTGGTATACGCAGTAATAATATCAAGAGGTACTGAGTTTCAAATACTCAAAAATTATCAATATCAAAGGATAGAAACCTTTTTAGATCCAAGTTCAGATCCTCTTGGTACAGGTTACCACATAACACAATCAAAAATTGCGTTAGGATCTGGTGGTTATTCTGGTCGGGGTTTCATGCAAGGCACGCAAAGCCAATTAAATTTTCTACCCGAAAAGCATACAGATTTTATCTTTACAACCTTTGCAGAAGAATTTGGGTTTTTGGGAGGTATAATATTATTATTATTATACATTCTAATTATTTTTTTCTGTTATTTGACAGCTATGCAAAACCATAACAGGTACTCAGCTCTTTTAACTTTAGGAATTGCCGCTACATTTTTTTTCTACTTTAGTGTAAACATGCTCATGGTTATGGGACTAGCCCCAGTAGTTGGTGTACCCTTACCACTTGTGAGTTATGGTGGTTCTGCAATGCTAGTATTACTTGGTGCTTTTGGCTTAGTACAAAGTGCTCATATACATAGGGCAAGATGATGGTAAATATTTTTTATGCTGGAAATAGAGATGAATTTAGCGAATATCAAATTCACATTAAGAATGCGTTAGATTATGTGAACATCAAATATTCATTAACTATTGATCCAATAGACCCATTAAAAATTGATTATATTGTTTATGCTCCAAATGGTGATCTAAAAGATTTTCAGCCGTTCAAAAATGTTAAATTAGTACAAAATTTATGGGCAGGTGTTGAAGTTCCAATAGCAAATGAAACATTAACCCAACCATTAGCAAGAATGGTTGAACCCGGATTAACCTTGGGTATGGCTGATTATGTAATGGGGCATGTTTTACGATATCACTTAAATACTGACAAGTTTCAAAATGCATTGCCCGGCGAGTGGCATGGCGATCAAATTCCTCCATTATCAAAAAATAGATCAGTTGGAGTATTGGGGCTTGGTGAACTTGGAATGCATTGCGCATCTAAATTGTCTGAATTTGGATTTAAAGTATCTGGGTGGAGTAGAAGTAAAAAAACACATCCAAACATACAATGCATGAATGGAATTGATGGCCTGGATACAATTTTAAAATGCTCAGAAATAATTGTATTATTATTACCAAATACTAAAGAGACACTAGAAATTATAAATGAGGAAAGTATCAATAAAATGAGATTTGGGGTCTCAATTATCAATCCTGGACGCGGCACACTAATTAATGATGATGCATTATTAAATGCGCTCAATTCAGGAAAAATTCTTGGTGCAACACTAGATACATTTAATGAAGAACCCTTACCAAAAGATCATAAATATTGGTCTCACCCAAAGGTATTAGTTACCCCACATATTGCATCTGCAACTCGCATTGATACAGCATGTCAAATACTTGCAGAAAACATTAAACGCGGTGAAACCCAAAAACCATTTAAATATTTAGTCAACAAATTATCTGGCTATTAAATTAATATTGGCGGGTTTTTAGGGTCTGAACCGGGGGCAGCTGGTTGCCCTTTTTTAATTAGCTTAGGCAAATCAAATCTAAGTCCAAATTTAGCTAGTTTTGCACAAATTGGATTCTCTGAATTTAAAAACATAACATCCAGACTTCCTGCTTCTATGCCAGAAAAAATTAGTGTTTCAGAAATTGCATTGGCAATAGCCACTTCTGCATCAGCTTTTGTATTTATGAAAATAATGACTGATGAAGTTATATCATTATCATAAACCACTTCAGCTAAATAAGCGATATCTGCATACCCTGCCATTGTTGCTAGTTTAGTATCCAAAGCCGATACAACTATTTCAGGCAGTCCACTTGGCGGAAAAACTTCTTTGATTTTAGCTTCCGCCATAATTGGCCCATTTGATATTGTTTCAGCCATCCATGAAATAACATCAGGAGGTAAAATAATTGATGAAGGCGCAACAGCAAGATTTAAGCCAAGGCTAATATCTTTCCCCGCTATCATAGAAATTATCGACCTACCTGACAAAGAGGCAAATGGTACAATACTATTTGCAAAATCTGCCAAACGGTCTTCTTTATCAAAAACTAGTGCGACCTGCTGTTTTTCAACATCAAATATATCTGGTCTAATAGATTGGCCATCAGACTCTGCTTCTAAAAGCATAAAAAGCTCACAATCAATTAATCTTTCGTAGAACCTGAGTCTTGCAATGTCATTCGTCTCATCAGCATTCATATCAGAAAACGCAATATCTATTGGAGTCATGATTTAATCCTTAATTAACAAAAAGTAGATTACTTTTAGCTAAAAAATATTACAAACAATGCAAGCCCTAATAATGCAGCTATAGAAATTACCATTGCACCAGCAGGCCAGCTAGCCGCACGTGAACTATCAGGACCATGGGTATGATTTAGCCTACTTATAAAATTAATAAACATTAATTTTGATAATTTATGAATTGATGAAAAACTTCTTGAAACGATAAATGAAACATACATAAAAACAGAAGGCATAAATTTACGGTAAATAACATCAGTGTCTAGGTTTACAGCCCGAATTTCGGGTGGGTGAAGCCCACGCCTATATATTATCGCAAACGCAAGTAGAGCAAATAATAAAAGTTGTAGCTGCCCCGCTATGTGCTCCATTGTATATGGCTCATAATTTACATCGTAAGGCAAAATTGAGTAAAGAAAATTCGGGAAAACTCCGATGAATATACATAGAAATGCCGTTAATCCCATTGCTAAAAGCATATGCAAGGGGGCTTCTTTTGGTCGTTTTCCACTGTCATGTGCAAAGAAAGTAAAAAATGGTATCTTTATTCCAGAATGTGATAAAACCCCAGCAGAAGCAAAAACTAATGCTAGCCAAATATACATATAATGCTCATGTGCTACCGCTGACAATGTGAGTGATTTAGTAATAAAACCAGAAAATAATGGAAAAGCTGAAATAGAAGCAGCACCAACTAAACAAAAAATTGCCGTCTTTGGCATCGTTTTATATAGCCCACCTAATTCTGATGCTTTCGAAGTGCCAGTACGGTACATTACTGCACCCACTGACATAAACAACAAAGCTTTGTAGAGAATATGAGCAAATGCATGGCTAGCTGTCCCATTTAAAGCCAGTTCAGTACCAATACCGACACCAACTACCATAAAACCTAGTTGATTATTAAGTGAGTAAGCTAGAACTCTTCTTAAATCATTTTCTATCTCAGCAAAAAAGATAGGGAATAATGCCATTATTGTTCCAATATAAATTAAAATTTCTGTTCCTGCAAAACCACGCGCCAGTGCATAAACAGCTAGTTTTGTTGTAAATGCAGATAATATTACTGTTCCAGTAATGGTCGCTGCCGGATAACTATCTTGCAACCAATTATGCAATAAAGGAAATGCACATTTAATACCAAAAGACAAAAAGATAAGCCAAGTTGCAACAGAACCAAGCTCCATTCTTTCAAAAGCGATAGAGCCCGTATCATAATAATATAAAGACACACCAGCAATAAGAATAACTCCAGAGGCAATCTGAATAACCAAGTACCTCATCCCAGTCCAATACGAGCCTTCAGTTCTTCGAGCCCATATTAAGAAGACAGAAGCTATAGCTGTACCTTCCCAATAAAAGAACAATGCAATTAAATCCCCAGAAAGAGCTGCACCTATTGCAGATCCTGCATAAGCTAAAGCAGACACTTGTTGAATTGTATCTTTAATATGCCATGCAAATAGATTTCCCAAAAATGCAGCAAGACAAAAAATCAAAACAAAAATACGCGATAAGCTATCAAGCCGCATTAACTCTAAGTTAAAACCAAATAATGGAATAGTGTAAAACTCTCCCATTCCCAAAGTCCAAACTTGAATAGCTGCAATTATGGGCGTACCCAATAAAACAATGTTGCGAGCATTGCCCTGTGGAAGAACCATCACTACAAATGCAGCACAAAAGAATAAAAAAGCTGTTGGAATTTGATGTAAAAGATCAAGCATTATGATCAATCCTCTGAATTTGATCTTCTGGGTAAACTTCAGAGTCTATTGATTTTTCAAGATAAAAATCTTCACGAACTTTAATAATTTTTCGTAATAATGTTGCTATAAAAATAAGTATTGAAAAAACTATAAATCCATAGATTGCATAAAAACCTTTATAGTTTTCTATTTCGAAATAAGCATGTTTTTCATAAGTCCATTCAAGCCCAAATGAAGCAATACATAATATTATTAAAATATAAAATATTTTCTGGTTGCTCCCTGGCTTATCAACCCAAGAAATCCATCTACCTAGAATAGGGTAATCTTGTGTGCTTTTCTTTACCTTCTTCATCACTTAATCAGCCTCCTATTTTTGAATAATTGGGGTTAAAAAATCTTGTAAGATGCCCGCATAGAAAAACAAGACTATACAGCCCATAGCTGTAATTGCTGGAGGTAACCAACACAAAATTGGCGCTTCGTTATATTTTCCCACAGATGAATTCAAATTTGAGCTGAAAAAAGCTCGCCCAACAATGGGCATCAAATAAGCAACATTTAATAATGATGACAACATCAGAACAGCAATTATGATATAATGCTCAGTATTAATTGCTCCCATAATTAACAAAAATTTTGGCCAAGACCCGCCTAAAGGTGGCAAGCCAATAATCGACAGTGCACCAATAAAAAAGGCAAGAAACGTAATCGGCATTGCACGCCCCAACCCAGACATTTCTGAAATTTCAGTCTTATGGTATTTTACATAAATCGAACCAGCACACATAAAGAGCGTAATCTTACCCATAGCATGCATAGCAATGTGCATACCCCCACCTAGTGCACCCATAGAGTTAGCCAAAGCCATTCCTAAAGTAATATATGATAATTGAGATATTGTTGAATATGCTAACCTCTTTTTAAGATTATCTTGATACATAGCAATCACTGACGCAGCTATAATTGAATATGCTGCTAACCACATAAGCCATTCAGATGCACCTGTATCTGAAAGAAAATCAATGCCAAAGATATAAATACCAATTTTCAACATAGTGAACACTCCTGCTTTCACTACAGCTACGGCGTGCAAGAGTGCTGATACGGGCGTTGGCGCAACCATTGCTGCTGGCAACCATTTATGAAAAGGCATTAGCGCTGCTTTTCCAATCCCAAAAGCATAAAGTGCAAGAAGAATAGGTACGACCCAATCTGAAATTTTACCTTCAAGAATACCACCTTGAGTAAAGTCCAAAGTACCAGTTAAAACATACGTCCAAATTATTGCAGTTAATTGCAGTACAATTGATGTACCAATTAAGATTGATAAATAAACACGAGCACCCCGAATAGATTCACTTGTCCCCTTATGAGCAACTAGAGGATAAGTCGAAACTGTTAAAATTTCATAAAACAAAAATAATGTGAACATATTGGATGCAAAAGCAATTCCAATTACTGATGAAATAGCAATGCAAAAACATGCAAAAAATCTAGCATGATGCTTTTCATTATTACCTCGCATATACCCAACACCATAAATATGTGTCAGGATCCATAATCCTGAAGCAATGATTGCAAATAACAAACCTAATGGCTCAACATTAAAAGCAATATCAATTCCAGGAAATACATTAAACAAGCTTACAGGCTCAGTGACGTTATTTCCTACATTATAAAGTATCATAACTACACTAAAAAATGTTAATATTGCACACAATAATGTAAAGGTATCACGGACATTCTTAGCTCCAGAAAAAGCCATATTGCCCGCCATAGCTAAAACTGGAAATAGCATAGCACAGTAAATAAGAGTAATTGTATCAATAGAATTAAATTCCATCAGTTCATCCCTAAATTCAAAATAGAGCCAGACATACCCATCGATCCTTCAAGCAAATTAAGAGCCGCTTGATTTGCTACATCATATAAAAGGTCTGTTGAAAATCCGAACCACACACAAGATCCAGCCAGTATCCACATAGGGATTAGCATCATAATTGGAGCTTCAGATGAGGGTATCAATACATCTGCTTCACGTAAAAATAAAACTTCAAATATACGCCAAACATAAACAACTGCTAAAAGTGAAGATAAAACTATACTCAAGGCAACAACTAAAAATAAACTATTATCAGCACTTCGCTCCAAGGCTGCTTGAACTAACAACCATTTTGACAAAAATCCAGCTGTGCCAGGCACACCGATCAGTGACAACCCACCAATTACGATCGCCCCAGACGTAATTGGCATTTTACGCCCCATTCCAGATATTTGAAGATAAAAAGACCCACCCGTTTTTAAGACTAGAACACCCGCACCCATAAACAGCAATGCTTTTGCAAATCCATGATTAAACATATGTAATAGAGAAGCAGTTAAGCCTGCTTCATTAAGTATAGCTATTCCCAACAACATATATCCCACTTGGGCAATCGAAGAATAAGCTAACATTTTTTTCATGTTTACTTGAAATACTGCAACGAAAGATGCAGAAAACATTGCAATAATAGCCAATGGTAAAAAAATGATTTCAAGTGTATTTTTTGCGAATGAAAAATCTGGATTATATACAGAAAATACAAATCTCATAACTACATATAATGCTGCTTTAGTAGCAGTAGCCGATAAAAATACAGTTACTGCAGAAGGTGCAAATGTGTATGCTTTTGGCAACCATAGATGTAGTGGAAACATCGCTACCTTAAGTCCCATTCCCACAATCACAAAAGCGAAACCAGATCTTACAGTACGGTTAGCACCTTGATTAGCAATTCTATCTGCCAAATCCGCCAGATTTAAAGTGCCAGTAGCCATGTATAACATTCCAAGACCAATAACAAAAAACGTCGCTCCTATAGTTCCCATGATCAGATAATCATATGCTGCAGTCAGTGCACGACGATCTTTTGATGCACCTTGCGCTACCAATACATATGTGGACAATGATGAAATCTCTAAGAACACGAACACATTAAAAGCATCACCTGTAGCAACCATTCCCAACAAACCTGTGAAGCAAAGCATCCAGCATGCATAAAGCAGAGTATGATCACGATTGCGAATTTCATTCTTAATTGAAGTATATGCAAATGGTAAAACTAATGTACCTATGGTACTAATCAGCATTAGTACAAATGCGTTTGTTGCATCAATTCTGTATTCAATGCCTAATGGTGGAGCCCACCCTCCAAGGGTGTATGAGATATACCCCCCTTCTCGCACAATCATCATGAGCATAACTGAAATAACCAATGAAATAACTGATGAAATAAATGCTAAAGGCCATGCAAACCTACGACTTCCAAATAAAACAATCACTGGCGCAGTACAAAATGGCACCAAAACTTGAAGCAACGGCAAGTGATCAATTAAGTCTCGTGCTGTATGTTCGGCGACATGCGCAATGTTAGCCATTATAGCATATCCCTTAAAAGATATTTATATTTTTGATTATCATCACGTGTCATTTTTTGTTCAATTTGCAAAATATCTTCTTCATCAATTGTATTGAAACTTTCTCGTATTCGAACAATTAGTGCTAATCCTAATGAAGTAGTAGCTATTCCAACGACAATAGCTGTCAAAATTAAAACATGCGGTAATGGATTTGAATATAGAATTGTTTGCATTGCAGCCTGATCGACATGATAATTTGAATCCATAGGGAAAATTGGAGCTGTACCGTCGGTAACTTTCCCAATCGATACATAAAACATAAATACTGAAACTTGAAAAATATTTAAACCAATAATCTTTTTTACTAAATTAGTTTTGTCCACAACTATAAATAGTCCAGTCATCATTAAAACTATAAATAATAAGTAATGTATATGGCCTGTTAAAAACTGAAGTTCAAAAAACTTACCCATTTACCATTCCTCATCTGAGATGCATGGAGGACGGCCAGCAAATGCATAATATATTGCTACCATTACTCCAGTAACTGTAACTCCAACCCCAAATTCAATTATTAACAAACCCCAATGCTGACCATGCGTAGGATGTAATGGTGAAAAGGCATCATAATCTAAGAAATCATAGCCTAAAATCATGGTAACGATGCCAGTACCTGCATAAATCAGGACACCAAGTGCTGATAATTTGTGAACAAGCCATTCAGGAAAAACTTTTTTAGCTGCTTCTAAGCTAAAGACAATACCATATAGAATAAAAGCTACAGCCATGATAACTCCAGCTTGAAAACCACCACCAGGTGAAAAATCACCATGAAATTGAACATATAGCGCAAATAATATTATAGTTCCGACTAAGAGTTTGGTAACAACACGAAGTATTAAATGATGGAAAATCATATTTCTTCATCCTCATCTTCACGTCGGCGTCTTAGTCCTGACAATAAAAGCAAAACACCAATACCCGCCGTAAATACAACTGCAGTTTCTCCCAGTGTATCGAAGCCACGATAACTGCCTAAAATTGCTGTTACTGCATTCGGTACATCAATATCAATTGGAGTACGTGATAAATAATCTGGGCCTACATGTGTTTGAGCCGGCGCATCTGGTGAACCAAATGCTGGCATATCTAATGTACCATAGACTAATGCAGCACCAGTCACACATACAACTATTAATGGCACAAAAGCAGTATGACGTGGTCTTTTTGCTTCTGGTTTAGTTAATGCGATTGTTCCCAGCATTAAAACTGTTGAGATGCCTGCGCCAACTGCCGCTTCAGTGAATGCTACATCTACAGCATCTAAAGTTACAAATAATAATGCTGACAACAAACTAAATACACTTGAAAGCATTACAACTGCAAAAAGGCGTTCCATTCTAACAATTGCTAAGGCCGTGAGCACCAGCATCACAAATAAAACTGTATTTGTAAAAGTATCAATCATCCTTCATCACCAATTTCATTTTGATTTTTTTTAGAAGGTTTAGCTCCAGATACTAACGCAGCGTTAGCAACAGCATGCGAAGATGTTGGACCAGTTATAAATAAGAACGCACCTATTAAAAATAATTTAAAAGTAATTAAATTAAACCCAGAATGAATACCCATTCCTAATAGGAGTAAAATCACTCCACCACTGTCAGTAACTGAAGCAGCGTGTAATCTTGACCAAAAATCTGGAAACCTAAGAGACCCCAATGCTCCTATAATGACCATGACACTTCCTAGTAAAATTAAAGCCCAAGCAATTAATTGCGTAATATCATAAAGAAAGTTCATTTTTTTGACTCCCTTTTTATTAATACATCTCCAATTGCACGGTAACGAAAGAATTTAAGAATTGCGATTGTAGCTACAAAATTTATTAAAGCATATAATAATGCAATATCTAAAAAGTCGGGACGGTCACTTAAGAAACCAAGCACTCCAATAAATAGAACAGTATGTGTCCCAAAAGAGTTAGTCGATAAAACCCTGTCATATAAAGTTGGTCCTTTATATAATCTTATTAAAACTAGGATCATTGCTATAAATAATAAAATAAGTGCAATTAAAAAAATGAAATGTGGCATCGTATTTATCATTATTTTACAGTACCTTCAATTTTAGAAACACGTTCATTCATTTCAGCTAATGCTGCATGGTCCCCAGATGAAAAAACTAATGCATGTACTAGAAAATGATCTTCTTCGACTTCAACTGAGATAGTACCAGGAGTTAGAGTAATTGAATTTGCAAAAATGGTTTGCCCTAAATCACTTTTTTGGGAAAAAGGTACTTTAAACATATTCTGCTTAATATTCATATTCGGTGAAAGTATTACCTTTGTGATGGTCCAATTTGACTTGAGAATTTCTAATAAAATCCAGATACAATATTTCAAAGACTCAACTGGTCGCAATTGTACTTTAAGACTCTTAAAATCAGATGCATTTTCCATTCTACGCACTATCCAGACAGCAAAAATAGATGAGCCTATACCTAAGCCTAGAGTTAACGTTTTATCTATACCAGACATTAAATACCAAAGCAGAAATAAAAAAATTGCAGTTAAAATAGATCGTAACAAATGAATCTCACTCCTTTGTTCGCAATTTAAAGTTTTCCTAGGTTTGAGCAAGTCTCTAAAGCTAAATTATACATGAATTTAGAATATTTCTAAGATAATTTAAAAAATTCAAATATGTTTGAATACTTCACCTTGCGAAATTTAAAATAACATCATATCTGTTATAAGAAGATATAGAAAAGTTATCTTACTCAAGCAAAAAATGAAAATACAGATTTACCTCAAAGTTTAAAATAAGAAGTTTCATTGAAAAAATTTTAAGCAAATATTTCATAAATCACGAGATCAAAATGCAAAATAAAATCAGATTAAACAATTTCGAAATTTCTAATGATAGTCCCTTAACTATTATATCAGGACCATGCCAATTGGAAAGTATTGATCATTCTTTAAACATAGCAGAAACGCTTATGAAAGCATGTAGTAAATTCGATGCAAATTTTATTTTTAAGGGTAGCTTCGACAAAGCAAATCGTACTTCAATGAATGGCAAAAGGGGCTTGGGTATCGAAGAAGGATTACGAGTAATGCAAGAAGTTAAATCAAATCTTGGTTGCCCAACAATTACAGATGTTCATACTGCAGAACAGTGTTCACAGGTTGCAAAAATTGTTGATGTTTTACAAATACCCGCTTTCTTGTGTCGTCAAACAGACTTACTGCTAGCAGCTGCTAAAACAAATGCAATTATAAATATCAAAAAAGGTCAATTTTTAGCACCTTGGGACATGCATAATGTTCTTGAAAAAGTATCTACTTCAGGAAATAACAAGATCATGGCATGTGAAAGAGGTACAAGCTTCGGCTATAACACTCTTGTTGCTGATATGCGTGGATTGCCTGAAATGGCACGTAATGGCATACCTGTAATAATGGATGCTACACACTCAGTTCAGCAACCTGGAGGAAATGGCGGCTCTTCAGGTGGCCAAAGAGAGTTTGCACCAGTGATGGCAAGGTGTGCAGTGAGCCTTGGTATCGCCGGTGTTTTCATCGAGTGCCACGAAGATCCAGATAATGCTCCAAGTGATGGGCCAAATATGATTGAATTGAATCGTATGCCTGATTTAATTAAATCACTTATGGAATTTGACATTTTAGCCAAGAAATCTCCTATCAGAATATAACTTAAAAGATGTGCTTATGCTTCTTGTCCGGCAGCCCAACCAGATGACCAAGCCCATTGGAAATTATAACCACCTAACCAGCCCGTAACATCAACAACTTCACCTATAAAATATAAACCTTTTACAGTTTTGCATTCCATTGTTCGTGAATGTAATTCATCAGTATCAACTCCACCTAATGTCACCTCAGCCGTACGGTATCCTTCAGATCCAACCGGTTTGACTTTCCATTCATGTACAGCATTAGAAAGTTTTATTAATGATAGATCAGATTGATCACCTATATTTCCACTTACATTCGCCAATTCAGTAACAAATTTGCAAACGACTGAAGGAAGAAGACCATTTAGAGCATTATGAATTGCTTGCTTGCCATTTTTCTGGCGTTTAGTTTTCAGTGCTTCAAGAATACTATTATCTCTAAGTAAGTTTACTGAAATTTCATCACCTTGATCCCAATAACTGCTTATTTGTAATATACTTGGGCCAGATAATCCACGGTGGGTAAACAATAGACCTTCATCAAATGAAACATTATTACAACTTACACTTGCTTGTACTGAAGTTCCTGACATTTGCTTTATTGGTGCTAGTTCTTGCTGTGCGAACATCAGAGGCACCAAACCTGGTCGAGTTTCAGTTAATGATAGTCCAAATTGTTCTGCTATTTTATAACCAAAGCCAGTTGCACCCATTTTAGGTATAGACTTGCCACCAGTTGCAATTACAAGTGATTCACTCATTATAGAGCTTGTGTTCAATTCAATTTCAAAGTTGGTAGATCTTTTTATATTCTTAACAGAAGTTTTTAATTCCAGAACAACTCCAGCATCTGACATGGCTTGATTTAACATTGTCAAAATCTCTTTTGAGGAGTTATTGCAAAACAACTGACCCAATGTTTTCTCATGATACAAAATGCCACATGATTCCACCCAGTCAATAAAATCCCATTGAGTATATCGGGAAAGACAGGATGCCATAAATTTTGGATTATGCGAAATAAACTTATCGTATTTAATATCTAGATTAGTAAAATTACACTTACCACCACCAGAAATCCTTATTTTATCACCTGCAGACGCTGCATGATCTACTAATAATACTGTTCTGCCACGTCTTCCAGCTTGAATAGCACACATCATGCCCGCAGCACCTGCGCCAATAATAGTTACGTCAAATTTTCTCATATTTTTCACCTAGAAGCATGCAAGGCACAAAACAAGTCAAAATTACTATTTTTTGACTTGCACGATACTTAAAGTCCGCGTAAACAGCCTTCACGTTGGGTCGTAGCATAATGGTAATGCACCGCTTTTTGGTAGCGTAGAGTATAGGTTCGAGTCCTATCGACCCAGCCAATAAACTTCCAAATACTGTTAAATATTTTTGAATATCAAAATTGTATAAATCATAAATTGTTTTCTACTTTTATAATAGCAGCCTCCAAGATATCAAACATTTCATCTATTTGTTCTATAGTTATGATTAAAGGTGGAGAGAAAACTGCCATATTGATTAGTGGGCGAACTAATAATCCTAATTCCTCACAGGCTTCATCAATTTTTGAACCTAAAGATCTTTCTGCTTCTAAATCTTCAGCTTTACATTCAATGCACCCTAGCAAACCCATGCCGCGCGCATCCCCCACAATATCATATTTCATTAAGTCTTTGAGGCGATGCTGAAAATGGGGTGACACATTGCGAACATTTTCTAGAATGCGTTCATTCTCAAAAATTTCAATATTTTTTAATGCCGCAGCGCATGATACTGGGTGAGCAGAATATGTGTATCCATTTGTAAATGCAGATGGTTCATCACCTTGGCTTGCTATCTCTAATACACGGTCAGATATAATGCACGCTCCTAGAGGTAAATACCCTGATGTTAAGCCTTTTGCACATGTTATCATATCTGGAATAATTTCAAAAACCTCTTCAGATGCGAACCAATGCCCTAAACGACCAAATCCTGTAACAACCTCATCAGATATATATAAAATATCATTTTCTCGACAAATCTCCCAAGTTCTCTTTTGGTAACCTTTTGCAGGAACGATTACGCCACCTGAACTTAAAATTGGCTCAGCTATGAAAGCACCAATTTTATCTGCCCCAATTTGTTTTATCATTTCCCTCAAATCTTCAACTTTGGCATCACACCAATCTTCTATGCTCATACCATCTGGACGGATATATGGGTTCACATCAGGCAAGAATTGAACAAGGTTTGTTGCAAAATCAAAATGGGATTTGTCTCTTTCTTTTCCAGTTACAGAATGAGCAAGATAAGTAGAGCCATGATACCCTTTTTCGCGGGCAATTATCATTTTTTTTTCAGGTAAGCCTCGTCGATTATTAAAATACTGCATGGTTCTCAGCGCTGTATCAACAGCTGTGGATCCACCTGTTGTGAAAAAAACATTATTTAAATCACCCGGTGCCATATCTGCTATTTTCTTTGATAGTATGGCAGAGGGTTGAGTTGAATTAGTAAAGGGTGAGGTGAATGGTAATTTAATGACTTGATCAGAAATTGCATCTGCCATTTCTTTACGGCCATACCCAATCTGGCTACACCACATACCGCCAGGCCCATCAATATAACGTTTACCAGCGCCATCCCAAAAATAAATTCCATCAGCAGAATCTACAAACATATTATCGTAACCCCTCCAGCTATCAATTGCCGCCCAGGGATGTATCTGATGTAATCGATCCCATTTCTTGAGTGTTTCAAGATCAGGCGCATTAGAGGTTAGTGCTGTATTGGTCATTATCGAAACCTTTCAAAAAATGTTTTGAATTATTATTTTTCACCTTCGGCAAGTTGTTGATCTAACATATCACGTTTTTGTTGACGAAACATTATCAATGCAGCGATGGCTATACAAACGGCCACAACTAATATGATGATTGTTGCCAATGCATTTATATCAGGTCGAAGACCTAGTCGAATACGCGAAAAAATCAAAATTGGCAGAGTGTTTGCGCCAGGCCCAGATACAAAACTAGCTATCACCAGATCATCAAGTGACAAAGTAAATGCAAGCAGCCATCCTGAAATGAGTGCAGGTGTAAGGCGAGGCATTGTAATTGCAGTTAAAACTTTAAAGGGCTTAGCGCCCAAGTCAGCCGCTGCTTCTTCTAATGATTGCCCCATTCCAGTTAACCGTGCTTGAATAGTTACTGCCACGTAAGCCATTGAAAATGTAATATGTGCAATTGTAATTGTTGCAAAACCACGATTTTCAGGCCAACCAAAAAACTGTTTCAAAGTTATAAACATAACTAGAAGTGAAAGCCCAGTAATAACCTCAGGCATTACTAATGGCGCAACTAACATTCCACCAAATAAAGTGCGCCCTCTAAATTTACCAAACCTTACCATTGATAAAGCAGCTAGCATGCCAAGTATTGTTGCAAAAGTCGCATTTACTAATGCAATCTTTAAACTCATATTAACAGCCGCCCAAACTTCTTCAGACTCAAACAAAACTTTATACCATCTTGTCGACCAACCGCCCCAAACAAGAACCAGTTTCGAATAATTGAAAGAGTAGATCACCAATAAGATAATTGGGATATAAAAAAATGCCATTCCAATTGTTAACATTACCGTTAAAAATTTAGAGCGCTTTCCGTACATAGCTCAATTACCCTCTGCAGCTTTACCTTGGTAATGCTGGAATATTATTATCGGAAAAACGAGCAAAAAGAGCATTGCAATTGCCACAGCTGAGGCAACAGGCCAGTCAGTATTACGAGAGAATTCATTAAATAAAACTCGCCCAATCATTTGAACATTACCACCACCTAAAAGATCTGGAATTACATATTCACCAGATGCAGGTATGAAAACTAATAGTGACCCAGCGATCACACCAGGCATTGTAAGGGGCAGCGTTACTTTGAAAAAAGTATTTGTTGGTTTTGATCCAAGATCAGCAGCAGCTTCGTTTAAACTGCTATCCAGTTTTTCCATATTGGCATAAAGTGGCAAAATCATGAACGGTAAATATGTATAAACAATCCCAATATAGACAGCAAATTCGGAATATAACATTTGTATTGGTTCATTAATAAACCCAAGCGCTATCAACAAACTATTAATCGTGCCTTGATCTGCAAGTAATCCCATCCATGCATACACACGTAATAAAAAAGAAGTCCAAAAAGGTAAAATTACCATAAAAAGAAGGATTGGTTTAGCTATAGGGCCGGAACGAACTATTCCATATGCAATCGGATATCCTAATAAAAGACTAATCACTGTTGCAGTTGATGCAATTTTTACAGAATTAAGATATGTATTAATATAGAGACTGTCATTAATTATGTATAAGAAGTTATCAAACACAATTCTTATCGTCATTATTCCACCATCAGCCCATTCCACCATGCTGGTGAATGGGGGGCTTGCAATTTTTATTTCAGCTAGACTAATTTTAGCAACGATGAAAAATGGAAATAAGAAAAACATTAACAACCAAACGAATGGTATGATTATAACTATACTTCGCCAATTTTCTTGAAGACGCCGTAAAAAGCGATCTACTATAGAGTTTTGATTTTTAACTTTCATACTGATGTCATTCTTCATTCCAATATTCATGACGTAAGTAACATCACACTCTCAGGCTCCCAATTTAGATAGACCATATCTTCCCAAGTTATTTCACGTACGCGTGACATCGGTCTACTTTGATTTGGAGCTGATACATCAATAATTTGTCCATTTTTTAAACGAATTTTATAAATTGACGTTTCACCTAAATATCCAATTTCTTCTACAATGCCTTTTATTTGGTTTGGTCCAATATTTTTAGGTTTTGCTTTACTTAAATAAATTTTTTCAGGTCGAAGACCTAACCATATTTTTTCACCTTCAGTTATTGATCTGCCATTACTTGCAAACACTTCACCAACGTCCGTTGAAACGGTCAATTTCCCACCTTTGCTACTAATTACTTTTCCTTCAAAAATATTAGCAGAACCAATAAAGTCTGCAACAAAACGCGATTCTGGGAATTCATAGATTTCTGTTGGTGTACCAATTTGTTTGAATTTACCCATGTCCATGACCGCCATTCTTGACGATAGCGTCATTGCCTCTTCTTGGTCATGCGTCACCACAATAAATGTTACACCAACTTGTTCTTGGATATTAGCCAGCTCAAATTGAGTTTGTTTGCGTAATTTTTTATCAAGTGCGGCTAATGGCTCATCTAATAAAAGTAGCTTTGGTTTCTTAACCAATGCTCTTGCCAATGCAACGCGTTGTCTCTGCCCACCAGAAAGCTGTTGAGGTCTTCGCTTTATATAACCTTCAAGCTCAACTAATTTTAAAATATCATTTACACGATCTGTAATTTCAGCTTTGGGAATTTTGTCTTGCTGTAGACCAAACGCAATATTTTCACCAACATTCATATGTGGAAATAATGCATAACTTTGAAACATCATATTTGTTGGTCGTTCATATGCAGGAACTTGAGACATATCTATACCATCGATACTTATTGTCCCTGCTTCAGGAAACTCAAAGCCCGCAAGCATTCTTAAAAGTGTCGATTTACCACAACCAGACCCTCCAAGAAGACAAAATAGCTCCCCCTGGGATATATCAAGATTAATATTATCTACCGCAGTAATTGCACCAAATTTTTTAGTTAGACCCCTAATCTGCACAAATGGTTTTTCTTTTTTACCACTTTGAGAAATTGCACTGTCTAATATTAATTCATCTTCCAATTCGAAATCACCATATTTTATAAGTGCATAAGTAAACGGCGGTAGTTATACTACCGCCGTATTAAAGTTGAGATTAATTGCCTGCTACAAAATTAGTCCACGTTCTAGTTTGAAGTCTTTTAATTTTTGGTGGCAATATAGCTGTTGTATACATCTGGTCTACTTGGTCAGATGTTGGAAACGCTGCTGGGCTTGAGGTTACTTCTTCATCCACCATTGCTTTACCAGCAAGATTTGCTGTCGCATACCAAGTGTAATTACTATCCGCAGCTGCAACTTCAGGCCGCATCATGTAATTTAAGAATAGATGTGCATCATCTTTGTTGCTCGCATCAGCAGGAATAACCCACCCATCAATCCATAATTGTGATTTTCCTTGCCCTTCTGGAAGAGAAAAATCTAAGACAACACCAGTATCTGCTTCAGCAGCACCAGACATGGCAAGTAGTCCATCAGGACCCCATGTTACTGATACACAGAATTCTTTTTGTGGCATTTGTTGATATGCATAATTATCAAATGTTTTTATGTGAGGTCGCACCTCAGCAAGCATTTCACCTACAGCTGCATAATCGTCACGATTAGTTGAGTTTGGATCAAGACCCATATGCGCTAGAGCCATAGGAATAATATCACCAGGTGAGTCAAGAAAAGAAACTCCACACTTAGATAATTCTTTCATGTGAATTGGATCAAAAATCATATCCATTGACCCAATCGGAGCATCAGGATAGGTGGCTTTTACTAATTCTTCATTATAAGTGACGCCATGTGTACCCCACATATAAGGGATAAAATGTTTATTACCAGGATCCCATAAATTAGCTAATTGGCCCATTATTGCAGGGTCAACATTTTTAAGCTGGTCTAATTTTGAAATATCAAGTGGAGAGATAATTCCCGCTTGTATTAGACGAGCGGTCATCCCACCAGAATGGCTGACGACATCATATCCACTACTACCTGCAAGTAACTTTGCATCGATTGCTTCTGCAGAGTCATAAGCATCATATACTACCTTAATACCATATTCATTTTCAAAATTAGAAATCGTATCTTCTGCTATATACTCGCCCCAGTTTGTTACATTGAGAACACGTTCTTGAGCAGAAATAGCGTTGGCAAATAAAGAGCCAACAGCAACTGAACACGCTAAATTTAATATTTTACTTTTTATTTTCATGATGAGTATCCTTTCCCTAGTATAATGTTTATTTATTTTTCACTTAATCCCTGTAGGAACAACATAATGTCCACATTTAAATTTTTTTGTAATTAAAAGAAATTATCTATATTAATTTGCAGATTATTTTAATTATATTTTCTCCCTATACTAACGCTATTCCAAACAAAGCTTCAGAGTCAAGTTGACTGATCAAGCAAATAGTTTACCATTTGTATTGGTATTTAAAATATTAAAAAGTGTTATAAATAAGGTTTGCGTAAAAAAAATTAGAGTATGAATATTGAGGTTAACAAATGGATAATACTAAGAATTTGAAACGTCCTCCCAAAGGATGGGATCGTTCAGGATTACCAGGCTGGACATATCATAGTTCAGCACTTTTAGATTTAGAAATCGAAATGTTTAAAACTCATTGGCAAGTTGCTTGTCATATTTCAGATATACCTAATATAGGTAATTTTAAAACATTTGATCTATGTGGCGAACGTGCAATAATATTACGAGATACTAACTTTGATGTAAAAGCCTTTCACAATATTTGTCGTCATCGTGGATCAAGGTTGGTGACTAAAGACCAGGGTACTTGTAAAAATGCTTTGATTTGCCCTTTTCATGGATGGGTCTACAACCTTGATGGTACCTTACGTGGAGCATCTCAACCAAAATCTTTTCCGCCATTAGATAAAAATGAGTTTTCTTTGCGAACTGTTGAACATGAAATTTGGAATGGTTTTGTTTTTGTCCGTTTTAAAAAAGGCCCTCAACCATCTGTAAAAGAGTTATTAAACAAATACGAAGCAGAAGCATCAGGTTATAAGATGTCTGAGCAAATACCTACAGATGGATTTTGGACTGAAACATCTCCAGTTAATTGGAAATCAATTCGAGACGTGGATAATGAAGGATATCATGTAGCAATGGCTCATCCAGCATTACAAGATCTATATGGCTCAAATTATTACGATGAATCTTATAAAGATGGTATATCTCGTTCTGAAGGAAAATTTACAGCCTCTAAGGGCCGTCATTGGGGTGTTCGTAACTATAAAAAATTCTCAAAGCCCCACAAAGATCTTCCAAAAGAGTCTAATCAAACATGGGTGTATTATGGGATTTTTCCAAATTCAGTTATTGCTATGACGCCAGAAACATCATTATTCTATCAAGAGTTCCCAATTTCTACCGATAAATCAATTATAAGAAGCGCTACTTATAAATATCCCAATGAAGACCGGCAACAAAAGGTTGCTAGATATTTAGCTAGCCGGATTGATCGTGAGACGGTTGTTGAGGATAAACAGCTGACAATTTGGTCAAATGAATCTATGGTATCAGATGCGTTTGACGGTTTTTATTTATCAGATTTAGAGTATGGTGTTCGAACCTATCATGATCATTTACGGGCAATACTTCCAATCTATAATATCCAAAAAACTCCCAAAGAAAGTGACATTAGAGACTTAAATAAATCATTGATTGATAATCGATATCAATGAATACAAATGAAAAAAAAATGCAACAAGAACTACTTAACAGCAAACTTGGTATTTCTGGTTCAGGTTATGCAAGGTATGGTGCTGCAATGTACTTTTATAATCAAGGCATATTATCAGAAGCAATGCTTGAAATTTATAGAAGGTGTTGCAAATTCGATAATGAAGATCCTATCGATTTGGCTGAGTTTGAGAAAGTGCCAAATTTAAAGATTAAGTTATGATGATTATGTTTCTATGGCCTTAACCCCACTCAATTCAGATGTTGTTGTAATTGGTGCTGGCACTTCTGGCCTATCAGCAGCCAAATCTCTAAAAGATATTGGTTATTCTGTGATTGTAATTGAAGCGGCCAACCATATTGGTGGTAGATGCGTGACTGACAATTCTGTTTTCGATATTCCGTTTGATATTGGAGGATCGTGGCTTCATTCAGCAGTTACGAATCCATTAGCAGAGATTGCAGTTCAAAATAATTTTAAGTTACATAAAAAAAACTGGTCACATACTTGGGTACATTCTAATGGTGCAAACCTTTCTTCAAAACAAACAAAAGAATATAGCCAGTACATTGAAGATATGTGGCAAAATATAAATAAAGCAGGAAAAAACAAGAAAGATCAATCAATTGAGAAATCACTTCCAGAAGCAAAATGGCGAGATATTGCGAGAAATCAAATAGCTCCAATGATGGGGGCAGATCCAGATGTATGTTCAGCTCATGATGTATTTCATTTCACAAATACAGAAGGCGATTGGCTAGTAGAAAATGGATTAGGCGCTTTCATAAAATATTTATATAAAGATATTGAAGTAATTACTAATTGTGCTGCCAAAAAAATTGATTATTCTTCAAATGGTGTAAAAGTTGAAACACCAGATGGAGTAATAAGTGCAACTTATGCAGTATTAACAGTTTCTACTGGTGTACTATCCCAGAATAAAATTAAATTTTTTCCAAAGTTACCTCCAAGAAAAAAAGATGCCATTAACAATTTACCCAACGGTCTGCTAAACAAAATTGGGTTTGAATTTAATATAAAATGGCGAGAAGCTCACCAAGGTCAAAGTGCTGATTATCTTGTGGGAGAAAATGATTTCTGCTCAATAGATTTTGGATTCTATGACAGTAATATCGCTGTTGGCTTTGTAGCTGGTCGCTTTGCTGAACAATTAGAGATGGATGGTCCAGGTGCAGCAACAAGCTTTTGCTCTGAAGCGCTGAAATCAATCTTTGGAAATGACATTACCAAATTTATTAATAAAACTACAGAAACTGCTTGGAAAAGTAATATAAACTCATATGGTTCATATAGTTATGCATTACCCGGTGGATTTGGAGCACGAGAGATTTTAGCCGAAACATTAGATGATCGATTATTTTTTGCGGGTGAAGCGACAATGTCAAACTCTCAAGCAACAGTTCATGGTGCATATCTAAGTGGTATAGAAGTTGCTGCAAAAATCTTGGCAGTCGATAATTCAAATTAGTGTTTAAATAGAACTGAAAGAGGTCATTATGGGAAAGTTAAAACCAATCGCATCAGAAGATAGACGCGTCGTAAATGTTAAAAGTGCAGATTATATCCCCTTTATCAGTGATGGGATCGAAGATGGATCAGTTTTACAACTAGGCGATAGCAAACCACTTGGAAGCGGTTTTCACATATATCGTATGACACCAGGACAAACTACAGTTGCTCATAAACACCAAAGTGACGAAGAATTTTATATTATCGAAGGTGATCTGGTAGATCATGATGGAACCAAATATGGGCCTGGTGATTTAGTTTGGCTTAGGAAAGGGACGGAACATACTTCATATTCCCCAAACGGCTGCTTGATCGTTGTATATTTAGACGCTTAATTCTAATTTAAACATTTATTAAATTTTTGGGTAGTCGGTTTTTAAATATAAATATACTCATGATAAAGACACATAATTCAGAAACAGGCAGTGCATAAAACGCTGACATAAATCCAAATAAATTCCAAAATAGTAGTATCAATAAAATGGGGAAAATAATTGAACGCGCAAGCGCAATTAAAGCTGACTCTTTAGCACAATGCATACCAGTAAAATAACTTATAAATGCGACATTAACACCTGCAAAAATTAACATAGGCCATACAATTGAAACAATTGAAATTGCTAATTTAGATATATCTTCTTCCCCTGAAGGCAAAAAGATACCCACCATTTCTTCACTTAAAGATAATAGTAAAACTGTTACAAACGCAGCAATGATTAAATTTGTAAGTAAACCCATCTTGAAAAAAGTAAAAATTCTATCTGGTTTTTTTGCTCCAAAGTTTACACTTACCAAGGGGGATATTCCATCGCCAACGCCATAAAATATCAACATGGAAAAATACATTAAATAATCAACTACAGTAAATGCTGCTACACCCATTGAACCAATATTAGTTATCAGTATCCAATTAAATACTAATACTATAAATCCAGCAGAAGTTTCCGTCAGAAACTCCGAGAAACCATTAAAAGCAGCACGAGGTATTTCACGCCACGATCCATGAGGTAAAATAAATTTAATTGATCCATACTTCCCCAGAAAATGTGGTAAGACCACAGTCATGCCAATAACAAAAGCAAGCCCAGTAGCAAGAGCAGCACCTTTAAGACCTAAATCCAGCCGCGCAACAAAAATATAATCAAGTAAGATATTAGCTATTGTCGTACTTAATAACCCACAAAATGCATATATAGGCCTACCATCAATTCTTAAAAAATAACTCATTAAAACAGCAAACCCAAATATGGGATAAAACCAAGCAATGTTTTTTAAGTACTCCACGCACATAGCTAATGTTTCGTTTCTAGCACCAAGTAAAAAGGATATATATTCTGGAGAGAAATATGAAATTATTGATAATAATATCATAGCAAATAAAATAACCACAACTGTTTTAGAAAATATATCACATGCGCTATTAGGGTTATCTTCACCTAAATACTTACCAGCAATTACTGCTGACCCACTCGCAAACATCAATATAACGCCCCAAACTACAGTAATGAAAGGCATTATAAGATTTACAGAAGCAAGTGGTATCGCACCAACAAAATTTCCAATAAATATTCCATCAACAACTATTGCAGACGAAATTGCAATCATCCCAAATACAGATGGAAAAGCAAAACGAAAAAATTCTCGGCTAGCCCTTTCATTAATCATTTTATAATTTGATGTTTGCTTGTTCAAAAATTTCTCACTTTAGACTTTGACTCAATCTTTAAAAAATAATAATTCATCAAATATCTAAGACATTATTATTCCTGAATATTGTAAAAGTTTCATTCGGGATAATGTAATGTTTTTACTTCCTGGAAATCCTCAATTCCAATTATACCACCTTCTCGACCATTACCAGATTGTTTGTACCCTCCAAAAGGTGAGCCGTAATTAAATCCACCCCCATTTATATGAACCATTCCCACCCGTAGTTTTTTTGCAATACGCTCCGCTCTCTTGATGTCACCTGATTGCACATAACCAGCTAAGCCATAAGGAGTGTCATTTGCAATCTCAATGGCTTCTTCCTCACTATCGAATGGAATTATAGTTAAAACAGGACCAAATATTTCTTCTTGAGCAATTGCCATTTTATTATGTGCATCCGCAAAGATAGTTGGTCGAACCCAATACCCTTTTTCAAATCCCTCAGGCCGTCCAAGACCTCCAACTAATAAAGTTGCACCTTCTTTAATTCCTTTTTCAATCATAGCCTGAACCCGGCCGTATTGAATATCACTTACGAGAGGCCCTAAATGATTGCCTTCTATAGCTGGGTCATCAACTTTAACTGCTTCACCTAATCGTTTTGCAATTTCTAAAACTTGTTGATAACAACTTCTTTCAACAAGAAGCCGTGTAGGCGCATCACAAGATTGTCCTGTATTTATATAACATTCTTCAATTGATCCTGAAATTCGCTCTTCAAGATTGCAATCAGCAAAAACAATGTTAGGTGATTTTCCACCAAGCTCTAATGCAACACGCTTAATACTGTCAGCAGCATCTTTAGAGACCGATGAACCAGCACGAGTAGATCCTGTAAATGACATCATTGCTATATCTGGGTGCTTTGAAAGAGTTGCACCAGCTAGCGGCCCATCACCTTGTATCATGTTAAAAACTCCAGGAGGGAAACCAGCGTCATGTATCATTTCAGAATACATCACTGATGAAAGTGGGGTGAATTCAGATGGCTTTAATACACAAGTACAGCCCGCAGCTAACGCTGGAAGGGCCTTTAAGGCAATCTGATTAACAGGCCAATTCCAAGGTGTAATTAAACCACAAATACCTACAGGCTCACGTACTTGCATATCACCATTAGAAAGTTTTTCATGCTCCTTTTGGTCTATCAAAGCATCAATATATCCTTCTAAATGACCAACAGCAGCATCTGCCTGCAACTCCAACGACATTGTCATTGGTGCACCCATCTCCAGAGAAATAACTTTGGCTAATTCCGGCAATCTCTTCTTTGAAATTTCTAGTAAAGCTCTTAATAGTTCTAAGCGTTCTTCTTTTGAAGTTTGAGAAAAACTTGGAAAAGCTGATTTAGCTGCTTCTACTGCAAGGTTTACGTCCAATTCATTTGCAAGAATTATCTTCCCAATATGATCTTCATTGGCAGGATTAATCACATCCATAGTAGTTCTTGAAAGCGGTAAAACCCATTTACCATTAATATAATACTTATCCAAATTTGACATTTTTTATCCTTTTATTCAAATTATTTTATCAATAATCTTTTTGATAAATGTAATCTTTCTGCTCACGAAAAGGTAAAAAACACATCTGTGTCTAACGTTCTTTTCCTCATCAACTTATAAAATATTAATTAAAGCATTTAGGGAAAGTATTCAAAATATTGACTGATAAGTCAAGAAATGGAACACTACAATTACACTAGATTATTTAATATGATAGGATAACTTTGTGCCCCGTGATCCAAGATTTGATATTTTATTTGAGCCATTAAAAATTGGCCCAGTAACTACAAAAAATCGATTTTACCAAGTACCTCATTGTACAGGGAGTGGTTGGCATAAACCCCGCACTTTAGCTGGCTTACGTGAAGTAAAAGCAGAAGGTGGATGGGGGGTTGTTAATACTGAATATTGTTCCATCCATCCTTCAAGCGATGACTCACCCCACCCAAGTGCCTCCCTATGGGACAAGGGAGACATTAAATCTCATGCTTTGATGACAGAAAAAGTCCATGCTCACGGTGCTCTTGCTGGTGTGGAACTTGTTATTGGGGGCTCACAAATGGCAAATCTTGCAACAAGAGAAGTTGCTCTTGCTCCTTCTAGCCTCATGAATACTAGTGGAAATCCTTTTCAAACACGAGCCATGGATAAGAGCGATATAAAAAATGTTAGAATTTGGCATCGTAATGCGGCTTTGCGTGCTAAAGAGGCCGGCTTTGACATCGTATATGTATACGCTACTCACGGATATTTAATCTCACAATTCTTATCACCTACGACAAATAAAAGAATAGATGAATACGGTGGAAGTCTTGGCAATCGAATACGGTTTATGCGAGAAATTATTGAAGACACCAAAGAAGCAGTTGGTGATACAATGGCAGTTGCTGTCAGATTCTCTGCAGAAACAAACGCTAATAAATCTGGCGGTGATGGAAATCCTATTCCTGGAGAAACAGAAGAAATTCTTGGTTTACTTGGCGAATTTCCTGACCTTTGGGATATAAATATAAATGACTATTCTCTTGAAATGGGTTTGTCGCGCTTTACTAAAGAAGCCTCATTAATGCCATACGTTAAAGGCATAAAAGAACTCACATCCAAGCCTGTTGTTACTGTGGGTCGCTTTACATCTCCAGATACAATGCTAGCGCAAATAAAAGGGGGAATAGTTGATTTGATAGGAGCAGCACGTCCATCAATTGCTGACCCTTTCCTTCCAAAAAAAATACAAGAAGGTAAATTTGAAGATATACGCGAGTGTATTGGTTGCAATATATGCTATGTAGGTGATGGCAAAGGTGTTCCTATTAGATGCACCCAAAACCCTACAATGAGTGAAGAGTGGCGTAGTGGTTGGCATCCCGAAAAAATTAACAAAAAAATAAGTGACTCAAGCGTTCTAATAATTGGAGCAGGGCCAACAGGATTGGAAGCTGCACATGCCCTTGGAAAACGCGGCTATAAAGTAATGCTTACAGAAGCAAGTCGAGAATTAGGTGGACGTGTAAGTACTGAGGCCAAACTACCTGGTTTATCCCAATGGGCTCGGGTTCGTGACTATCGGTTACAACAGATTGAGAAACTTCCAAATATAGAAGTTTTTCGTGAAAGTAGAATGACACATGACCAGATAATTGAGGTCGGAGCTGAACATATAGCTATTGCAACAGGGTCAGAATGGCGTCGAGACGGTTTTGGAGGCACTCACTTAAACGGAATTGATGATTTAAAGCATTCACCAAACTTATTTACACCCGATGATATCATGGCTGGGAATCTTCCTGATGGCCCAACGATAATATACGATGATGATCACTATTATATGGGATCTGTTATAGCCGAAAAAATAAAAGCTTCAGGTGTACCAACAACAATAGTTACTCCTCAGGATATGGTTTCTAGTTGGGGAGCATACACAACAGATAGATGGAGATCACAATCAAATCTTATGAAGCTAGGAGTTAAGATTATTTGTGCAAAAAGTTTAAAAAGTTTTAATGGGAAAAAAGCAGAATTTGAATGCATATATACCAATTCCAAATCAACAATATCAGCAAACTCCATAGTGTTAGTAACCGCACGAAAACCAAATGATGAACTTTATCATAGTTTATTAATGCATGAGAAAAATTATCCAGGTACAACTATCAAATCTTTAAAAAAGATAGGGGATTGTGATGCACCAGCAATTATTGCAGCAGCTATTTATGCAGGCCATAAATATGCACGCGAGTTAGAAGAAACTATTGATTACGATAATCCGTTTAAACACGATCGTGTATTTTTTGAAGATGGTTAAATGTTTTAAGCATAAATTACAGGCAATAAAAAAATTTAAAATAACTAAAAATTAGAGAATTATGAGATAAAAAATGCCAAAGACAATAAGACTTACTCGTTATGATAAAGTATTAAAAATAGAACTAAATCGCCCTGAAGAATTGAATGCTCTAAACAAGGAAGTTTTAAAAGAAATCTTAGAGCATGTTGTTTCTTTGGATGCTGATCCAGATCTAGCCTGCATAATCTTAACAGGGAATATGAAAGCATTTGCCGCTGGTGCAGATATCAAAGAAATGTGTGATAAATCTTCTAAAGAAATGCGTGAAGGAAGATATTTTTCTGACTGGGAACTATTTGCAAATATGCAAACGCCAAAAATAGCTGCCGTGAACGGATATGCGCTTGGGGGTGGTTGTGAACTTGCTATGATGTGCGATTATATATTGGCTGGTGAAAGTGCAAAATTTGGCCAACCAGAAATAAAACTTGGTGTTATTGCAGGTATTGGTGGAACACAAAGAATGACTAAGCTAATAGGCCGTGCAAAATCAATGGATATGCATCTGACAGGACGAATGATGGGTGCTGAGGAAGCACTTAATTGTGGTTTAATAGCTAGAATATTTCCGGATGAAGAACTAGTCGAAAATGCTTTGGGTATTGCTGAAATTATATCCCAATATTCAAAGCCAGCATTAACAATGATTACTAATTCGATCCATAAAAGCGATAACCTCACATTAGAACAAGGCTTAAAATACGAGAGAAGTTTATTTTATTCATTATTTGATACTAATGATCAAAAAGAAGGTATGAAGGCTTTTATAGAAAAAAGAAAACCCACATTTAATGGAACTTAAATGTGGGAAAATTAATGGTTTAATTTTAGCGATTCATACGATTTTCAATAAGTTTTTCTACGACTTCTGGCTCAGCTAAAGTAGATATGTCACCCAATGAATTATAATCATTCTCAGCAACTTTTCTCAATATTCTTCTCATTATTTTACCTGACCTTGTTTTAGGTAAACCAGGTGCCCACTGGATATAATCAGGACTAGCAATTGGCCCTATCTGCTGACGCACCCATCCTCTTAAAGCCGTACGCAGTTCTTCAGTGTATTCTGCACTCGCATTGAGTGTGACATAACAATAAATTCCTTGGCCTTTAACTTCATGTGGATATCCAACAACTGCAGCTTCAGCTACATCTTTGTGTGCAACCAAAGCACTTTCAATTTCTGCAGTTCCCATTCGGTGACCAGATACATTCAAGACATCATCCACTCGCCCAGTTATCCAATAGTAACCATCTTTATCACGCTTGCATCCATCTTCGGTGAAGTAATAACCTTTATAAGCTTCAAAATAAGTTTTAACAAAACGATCATGATCTCCATAGACCGTTCTCATTTGGGATGGCCAACTTTCTTTAATCGCCAGAACACCTTCACATGCTCCTTCAATTTCTTGACCTGTTTGTGAATCTAAAATTACCGGCTGTACTCCAAAAAATGGTGTTGTAGCAGAGCCTGGCTTAGTCGCAGTAACACCTGGAAGTGGTGTCAGCATATGGCCACCGGTTTCTGTTTGCCACCATGTATCAACAATAGGAACAACACCCTTACCAACAACTTCATTATACCAATTCCAAGCTTCAGGGTTTATTGGTTCGCCTACAGTACCAAGTACACGTAAATCAGATAAATTATGCTTTAAAACTAAATCATCCCCTAAACCCATTAAAGCTCGAATTGCAGTAGGCGCAGTATAAAATTGGTTAACCTTATGTTTCTCACAAACAGCCCAAAAACGTGATGCATCTGGGTATGTCGGGGTGCCTTCAAACATCAAAGTTGTCGCACCATTGGCCAATGGCCCATATACAATATAAGAGTGCCCCGTTATCCAGCCTACATCTGCTGTACACCAGTATGTGTCACCTTCTTGGTAATCAAAAGTATATTGATGTGTCATCGACGCATATACTAAATATCCAGCAGAGGAATGTACTACACCTTTTGGTTTACCTGTAGAGCCAGAAGTATATAGAATAAAAAGAGGATCTTCAGCATTCATCTTTTCAACTGGACAATCACTCGATGCAACAGAAACTAGTTCTTCATAATCAAAATCACGGTTTTCTCTATATGGAGTGCTGTTTCCAGTTCTTCTAACAACTAAAGTTTTAACATCTCCACATATTTCTAATGCGGCATCTACATTTTTTTTCAGTGGAATATTTTTCCCACCTCTTGGGCCTTCATCAGCCGTTACAACTAGTGATGCTTTACAATCAGATATTCTAGAAGCTAACGCATCTGGTGAAAATCCACCAAAGACTATGGAATGGATTGCACCAATTCTAGCACACGCTAACATTGCATATGCAGCTTCTGGAATCATTGGCATATACAAAATAACTCTATCACCTTTTCCAACACCTAATGATTTATACACATTAGCTAATCTAGAGACATGATCATGAAGCTGGTTATATGTAATATGCTTATCAATATTTGGATCATCGGACTCCCATATTATTGCAGTCTGATCTCCACGTGACTCAAGATGTCTGTCAACGCAATTTTCACATACATTTAATTCACCATCTTCATACCATTTTATTGATATGTTTGGATATTCAAAGGAAGTATTTTTAACTTTCGTAAATGGAGTAATCCAATCAATGCGTTTGCCATGCTCTCCCCAAAAAGCATCTGGATTAGAGACTGATTCAGTATACATTAATTCATATTTCTCTTTATTCGCATGAGCATTTTTTGCAAAATCTGGAGTTGGTTGGAATACTTTTTCAGTCATACTATTACCTTTAAGATTTAAATACTAAATCGATTAATCATTATTCTTTAATCTATTAATTTTTTAAATTGCTAAATACTCATGACGCAATTCTTCATTTTCTAAAACTTCTTTTGCTGTCCCAGAGAATACTACACCACCAGTATCAAGAATAACCGCACGATCTGCTAATTTTAAAGCAGCAACAGCATTTTGTTCTACAATTATAGTAGTAATTCCTTGCTCGCGAATAAGGCGTAAGGTTTTTTCAATTTCCTGAACGATAACAGGTGCTAAACCCTCATATGGCTCATCTAAGAGTAATAATTTTATATCCCGTGCAAGTGCTCGCCCGATAGCCAGCATTTGTTGTTCACCGCCTGAAAGTGTTGTTCCTTCTTGTTTTCTACGCTCACCAAGACGAGGAAATAATTCATAAATTCGCTCTAGGGACCATCCAATTGGTTTTTCAATTTGTGCTAATTGCAAATTTTCTTCCACAGTTAAACCTTGAATGATCCTTCGATCTTCTGGGACTAAAGAAATACCTGCTTGAGCAGCTTCCCAAGCTTTCATTGTATGTAAGGGTTGATGATCTAGCCAGATTTCACCTTTATTTACTGATGGCTCATCTAAGCGAGCAATTGCACGTAATGTAGAAGTTTTACCTGCTCCATTTCTCCCTAAAAGTGCTAAAATTTCACCTTCATGCACATTCAACGATACACCTTGCACGATATAGCTTTCTCCATAATATGCATGAATATCATGTGCTGAAAAATAAATAGGCTTTGAAGGTTCTGCATTATCTGGAGTGTTAATCATCTAGTTTTTTACCTTATACTTGAGCTTCACCAAGGTAAGCTTCTTTTACCTTAGGATGCCCTTTAATTTTTTCTGGAACGTCTTCAACAATGACAGTTCCTTGGGCTAGAACTGAAATTTTTTGAGCTAATGAAAAAACAACACCCATATCATGTTCAATTATAACCATAGTAATTTTAAGCTTCTTTTGAATACTTTTCAAAAGCTCGATTGTACTTTGAGTATCAGCTCGAGCCATACCAGCTGTAGGTTCATCAAGCAAAAGTAATTTTGGATTTTGAGAAAGACACATTGCCATTTCTAGTCTTCTTTTATCACCACGAGACATTGACGATGCAAGCATGTCTTTTTTATTAATAAGATCAACATCAACTAACATTTTCTCAGCTTTCTCAGCCATATCTTTATTTTCAGAAACTCTCGACAAGGCATTAAGAGCAAATGAACCATCACGTTTAGCGAAACATGGAATTAAAGTATTTTCCCAAACCGTTAGTTCTGAAAATATTTCAGGCGTTTGAAATACGCGGCTTACTCCAAGTTGGTTTATCTCATGTGGTTTGATACCTAATAAAGATTGCCCATCAAACATTACAGTGCCTGTATCTGGCATTAGTTTTCCTACAAAACAATTTAATAATGTAGATTTACCTGCACCATTCGGCCCAATTATTGCATGAATTTTACCCTCTTCAATGTCTAAATTAACATTGTGCAATGCTTTAAGACCACCAAAGCTCTTATTCACATTTTGAACATCAAGAATTCCCATAAGTTGATCCTATTCTGCTGGTGTTGATTTGGCTTCAGATGTATTTTCATCTCCACCTTTTCGGCGTTTCCACCAATTACCAATTCGTGACATTCCCTCCATAAGACCTCCAGGTAAAAAAATCACAATCAACATGAACATTATACCCAATGTTAAATGCCATCCTTTTCCTGTAAATAAATGAAGTATCCAAACAATAACATTTTCCAATCCGTCTGGCATCCATGCGAACCATCCATGTAGGACAGTATCATTAATTTTTGAAAAAATATTTTCAAAATATTTTATGAATCCTGCGCCCATTACAGGCCCTAATAGTGTCCCTGTTCCACCCAAGATTGTCATCAAGACAATTTCACCAGACGCAGTCCATTGCATACGCTCCGCACCTGCTAAAGGATCCATCGATGCCATTAAACCACCTGCGAGACCTGCATACATCCCCGATATCACAAATGCGGCGAGTGTATATGGCCGTGTATTAATTCCTGTATAGTTAAGACGTGTTTGGTTTGTTTTAACTGCGCGCAGCATCATTCCAAAAGGTGAGCGAAAAATACGAATAGATAAATAAAATGCAATAAGTAAAAATATTGCACATATATAATACCCAATATTAAACTGAAAATCCCATGCACCCAAATTTAATGTCCAAGTGTCACGCATTTCCATACCAAAAAGTGATGTTACAGGTAAATTTCCAGAAACGTTCTCTGCAGCAAAAATTCTTGGATCATTGAGTGTTATTTGAAGACCTGTTTCACCGTTTGTCAGCGGAGTAAGAACTGAGTATGCTAAAGCAAAACTCATTTGAGCGAAGGCTAGTGTTAAAATAGAAAAGTAAATACCCGATCTTCGCAATGAAATAAATCCAATTAACAAAGAAAATAGTCCTGCAACAATAACTGATAAGATTATAGCAGGGATAATATTCATTGATAATAATTTAAACATCCAGACTGCAGAATACGATCCTACACCAAGAAATGCGGCATGACCAAAAGATAAATAGCCTGTTAAACCAAAAAGAATATTAAAACCAATAGCAAGTATTCCATAGATAGCAAAACGTTGCATTAAGTCAGGATATCCAGCGTTAAATTGTGCTAGCCCAGAATCTGTTGGGAATGGGTTTAAAATAAATGGGGCTAATATTGCGATTATAGCTACAAAATATAATGTTCGCGTATCAGCATTTGAAATACTTTTCATGATTATTCCTCCATCACACCAGCTTTGCCCATTAGCCCTCTGGGTCTAGTAAGCAGAACGATTATTGCAACAAGATAAATTATAATTTGGTCAATTGATGGCAGATAAAGCATCTCAAAGAAGCCTTTGACTTCATTCATTGAAGCAAAACTTTCTAGTATCCCCAATAGAAATCCTGCCAATACTGCTCCTGGCAATGATCCCATTCCACCCACAACAACTACAACGAATGATAAGACTAAAAAGTCCATTCCCATGTGATAATTGGGAGAATTTATAGGAGTATACATTACCCCCGCTAAACCTGCGACAGCTGCAGCTATACCAAACATAATTGTAAAACGCCGATCAATATTTATGCCCAGCAAACCGACAGTTTCTCTGTCAGCCATTCCAGCTCGCACCACCATTCCGAATGTTGTGAATCTCAGAAAAGCAAATACTGCACTAATAATTACTGCTGAAAATGCAAAGTATATTAATCTCCAGTATGGATAACTCGCATCAAGACCAATCAAAGCACCTACATTGAAAGATCCAACGAACTGATCAGGGGCTGGAGTAGGAATAGGGTTTGCACCATAATTTGCTTTAACCAATTCTTGTATCACAATTGCTAATCCAAAAGTTACAAGGATTTGATCTGCATGCGGTCTTTTGTAAAAATGTTTAATTAGACCACGTTCCATAATGTAACCAATCGATAACATTACAGGAATTGCCACTATGATTGATAATGGTACATTCCAGTCAATAATAACATTTCCAACGTTTGGCCCAAACCACTCTACAATGTAGGGGGTTTTTACCTTTAAAGGATTGCCTAAAAAATCTAACTGAGATGGATCAATCGTTATTTTTGAAACAGACATTAATTTTTGTAAAGACACCGCACAAAATGCGCCTAGCATAAACAAAGCACCGTGGGCAAAATTAACAACCCCCAAAGTGCCAAAAATTAGAGTAAGCCCCAAAGCAATTAATGCATAGGCACTTCCTTTATCTAAGCCATTTAATATCTGTAAAAGAATTGCATCCATGTTGTGTCCAAACTATTTTTCAATAAGTTAGTTTAACCTAACTTTTAAAATAGGCCACAGCGAAAACGCTGTGGCCTTTATTATATAAATGTATAACTTTTATGCGCCTGGGTTACATTTACCCAATGCACCACCTGCAAACATTGGATGGTCAACAGCATATTCAACTTGACTACGTGGAGTAATCTCAACAACTTCCAGCACGTCAAATTCTGATGTCGGGTTTTCTTTACCCTTCACAACTAACACATCTTTGAAACATTGGTGATCTTCCGCACGATATTCAGTTGGACCATTACCCATGCCGTCAAATTTAAAGCCTTCAAGAGCCTCTCCAACACCACACGGATTGAATGTACCTGCACGTTCACATGCGTCCGCATATAATAATGTTTGAACATAAGTTGTGTGAGCGGCTTGAGATGGTGGGAAACCATACTTTGTGCCGAATGATTTAACAAATGCTTTAGTACCTTCGTCTGAAAGTGACCAATGCCAGTTCGTTGAACCAAAGATACCCTTAACATTTTCACCCGCACCACGAGCCATGAGACGAGAATATAGCGGTACAACAATTTCAAAATTCTTATTGTTGACAACTTTATCTCTTAACCCAAACTGCACCGCAGATGTAAGTGAGTTAATCATATTTCCACCATAGTGGTTTAATACAAGAACATCAGCACCTGAATTTAATACTGGAGCAACATAAGATGAGAAGTCTGTTGTAGCGAGAGGTGTTAATACATTATTCACTGTATTCCAACCTTTTGCTTCTGTTGCCGCCTGAATTGATTCTTGTTGTGTCCAACCCCATGTATAATCAGCTGTTAAATGGTATGCATTACGATCTTTCCCATATCGGGCTTCCAAAACAGGTGCTAATGCAGCTCCTGACATGTAACCGTTGAAGAAATGACGGAAACCGTTAGCTTTTTTATCTTTACCAGTTGTATCATTTGAGTGTGTCAAACCAGCCATAAAGATAACACCAGCTTCTTGGCATAATCCCTGAACTGCAATTGCAACACCTGAAGATGAGCCACCAGTAATCATTACTGCGCCATCTTTTTCGATCATTGATTTTGCAGAAGCACGTGCAGCATCTGATTTAGTTTGAGTATCACCAGTTACATATTCAACTTTTTTACCCAGGATACCATTACCTTTGAGAGCTTTTGATGAAAATGTATTCATCATTCCACCATCGCCACCACCATTAAGATGCTCAACAGCAAGTTTGTATGCGCGCAATTCATCCGCACCCTCGTCCGCATATGGACCAGATTGTGGAACGTTAAAGCCCAGAGTAACTGAACCGCCTGTAGGTGCATTTGTATACGCAGCTAAAGGACTTGTAATGAAAGTAGGCATCGCTAAACCAGCACCAACTGTTGCACTGGTCTTAATTAGCCCACGTCTTGTAAACTTTGACATAGATTTCCTCCCTAGTTCTGCACGTAAGCTGCCTCCTCGCAACTTTCGCCAGTGTCATTTAGACTATTTCACTTTAACCCAAAATGTAATCATAGCAACAACTCATTGTTAATAAACAATAATATTGTAAATCTTTTTATTTTATTTCTACTTTATTTGTAAATAAATTTACACTATAGTAAATAAAACGTTTTAAATTAAGGTCTTAAAATATGGCTGGAGCTCTCCTTGGAACCAGAATACGAGAAAATAGAAAAGCGCTAAGGCTTACTCAAAAGGATTTAGCTAAGGTCGCAGGAATTTCTGCATCCTATTTAAATTTAATAGAACACAATCGTAGAGGAATCGCTGGCAAAACATTAAATACAATCGCCAGAGCGTTATCAGTAGAACCTTCAGAACTATCTGATGGTATGAATCAAGCACTTGTTGATCGTTTAAAATCTGCTGCTATTCGCAACAAACAAATAAAAACAGAGGGTGACAGAATTGAGGAATTCACAGCCCGCTTCCCAGGCTTTGCAAGATTGATTGCCAGGCAAAGTGACCAAATTAATATACGAGATGAAGAATTTACCATTTTATCAGATCAACTAAAGCATGATCCTTATTTTGCAGAGGCGATGCATTTATTATTATCTAACATTACTACTATAAGGTCTACTGCAGACATATTAGCCAAAAATAAAAAAATACCGCTAGAAACATCAAATAGGTTTATAGATAATTTAGCGAATGAAGCTCTCAAACTTTCTAAGACAGCCGAAGATATTTTTGACTACTTTGAACCAACATCTGAAAAGCAAGTAACAACCTTAGATTTATCACCCTTTGAAGTACTTTTGGAAAAAAACAAATTCTATCTTGATGACCTAGAAAATAATCAACGAACTGTGGATGAAATTTTAACCCCATTACAACTTTCATCAGAAGATTATTTAAAAACAAAAAACTCATTAAATGCATACGCCGAAATGGTTCGAAATCTACCAATTAATTTGTTTTTGGAGGTTGCAGAAAAACATAGCTTTGATGCAATTGCGTTAGCAAAACATTTTAATTCTGACATACTTTCAATATGTTTCCGATTGGCACATTTACCAAACAAATCAAACATACCAAAATTTGGTATAATTCAATGTGATGCTTCAGGAGCTGTTCTATATCGCAAACAATTGAATTCTTTTAGCCTACCAAGGTATGGTGGAGCATGCCCATTGTGGCCGGTCTATCGTAGCTTATCTCAACCACTACAACCTATAAGAGCCATGCTTGATATGCCAATGGGTGACCGCTTTCATACTATAAGCTTTGCGTATCCAACAGAAGTCGCACAAATTGGAATGCCCGCATTAACAGAAGCTGTTATGTTGTTCACCCCTGACTACATAATGCTGCCCAAAATATCACACGCTCAAACGCCACAATTAGCAGTTGGGCTTCAATGTACAGTATGCTCAAGAAGAGAATGTTCATCGCGAAGGGCATCATACTTACTTGACAATGAATAAATAAATTGCACCTTCGATTAATTAAGATAAGCTAGCATTTCACTTTCTCAAGGGGGAAGAGACGTGAAAAAGTCAATTGCAATAGTTGAAGATGAACCATTTATAATAGAAGCCTTAACTTTTTTATTGGAAAATGAAGGCTTTGGTGTAAGTGCTATCTCAGATGGTGCCGAAGCAATAAATTTTATTATTAAATCAAAACCTGATTTGGTAATTTTAGATATCATGCTACCAAATGTCAGTGGAATGAAAATATTGGAAGATGTTCGGGCGATAGATGAAATATCTCATTTGCCAGTTTTGATGTTAACAGCAAAGGGTCAAAAAAAAGATCGAAGAGCTGCTGAAGACGCTGGGGTCAGTAAGTTTATGACAAAGCCATTTGATAATGAAGAGCTTATAAAACATGTCAAACTAATGATAAATTCATGAACAATAGCTCAAGTGCAAAACGAGATGTAGAGCGGAGGAAACTGCGTAAAATTACTGAGTTTTCTCTCGGTATACCCATTTTAGCAATTTGCTTACTCGTTTCCCCTTTACTTAACGGCTTCACATCAAACATAGATAAAGCTAATTTTTCTTCTGTAATTTTTTACATTTTTGGTGCTTGGGGTATTTTGATAATATTGGCAATTATCATGGCACGCTTACTCACAAATGGGGTGGATGAAGATTAATGTTAAACTCAAATGTAATTGTAATAATTTGTTTGATATATGTTGGATCTCTGTTCGCTGTAGCCGGCCTTGCTGAACGTCGTGCTAGACAAAGAAAATTAGGTTTCTTACAGTCACCTTTGATCTATACTCTATCTATTTCAGTATATTGCACTGCATGGACATTTTATGGATCTGTAGGATCTGCAGCCACAAATGGCTTTGAATTTTTGGCTATTTATCTTGGGCCAACAATTGTATTCGTTGGGTGGTGGTGGTTTTTAAGAAAACTAGTTCGCATCGGCAGAACACAAAGAATTACTTCAATTGCTGATTTAATTTCTTCCCGGTACGGTAAAAGTAATACATTGGGTGTAATTGTTACTTTATTAGCAATTTTTGGGTCTACTCCATATATCGCATTACAATTACAATCCTTAACACTAAGCTTTGCAGTTTTTACAGAAAATACCACCACAGACTACAACCCAGTTATAACTGCACTATTTATTGCTGCTGGCCTCGCATTATTTACAATATTATTCGGAACTCGCAATTTAGACGCCAATGAGAGGCATCACGGAGTTGTTACTGCAATCGCAGTTGAGGCGATTGTTAAGTTGGTTGCTTTTATATCTGTTGGGGTTTTTGTAGTTTGGGGCCTCAGCGAAGGCCCAAATAATATGCTACAAATTATGGAAAAAAGCATACCAATTACAAATCAAGTATTTTCACCAAGATGGGTTACATTAACTTTTTTATCTGCAACAGCAATAATTTGTTTACCTCGAATGTTTCAAGTTATTGTCGTTGAAAACAGTGCTGAAAAACATTTAGCAACTGCAAGTTGGGCTTTTCCACTTTACTTACTTTTAATGTGTATTTTTGTTTTACCAATAGCGGCAACAGGTTTAAACATTTTACCAGAGGGCTCTAATCCAGATTTATTTGTTCTAACAATACCTTTGGCAGAAAATCGCGGTACATTAGCAGCATTAGCATTTTTGGGTGGGTTTTCTTCAGCTACATCTATGGTGATTGTAGCAGCTATTGCATTATCGACGATGGCATCCAATCATATAGTACTACCACTTTGGCTCTATGCTGTTCAAAAAAGAAACCCAGAAAGCGATGACGTTAGGACTGTATTATTACGCTCTAGAAGAATCAGTATCGCTTGCATAATTGGGTTTGGGTATTTGTACTTTATTCTTACTGGAGGCACCTCAGCACTTGCTTCTATTGGTTTAATTGCATTTTTAGGAGTGGCACAGGTATTACCAGCTTTAATAGGTGCATTATTTTGGAGAAATGCTACTAGAAAAGGTGCAATTTACGGAATTTCTACTGGTTTTATTATCTGGGCTTATTCATCGTTTTTACCAAGTTTTGGTGGTGATTTTATTTTAAATTCAGAAATTTTAAAACAAGGCCCATTTGGTTTGTCATTTTTGAGACCTCAGGCATTATTTGGAATAAATATTAACGATCCTCTAACGCATGCAGTTTTCTGGTCCATATTCCTCAATACCGTAGTATTCATAGTCACTTCATTAGCTTCAACTCCATCTCCGTTAGAAAGATTGCAAGCGCAAAAATTTATCAATGTATTTGGTCAGAAATCCAATATCACATCTGTGGGAGATGGTGTAACACCAGATGACCTGTTCATACTTGCACAAAGAATTTTAGGCAGGAAAGATGCGCAAATACTTTTTAATAAATTCTCACAAAAACAGGGGCGCACTGATTTACCCGATATCACTGTTGATCTAATGGAAACATTAGAGCAAAAGTTTGCAGGATCTGTTGGAGCAGCAACAGCACATTCAATGATAACTCAAGCAGTTGGAAATCAATCAATTACTGTAGAAGACTTAATTGCAGTAGCAGATGAGACAGTACAAGTCATAGAATACTCTGCAAGATTGGAAGAGCAGTCAAAAGAGTTAACTAGGGCAGCAGCGGAGCTAATGGATGCTAATAGTAAGCTAACTGAATTAGGCACCCAAAAAGATGAATTTTTAAGCCATGTGAGTCATGAATTAAGAACACCCATGACTTCAATAAGATCTTTTTCAGAAATATTACAATCAAACGAAAAACTTGATAAAGACCAGTTAAAGTATTTTTCGACGATTATAAATGATGAAAGCAAACGATTAACACGTCTATTAGATGAAATATTAGATTTAAGTTTTTTGGAAAGTGGTCAAGTTAAATTAAACATTTCAAACCTACGCTTAAATGAGATCTTACAAACAGCACTTCAATCAACACAACAAAGCATAGCAAATTCGAATGCTTTATTAGAGTTTGATGTGAACTTCACAAATACTAAAATTCAAACAGATCCTGATCGCTTATCACAAGTGTTCATAAATCTAATAACCAATGCAGTTAAGTATAATGATAAAAGCCAACCAACTTTAAAGATTAGTTGCCAAAAAGATAATGATTTCTTGTGTGTTTCTTTTCAAGATAATGGGCCAGGTATTCCGGAAGCTAAACACACAATTATCTTTGAAAAATTTACGAGGTTATCCAATACAGAAAACAGTAGCGGAGTTGGATTGGGGCTGGCAATTAGTCAAGAAATAATGAAAAATTTAGGTGGTTCCCTTATATGCTTAGAAAGTAAAATAGGGGCAAATTTTCAAGTAAAAATACCCTTAAATTAATATAAGGGTGCTTGTACCAAAGAGAAACTTATTATGACAGAACAAGTATTTTTAATCTTATGTTTATTCTCTATTTTTATAATAGCTGGCACTATAAAAGGTGTTGCTGGATTAGGATTGCCAACAACCGCAATGGGCCTTATGACCATAACCATTGCTCCAAGAACGGCAATCGCATTATTAATATTTCCACTTATATTTACTAATGCTTGGCAAGTTTTTAGATCAGGAAATGTACACCAAACATTTAAAAAATATTTCCCATTTATTATAATGTTAATTATTTTTGTATGGCTAACTGTCAACAAAACTGCTCAAGTTAGCGATAATACATTAATTGGATTTTTAGGGTTTGTAATTTTATTATTTGTAATTGTGAATATTTTCAAAAATGCACCATTCATCCCAAACCATCATGATAGAAAGGCACAAATTATATCAGGCTTTATAGCAGGTGTGATGGGGGGTCTAACGTCAGTATGGGCACCTCCACTCGCAATTTATTTAGCCGCTAGAAGGGTCAAGAAAGAAGAGTTTGTTCGAGTTAGTGGGTTAATTTTTTTCATTGGATCCATACCACTTTTAATAGCGTATTTGAATCAAGGCCATATGAATAAAGAATTATCATTACTGTCAGTTTTCTTATTATTACCAACATTTATTGGCTTTTGGATTGGTGAAAAAATTAGAAATAAAATGTCAGAAATTATTTTTAAAAAATTTATATTGATTATCTTTTTAATCATGGGACTTGATTTGATTAGACGTGCGTATACATAAAATCAAACTTTAAAATTAAATGCAGAAATACTATTCTCTGCTCCATCAAACATCATAGGTCTCGCAATGGGTGGCTCAGCTCTTTGAGCACAGTGAGGCCTTTCGCATAGACGACAATTTTGGCCAACATCTGCACGATCAACAGCACCACCTGAAGCATATATCATGTCCGTTATGAATTCAGCTTCACAGGCCAACATTATAGCAGTCTGGCGCATATTTTCACCATAAGCACCACCACTTTGTTTTGTAGACCGATTTAATGTAAAATATGCTTGTCCATTGGGGCTTTCTACAATTTGTGTAAGAAGTTGTTGTGGAAGTGAAACAGCTTTGAAAATTGATAGCTTAGGACACTGACCACCAAATGTATTCTTAGGATACCCCCTAAGTCCAACTCTGCGAACTTTATTTCCTGCTTGATCTACTTCCTGAAGGAAAAATGGAATCCCCTCCATATCTGCTCGACTTAAAGTCGTCATACGATATGCAACCTCACCAAAAGAAACATCAAAACGCTTTGCAATTGCTTCAACATCATATTTCATTCTTTGTGATGTTTGAAAAAATCTTTTATAAGGTAATAACAATGCTAATGCAGTATAATTCATTAACTCAATCTTGCCCGCCTTTATTGCTTCAGGGGATTTTAGATTCAATCTTAATACAGCCCTGTCAATTTCTTCAGACAACTCACAATTTACAAGATAACATGCTAGCTCTGCAACACGGCCGTAAGAATTGAGCCTATCAGAAATAAATAAACGCATAGAATGCTTATCAAATCGTCGTGTCCATTCAGGCATTGTATTAATCGGGAGTGTTTGAACAGTAATTCGGTGATTTTTTAATAACCTATCTTGTAAGGCAGCAAACATACCACTGCCCAGGTCAAGTTCTGATGCTAAATTTTCTGCAGAGCGATCTAGATTGTCATAATAATTATCTCTACTTTCCATAGCACTTTGAACCAAATCAGTGGGTAGAGCAGTTTGGCTAATATCCTGACCTTCAGTCATACCAGCATTTAATTCTGATAATCTTAATAAAGCTTGCCTATATCCTTCATGTAACTTTTTAATACCGCTCGCAACGTTTGGTGCAACATCCGCAACCTCAAATAATTCCTCATATCCAGGTAATTCTCCCTGCAGTAAAGAATCAGAGAATATTTCCTTTAAAGCAGTAACGGTACCGTCTGAATCTCCTTCAAGCTCTTCAGGCGATATATTATATGTTTTGGAGAGTTTTAATATCAATTGAACCGTAATTGGGCGTTGATTTCTTTCAATTAAATTCAAGTAACTTGGAGATATATCCAACTCATTCGCCATGGCACTTTGGCTTAATCCAATTGAATTACGGATTTTTTTTACCCTTGGACCAGCAAATATTTTCTGAATATTCATTTACAATCTTTACAAGTTTACAAATTATTATTTACAATATATTACAATATTACTTTAAATATTCAAGTATTAATCAATATTTTATAGATAAATTTTGTAAATAAATACACAAAGTTCTTAAGAAACTAGAATTTTACATAACTTAAATTTTTTAACATCATAAAATTTAGTAATTTTTTTACAAAGGGGAATGAAATGGCATATGACGGGACATCACTTGATACCATCAATAGTTTAAAATCTGAAAATGGTTCATCATGGGATGCAATCAATCCAGAACATATTCAACGTATGAGAATGCAAAACCGTTTTAAAACTGGTTTAGACATCGCTCAATACACTGCAGATATCATGCGTGAAGATATGGCAGCTTATGATGCAGATAGTTCACAATATACTCAATCACTTGGATGCTGGCATGGCTTTATCGGGCAGCAAAAAATGATTGCCATCAAAAAACATTTTGGCACAACTAAAAGAAAATATTTGTATTTATCTGGTTGGATGATTGCAGCTCTACGCTCAGAATTTGGTCCATTACCAGATCAATCAATGCATGAAAAAACATCTGTTCCTGCCTTAATTGAAGAATTATATACTTTTTTAAGACAGGCAGATGCTCGTGAATTAGGTGGTCTTTTCCGTGAATTAGACGCAGCTCCTGATTCAACAACAAGATCAAATGTTCAAGCAAAAATTGATAACTTTGAAACACATGTTGTACCAATTATTGCTGATATTGATGCAGGATTTGGTAACCCTGAGGCAACATATCTACTAGCAAAGAAAATGATTGAAGCGGGAGCATGTGCACTTCAGATAGAAAACCAAGTATCAGATGAAAAGCAATGTGGCCACCAAGATGGCAAAGTTACTGTTCCTCATGAAGATTTTTTACAAAAAATTCGTGCTTGCCGACACGCATTCTTAGAGCTTGGTATAGATAATGGTATCATAGTTGCACGTACCGATAGCCTTGGTGCAGGCTTAACTAAACAAATAGCTGTAACCAAAGAACCAGGCGATTTGGGTGATCAATATAATAGCTTCCTAGATTGTGACGAAGTGACTTTGGATACTATGGGAAATGGCGATGTTGTTATCAAACAAGACGGCAAGCTTATGCGTCCTAAACGTTTACCATCAAATTTATTCCAATTTAAAGAAGGTACTGGAGTAGACCGCTGTGTTCTAGATTCAGTAACTTCATTGCAAAATGGGGCTGATATGATTTGGATTGAAACTGAAAAACCTCACATTGGTCAAATTGGTGAAATGATCAACCGTGTTAAACAAACAGTTCCTAACGCAAAATTAGTTTATAACAACTCACCATCGTTTAACTGGACATTAAATTTCCGCCAACAAGTTTATGATGCATGGCTAGAAGAAGGCCGTGATGTTTCTTCTTATGACAGGGCGAAATTAATGTCTGTGGATTATGACGAAACAGAATTATCGATCCTAGCAGATGAAAAAATCAAAACATTTCAAGCTGATGCAGCCAAGGATGCCGGTATATTCCACCACCTCATCACACTTCCAACTTATCATACAGCTGCTCTTTCGACCGATAACCTAGCTAAAGAATACTTTGGGTCAGAAGGCATGCTAGGTTATGTGTCAGGAGTACAACGTAAAGAGATACGACAAGGCATAGCCTGCGTTAAACACCAAAATATGTCTGGATCAGACCTTGGTGACGACCACAAAGAATACTTTGCCGGAGAAGCTGCACTAAAAGCTGCTGGTGAAGACAATACAATGAACCAATTCAACTAAGGAGAGATATTATGACTGCACAAATAAAAGCCGTAGAGCCAACTACATCTGAAAAAATTGATCAAGCAGATCAAGCAATCCGAATGTTAGCAAATGACTTACACAGATTAAATCAATCAGTTGCACGAGCAGTTGAAGCCGGCGTCACAGTTGAATTAATTAGATCAAGTCGCCACCATAACGGTGACGGTAATTGGGGAGATTTATTAATCCCAGTGATCACTAAAAAGGGTTAATTCCCTTGTTGGGTAAGGAATCATAACAGCCAAACCCACAAAGCCCCAGTTATTCACTGGGGCTTTAATTATTTTGATAAATTATTTTTTTCGAAGATTTATCAATCTAAATCAAAAGCGTGAGGTAGTAACTCAGATATCGATAAGATTTTATAATCTCCATCTTTATTAGAACAAATCACAGGAAGGTTTTTACCAAACTCCCAAATTACTTGCCTACAAATTCCACAAGGGGTAACCATAGTATCTGTTAAGTTAGTAACACATATTGCTTCAATTGCAGTTTTACCTTTTGCAATTCCAGAACTTATCGCAGTGCGCTCAGCACAGATAGTTGCACCAAAGGACGCATTCTCAACGTTACAACCAACTTCAATCGAACCATCTTCATAGAGTATGCTCGCTCCAACATGAAAACTTGAATATGGGACATGCGCATTAGACATAACCGACTTAGCAGCGACAAGTAATCGATCAATTGTATCTTTATCCAACATGTTTGTTTGTACCTTTTAAAAAATTCATTTCTTGTAGGGGACACCAATAGCTGATGGAGGACTTGGCCGTCCAATAAATCCTGACAACAAAATAATAGTCATAATATACGGCAGCGCAGACATTAATTGGGCAGGAACCTCACCAATTAAAGGCAAGTCTATATCTTGTAATCTAGAAGTTATTGCATCTAAAAAACCAAACATTAAACACGCCCAAAAAGCTCGGATAGGGCGCCAGTTACCAAAAATTACGGCAGCTAATGCGATATAACCTTTACCTGCAGACATCTCACGAACAAAATTTGCGCCGTGAGAGATTGAAAGATATGCGCCGGCAATTCCACAAAATACACCACCTACAATAAGTGCACGATAACGTAGCCAAGTCACAGAAACCCCTGCACTATCAACAGCTATAGGGGATTCTCCAACTGCACGTAAACGCAAACCAAATCGACTTTTGTATAAAATAAACGAAGCAATAGGCACACACAGCAAAGCAACATAAACCAATAAGCTATGCCCACTTATTAACTCTCTATAAATTGTTCCAATAACTGGTACATTATCTAAAGCATCAACAAACCAGAGCTCGATTGGCCTAAATCTTTCACCTGAACTAAGCGTTGGCGTTTGACCGCCTCGCTTGAAGATGGCAATGCCTAGAATTACAGTAAGCCCAGATGCTAAAAAGTTAATGGCAACCCCGCTTACAACTTGATCACCTCTGTGAGTTATACAAGCAAACCCATGAAGCAGTGACATCATTACTGACGCACAAATTGCACCCATCAAACCCAACCATACCGATCCAGTTAAACTAGCGATTGTTGCAGCAACAAAAGCACCTGACAGCAATTTTCCTTCAAGAGAAATATCTACAATGCCCGATCTTTCAGAGAATATACCTGCCATAGCACAAAGCATCAGAGGTGTTGCAACACGAAGCGTAGCGTCAAGTGCCCATAAAGTCTGAAACAGAAAATCAATCATCATTTGCACCATTCTTTGTAATATTATTGAATATTTTAGAAAGTGCGGGATTAAACATATATGCCAGTGCACCAGAAAATAAAATGATCATGCCTTGAATGAGTAAAACCATATCACGAGTAATAGATTGAAATTCAAAATCTAACTCTGCTCCACCCTGGAATAATGCTCCAAACAATAAACTAGCAAAAAATATACCAACAGGATGATTACGCCCCATTAACGCAACAGCTATACCTGTAAATCCATATCCAGCCGTGAAGTTTAATATTGCCCTATGTTGGACACCCATAACCTCATTGACTGCTAATAAGCCCGCAAATGCACCTGAAATTGTCATAGTAATAATGATAATTTTTGGAACATTTATACCTGCATAATTTGCCGCATCCTGATTTTTGCCAACAGCACGAATTTCATAACCTAATCTAGTTTTCCAGATTAAAACCCAAAACACAAAGAGTGCAAAAAGCGCTAGAAGAAATGATAAATTTAATGGAGATGAAGTAATATCAATACCAAATAAACTAAAGAATGTTTCGAAAGACGCTAACTGTGCACTTTCTGGAATAAGATCAGACTGAGGGGATTGTTGACCTAATTGAATTAATGGCCCAGCAAGTAAATAAACCATTAAGGACGATGCTAAAAAGTTAAACATTATAGTTGTAATAACAACATGGCTGCCTCTTTTTGCCTGTAAATATCCAGGAATAAATGCCCAAGCCGCACCAATCAATGCTGAACAAATTATACAAAGTAAAACGACAAAAAGCGCTGGTAAAAATGGTGCAAATAAAGCTGTTGCTAATAATATTCCTAAACTACCAACATAAGCCTGCCCTTCACCACCAATATTAAATAATTTAGCATGAAATGCAGTTGCTACAGCCAATCCAGTAAAAATAAAGTTTGTAGTATAATATAATGTATACCCAAGGCTTCCTGGATAAATGAATGCTCCTTTGAGCATTACCATCAAAGCATCCCAAGGATTTTCACCAATGATATAAACAACAATTCCACATACAAAAAAAGCAGTGCAAAGATTAATAAAAGGTAAAAGAATTAAATCTGCCCAACGCGGCAAAGGTTTAATAACACTCAATTTGAGGCTCCTTGTGAAATACCTGCCATCATCAAACCAAGATCTTTTGGATTGGCGTCATCACCATTTACCGTCGAGACTTCTTGACCTTTGTTCATGACCAAAATTCTATCAGACAGCCCCAAAATTTCATCTAATTCTACTGATACCAATATAATTGCACATCCTTGGTCTCTCAATTCAATTAATTGTTTATGAATAAACTCGATTGCACCGACGTCTACTCCTCTGGTTGGTTCACCAACAATCAATAGTTTTGGATTCTTATAAAGCTCTCGAGCCACAACAATTTTTTGTTGATTTCCTCCTGAAAAGCTACTGGCAAGCAACTTTGGATTTCTGGGGCGAATATCATACTCATCCATTCTTTCAGCTGCATGCATTAACATATGATTTTTATCTAATAGTTTTTTCCCACCAGTCATCTCTGTATTATGAAACCCTAAAACCATATTTTCATAAGCTTCAAAACCTAAAATTAATCCATGTTTATGTCTATCTTCTGGAATATGACCGATTGAGTTTTCTCTCATTGTAAAAGGTGATACTTTGGTATCTCGATCTATCTTTTTGCCAAGTATCTCAAAATATCCTTCGTCAGGCTTTCTCATTCCAGATAGAATCTCCATAAGAGGCGTTTGCCCATTACCTGAAACACCTGCGATCCCTAATATTTCTCCAGCTTTTACATGAAATGATAAGTCATCTAGAACTTTATGGCCTCGTGAAGAAAAGCAACCCAAACTATTTACATTAAGCGCTATTTCTTTTGGTTTAGCCTTAGGTTTCTCAACATTTAGTAAAACTTTGCGGCCAACCATTAACTCAGCTAGCTCCTGTGGGTCTGTGTTACTTGTCTTGCGGTGTCCAACCATTTCGCCGCCTCGCATAATCGAAACATTATCAGTTATTGCCATAATTTCAGCTAACTTATGCGTTATTAGTAAAACAGTAACACCGTTCGCTCTTAACTTATCTAATATATCAAATAACTGTGTTGCTTCTTGTGGGGTAAGCACGCCAGTTGGTTCATCCAAAATTAAAATTTTGGCACCACCCTTGAGAGCTTTTAAAATTTCCACTCGCTGGCGCATTCCAACATTTAAATCACTTACTAATGCGTTTGGGTCGACTTCCATATCAAATGTTTGGCCTAGTTCTTTAAGCTTATTTACAGTGGCAATTTTGCCTGAACTAAGAAGAGAGCCACCCTCTGATCCAAGCATAACATTTTCAAGAACTGAGAACCTATTAATAAGCATAAAGTGTTGGTGAACCATACCTATACCCAGTGCCAATGCATCCGCACTACTTTTTATTTTTGCTTTTGTTCCATCAATTAACATCTCACCAGTGTCAGCGCGGTGCAAACCATACAAGATATTCATTAAAGTAGATTTACCAGCTCCATTTTCACCTATAATTCCGTGAATAGTTCCAGCTTCAATTTGTAAATCAATGTTTTTATTAGCCTGAACCAATCCAAAAGATTTACTTATTTTTTGTAATTCTAAAATATAACAAGCGGTGTCACCACCGCTTGTTTTTTTTGCTTTATCAATCATCATTTCAGACAATGATTACATTGAACATGTATTATCAGAACGATAGTCATGAACGTCAATTTCACCTGAAATGATTTTTGCAGATGCAGCATCTAAAGCTGCTTTCATGTCATCTGAAATTAAACTTGCATTATGCTCGTCTAAAGACCATCCAACACCATCTTCTGCTAATCCAAGTGTCTGTACTCCAACATTGAAATCACCTGACAGGCCGTCTTTCATTGTATTATATGCAGCAACATCAACACGCTTCAACATTGAAGTCAGTATTGATCCTGGAGCTAAATGGTTTTGATTTGAATCAACACCAATTGCTAACTTACCAGCGTCAACTGCTGCTGATATTACCCCAGCTCCTGTTCCACCAGCTGCTTGATATACAACATCCGCACCACGGTCGATTTGGCTTTGTGTAAGCTCTGAACCTTTTGCAGGATCATTCCAAGCTGCTGGAGTTGTACCAGTCATATTGCTAAGAACAGTTGCGCCTGAATTTACAGCCATTACGCCTTGCTCATATCCACACTGGAATGCTCTGATTAGTGGAATATCCATGCCACCAACAAAACCAACAGTTCCAGTTTCTGATGCCATAGCAGCTGCCATACCAACTAAATAAGAACCTTCTTCTTCCTTAAATGTATATTGGCGTAAATTTGGTCTATCTAACCAATTAACATCAATAATTGAGAACATTTTATCTGGATTTGCTGCCGCAACTTTATCAATTGCATCGGCTTGTGCAAAACCAACACCCAATACTAGTGTAGCTCCACGTTGGATCATTTTTTCCATTGCTTGCTGGCGCTGCGCTTCATTAGTGACTTCAAATTCCATCACTGCAATTCCAGTTTCGTCCGTGAAACGTTTGATGCCATTATAAACACCTTCATTAAATGACTTATCAAATTTACCACCCATGTCGTAAATTACAGCTGGTTTAAAATCAGCAAAAGCCAAAGATCCCATCAAACTCATGATGGCAGCCATCATAATTAAATAGATTTTCTTCATCTTACTCTCCTTGTTATGTGCAGATGCACTTTTTATAACAGCAAACAACAGCGTTTGCTAACTTATTTCAACCCGATTTCTTTTAATCGTTCATCTAAAAATTCACCTGCTGTCATTTTGTCCAATAAAACATCTGGTCGCGGATGAACAAAAAGTGGCATCGAGTATCGCGATCTATTTTCTTGCTTTGGTGGATTTACAACACGGTGAGGTGTCGATGGGTAATGCCCTTTGCTCGCCATTGATAACATATCTCCAGAATTCACTGTAATATATCCAGGTTTGCAAGGCACATCATGCCAGTTTCCATTTACGTCTTTTGCTTGTAATCCCGGTTCAGTCCCCGTTACTAATAATGTGATGAGATTTATATCTTCATGGGCGGCTGCACGAACTTCTCCTGGCTCAACATCATCTGGCAATGGTGGATAGTGGATAATGCGAAGTAAATTCATATCACTTCCATTAATCATATTTTCTAAAGGCTCTGAGAAACTCACATTATCTACAGTTTCTTGATCCAGCCAACCTAATAAAGTTGAACCCATATTGATAAGCTTATCTTGGAATTCACGTGTTTCTTTTTCTGTTACTTTTGGAAGTTCTTTATTTTGGTAAGCGTGAAAAAATTCTTTCAAATCTTTATTTGCACTCCCTTTAGCATTTTCTGATTTATACCCAAAATATCCAGCTGACTCTCCAGGCTTTACTGCGAAACTTGGGCCTTCATCACTTGCAAAGAAATCTGTCCAGACTCCGTACATTCGGTCTATTTCATCCGAACTGATGTTATGGTCTTTAATTATTGCAAATCCTGTTTCTCGAAAAGATTTTGCAAATTTAGCTGGTGCATCAGCTTCGTCTAATCCAATTGCCAATATTTCAAATTCAGCCATTTAGTAAGCTCCTAAAATCCAGTTTTAATAGTATCAAAAAATATTTTCTTCACCGCGTCAATATCTACATCAACAGCAACTTTTGCTAGGCGACGTTTTTTATCCTTACAAATTATTGTCTCACCTATCCGAGGCGACTCCAAACAAACTTCAATTGGATGGTACTCATATGTAAATAAGTCAGGGTATATTGTTGCTACGACAGTTATTGGGTCATGCATTTGGCAACCATCAATCCCAACGGCTTCTTTATAAAATCTGATATAGAACTCTGTTGCTTGCTCCAAAAAACTACCAATTATAGGCACATTTCGTGATAACTCCGAGAACTCAGAATGAGCACAAATCACCTTTTGCGTTACATCGAGACCTATGACAGTAACTTCCCAATCAGCTGCGAATACCTCATCAGCAGCGTGTGGATCATTCCATATGTTAGCTTCAGCATACTCAGTGACATTACCACCTGAAAATACTCCACCCCCCATAATTACAATAGATTTTACTTTTGCCGCAATTGTGGGATCATGGCGTAAAGCCATGGCGATATTTGTGAGAGGTCCCACAGGACATAATATTATTTCTCCAACATTGGCATTTATCAAATCACAAATATATTCATGTGCGGGTATACTTAACTCTTTTGATTTAGGCTTACGTGCTGGAATATCTCCAAATCCTTCTTCTCCATGAACATAATCTGAAACTGGGTTTGGTATCTGCACTAATGGTTTTGAAAATCCTCTTGATACCGGTATTTTCTGCTTCAAAATTTCAGCTAAAACCATAGCATTACGTGTGGCAATATCCAAAGTAACATTTCCAAAAACACTTGTCATAGCAACTAAATCTAATTTGTCAGACAATCCTGCAAAAAATATTGCCATTGCGTCATCAATACCAGGATCAGTATCTATGATTATCTTTTGGCACGTCATTATTTATGCTCACTTAAAAATTCTTCAACTTCATCAAATGTTGGAATTGCTTTAGCCGCCCCAATCCGAGTTATTTGAATTGATGACGAAGCTGCAGCATATTCTAACGCTTTCTTAATTTCGTATCCATTGTCATAACATGCCATAAACGACCCCAAAAAAGTATCCCCAGCGCCAGTAGTATCTACTGGCTCTGCAATAAAACTAGATTGCTTGTAAGTATTATTTTTCATATGTAATTCCGCACCACGTGATCCCAACGTGACCAAAATCATATCAACATCTAAGTCAAAGACATTCTTTTCAATTGAATTTTGCAACTCTTTCAATTCTGTTTCATTCATTACTAATAAATCAACGTGCGGTAACATTTCTTTGGCATGCGATGCATCAAAAGGTGCAGCACTATAGCAAATTCTAAATCCTAACTCTTTAGCCTTTTTAGCAATCTCAATAGATAAATTAATTTCGTTTTGTAGAACCACCCAAGAATCTTTTGAACCAAAGCTTTCTAGAATCTTAAAACATTGTGATTTGCTAAATTGATCATTAGCGCCAGCGTGTATGACAATTTCATTTTCTCCAGCGGCATCTACAAAAATAATTGCGTGGCCAGTTGGACCATAACATTTGGAAATAAAATCTGTTTTTATGCCTATTTTTAAAATTTGATCGAGAATCCAAGTATCATCACCGATATAGCCAACATGCTTTACATCACCACCAGCACGGTGAATCGCAACGGATTGGTTTATACCCTTACCACCTAAAATCTTATCATAAGATTTCGAAGAGATGGTTTCACCATCAAGAGGAAAACGATCCACCTGATAAACGTTATCAATATTAATAGATCCAAAATTAAGTATCATTAACCACCTTTAACAAATTCTATGTCTATTTTTTGTTATTTTAATCATTATATCAATTATCTGAAATAAAATCATACGTTAATAAAAAAATTTTATCAAATGGTAAATTTTTATTATTAATAATTAATGATCTAAATACTTCTTCAGCACGTAAAGAATACATGAAAACAATAATAAATAACTTGAGATATATAATTATGTTTGGATTGTCATTTGCACCAGTCTTATCCTCTAGCGAAGCTGCAGCAGATATTCCTTACACCACATTCAATTCAATTGATGGAGGTATCATTGATACCAATGATTGGATTGGGAAACCATATTTAATAGTGAATACAGCATCAAAGTGTGGTTTTACACGCCAATATGCTCCTTTACAGAAACTTTATGATCGCTTCCATGAACAAGGACTTCAAATGATTGCTGTTCCGTCTGATGATTTCAACCAAGAACTAGATACTGATGAAGCTGTAAAAGCATTTTGTGAATTAACTTATGGTATTGATATGCCAATGAGTACCACTACAAACGTCAAAGGTAATAATGCACACCCATTCTATAAGGCCTTAAAAAATGAAACTGGATTTGTTCCATCCTGGAATTTTAATAAGGTACTTATTGACTCAAATGGCAATCTAGCTGCAACATGGGGCTCTACAACAAATCCATTGTCAGCAAAGATCATAGCGGCAGTGAAGGCTTCACTACAGTAAGTTTATTGAAACACTGTTAAATTTAAACATCTATCAGTCCACTTTCATAGAAGAACTGGTTCAAATATAAAAGTATACATTTGATATAATGTATATATCAATTATCCCAGTAGACTCTAAATAGGTAAGTTTTTTACAATAGTTTTTTCTACCAAGCATACATGCTAATTAAGAAAGATACTCCTGCATATGAAAAAAGATGATTTAACAAAAGGGCCAATGGCACTTCACTTTCGTAGGCTCGCAATTCCAGCAGCCTTGGGCATGCTTTTTGCAACTTTATATAATGTTGTTGATGTTTATTATGCCGGAAAGTTGTCTACTGATGCACAAGCTGGTCTCGCAATCGGCTATCAAGCATTTTTTATTCTTATGGCTCTAGGGTTTGGGCTGAGTTCAGCTTTGAGTGCCTTAGTTAGCAATGCAAAAGGTAGTGGTGAAACTTCACAAGTTCGACAATACATTTCACAAGGCCTTACATTTGCCGTAATTCTAACATTGTTATCTATGATAGTTGGTTGGTTTATTGGCCCAACACTTATTGGAATAGTCTCAGAACCTGGCGCCTATAGAAATGCTGGGCTAGGATATTTTGGATGGCTAATTTTTGCACTGCCAGGTTTTTTAATTGCTTATGGCGGGAATGGAATACTTCAAGCTCATGGTGATACATTGAGTATGCAAAGAGCACTTATGTTAGCATTTGTAGCTAACATTATTTTGAATCCATTATTTATGTTTGGTGTGCCTGGTTATTTAACAGGAATGGGATTCAATGGAATCGCCGCAGCAACAATTATTAGTCAGACTTGCGTGATGTTATTTATATTGTTTCGGATATTTCAATTAGAGGCAATGCAATCACTAAAACTATCAGAGTTTCTACCCTCCACAGATATTTTTAAACAAATATTCTCACAGCTATTACCAGCTAGTACAGCATTGATGGTAATGTTCATATCAGGGTTTGTTGTTCAATTTGCTTTAAAACAATTCGGTGGACATGCAGTCGCAGCTTATGGAGTTGCGCTAAGAATTGAACAAATTCTTTTGCTTCCCGTATTAGGTATGACCGGTGCTTTGTTGCCAATTGCCGGGCAAAACTTTGGCGCAAAAGAATTTGAACGTGTTAGGTCAGCTCTTAAATATTGCTGGAAAGCAGGTTTCGTTATGTCGATTGTTGCCGTTCCTGCGTTACTCTTTGGAGCTAGTTTTGCAATGTCACTTTTTACAAATGATCCAGATGTTATCCGCGCTGGAAGCAGCTACTTACGAGTGGATGCATTCTTATTTCCAATATACATGATGCTCTTTTCAATTAATTCAATTCTTCAAGCATTCAAAAAAGCAATTTGGACACTTTATATAAGCATTTACAGACAAGGTTTTGGCGTGGCATTCTTTGTTTGGCTTTTCATTAGTATATTTAATTTTGATGTTCAGGGTGTATGGCTAGGTATTGCGACTGCAGTATCAAGCGGTTGGATACTTTCATTCATGATAGCAAATAAAGTTGCTAAAAAAGAGATAGGTGGATTACTTAGAGCTTCAGACTAGCACTAATAAACAATATTTTTCATCTTTTCTAAAGGTATTGATTTTTATTAATAAGTAATAAATATTATATCTAAATTATTGAATATGATATTCAATAATTAAAATGGGAGGATATAATATGAAACGAAGGGAATTAATCTTAGGTTCTTTGTTTCTGTCACTAGCATCTACAAAGCTATATGCAGGCCAAAGTGATGACGGTATAAAACGTCTTGCGATACAAATAAGTGACGGAGAAACAGCTACATTTACAAAAGCCCTTAACGTCGCTGCAAATTTTGCAAGAGGAATGAGCAATAAAGGTGAAATCTTTGAAATAGAAATTGTGGCATTCAACGCTGGCATTAATATATTAAGAACTGATAAATCACCAGTGAATGACCGCATAAAAAGTATGTCAGAAAGCATTCCAGATTTAACTTTTAGCGCATGTAACAACACAATAAAGGGCATAACTAGGAAAGAGGGCAAAGCGCCTCTCATTTCTGAATATGCACGTGTTGTACCAGGTGGAGTTGGACGCTTGATGACACTTGATAATCAAGGTTTTTTTGTAGTCCGGCCATAATTATAAATTAATTACTGCTTATATTAGTTTTAATATTAGCAGTAATTAAACTATCAGCTTTCATTTATTTTAAATTTTAAGCATATGTAGAATATGTTTAAAATTATCAAAAAATTAGTTTTCCCAAGCTTATATCAAGCACTTCTAATAACATTTATATTCACTATCTTAATTTTAATTGGGACACTAACACCACTTCCACAAAAAATTGATGCCCCCGGGTCAGACAAATGGCACCACTTCATTGCATTTGCTTTATTAACATATCCTTTAGCTGCATCACATAAACGTTTAGGCATAGCAGTATTCATATTTGGTATATGCCTTGGTGCTTCAATCGAAATAATTCAACCTTATGTAAACCGGTTTGCCGACATAATGGATTTCAGAGCGGATGTAATAGGCGTATGCATTGGATATTCATGTGGACTGATATCTAATAAATATAATAAACAATATTAATTATAAATTAAGCGTTGGAAAACGTCTAAGGAACTTAAACACATATATAAGTATAAATAGGCAAGCAACTGTTCCAGTCGTATCACCAAATAAAAATGCTAAAATCACCCTCAATGAATTTTCAGGCAGAATTGTTGATGTAAAAATCAAATTATGGCCTAATGAATTAAATACAGATGATATAAAGCCAACAAGAATTATTAATTTCCAAGCATCTTTATTAAATTTTCCAACTGTTGTTTTAATATCTACACCACTTACCCTTAGTAGATCAAAAGTAAAAATACAGATGACACTAACAAGAACCCAAGCAATAACACTTTGGGTAGAGAGAAGTGCATATATATTTTCTTCATGCCTACTCAATAAAAAAAAGATAAAAATATTTGAAACAAATAAATAAAAGACAGAAGCCCAACCAAATAACCAAGCAGACAATACTCTAATCCCATGAACAGGGAATATCAAAGCTGCATAAAGAGTTATCTCAGGCAAAAAGTAAGATTGAATTGGGACAACAAGCTCTGTTACAAAAAGCATCATTATGCACGATACAAAGCTAACAATTAAGGTTTTATAAAAGTGTTCTTTGATATCAAGATTATAAAGCATAGTTATATCCAATGATTTTATTGATGATATAACAACTATGATTGCAATAGCAATTCACATTTAATTATAACCCTACGTAAACATAAATTAAGGAACTAGTATTTCATTTTCATAAATACAGCAGTTATTAGTAGGAAATTTAAGATAAACATTTTCTGCAGGAACTTCAACTTCACGTTTTACTTTTACTTTTATAATATTTCCCTCAAAGTTGGCTGATATTAATTTATGGTTTCCCCAATCATCAACACTTTCGACCTTTGCTTGAACTGTGTTCTTAGCTGTAGACTTCATTAACTGAACATATTCAGCACGAATTCCTAACTTAATATTTTCACCATTTACAGATTTCAAATCAGTTTCTGTAGTTATTTTTGCACCACCAAACTTTATTGAATTTGAATCAATCACATCACACTCAAACAAATTCATGGCAGGTGCACCGATGAAATACCCAACAAATGTTGTTCTTGGACGATCAAAAAGTTCTGCAGGAGATCCCACTTGTACAATCTCACCATCATCCATAACAATAATATTTTCTGCAAATGTCATTGCTTCATTTTGGTCATGCGTCACGTAAATCAGTGTAGATTGATACTTTTGGTTTATTTCTTTTAATTTTCGTCTAAGTCTAAATTTCAAGTCAGGGTCTATAACTGTTAGAGGTTCATCCATTAAAATAGCAGCAACATTATCCCGAACCAACCCTCGACCAAGAGATATTAGTTGTTTCTGGTCAGCAGTTAGTTTTCTTGCAGATTGTGATAATAGCCCTTCAAGGCTCAGAGCTTCAGCTACTTCGTTAACTTTGGATTCTATAAACGATTTATCATATCCCCTACAAACCAAAGGAAATGCCAAGTTGTCATGCACAGTCATTGTTCCATAAATCACAGGAAATTGAAAAACTTGTGCAATATTACGATCTGATGTCGTTTCATCTGTTACATCGACACCATCAAAAAGTAAGCGTCCTTCTGATGGCTTAACAATGCCTGACATAATATTAAGCATGGTAGATTTTCCACACCCTGATGGTCCAAGAATTGCATAGCGCCCACCATCAACCCATGTCATGTCAAACGGCTTTAAAGCATACTTACTATCCACAGAATTTGGGTTATAAGAATGTGCAATATTTTGAAGTTTTATTTGTGCCATTATTTTGTCCCGCTATATGGTGATGACATTAGAATTCCGTCAGATCCAAATGCATAAAGTTTTTCTATATCAAAACTAACCTTCACAGTTTCGCCAATATCAAAATTTTTCACTGCATCTAATAATCCAACCACATGGATCTGATCATTATTAAGATGAAGAAATGTTTCTGATCCACTAATTTCAGCTAATTCAATTTGGAATGGAAATCCTGATTTATCAAGTGTAACACCAGAAGCCCGAATACCAAAAGAGTACTTTCCATCTGGTAAATCTTTAAAATGTTTTGGTATGTTAAGTATAACTTCGTTATTTAGAGTTATTTTTTTTCCATTAATTTCGCCATCAAACAAATTCATAGCAGGGTCGTTTGTAATTTCTGCTACTTTTGTCGATCGAGGATTTTCATATATTTCTTTAGCACTTCCCTGTTGAAGTATTTTACCCTCATCCATGACAATGACTTCACCACCTAGTTGCATGGCTTCGATAGGATCCGTTGTTGAATAAATCAATATTGCTTCTTCTGAAGCCTTAGAACTGAAGATCTTTTTAAACTCTTCTCTTAGTTGCTCTCGAAGCTTGTAATCTAAATTAACTAACGGCTCATCTAGTAATAAGATATTTGCGTTTTTTACAAGAGATCTTGCAAGTGCAACCCGTTGTTGTTGCCCCCCCGATAAAGCTTGTATCTTTCGCTCTTCAAAACCTTCCAATCCAACTTGCTCAATAGCTTGTTTCACACGATCTTTTATTTCCGCCAAATCAACTTTTCTTTGTTTCAATGGGAATGCAATATTATCATAAACATTGAGGTGCGGATAATTAATAAACTGCTGATATACCATTGCAACTTGGCGCTTCCAAACGGGAATAACATCAAAATTATTTCCATTAAAAGAAAGCGTGCCACTATCTTGTGCTATTAATCCAGCAATCGTTTTTAATAGTGTAGTTTTACCAGATAATGTTCTGCCAATTATTGTATAAATCTTACCAGGCGACATTTCAAAAGAAATATCATTAAGAAAAAATTCTTCTTTACCTTTTGTTGTTAAGTTTGATGCAATCAGCGTCATTTTATTTCAAGGCTCCTGATAAATTACCTTTAGATAAATATCGTTCAACAATAAATGCTACGACAATCAAAGGTGCTACTGATACTAATGCAGCCGCTGATAGGCTCCACCATGGGGTTATTGATGAATTTAATGAAACAATAGCAACTGGAAGAAGTTGAACCTCAGTAAATGTCAAAATGAATGCAAAGAAAAAATCTGTCCATCCAAAAATCATGCAAAACAATCCTGCTACAACCATTCCAGGTATAGAGTTTGGAAGAACAACCTTGAAGAATGCTTGTATTGGATTGCATCCATCAATCAAAGCAGTTTCATCAATTTCAACTGGCACTTTGTTAAAGAAATCCACCATGATCCAAACAGCAATTGGCATTAAAAGAACCACATAAACCATTACCAATCCCAACAAGGTATCAAGTAGACCTAGTTTTCCAAGCATAATGAAAAATGGTATTGCCAAAACTACTGGAGGCATAATTCTTTGAGATATAAAAAAGAAGGTTATGTCATCATTTTTTATAAACCCAGCTTTAAAGGTGTATCTAGATAAAGCATATGCGGCAAGCGTTCCCAATAGAATACTAATAAAGCTTGCTAAACATGTAACAAAAATACTGTTAAGATATGGCTCAACAATATTTACACCACCTTGAGCTGGAGATCTTAATAAAACCCTCCAACCTTCAAGAGTTGGTTCAAAGTCAACCCATGGAATATAGGTTGCTCCACTAGTCACAGAATTAAAATCTTTGAAAGATGTTGAGAGAGCCCATAGAAATGGAGCTATTACAAACATCGACCATATCGTGACTGCCGTATATTTGAGTGTAGTATAAAAAGTACCCATTTCTAGCTCCTTATCATCAATTTAACTAGCATTTTTGCTATAATGGTTAGGCTGATGATCATTATAATTAGATATGTTAATGACAGAGCCGCTGAGTAACCAAATTGGAATTCTCGCAAACCTTTTATAAAAATATAGAAACTTGAAGTTTCAGATGATGTGCCAGGACCACCGGATGTGAGCACATATACAGTATCCATTATTTTTGACGCCTCAATAAGTCTAATAATTATTGCACCGATTGAAATTGGCGCCATCAATGGAAAAGTTACATATACAAACTTTCTTATTGGGCCAGCGCCATCAATTGAAGCTGCTAAGAACGGCTCTTTTGGAAGAGATAGCAATCCAGCTAATAACAGCAGGAACATAAATGGTGTCCATTGCCATACTTCTACAATAATTACCGTTACCTTTGATAAGGCTTCACTACTTAACCAAAGTGGTGTTACTCCAAACAAACTAAAAAAATCATTTACAGGGCCTAATGACTCATGGAAAACTGTTTTCCAAATTACCGTCATAATTACTGGTGTAGTCATCATCGGTATTAAAAAAAGAACACGGAAAAATCTTTGAAATTTAATTTCTTTCCAAACCATATGAGCTAAAGCAAAGCCAATGGTGTACTGTAAAAAAACTGTAATCACTGACATAAAGCTCAATCTTTGAAAAGCTTCCCAAAATCTCGGGTCATCCGTAAATAATCTAGTGTAATTTTCCAGGCCAATAAAATCTAACCCAGGGAAAAAACTATCCCAACTAGAAAGACTTAATCTAACTGTGAACCCAATTGGGAAAATTAAAATTCCTAGCAATACAAGGAAGCCGGGAAGTAAAAACAGATATTTGTGTTTAAAATTCATGATTTTTTTCCGTTTTAAAAGGAACGCCCCAAAATTATTTAAGGGGCGTTCAAAAGTTTAATATACTTTAATTATAAAGCTATTACAGATTGTCTTCTAAAGCTACACCTATGGCATATGCTTCTCTTACTGTATCTGCACCTATGCGCTTAACAATTTTTTTCCACTCAGCTGCTACTTCGTCAAGTGCTTCTTGCGGAGATAATTGTCCTGCTAACGCTTTAGAAGTACCAGTGGCTATTGCACTATTAAATTGGAAAACACCTGGCACACGTAGTGGGAATACACGGTTAGTACTACCCTCTTCCATTTCCATAAGTGTTTCAGCATACTGCTTCGCAATTTCTGGATCCCAACCTTGACGCTCTACATATAATTCTGGCACAAAGTCTGACTTCTTAAATGGGTTAACACCAAATCGACCAATAGCTATATCTGCTTGGTGGTTAGCGTCGTTTGCAAAGAAGCATAAGTAATCAAATGCTACGTCTTGATTTTTACTTGCTTTTGCAACAGCTGCTGTCCAACCCCATACAATGTAAGGCGCTTGGTTGAATTCATTTTCCCATGCACCGCTTGAACGGTTCCAAACACGATCTGAACCAGGCAATGGTGCTGCTCCAACTTTATTTTTGATTGGGCTATCGTCTTGCATCGCAGCTACGAAAGCATCATCCCATGAGAAGCTAAACAATGTTTGTCCGCCACCAAAAGAGTTAATTTCATCACCCAAACCAAAGTTAATTCCACCTGGTGGTACATACTTAGTAGCTTCAACCCAGTCAGTTAACGCTTCTACAAAGCCTGGACCATTAATTAGTGGTTCCATTGATTCTAGATCAAAGAAATATCCACCTGGAACTCTTGGGTTTTTAGCATATGCAACTGAACGACTAAAGAATGCTGCAAACATTAAGTCATCTTTTTTCATAACTTCTGCAGAACCATACTCTAATTCGCCGTCATTATCCCAATCCCAACCATTGAAGAAAGTAGCCATTTCGCCATATTCTTTCCATGTTTGTGGTACACGTAATTCATTTCCAGTTTCAGCTTTATACTTTGCTTGATACTCTGGATTATCAATTACATCTTTTCTATATTTTAGATAATGGCGGTCACCATCGATTGGGAATTGGATCATTTCACCATCCCATGAATTCACATCAATATGACTTTGTGTAACGTCTTGCATTTGACGCATATTTACATACTTGGCTGGTACTGGCTGTAAATACTGCTTCCAGTCTCTAATAAAGTTAGAGAAACCAAATACGATATCATAAGGTGCTTGACCTGCTTGAAATGGAACCATTGCTTTTGAATACAAATCACCAGCTGGTGTATGAATGACATTCACCTCAGCACCAGTAAGTTTGCTAAATTGTTCTGCATGCAAGGCAGTTGGCTCACCAATAACAGGCACAGCGTGTGTATTGATTGTTAGTTTTTGACCTGAATAGTCTTTCTTAGACATCGACTCATAAGAACACTCACCGGCAATATCACCTGTGTTCTTAATGTGTGGAAACTGATCGCTCCACTTGTCAGCTTGAGCAGCTACAGCAAGTAAACTTGCAGTCACAGTCAGTGTGCTGATTTTAATCATCTTCTTCATACTTTATTCCTCCCAGATTTTAGTATTTCTTCGTTTATGGTATTAGGACAGCTCGTCCCTTTACTTTTCCATTATTTAAATCTTGCAACGCTTGGTTAGCATTTGCCAGACTATATTCCTGTGTAGATAAGTGAACTTTTCCTCTATCTGCCAGAGACATTAATTCCGTTAGTTCTGCCCATGTACCGACAAGGTTTCCAACGATATTCTTTTCAGTTGTAATCATTTCAAAAGCACTCACATTTATGTCTTCACCATATCCAACTACATAATATGTTCCCATGTTGCGGGTCATGGCCAAACCTTTTGCAGTTGTGCCACGTTCAGCAACAAAATCCATAACAGCTTCAGCGCCTAAACCTTTTGTTAACTCTAAAACTCTCTGAACTTCGTTTCCGTCAGCTTTGACTAATTCATCAGCACCACATTCTTCAGCTAATGCCAATGACGTGTCTGAAGGATCGATTACAATTATGTCAGCGGCACACATTGCTCTTAAAACTTGAATTGCAATATGACCTAGCCCACCCGAACCAATAATTACGCATTTTTCACCCGGCAAAAGATGTCGTGATGCTTTTTTTGCAGCTCGATATGCTGTAAGACCAGCATCAGAATAAGCAGCAACTTCTTTTGGTACTAATGCCTGAGGTAGCTTTACTATATTTCGTGCGGTTGTTTTTAGCGCTTCAGCGTATCCACCATCACAATCAACTCCAGGGAATGCAGAACCTTCTCCATGCATGTCATGTCCACGACGACATGCTAAGCATGTTCCACCCGTTATGTGCGGATGGACTATTACAGGATCGCCTTTTTTAAGACCCTCTACCTCTGGTCCAATTTCTTCTATCCAACCAGCATTTTCATGACCCATGATCAATGGTAATAATTCATTACCTGTTGGATCAACAGCCTCTCTCCAAACACCCTCAATAATATGCAGATCAGTACGACAAACACCTGCACCACCAATTCTTACGATTACATCATTTGATTTCTCGATTTTAGGATCAGGTACATCTTGCATATCGACCCACGAAGACGCAGTTAAGTCGTCATCGTATTTATTCAGCACTTGAGCTTTCATATTTCACCTATATTTGTTCTGTATTGCCACATTAGAAGGCAACCTTTAACTCGAACAACTTCTATAACTGTACATTTTTGATCATTTATTGCGAAAATATGTTCACTTTCTGAACACTTGCCTGATTTGTTTGCAAACGCTACTTTATATATCAAGGGTTTGTAGGGTGATAGAAAATGAACAATAATGCTACATTAGCTAAAAAAGGTGAAATAGCTTCGGCTACATTATTAAACGATTCCACTACAGATGTCAGTGCCATAGAAAACAGCTGGGCGCGCTGTAGAGAAGTGGGCTTAGCTCCTTCAGGCAAACCTATAGATGCAGTTACTTCGGATATAGATCTATCAATTATTCAAGAAAAAAATCAAAAAATTAGGCAATTTGTATTACCTGAACTCCAATTACTTTATAATCAAATTGCCGGAACTAATTTTATGGTCGCTTATGCTGATACAAGCGGGGTTGTTTTAGATGCATATCTAGATGAAGAATTTAAACGAAGTGATGCTGGAAAAGCAGTAATTCCAGGATCAATTTGGACTGAAGATAATCGTGGGACAAATGCACTAGGGTTATGCCTTTTCAGCGGCAAATCTCAAATCGTCGCCGGTAAAGATCACTACTTTAGAAAATTAGGAAATTTATCTTGTTTTGCTGCTCCAATATATGGTCAAAATGATGAAATCCTTGGCGTAATCGATGCAACATCTGATGCTGCATCACGTCAACAGCACACATTGGCTCTTGTAAAACTTGCAAGTAAAAACGTTGAAAATAGACTCTTCATAGAACAGTTTAGTGACTCCTTGATATTGGTATTCCACGCACGCCATGAGTACCTTTCGACTACAAGTGCAGCACTTTTAGCTGTTGATGAGCACGGGTTTATTGATGGTGCAAACATAAATGCAAAAATCATGCTTAATGGTTTAAATTTATTCAACAAACAACATTTTGGGGATATATTTTCAGTTCCCTTTTCAGCAATAATAAATCGTTTAAATTCAGGTGAAATAATACGGATTCAAGATGCAATGGGATCCGCAGTTTTTATGTCTATGAAAGAAAATACAGCAAAAAAAATTGTTAGTCTTTTAACAAAGCCAAGCTTAAATAAATCAGTGGAAATTCAAGAGCCCCCAAATATAAACAAGAAACCTACCAAACCAAATTTCATAGCTGAAGATCCAATTCTTAAAAGGCACTTATTGTCTGCTGAAAATGCTCTCACTCATGGATTACCAGTCTTCATAGAAGGCAAACGTGGTTCGGGAAAACGTTCAACTATGTCAGAGCTTTCAAGACGTTTTTTGAATAATAAAACTTGTTTAGAAATTGATTGTAATCAAATTACATCAGAAAATTATGAAAGTATTCTCTTTGGATCATCAGGAAAGATTGGATATTTTGAAAGTGAAACTCAAAGCCATCCAATGGGCAAGTTTAGTTTAGCCAGTGGAAGATTAATTAGTTTTCTCAATATAGAAGAACTGCCTCAAATTGTACAAAATGAGATTGCTCAAGTCATTGAAGCTCACCAGGAGACAGATACTAGAAATAAATTTGTACCAATAAATGGTTTTCTTTTTTCCAGCAAAGCATCGATGCAAGACCTACAAGTAAATGAGAATATTTCAGATGCATTCCTAGAATGTTTGATTGGTGCACAAGTTCAATTACCCATGTTGGAAGATAGGACAGATTTTGATAAAATTGTGACAGAGTTATTACGACAATTATCACCGTCTCACTCTTTATCTAAGGCAGCAATGGATTCATTAAAGGTAAGACCGTGGCCAGGAAATATAAGACAATTAAAGAAAGTATTACGAGTACTAATTGCAAATGCGGAAGGCCAAGTAATTAGAAATGCTATTATACAAACTGACCAAAACTTATCAGGTTCAGAAATTATGCCTTGTGAGTGCTGTTCTCAATCTTCTGTAAGAAAAGAAAGCTGTCTGTTGGTTAAAAAAACATGGTTAGAAACTGGTAAAAACGTAAGTTTAGTTGCAAGAAGATTGGGATTATCACGTACTACGGTATATAAACACATAAAAAATATGTGATCATTTTAATTTGCAAAAATTATTATTAGTTTTTTTGAAATAAATTAAATGTTCTGGTGGATAATTTATGGTTATCCACTTATATATTTAAATTCGAACAGCCCAATAAAGTTTATTGTTCAACTGAGCTGTATCAATATAATTATTATTCTCCCATAGACTGAAAGTAAGCGATCAAATTTTCCCGATCAGTTTCTTTTTTTACTTTAACTCGCATCTTTGACCCTTTAACAAGTTTTTGACTATTTTCGAGCCATAGGTTCATTAACTCAGGTGTCCACAGCGGGTTATCATTTGCAAAAGAAACAAGCTTTTTACTATATTTAAACTTTTCATTTGTTGCGATGCCGCGGTTTAAAATATCATATAAATTTGGTCCACTTTTATTTTTTCCACCATTGTCAATGCTATGGCAGCTGGCACATTTTTTAAAAGCTTTTTTACCTTTTGCTATATCACCAGCAAATGCACTTTGAGATGTAAAAAGGCATACTAATGTTACTATTGCTAAAGTTTTCATGTGGAGCTCCAGAATAAATTTTTTATATATTGTATTTAAATATTGTTTTTATAGATAAAATCAATAGTTCGAATTGATTTAAAATAATTATCATAAAAAAGTATCTCTATACTGATCACGTAAAAGATTTTTTTGTACCTTTCCCATAGTATTTCGAGGCAACTCATCAATTATAATAAATTTTTTGGGATGCTTATATCTAGCTAATTGGCTCTTAATTATTTTTTCTATTTTATCAATTTTAGGTTCTGCAGATTTTTCTCGCACAAGTATACCTAAAGGTGTTTCTCCAAAGTCAGGATGAGGCACTCCAATAACTGCACTTTCAATTACACCTTCTTGTTCATCTAATAATAATTCGAGTTCTTTTGGATATATATTGAACCCACCAGAAATTATGAGGTCTTTATCACGACCAATAATTTGAACATATCCATCTTCATCCATAAGCCCAAGGTCACCTGTAATGAAAAACCCATCTTCACGTAATTCTTCTTTTGTTTTTTCAGGCATATTCCAATAACCCACAAAAACATTTGGTCCTCTAACTTCTAAATTACCGATCTCACCTCTTGGTAATTCATTTTCTGTTTTAGGGTCAGTTATTTTTACTTCAATTCCAGGCAATGGGAAGCCAACTGTTCCAGCACGTCTTTCCGCTTCATATGGATTAGATGTACTCATATTTGTTTCAGTCATGCCATACCGTTCCAAAATTTTATGGCCGGTGCGTTTTTCAAAATCTATATGTGTTTCAGCCAATAGTGGTGCACTTCCAGAGATAAATAACCGCATCTTCTCACATAATTTATTGTTAAAGCTGTCATTAGATAAAAGACGCGTATAAAAAGTTGGTACTCCCATTAAAACAGTTGCCTTTGGAATATTATTAATTAGCTCATCAAGATTAAACCTTGGCACCAATATGATTTTAGAACCAGAAATTAAACAAACATTAATTGCCACAAAAAGACCATGTGTATGAAAGATCGGCAAGGCATGCAAAAGAGTGTCTTTGTTATTAAACTGCCAGTAATCAACCAATGTTTTTGCATTGGATAATAGATTATTTTGAGTAAGCATTGCACCTTTAGACCTTCCTGTAGTTCCAGAGGTGTAAAGAAACGCAGCTAGATCATTTTCATTTGCTTCGACTGTTTGAAATATATTTTTTTGTTCTTTTGCAAGCTCAACGATACTTCCTGTTTCATTTTCATTAAGAGTAAGTAATTCAATCTCAATATCTTGAAGTTTTAAACTTATTTCGGATAACTTTTCATCATCACATACTAATAGTTTAGAACCACTATCTTTGATGAAATACTCTATTTCATTAGCTGTATAACCTGTGTTCAATGGGAGAAAAACTATACCTGATTGTACACAGGCAGCATAAATACATAGCGCTGTCACAGACTTCTCAACCTGAATAGCTAATCTATCACCTTTCATTAATCCCATAGATTTAAATACATTTGCAAGCCGCGCTGCCATAGCAACAAAACCGCCATGAGTGATTATTCTACCATCAGATGTTTCAATAAATGATGTTTTTGCACCAATATATTTTCCAAACAAATTATCATATAATGGGTTACTCATGTTTTGGTCCTTATCAATCAATTTTTACTGCTGATTTACTTAAAGAAATTATTTCAGCAGATGCTGGAATAATATTTTCTGATATAAATTTTTCATGATTAATTCCGATCATACTTGGGTCATACAAATAATTCACCATCATACCTTGAGATTGCTTTATCCCTTTCTCAGATGTGTCCGCATTTTCATGAACTGCATGAACTTGAGCACCATTACCTAAATGAAATCGAGCAACTGGATCAAAAGGCAAACCATCATCTCTTTTTCCATTTAATAAATAAAATGCGGCTAACTTTGAAAGATTATTGGTCTCATCCTGTTTCATTTTTGCACCTTCATTCTCAAACCAAGCTTGCAAAAGTGGAATAGGAGAGAGCGTTACAAATGTTTTTAAATTTTCAAATTCATTAGTTAAATCTTCAACAACCTGTTTTATTAAAAAGTTTCCAAAAGAAATACCCGCCAATCCAGATTGGCAGTTGGAAATAGAGTAAAAAACTGCTGTATCTAATGCTATTTTTTTATCAATTATCTGTTCATTATTTAAAAGATCTTGAATTGAATTAGGTATCCCATATGCCAATGCGACTTCAACAAAAATTAATGGCTCATCTGGCATTGATGGATGAAAAAACGCAAAACAACGTCTGTTGTCTGGTTCCAGACGGCCTTGTAAATCCTTCCAACTCTTTATTTCATGTACTGCTTCATATTGAATGATTTTTTCTAAAATATTCGCAGGACTTTGCCAGTTTATTTTCTGTAGAACTAAAAATCCTCTATTAAACCAAGATGCAAATAAATGCTGGAAATCCAAATCAACAGTAGCAAGTTTTGGATATTTTTTTACTAATTTTAATAAATCACATCGCATTTCCACAAGTTTTTGCGTTGCTGCAGGAACTTGATTTAATTTTCTTATAAGTTCTTGACGCTTTGGTTCTGCGGCAGACATATAAGCATTATAATTTTTTTTAGTTTTATTAGCTTCATATGTATCTAATTTTTTTCTTATATCATCAGGAACAATATCTAATTCAACACTCAGATAATTAAAAAATGATAGTTTCTCTTCAGAAGAACAACTGAAGTAATGATTAAGTATTTCTCTAGCAAGAGTAACACCTTTAACTTCACCACTTGCTCCCAATAAATCATTTATTAAATCATAAACACTTTGTTCATTTTTTTCTTTGGTCCATATCCAATTTTGTGGTTTTT